>Ga0255336_100133_pt1 | contig 165441 bp, 139 predicted proteins | sample MeOH1_35cm_T3_17_FD_189102 | JGI IMG/M metagenome (GOLD analysis project Ga0255336, IMG submission 189102) | Sandy soil microbial communities from University of British Columbia, Vancouver, Canada - MeOH1_35cm_T3_179 | ecosystem: Engineered > Artificial ecosystem > Sand microcosm > Unclassified... | reverse complement strand
GATCGATGAAGACGATGGTCTGGCTGGCCCCGTTGCAGAAGATCAACTCGCTGTCGGACAAGGTGACGTCGGAATTGATATGGGCCGGCACGTCGCGGCTGCAGACCCAATGGCGCTGCACCTCGCCGCTGGCGGCATCGATCTCATAGGCATATTCCTTGAAATAGGCCATGGCCCATTCGTGGTAGTCTTCGTAATCCTGCGGCAGGACGCGAAACGACAGGCAATAGAAGATATCGCTGGCCGCATGGGTCGCCACATGCCAGCAGGTGGTCGGCAGTTCGATCCGGCGGGCCTCGCCGGCTTCGAGATCGAAGATGCCGACAGACCGCGCCTCGCCGTCGCGGCCGAGGCGCGGATTATCCATCGACCCATAGACCAGATATCGCCCCGAACCCGTCAGCTTGATCGCGTGCGGCAGCTTGACGCCATGTGGACCAAGTTTCTCGCCGATGCCGAGATTGGCGGTGTTGAAACGGTAAAAATAATCGCCGATCGCGGTGACGAAGACGTCGTCGTCGAGCCAGACCGCATGGGTGCTGCCGCGAATCGAAGTGTCGTTGGTTTCGAAGCGCAAGGTCGATTGGCGCGCGACCTCATCGCAATTGCGCCCATCATAGAGCAGCAGATGCTGGCCGGTATTGCCGAGAAAACCCAGCGTGCCGCCGGGATTGACGCTGACCGCATGACCGCCGGCGATGCCGTCAAAGTAGCAGATCTTATAGGCGTAGGAATTGTCGGCCGGATCGAAGCGGAACTGGCAGATGCCGGCCATTCCCTCCAGCCCGTTCATGCCGCTGCCGTCCAGGGCAACGTGAAAGCGATAAGGATATTGTGTCATCGCCTCTTTTCAGCTCGAGCTTCGATCAACGCAGGACGCTAGTCGTTGGACGCAGAACGCAGCGGACGCAAGATGAAAAGCGAGAGAATGCGGATGCGGAGGATCGTATCGTCTGCGCCGCCGTGGCGCAATGAAGACTTGATTCATCGTCACCCGCTCTGCAACATGTTTCGCTAATGCCCGGCAGCGCGATCTGTGCAGCAGGGCGCAAAGATCCGGCACCGGGCGGCGACCTCAAGCTGGGGCGGTCATCACCTGACCAGTCGAGACATGGTTTTCTGAAGAGACATGGTTTTCTGAAGAGACGTCGTTTCGGAGGGGGCTTTGTTCTGACCAATGGTTAACAACAAGGCGGATGCAAAAGGCGCGCGATCCCAACCCGGCGATCGGGCCCCGACGGCGCGCGCGACGCGATCGCACATGCGCGGCAGGAGCATCGCCGGCAGCGAGAGCATCATCGTCTGTATCGCCCGGCAACTCGGGAGGCAACCGTTGCCATTGCTGGAGCAGGTGCTGGACGGGGCCGGATTCTGGCAGCACATCGAGCGAAGGCGGCAGGCCGCCGGACGGCAGCGCGATCGGTTCCGGATCATCATTAAACCCGATCTCGATTTCTATGATGCCCGGGTGCCGGCCGGAACCGATCCGGCCTTGGTCGAACATCTCATCGACCTGCTGCATGACCGCGGCTTCCGCCATGTCGCTGTGGGTGACGGGCGCAACGGTGCCGACAGCTGGCTTCATAACCGCGACGCGCTGGTGGTGCCCGAACTGGCCGGATACCGCTTCGCCACGTCAAAAGGCCGGACCTACGATCTCGTGGACCTGCAGGGCGAGCCCGCGGAAACCACCGCGACCGATCTGGCCGCGCGCCTGCCCTCCGGCACCGACTGGTCCGCGGCCGATTACCGGATCAATTTCGCCAAGAACAAGACGCATGAAGAATATGGCTTCGCCCTCTGCCTCCATAACCTCGCCGGCGTCGTGGCGCGCGCGAGACCGGCCGGCGCCATGCGTTGCCCGCCGGACGATTGCCTGGAGGTGCTGCGGCGGGCACCTCCCGATTTCAACCTCATCGACGGCTTCATCAGCTGCCATGGCGGTGCCGGGCAACGCGCCCCGCAGCCAATGGAAACCCATACCTTCATCGCCAGCGCCGATGCCTTGCTGGCGGACTGGGCCGGTGCGGCCAAGATGGGCCTCGATCCCTATGCCTCCGCCGTCAACAGCGTCGCGCTCAGGCGGATCGGCTTGCCGCAGCAATATGAGATCATTGGCGACCTGACGCCCTACCCACTGTGGCGCAACGTGCATCCGCTGCTCAGCCACGCCGCGCGGCTGCGTCGCCAGGCTGATGATCTCGGCCGGATCGCCGAGCCCTGGCTGCAGACTGTGGATCGTGAGTGCTTCCCCTTCAAGGATTTCTATAACGATCGCATCAATTCCTTCCTGGCTCCGCTGATGGGACAGCTGGATAAGAACCCGCGGTCGCTTGGGATGATCGTGTTGTTCAATTACGCCGTCGCCAAGCTGGCTGCCGCCATCCGCTCGCAATACACGCTGTTTTCCAAAGGAAAGCTGCGGCGGCGCGTGGCGCCGCTGGAAGTCGATCTCGCCGCCTATGTCCCGGCAGATTACACGGCGATCCCGGGCTATCTGCGGCCCTATGAAGAAATTCTGGCAGGCATGCCGGCAAATCGCACGGGGCTGCGCTGGCGCCTGATCGACAAATCCGTCCTGTTCTCCTGCAGCCATACGTTTCCCATTGCGTTCGAGGCTTTCACCCGCAAGGTCGATATCGCCCAATCCATCCAGTACATGAATGACTATATCGGCGGCTCCACGGTGGCGATCCGCCGCGACAGGCGGAAGCGCGTCACCCATCAGGCCGAGCGCAACATCTACCTGCAGCAGCCGAACTGGATGGTGCTGTTCGGCGGCGATGTCATCGACGTCGAGAAGCTGGAATTGATCGACTATCAGCCGGACCGGCAGGCCATCTATTGGCGCACCGTCAACAGCCCCAATGGCAGCGGCCTCTATGACGATGGGAGTGTCACCTTCCAGCGCAGCGGGGCCGGGCAGACCACGGTCCGGATCTTCGCCCGGCAGCAATTTTCGCTGCCGCTTTTTTTCCATATCTTTGACGTCAACCTGCTGCCGACGATCAGGGACCCGATCATCGAAAATGGCTACGCCGCTTTTTTTGCGGGAACGGTCGCCAATCTGCAGGCCCGCTACGAGAGACGCGATTTCCGCATCGGCCAGGATCTCGAGGCGGCGGCGGCAGCGACTAGCGAAAGATCGGACGGCGAAAGATTAGGCGATCTCGCGCGCTATCTGGCAACCGCCGTCTCCGCCGCCGCCGAATTGCTCAGGCATCGCGAGGACGTGGCGAATTTCGGCACATGGCTGTTCCCGTCCGCCGCCAGCGCCGCTGCCTCCGCCCCATCACCCGGCATCCAGAAGGTCGACCGGGACGGCTTCCGGCATTTCGCGCCGATGCCCGGCGGCAGCGACTATATCGAGGGCCGCGGCGACGAACAGGCGACGATTGCCGGCCTGGCCGCCATCATGCGGGATGCACCCGACTTCGTCACCGGGCTGGTCGATGCCGTACGCGATGACCTCAACCGGATGGCGAGCGCCGCCGGCAACGGGGCCGCGGAATGACGGCGCGATCTGATACGGGGATGCGGCGATGAAGGCGCTCGTCACCGGTGCCACCGGCATCATCGGCAGCAATCTGGTGCGCGCGTTGTTGGCGGCCGGCTATGATGTGCGCGTCCTGCTGCGCGCCGCCAGCGACGCCCGCAGCCTGGCCGGCCTCGCCATCGAACGCTGCGAAGGCGATGTCCTCGAACCCGAGACGCTGGATGCAGCGGTGCTAGGCTGTGCGGTCGTCTTTCACGCCGCCGCGGTCTTCTCCTATTGGGGGCAGAGCGCCGAGGCGCTACAGGACCTTGCCATCGGCGGGACGCGCAATGTTCTCGCGGCGGCCCGGCGGGCCGGCATCGCCCGCGTGGTCGTCACCTCGTCCTCGGTCGTGCTCGGCTCCAGCGCAACGCCGCGCGCCCGCGACGAGGCCGCCGTTTTCGACGAAGCCGACCCGCCGGCCTATACGCTCTCCAAGCTGCGTCAGGAAAGCGCCGCCTTCGCGATCGGCGCGGAGCTCGGTATCGAGGTGGTGGCGGTCTGTCCGACCCTGGCCATCGGCCCGCATGATTATCGCCTCAGCCCCAGCAACGCCTATATCGTCAACTACTTCAACGACCCGTTCCGCTCGACCTTCGTCGGCGGCTGCAACTTCGTTTCCGCCCGCGATGTGGCAGCAGGGCATATCCTGGCCGCGGAAAAGGGCACACCCGGCTGCCGCTATGTCGTCGGGGCGGAGAACATCACCTGGCGGCGGGCGCATGAGCTGCTGTCCGATCTTGGCGGCACCTTCGGCCCGTCGGTGGTGCTCAATCACACCGCCTCCTATCTGGCGGCGATGGGCGCGGAAATAGCGGCGCGCCTGGCCGGTACCCGGCCCGCCGCCACGCGCGATGAAGCGAAGATGTCGACACGGTTCTACTGGTATGAACATGAACGCCTCGCGCGTCTCGGCTATGCGCCCATGCCGGTCCGGCAGGCGCTCGCCGAGGCGATGGCCTGGCTGCTCGGCCGCGCTTATCTCGCCGATTCCGTCATGGAGAAGCTCAAGCTGGCGCCTGATGTCCTTACGGCGCGGGCGTCGTTGTCGGAGGGAAGACTGGGGTGAAAGAGAAGACGGTGATTGTCGTCATGCAACCGCGCGATCCGCTCTGGCAGGCCTTATGCGAGCGCACCTGCGATCTCGCCCGCTATCTCGAGGATATCGAGAGCGCGGAGCTGGTCAGCCGGGAAACGACGCCGAAGGGCCTGACCCGGCATGTGCATTTCTGGCGCGCCCGCGCCAATGTGCCGGCGATCCTTGCGCCCCATATCGATGCGAGCTTCCTGGCTTGGACCGGCAAGATCGAATGGCAGGCGAACGACTATAAGAGCCGCTGGATCGTCGAGCCCCAGTTCATGAAGGAGGCGGTGCTCTGCGAGGCGGTGATGGATTTCTCGCCGGCAGTCGGCGGCAGAGGCACGCGGCTCGATCTGCAACTGGAGATCATGGGCCTGCAGCGCCCGCTCGGCTTCCAGACCATCATGAAGACCATCCTGACCACCCATTTCCGCAAGCTGGTGGGTGCCGCGACACAGCTGATCGAGGCCGGATGAGGCTGGCCTATCTGGCGAGCAGCCGCAGGAGGCTCCAGGCGACGGCGCAATAGGCCACGGTCTCCGACTTCGCCTCATGGGTCAGATGCATGCACAAGGCGAAGGGGCCGGCATGCGGATCGAAGGCGTCGTGATGCAGCCGGCCGCTCTCGCCCTCGACCACCAAATGCAGGCAGGAGCGATCCCGCAGCGGGCGGCGGAAATGCGTCGCGCCATAGGGAAACCCGGCACTCTGCCGGTAGAAGCCGGAGGCGACCAGGATGTCCGCCTCGCCCCGCGTCACCACGCGCTCGCCGTTCGACGCGCGATCATGGTCGAGAACGGCGCATTCCACCGGGTGATACATCGGCAAGATCCCGGGAAGCCGTCAGCCGGCCGGCGCCGCGCTTTTCCGCCGCGCCGACTTGGTCGCCTTCTTTGCCGCTTTCTTCGCTGCCTTCTTCGGCCGCGGTGCCGCAGGCTGCGCCGTCTTCTTGTGCGTGGCCGGCTTGCTCTTCTGAGGGGCCGCCTTGCCTTCCTCCGTCTCGACGGTATCCGCCAGCCGATCGATCTCGTCGAAATAGCTCTTGCTGAGGCGGCTGGTGAGGTCGCGCAGGACCTCGGCGTTTTCCTTGCTGAATTCGGTGAAGCGGCGGGCGGCACCCGACATCGACACCTTGTCGTCCTCGATCGCCAGCAGGGTGTCATTGGCGATGTTGGAGAATTTCGCGACCTGATTGATCCAGACCTGCCAGCAATCGACGCCGGCATTCAGGACTTTCAGCTCCAGCTTCGCCGCTTCCGTAATGAGTTCCTGCAGATCGACGCTTTTCAGAGAAGATCGATTCGCCATGGCCTTTCTTCCTGCCTCCGTTTTGTCCGGGTGAAAACATCGACCGCCCAGGCGCAACGCATCCCGGGGCACGCAACCGATACTGGGGCACACAGATATTAGAAAGGAATCGGAACCTCGATTCACGCCGCCGGTCCGTCGTAAAGATTAACACCGCGCGAATACGAGCCGGTTCCAGTTAACACCAAGGACTTGCTTCGAAGCAACAAGAGATGGCCGCTGAACGCCAATCGGCGAATCTGCGACCGCAGTGGCCGGAGAAAGACCGGCGCTCTTTCTCCGGCCACTGACCGCTTGCGAACCCATAACGGTTGAGGTACAAAATTTACCGGTTGCAAAATGAAATCGGTCAGGAGATCTTCATGCCGCCGCAGCTCTATGCCCATCCCTTCTCGTCCTATTGCCAGAAGGTGCTGATCGCGCTCTATGAGAATGGAACTGCCTTCACCTATCGCCAGCTCGGTCCTGACGATCCCGATGCCGGCAGCGAGCTGGCGGCGCATTGGCCGCTCGATCGCTTCCCGGTGCTGGTCGATAACGGCCGCCTGGTGGCGGAGACCAGCGTCATCATCGAATATCTGATGCTGCATCACCCGGGGCCGCGGCCGATGATTCCGGCCGATCCGGATCAGGCCCTGCAGGTGCGATTGATGGACCGCATCTTCGACAACTATGTGATGACGCCGATGCAGCAGGTGGTCTTCGATTTCCGCAGGCCGGCGGAAGCGCGCGATGCCTATGGCGTCGGTGAAGCGAAGGCTATCCTTGACAAGACCTATCGCTGGCTCGACCAGCAGCTTGCGGCGCGGCAATGGGCGGCCGGCACGGATTTCACCCTCGCCGATTGCGCGGCGGCACCGGCGCTCTTCTTCGCCGACTGGGTGCATGAGATCGATGCCGGCTTCAAGCAACTGCGCGCCTATCGCGCACGCCTGCTGGCCCGCCCCTCGGTCGCCCGCGCCGTCGACGAGGCGCGGCCCTACCGCCCGCTTTTCCCGCCCGGCGCGCCTGAGCGGGATTAGAGACCTGGATTTGGGGGATCAGCGGTGGCCGGCGCCGCCGCGCTTGGGCGAGGTCGACGGCGCGGTTTCCTGCGGCGTCAGCCGCAGTTGCGTGATGATGGTCTCGGCAATCGCCTCGGGTGCGGCGGCGATGTCGACGGTGATGGCCGGTTCGTCGCCCGAGGGCTCCTCCAGATCGGCGAACTGGCTGGCCAGCAGATCGGGCGGCATGAAATGGCCGGCCCGCTGGGCAAGGCGCTCGCGGATCAGCTCCTTGCTGCCTTTCAGGAAAACGAAACGGAGTTCCGGACGCCCACCGGCGCCGTCTTCGCCGCGCGCCAGGCCGTCGCGGTAGCGCCGCTTCAAGGCCGAGCAGGTGATGATGCCGGAGGAATGCTGCGCGCGCCACTGATCGACCTGCCGACCGATGGCCGCAAGCCATGGCCGGCGATCGGCGTCATTGAGCGGCTGATGATGCTTCATCTTCTCGATATTGGCGGCCGGGTGGAGGTCGTCGCCCTCCACCATCGGCCAATGGAGCGCCGCGGCGATCCGGGCGGCAATCGTCGATTTGCCGCAACCGGAAACGCCCATGACGACGAGAACGATGTGCTGCGCGGAGTCCCGCGGCTTTTGCGAAACAACTTCGCTCATCTTGGCACGCGCTGATTCACTGCCGCCTCCAGGGAATGTCACGTCAGAGGTGGCCCTGCTCGCCGGGCTGCGGGATCGGTTCGATGCGGCCGAGGACGAATACATAAGACACGATGCCGACGATCAGCACCACCCCCGCGACGAGGAAGGCGTTGCTGAAGGATTGCGTCGCGCCGACGATGAAGCCGGTGACGATCGGCGCGATGACGCCCATCAGGTTGTTGACGAAGTTCATGATGCCGCCGATGGTGCCGGTGCCGCCTTTCGGCGCGATCAGCGAGGGGATCGACCAGCCGACTGGCGCAGCGGCCGAGAGGCCGGCGAGCGCGATCGATATCCAGGTGATCGCCCAGCGCGGATCGGTGGTCTGCGTGGCGCCGAATACCGCCAGGCCGAACAGCATGCCGATCACCAGGATGCCCTTGCGCACGCGCGTCTCGTCCTGACCCTTCTTCACCAGATGATCCACCAGCCAGCCGCCGACGACGATGTCGGCGATGGTCGCGCAGATCCACGGAATGGTGGCGAAGCCTGCCGATTTGATGATGCTCATATGCATGGTCTGCACCAGATAGCCGGGCAGCCAGGTGAGGAAGAGATAGAAAGAATAGCCGTAGGCGGCAAAACCGATGGTAAGCCCCCAGACCTTGCGATTGACCAGCAGATAGCCGAGCAGGCCGGCGGCACCTGCATCCGACGGGCCTTCGGGCGTCGCCCCGCCTTGGAGGATGTACTCATGTTCCGCGCGGCTGAGCCCCTTGTCCTTACTTGGATCGCGGTAGAACAAAGTGAAGGCGATGAAATAGAGGAAGCTGAGGATCGCCGTGGCGCCGAAGCCCCAGCGCCAGCCGAAATTGGTCACCACCACGGCGACCAGCGGCACGCCGATGACATTGGAGAATTTCGCCGCGGCATCGAACAGCGATGTCGCCAGGGCGCGTTCCTGACGCGGGAACCAGTAGCCCGTCGCCTTGGAACTGGCCGGGAAGCTGGGCGCTTCGGCAACGCCCAGAAGGGCGCGGGCGGCAAGCAGCCCGCCATAGCCGCCGGTAAAAGCGATGATGACCGAGGCCACGGTCCACAGGAAGGCGCCGATGCGGCCGATCGGGCTGACGCCATAGCGATCGAGGAACAGGCCGACGGGAATTTGCAGCACGGCATAGGGCCAGAAGAAGGCGCTCAAGAGCAGGCCCATCTTGGCCGGGTCGAGGGTGAATTCCTGCGCCAGATCCGGCCCGGCCACGGAAAGATTAACCCGGTCGATATAGGCGATCAGCACGCCGATGCCGAGCAGGGCGCCGATCGCCCAGCGCCGCTTCGGCACGGCGCGGCTGGAAAGAACTGAACCGGCAGCCGCTGCCGTACCGGCCGGCCGTGCGGATGCCGCGTTTGTCGATGCTGGAATTGACTGCGTTTGGCTCATCTGTGCCTCCCCATTTATGACGCAGCCTTTCGCCCTTTGGCCAAGGCCGCTCACATGCGTTTATGTCAGCGACTTGTTAGCGCTAACAATATTCCGTGCAGCAAGCGGCTCGATCTCTTGTGACAGGCGGAGCGTTGACCGGCATCTGCGGGTTGAGACATGACTGTTACCGCTAACAGGAAAAGCCGTAAAGCACTTTTTTCAGACTCCCGGTTTCGGGGAACAACGGCGCCAGCCGTCTTCCCGCACCACCGATGACGCGAGCGTGATAGCGAGGATTCGCAGGAGCCCGCCTGCGGATGCTGGGGCGAGATGTTCAGACGAGGATATTGAGGATCTGACCGAGACTGGCCTTGGCCGCGCGCAGATCGCCGGCGCGGAGATAGGCCGCCGGACTGGCCGTCGCCGGTAATGTGACAGTACTCGCCATATGGCCGTCGCCATAGGTGATAATGGTGGTGACGGAACCGTCTCCGCTCGTGCTGAGGGTCTTGCCGACGACCGTCGTCGCAGCCCCGGCCGTTGCCGGCACAAGCTGGGTCCGCTCGCCCCCGGCCGCAGGCACAGGGAGTTGCCGGTTGACCGGGACAAGTGCATTCGCCGGGACAAGTGCATTTCCGGAGAAAATCGGCGAGATTGCCATCAGCTTCCTGACGCCTCATGCAAAAGAAACGCAGCCCTTCTCATTTGGCGTGTGGGCACGACGTCCACAAGTGGCCGCGCTGGCGTGGGCGCTGCAGTTGAGCACCGAGGGGCGCATCATCCATCGCCCAAACAGGCGATGGATCGGCGACAAGCCCTCACTTTTTGTCACGTTATCGTGTCACGCTAGGAAAATTTAGGGGCGAAACGAACCGGAACTCGGGCGACGCGAACGCCTTTCTATGATGCGGCCATATCGACCGCCCCTAGCGGCACGCTTAGTGGCGACCTGCTAGCGACGTCTCCCGCGATGAGTCCGAGCGACGAACGCCTTAGCGTCGATGCACCGCATCCCAGCCCATCCAACCCCGTTCAACGGAGGGAGATCATCATGAGCAGTCAGCCCCGCAGTGGCAGTGAGCGCCCGGAAAAGGCCGGTCAGCAGAACCAGCAGAATCCTGGCCAGCGCAATGCCGAACAGCAGCGCGCCAGCGAGCCCCGTGGACAGCAGAACAAGAATATGGGCCAGCAGAACGAAGGCGAAGGCAACCGCACGGCGGCACGCGAATATAACGCCGACCAGCATCGCTTCGCCGGCGATCATGAGAAAGTCGAGAAGGCCGCTCAATCGGCCCGCAAGGCCGTGGACGGGCCGGAAGGCAAGGATCTGGCCCGCGCTGAAAAGGAAGGTCAGAAACACGCCAAAAGCTAGTTGTGCGTGAAGCGGCGCGCCTTCTGCCTCACGGTTGTCTTCAGGCTCGCACAGGCTCCCACATATGACTTCAGGAATGCTCCCGCCACGGCGGGAGCATTTCGTTTATCCGCCTGGGATTTCGCCCGGGATCAGCGCAGCGGGCGACCATCCGGCCGGCGCGGCATGTCGCGCTCCGCTCCCTTGAGCTCGTCGCGCACCATCATCAGGCCGATGAGGTTGCCGCCCGCCATGACATCGATCGGCCGCTTGTTTTCGAAATGCGGCGAGGGCGAGCTGAGCCAGGCAAGAACTTGGCGCTGATCGAGATAAGTCTGGCGCAAGCGCGTATGAATGCCGCTGATCAGGCCGATGCGATGCGGCAGGTCGCCCGGATAGGAACGCGCCTCACCGTTCACCCAGCGCTTCAGCTCATCGAGACTGCGGGCGCCCAGCATGGCCATCACCTGCTGATCGGAGATCGCCCAGGTCTTCAGAATGCCCAGAACCCCTGCCACGCCATGGCGGATCTCATCCAGGGTGAGTTGCGTATTCTTGCCCGCCGGGCTTTTGCCGGTGGCGTTTCGCTGGGCGGATGTTGACGGTGGGGAATTTGGCGGGCTTTTGCCAGCAGTCATGGCCGGTTCCAACGCAATGCTACCTGTCGGCGATTTGAGGCCCAAAATATCAATAAATCGTTAGGCAGGAAGCGGTTTGTCGCCGGCCACACCCGTGTGTCGAGCATCCAGGCATTGAAAATCATGGGAAAAGAGGACGCTGGCAAGGCAATCGGCGGCGCTGGCGAGGGTGGATCGGCTGCAAGCTTGCCGCTATGCTGCCGGCCGATTTTGACCCGTTCATACCGGGAGCCGCAATCGGCTCCCGCCCATCACCGGTAAAGGAGCCAACATGTCCGGAAAAATTGCCGCCAAGCTCGCCGAACTGAAGATCGAACTGCCGAAGGCCGCCGCACCCGTCGCCAATTACGTGCCGGTCGTCGTCACCGGCAACCAAGCCTTCGTGTCCGGCCAGGTCACGGCCTGGAACGGCGAGTTCAAATATATCGGCAAGCTCGGCAAGGACTATACCTTCGAGGACGGCCAGAAAGCGGCGCGCATTTGCGGCCTCAACATCCTGGCGCAGCTGCAGGCGGCGCTGGGCGATCTCGACCGGGTGAAGCGCGTGGTCAAGCTCGGCGTCTTCGTCAATTGCGAAGCCAATTTCACCGACCAGCCGAAGGTCGCCAACGGCGTCTCCGACCTGATGGTCGAGGTGTTCGGCGATGCCGGCAAGCATGCGCGCTCGGCGGTGGGCGTCAATGTCCTGCCGCTCAATGTCGCGGTCGAGGTCGATGCGGTGGTGGAAATCGCCTGATTCCGATTGCCCAGAATCGTCGCGGGCGGGTCAGCAATGACCCGCCCGCTTCATTTCAGCCCTCAGCTTTTTTGACTTCGCATATGCAGCATAAAGGTGAGACGCGCCGCCCCCGGCTGCGTATAGTGGAAACAGGGGTGAGGATCGAAACGGCGTGACGGATCGCGATTGGTCAGCAGGGACGGCAAGGTGACGTTGGAAGTTCGGGTCATCGATTCACTCAGCGAAATTTCCGCCGAAGACTGGGACGCCTGCGCCCGCTGGTCGCCCGCGACCGGCGAAAACCCCTTCGTCAGTCATGCCTTTCTGCTGGCATTGGAGGAGTCGAAATCGGTCGGCCGCAAGACCGGCTGGATGCCGCAATATCTGCTGATCCAGGACGAGGAAACGCAGCAGGCGCTGGCCGCCTGCCCGCTTTATGTGAAATCGCATTCCTCAGGCGAATATGTCTTCGATCACGGCTGGGCCGAGGCTTATGAGCGGGCCGGCGGGCGCTATTACCCGAAATTGCAGATCGCCGTTCCTTTCACCCCGGTGCCGGGGCCGCGCCTGCTGGTGCGCCCCTTGGCCGCCACGGGCCAAAATGGTCCCGCGGAGGAGGAGATCCGCACGGCGCTGATCGAGACGCTGATTGCCACCACCCAAAGCAGCAAGCTCTCCTCGCTGCATGTCACCTTCTGCGGCGAAGGGGAAGCCAGGGCAATGGCGGAGGCCGGCTTCCTGCACCGCATCGGCGTCCAATATCATTGGCAAAATAACGGCTACGCAACCTTCGACGACTTTCTCGCCGCCCTGAATTCACGCAAGCGCAAGGCGATCCGCAAGGAACGCGCCGCCATCGCCGAATATGGCCTGACCATCCGGCAACTATCGGGCGCCGAGATCACCAAGAAGCATTGGGATGCCTTCTTCGCCTTCTACATGGATACCGGCAACCGCAAATGGGGCCGTCCCTATCTGACGCGCAGCTTCTTCGACCTGCTGGGCACAAGAATGGCCGGTCAGGTCGTGCTGATGATGGCGGAAAAGGACGGCATGCCGGTGGCCGGTGCGCTCAATCTGCGCGGCAGCGACGCCCTCTTCGGCCGCAACTGGGGCTGTCTCGCCGATTACCGCTTCCTGCATTTCGAGCTCTGCTATTACCAGGCGATCGACTATGCCATCGCCCATGGCCTCGCCCGCGTCGAAGCCGGCGCCCAGGGCGAGCATAAGATCCAGCGCGGCTATCTGCCGGTCGAAACCCATAGCGCCCATTGGATCGCCGACCGCTCCTTCCGCAACGCCGTCGCCGATTTCCTCCAGCGCGAGACGCGGGTGCTGGAGCATGAAATGGCGGAACTGACGGAGCATGGGCCATTCCGGCAGACGGAAGAATAGGCGTTGCGAACCTTGCCGATATTTCGGCGATGTATCTCTGCGAATGCCGAAAGCTGCCGTCCTCAGCTCTTGGCGCCGTGCTTCCGAACCACCGCGGATTCCTGCTGCGGCGCAGAATGCTGCTCTCTTTTTTGTGGAGACGAAATGTCCTCGGCTGTTGTCGCGACGGTCGAGCTCGGCGACCGCGAATTTTCCGCGGACTGCCTCTGCACCTCGTCGAACGTCCGTAGCGGTCGCAGCAGATAGGGGCTGACGGCAACGCCTCTTGGCCGCCTTGAGTACGTATCGGCCATCAAGCGGCTTCCTTTTCACGCAGCCGGATCAGCGCTATATCGAAGAAGGCCACTTCATTTGCGCGGTTGCGCATTACCCCTCGGATAAAGAAATGTACAGGGATCATCCGGTGCCTGTGCCAATAGAAGTGCCGATCCGTGATCCGGGCAGCTACCTCATCAGAGGCTTGTGCGTCTGTGATCGAAAGTTGCCGGTCCAAGGCGGCCTCCGCACCCGCAGAAGGTGATACAGCCATGGTACCGGGCACGAAGCATCCAGCCGACAGGAACACTATTGGATCCTATCTCGGGGGCAAAGATACGGAATCTACCTACTCAGATCGAGATCGCCGCGCGGCGAGATGCAATATCCACCTCTATCGATCTTTGTTCGATGATCGAACATTGCACCTTCTGGCACGGCATCGGACCCATGCGATCAGACGGGTGCGATCAGATCGGTGGGATCAGACGGGCTGCTGTCCGATCCGACGAGCCCTGCCTTATCGCCGCGCGTAGCGCCGGTATTGCCTGGCTTGTGTTGTCGGCAAGATCGACGCGACCCGCATTCGCAAGACGCGCCGTATGAGCCTAGTGGATCAGATACGGTTGAGCCGCATGCGTGAGGCACATGTCGTCAATGGCGACTGCGGCGGAAGCCGACTGCTTAGCCTCTTCCTCGGCGAGAAGCTTATTCAACGTCCTCCGCTTTACCGGAGCGGTTTCTATCTCGAGCATCGCTTTATAACGTACGATGTTTTCGTGCATGATGAATTTCAGCATTACGGTCACTCCTAAGGAGATTGCGCAAGGCGACGCTATGCTCTTCCGGCAGGTGAGTCTAGGATCAGATATCCAACGTGCCGGTTGCCAGCAGCATTCCTCCCCTTGATATAAAATAGACGCGGGCGGTGGAACACGAGCTCCCCACGCAGAGCGAACCGCGCACCGTTCCGGCAGATGAAGGAGCGGGCAGCGATCTGCTGTGGGCGCCCTCCCCCGCGAGGGGGAGGGATTTTGCCGTTACTTCCGCTTATCGAGTCCGGCCTTGGCGAAGGCGGCCGCCAAGGCGCCGCCCATGGCACTGCCGCCGGCAGAGGCATTGCCGAAGCTGCCGCCGCCCGCGCCGCTGGAGCGCTGGCCCGAAGAGCGCTGAACGCCCTGGGGACGGGGGGCTTCCGCCGTCATGAATTTGCGGTCGCGGGCCGCCAGCGGCTTGTCGTTGCTGTTGGCGTTCTGCTTGGCGGCACCCGGCTGGTCCGACATGCGCATGGTGAGGGCGATGCGCTTGCGCTTCAAGTCGACCTCCAGCACCTTCACCTTGACGACATCGCCGGACTTCACCACTTCCCGCGGGTCCTTGACGAAGCGGTCGGCCAGGGCCGAGACATGCACCAGGCCATCCTGATGCACGCCGATATCGACGAAGGCGCCGAAATTCGTCACGTTGGTGACGACACCTTCCAGCATCATGCCGGGCTGCAGGTCCTTCATTTCCTCGACGCCGTCCTTGAAGGTGGCAGTCTTGAATTCGGGACGCGGATCGCGGCCGGGCTTTTCCAATTCCTTCAGGATGTCGCTGACGGTCGGCACGCCGAACTGCTCATCGACGAATTCGTCGGGCTTCAGGCTGCGCAGCAGCTTCGCATCGCCGATCAGCGCCTTCACCTCGGCCTTGGTATAGGCGAGGATGCGGCGCACCACCGGATAGGCTTCCGGGTGAACCGAGGACATGTCGAGCGGATCGTCGCCGTCGCCGATGCGCAGGAAGCCCGCCGCCTGTTCGAAGGCCTTGGGGCCGAGGCGCGAGACCGACAGCAGATCCTGGCGCGTCTTGAAGGGGCCATGCTGATCGCGATGGCTGACGATGTTCTGGGCAAGGCTCTCGCCGAGGCCGGAGACTCGCGCCAGCAGCTTCGCCGAAGCGGTGTTGACCTCGACGCCGACGGCATTCACGCAATCCTCGATCACGGCGTCCAGCGACTTCGCCAGCTTGAATTCGTTGACGTCATGCTGGTACTGGCCGACGCCGATCGATTTCGGGTCGATCTTCACGAGTTCGGCCAGCGGATCCTGCAGGCGCCGCGCGATGGAGACGGCGCCGCGCAGCGAGACGTCCATATCCGGCAGTTCCTTGGAGGCATATTCGGAAGCCGAATAGACCGAGGCGCCGGCTTCCGAGACGACGATCTTGTTGAGTTTCAGTTCCGGATGACGCTTTTGCAGGTCGATGGCGAGCCGGTCGGTCTCGCGGCTGGCGGTGCCGTTGCCGATGGCGATCAGCTCGACCTGGTGGCGATGGCACAAGGCCGCCAGCACGGCGATCGATTCATCCCATTGCCGGCGCGGTTCATGCGGATAGATGGCGGTGGTTTCCAGGACCTTGCCGGTGGCGGCGACGACCGCCACCTTGACGCCGGTGCGCAGCCCGGGATCGAGACCGAGCGTCGCCCGGCCGCCGGCCGGAGCCGCCATCAAAATATCCTTCAGGTTGGCGGCGAAGACGCGCACCGCTTCTTCTTCCGCCGCCTGGCGCAGGCGCGACATGAGATCGATTTCGATATGCAGCTTGGCCTTCACGCGCCAGGTCCAGCGCACCACATCCTGCAGCCAGGCATCGGCAGGGCGCTTCTGGTCGACGATGCCGAATTTGGCAGCGATCATGCGTTCCTGGGCGTTGAAGGTCTTGCGGTCCTCCGGCTCGTCCGTGACGAGGGCGAGCATCAGCACCTCTTCCTTCTGGCCGCGGAACAGCGCCAAAGCGCGGTGCGAGGGAATCTTGGCGATGGCTTCGGCGGCATCGAAATAATCGGAGAACTTGGCGCCGGTCTCCGCCTTGCCCTCGACCAGCTTCGATTGCAGGCGGCCGTTTTCCCAGACGTAATCGCGCAGCCGGCCGATGAGATCGGCATCCTCGGCGAAGCGTTCCATGAGAATCTGCATGGCGCCGTCGAGCGCCGCCTTCACATCGGCGATGTTCTTCTCGGCATCGACGAAGGCAGCCGCTTCCGTCTCCGGCGTCTTGGTCGGATCGCTCAGGAGCAGGTCGGCCAGCGGCTCCAGACCGGCTTCCTTGGCGATCTGCGCCTTGGTGCGGCGCTTCTGCTTATAGGGCAGATAGAGATCTTCCAGCCGCGCCTTGTTGTCGGCGAGGCGCACGTCGCGTTCCAGCGCCGGTGTCATCTTGCCCTGTTCCTCGATGCTTTTCAGGATCGCCGTGCGGCGCTCTTCAAGCTCGCGCAGATAGCGCAGGCGCTCATCCAGCGTGCGCAGCTGGATATCGTCTAGGCCGCCGGTCACTTCTTTGCGGTAACGGGCGATGAAGGGAACGGTCGCGCCGCCATCCAGCAATTCCACGGTCGCCGTCACCTGAGCTTCGCGCGCATTGAGTTCGGCGGCGATGCGGGCTTCGATCGAGGGCAAGGAGGGCATCGGAGCGGCGGTCAATTGAGACAAGGCTGTCACCTTCAAATCGTTTCGTTCGGGCAGATCGTTCCGGCAAATCGTTCTGGTAATTCGCCGGAGCAAGTCGTTGGGGTGTTCCGGGACCCGACTCGCGGCAAGGCGTTTCGGGGTCGCCGTTCTAACCCCAAGCCGGTCCGGGCTCAAGTCCGCAGGAAGCCTGGAATGATGTCAAGAAGACTATATTTTTCAGCAATTTACGCTGATTTTATTTGACCCGGCCGTGGCTTTGGTGTTGGCCGCAAGGAGGCTGGCCGCCCCTACTTTCGCGAGCCGGCTGAGGCATGTCGCCGCATTTATGCAATTGACAATCATTTGCATTATGCCCCTGAGGAATGCTAAAGCTAGCGCTGAAATGGACGTTCCGCAGACCGCAACGCTGATTCAGCGAGCTGACACCGGCCGAACCCACCGGGATGACCTGGATCAAAATTCCTGACCCGCGTCTCTCCCATACTCGACCCACCCCGTCAGGAGATTTTTCATATCGTGCAGATTCGTTTCTCCGCCGTCGCGCGCAGCCTGATGCTGATCGGCTTCGTCGGCCTTGGCCTGCAGCAGATCGCCACCGCCCGCGCCGACGACCTCGTCGTCTATAACGCCCAGCATGAAACCCTCGCCAAGGCCTGGATCGACGGCTTCACCCGCGATACCGGCATCAAGGTCACCGTGCGCAACGGCGATGACAGCGAGATGAGCAACCAGATCCTGCAGGAGGGCGCCGCCTCGCCGGCCGATGTCTTCCTGACGGAAAACTCACCCGCCATGGTGCAGGTCGCCAATGCCGGCCGCCTGGCGCCGATCGATGCCGAGACGCTGAAAGAGGTGGCGGCCCCCTTCCGTCCGGCCAGCGGCAACTGGATCGGCATCGCCGCCCGCTCGACCGTGTTCGTCTATAACAAGGACAAGCTGAAAGAAGCGGATCTGCCGAAATCACTGCTCAATCTCGCCGATCCCAGCTGGAAGGGCCGCTGGGCCGCCTCGCCCACCGGTGCCGATTTCCAGGCCATCGTCAGTGCCCTGCTCTCGCTCAATGGCGAGGAGGCGACGCTGAAGTGGCTGAAGGCGATGAAGACCAACTTCACCGCCTATCGCGGCAACGGCGCGGTGCTGAAGGCGGTCAATGCCGGCCAGATCGATGGCGGCGTCATCTATCACTATTACTGGTTCACCGACCAGGCGAAGACCGGCGAGAACAGCGGCAATGCAGCCCTGCACTATTTCAAGCACCAGGACCCCGGCGCCTTCGTCAGCACCTCGGGCGGCGGCATCCTTGCCAGCAGCAAGCACCAGAAGGAAGCCCAGGCATTCCTGAAATGGATCGCCGGCAAGGGCGGTCAGGACGTGCTGAAGAACGGCACCTCCTTCGAATACGCTGTCGGCGAGGGTGCCGACAGCAACCCGAAACTGGTGCCGATCAAGGATCTCGACGCCCCTGCCGTGGATGCCTCCAAGCTCAACAGCGAGAAGGTGATCGAGCTGATGACCGAGGCCGGGCTGCTGTAAGGCGGCTGCGGCAAGCCGGGCGGGGCTTGGCTGGGCACGGCCCCGCTCGGCGAATGCGCGAATTGGGGCGGATTTGCTGATTGAAGCCCCACTTGCGAATTGAAGATAGGGGCGGTTCCTGGTTTATATGGCCGGCAACCGCTCCAGCCGTTTGAAGGCCTGATATCCCTCGACTCGGCCGGGGGCCGGAACACAGTTCATCCGGGCAACGTCATGGGTTTGGGTTGATGGGCCTCGGAGGATGGCGCGGATAGAAAATGAGTATTTCGGACGTGCCCGGTATCACCACCTCCCTGCCCAAGGCAGCGCGCCGCTCCGCGCACCCCGGTAACAGGCCCGCCGCCTGGATCACCATCATTGCCGTGGCCGCCTCGCTGGCGGCCCTCCTGCCTCTGGCTTTCGTGCTCTTCGTCGCCGTGCAGAACGGCTGGCACACGATCGTGGCCATGGTGGTGCGGCCGCGCGTCGGCGAGCTGCTGATCAATACCGTTTTGCTGGTGGCGCTGACCGTCCCGCTCTGCGTCCTGGTCGGCGTCGCGCTTGCCTGGCTGACCGAGCGCACCGATCTGCCGGGACGGCGCTTCTGGTCCCTGCTCTGCGCCGCCCCCCTGGCGGTGCCCGCCTTCGTCCATTCCTATGCCTGGGTCAGCCTGGTGCCGTCGATCCATGGCCTCTCTGCCGGCGTGCTGGTCTCGCTGGTAGCCTATTTCCCCTTCCTCTATCTGCCGGCCGCCGCCGCCCTGCGCCGGCTCGATCCGGCGATGGAGGATGTCGCCGCCTCGCTCGGCGAGACGCCGTGGCGCATCTTCTTGCGCGTGGTGCTGCCGCAGCTGCGCCTGCCGATCTGGGGCGGGGCCCTGCTGGTGGGGCTGCATCTCCTGGCGGAATACGGCCTCTATGCGATGATCCGCTTCGATACCTTCACGACGGCGATCTTCGATCAGTTCCAATCGACCTTCAACGGTCCCGCCGCCAATATGCTGGCGGGCGTCCTGGTGCTGTGCTGCCTGCTGCTGCTGATCACCGAAGCCGGTACGCGCGGCCATGCCCGCTATGCCCGGCTTGGTTCCGGCAGCGAGGCGCTGCCGCGGCTCTATCGCCTGGGTGCCGCCCGCGCCGCAGCCGGGCTCTGCCTGCTGGCGCTGATGACGGCGCTCGCCCTCGGCGTGCCCTTCGTCACCCTTGGCCGCTGGCTCATTTCCGGCGGCGGCGCCGTCTGGAACATGGCCGAGCTGGTGCCGGCCTTCGTGCAGACATTGATCTATGCCGTGATCGGCGCCGTCATCACCACAGCCGCCGCCATTCCCATGGCCTGGCTGTCGGTGCGCCGGCCGAGCCGCCTCATCCGCCTGCTGGAAAGCTGCAACTACGTGACCAGCGCGCTGCCCGGCATCGTCGTTGCCCTCGCCCTCGTCACCATCACCGTTCGGGTTGCCAATCCGCTCTATCAGACGGTCTTCACCGTGCTGCTCGCCTATCTGCTGATGTTCCTGCCGCGCGCCCTGATCGGCCTGCGCGCCAGCATCGCCCAGGCGCCGGCCGAGCTGGAAGATGTCGCCCGCAGCCTGGGGCGGACACCGAGCCGCGCCATCTGGGGCATCACCCTGCGCCTGGCGGCACCCGGCGCCGCCGCCGGGGCCGCCCTGGTCTTTCTCGCCATCACCAATGAGCTGACCGCCACCCTACTGCTGGCGCCCAACGGCACGCGCACGCTGGCGACCGGCTTCTGGGCGCGCAGCAGCGAGATCGATTATGCCGGCGCGGCGCCCTATGCCCTGATCATGGTTCTTCTGTCGCTTCCCCTGACCTGGCTGCTCTATCGCCAGTCGCAACGCATCGCAGGAAGATGAGTACGCTCGATATCCGCAACCTCTCCAAGTCCTACGGCGATGTCGCCGCCGCGATCGCCATCGATCTCAGCGTGCAGGCCGGCAGCCGCACCGCCATCGTCGGCCCGTCGGGCTGCGGCAAGACCACCTTGCTGCGCCTGATCGCCGGCTTCGAGATTCCCGATGGCGGCAGCATCACCCTCAATGGCCGGGTACTCGCCGATGCGACGACGCTGGTGCCGGCGCATGAGCGGGTGATCGGCTTCCTGCCGCAGAACGGCGCGCTGTTTCCGCATCTCACCGTCGCCGGCAATATCGGCTTCGGCCTGCCCAAGGATATGCCCGGCCGGGCGCGGCGCATCGCCGCGCTGATCGACCTTGTGGCGCTGGAGCAGCCGATGCTGGCGCGCTGGCCGCATGAGCTTTCCGGCGGGCAGCAGCAGCGGGTCGCCTTGGCGCGCGCCCTGGCGCAGCAGCCGAAACTGATGCTGCTCGACGAGCCCTTCTCCGCCCTCGATACCGGCCTGCGCGCCGCCACCCGCAAAGCGGTGGCGGACGTGCTGTCGAAAGCCGGGGTAACCACCATCCTGGTCACCCACGACCAGGAAGAGGCGCTCTCCTTCGCCGACCAAGTGGCGGTGATGCGCGACGGGCGCCTGATCCAGGTCGGCGATCCGGTGGAGCTGTATCTGCGGCCGCGCGACGAGGCGACGGCGATCTTCCTCGGCGAGGCGATCATCCTGCCGGCGCAGCTCGGCGGGGGTTTCGCGGATTGCGCGCTGGGACGGATCGCGGTCGACGATGCCGCTGCGACGGGCCGGCGTCAGATCGTGCTGCGGCCCGAACAGCTGCGCGTCACGCCGATCCGGCCCTTCGAGCTCTGCGAAGACGATTGCCAGGGCCATGTGGTGGAGATCGATTTCGTCGGCTATGCCTGCCATCTCGGCATCAAGCTCGCCGGCGGCAAATCGCAGGTCAACGGCACCCCGCCGCTGCTGCTGGTGCGCCACCCCAACGATCAGGTGCCGCCGGTCGGCGCCAGCGTGAAGATCGACGTCACCAAGCCGGCGCATGTGCTGACCTAGAACGCGGCCAGCTGCTATGGCATGGTTCCTCTTTGCCCGGGAGACGATACAATCAGAATTTGCAGCGCCAACCAAGAACCGGCACAGCGATGTCTGCCCGGATGCGCCTATAACCGGACACGCATAAGAAAAAGGGCGATGCCGTTGCCGGCATCGCCCTTTCCGTTACGCAGCGATCGCAGCCTGATCAGGCTTCGACCGGTTCCACGGTTTCTTCGCGGCTCTGGCCCTTGCTTTCGATGATGTCGAAAGTGAGCTTGTCGCCCTCCTTCGCCAGATCGATGCGGACCGTGCCGCCCTTCTCCAGCCGGCCGAACAGGATGTCGTCGGCCAGCGGCTTCTTGATGTATTCCTGAATGGTGCGCGCCAGCGGCCTCGCGCCATAGAGGGGGTCGAAGCCCTTGTCGGCAAGCCAGCGTTTGGCGGCCTCGCTGAGCTCGATCGTGACGTGACGATCGGCCAGCTGGGCCTCCAGCTGCATGACGAATTTGTCGACCACCTGCGCCACGATTTCCGGCGGCAGGTTGGAGAAGGCGATGATCTGGTCCAGCCGGTTGCGGAATTCCGGCGTGAACAGACGATTGATCGCCTCGGTATCCTCGCCCGTCCGCTTCTCGCGGCCGAAGCCGATCGCCGATTTCGACATTTCCGAGGCACCGGCATTGGTGGTCATGATCAGGATCACGTTGCGGAAGTCGACCGACTTGCCGTTGTGATCGGTGAGCTTGCCGTGATCCATCACCTGCAACAGGATGTTGAAGAGATCCGGATGCGCCTTCTCGATTTCATCGAGCAGCAGGACCGCGTGCGGATGCTGATCGATGGCGTCGGTCAAGAGGCCGCCCTGGTCGAAGCCGACATAGCCCGGAGGGGCACCCAGCAGGCGCGACACGGTGTGGCGTTCCATATACTCGGACATGTCGAAGCGGATCAGCTCGATGCCGAGGCTATGGGCGAGCTGCTTCGCCGCCTCGGTCTTGCCGACACCGGTCGGGCCCGAAAACAGGTAGCAGCCGATCGGCTTTTCCGGTTCGCGCAGGCCCGCACGCGCCAGCTTGATGGCGGCGGCCAAGGCTTCCAGCGCCTTGTCCTGGCCGAAGACCATGGTCTTCAGGTCGCGGTCGAGATTCTTCAGCGCGGCCTTGTCGTCCTTCGACACGCTCTTTGGCGGGATGCGGGCGATCATGGCGACCACCGCCTCCACGTCCTTCACCGTGATGGTCTTCTTGCGCTTCGATTCCGGCAGCAGCATCTGCGCCGCACCGACCTCGTCGATGATGTCGATCGCCTTGTCGGGGAGCTTGCGGTCGCCGATATAGCGCGAGGACAGTTCCACCGCCGAGCGAATGGCTTCGGTCGTGTAGCGGATGTTGTGATGCTTCTCGTAATAGGGCTTCAAGCCGCGCAGGATCTTGACCGCATCCTCGATCGACGGCTCGTTGACGTCGATCTTCTGGAAGCGGCGCACCAGCGCGCGGTCCTTTTCGAAATACTGGCGGTACTCCTTATAGGTGGTCGAACCCATGCAGCGCAAAGCGCCCGACTGCAAGGCCGGCTTCAGTAGGTTCGAGGCATCCATCGAGCCGCCCGAGGTGGCGCCCGCACCGATCACGGTGTGGATCTCGTCGATGAAGAGGACGGCCCCTTCGGTCGCCTCCAACTCCTTGACGACGGCCTTCAGGCGCTCCTCGAAATCGCCGCGATAGCGGGTGCCGGCCAGCAGCGCGCCCATGTCGAGCGAGAAGATGGTGGCGTTCTTCAGCACCTCCGGCACGTCGCCCTGGACGATGCGGCGGGCGAGGCCTTCGGCGATGGCGGTCTTGCCCACGCCGGGATCGCCGACATAGAGCGGGTTGTTCTTGGTGCGGCGGCACAAGACCTGGATGGTGCGGTTGACCTCGTTCTCGCGGCCGATCAGCGGGTCGATCTTGCCCTCGGTCGCCTTGCGGTTGAGGTTGACGCAATAGGCCTCGAGCGCCTCGGCGCCGTTCTTCACATTGCCTTCGGCGGCTTCCTGCTCGCCGCTGCCGGCGCCGCGCACCCGGCGCTGCTCAGTGCGACCCGGCGCCTTGGCGATGCCGTGGCTGATGTAATTGACGGCGTCGAGCCGCGTCATCTCCTGCTCCTGCAGGAAATAGACGGCGTGGCTCTCGCGCTCCGAGAACAGGGCAACCAGCAGATTGGCGCCGGTCACTTCCTCGCGGCCGGAAGACTGCACATGAATGGCCGCGCGCTGCAGCACACGCTGGAAGCCGGCGGTGGGCTTGGCTTCATTGTTGTGCTTGCCGACGATATTGCCGAGCTGGTTGTCGATGTAATCGGTGAGATCGCTCTTCAACCGTTCAACATCGACATTGCAGGCCCGCATGACCGCGATCGCATCCTGATCATCGGCCAGCGCCAGAAGCAGATGCTCCAGGGTGGCGAAATCGTGACGGCGTTCATTGGCGTAAGCAAGGGCGCGGTGCAGGGTTTGTTCGAGATTGGGCGACAACATCGGCCGATCTATCCTTTCTAGGCCCGGACCGTTTCAGCGGGTCTGCCCGGGACCATCTAAACCGGCGGAAAACGCCGCCGGGTCGTACGGTACGCTATTCCTTCTCCATCGTGCATTGCAGCGGATGCTGGTGACGACGGGCGAAGTCGACGACTTGCGAGACCTTGGTCTCGGCAATCTCATAGGTATAGACGCCGCAAACACCGACACCGCGGTGATGGACATGAAGCATGATCTCGGTGGCCGCTTCCCGGCTTTTGTTGAAGAAGCGTTCGAGAACATGAACCACGAATTCCATCGGCGTGTAGTCGTCGTTCAGCAGAAGCACCCGATACATCGACGGCTTCTGCGTTTTCGGCCGTACTTTGACGACGGTGCCGACGCCCGGACCCTGTCCGCCGCCCTGCTTGTCGTCATCGTTGTCGCTGTTGGTAATGGTCCAGTTCAGCATTGCCCGAGCAGTATCTTTCCTGATGATCCTATAATATTGGATATCAATGCTTGGTTAAAAGGGGTGGGCCGGAAGAAGCCCCTCCTGCCTGCATCATAATAGGAATGACGAGAACGCAGATGCAAGCAAGGCCGCTGCCAGTCCGTCATTTCCACGCGGTCTCCCCGCATCTTCAATGATCTCCCTGTGCCGACCAGGGGTTTTCGCGATCTTTCCGGCCGATCTACGCTCTGCGGATGCCTCTGCCTAATCCGTCCGTGGCGCACCGCCGATTGTGACAGCCGCACCGCTCCGCTGCCACGCCCTGCCTCCCAGCGTCAGCAAGCGGCATCGAAGAACACCGCGCAGCAGCCGAGGCTGCATCAAAAAGCGTTCAACAGCCCGCCCAGCCCTTCGCCTTTGACCGACAGGACGAAGGTCCCTTTCGGCGTACCCGGATCGCCGCCACCGCCGCGTTGTCCCTCGCGCTCAGTCGGATTCGTGACATGGTCGGGGCGGAAGGCGATACCGGTCTGGTCATATTTCAAGAGGAAGTCGCGGAATTTGATCTCGGTAAAGCCGGTCCGGGCGATGCCTTGCGGCCGATTGTTCCAGGCATAGTAATGGAACGCGCCCTGCTGGCAGCCGGCCGCGACCCAATAAAAGTCGCGGGAATGGAGCTGCAAACCCTGCGGCGCCCCGGTGCCATAGCCGCTGGCCGTCAGCAGGCTGCGGAACTCGGCCACCTCGGCCGGGCTCAACTTCACCTGGCTCTCATGCCAGTTCCACGGGGAAAAGATATCCGGAACGGTGATGTTGAAAGCGTTATTGGCGTTATCCAGCGCCTTGGCGTTGAGGACGCCGCCGCCATCCTGGCCGACATAGAGCTCATAGCTGCGCAATTGCTCGTCATACTGGCCATTATAGACCAGCCGGTAGCGTTCCGAGCCGCCTGCCGCGCAGACTTCCCGGATGTCGTTGCCGTCGAGATAGCTGAACCAGCCGACCTTCCGGACCACGGGATTATTGATGTCGACCTGCTGGCCTTCGTGATAGGCGCAGCCTCCCAGAAGCGACAATCCAAGTGACAGCCGCATCAATTTTGTGAACATTGTTGGCTACCTGACGGAAAAGATTGCAGGATTTTTCTGTTAAGCCAATCTAAACCAGCAGTGCGGTATAGACAAGATTCAGGACTTTCCGTTAGAATCATGATCAAATTTGTCTTTGTCCCGGCGAATTCGCGTCGATTTAGGGGAACTTTCTGATGAGTGTCGGCCGGTCAGCCAGCGTATTCCGCCTCGGGCACCCGTTTTTTGTCAGGCTCCTGACGGCTTTCGCGTTTCTCGCCCTCGCGGTTTCCCTGCTGACGACCTCGCTCCCGGTCAGCCGGGCCGAGGCCAAACCCCTGCAATCCAGCATCGTCATCGACGCCGCCACCGGCACCGTCCTCTCCGCCAGCAATCCGGACGGGGTGACCCAGCCGGCCTCGCTGACCAAGATGATGACCATGTATCTGCTGTTCGATGCCCTGAAGCAGGGCAAGATCCGGCTCACCGATACCATCACCTTCTCCGACTACGCTGCCAGCCGCCCCTCGACCAACCTCGCGGTCGAGGAAGGCGATACGATCGGCGTCGAAACAGCGATCCTCGCCATGGTGGTGCGCTCCGCCAATGACGTGGCGACAGCGGTCGGCGAACGCCTGGGCGGCAGTGAATCGGCCTTTGCCGGCATGATGACGGCAAAGGCGCGCCAGCTGGGCATGAGCAATACCGCGTTCCATAATGCGTCCGGCCTGCCCGATGACGGCAACCGGACGACGGCGCGCGACATGGCCAAGCTCGGCGCCGCCTTGCTGCGCGACTTCCCGCAGTATTATCCCTATTTCTCGCGCTACAGCTTCACCTATCACGGCGTCAACTATACCGGTCATAACCGCCTGGTGAAGACGTTCAAGGGCGCCGACGGCATCAAGACCGGCTATGTGCGTGCCTCCGGCTTCAACCTCGTCACCTCAGCCGAGCAGAATGGCCGCCGTCTGGTCGGCTGCGTGCTGGGCGGCACCACCCCCAGCATCCGCGACCGGCAGATGGCCTCGCTGCTGCAGACCGCCTTCCTGCAGCGCAATGACACGACCGGCCCGCTGATCGCCAAGGCGCAGGACAGCAAGGCCCCGGATAGCAGCAAGTCGATGACCGCCGCGGTGGCAGATGCCCTGGCCGAACCCGCTAATGCCTCGGAAGCGGATGATGCCGAGGACGATAGCGACGGCGCGCCGAAGCTGGCGGCCCATGCCGGCGATACGAAGGGCCTGATGGCCGGCGCCACGCCGGTCAAGAGCATCGGCGAAGGCGATGCCGAAGAAGTGCAGCCGATGCTGAAGCCCGGCACGCAGCTGGCTGCAGTGGAAAGTGGCGCCGCCATGATCGCCCTGCCCGGCAGCAAGATCGTCGACAGCAAGAAGCCGAAGCAGACGGCGGTCGATGACCAGACCACCACTAATGTCTGGAAGAGCGGCAGCACGGGTTACGGCATCCAGGTGGGCGCCTATGCCCAGTACAAGGGCGCCCAGCGCGCCGCGAGCCATGCGACACAGACCCTGCCGAAACTGCTGTCCGATGCCCGCATCGTTATCGACCCGCAGAAGAATGCCGGCAGCACGATCTATCGCGCCCGCGTCGTGGGCCTCAGCAAAATTGATGCTGAGAATGCCTGCCGCCAGTTGAAGGATTGCATGGTGCTGAAGGATCAGTCCTCCGGCCTCGCCATGGATGCCAACTGACCGGCACATTCCGCTGCTTCCGCTTCGCCGGCAAGAATGACGATTTTCCTGATACAGCCCGATATAGACTGGAACGCCGATCTCGCGGCGCCCATCCAGTGCAGGCGGCGTCCGGCATCGCGTCAGCGAATTCGGGCCCGTCGTCCGTTTCTTCTTTCGTCTTGAACACCGAACCGATGCGGGGCGCATCGCGTCCTTTCAGCCGGCGGCGTCGACCTCGGCATAGGTCATCACCATATTGACCTCGGTGCCGTTCTCGGACAGCGGAAGCAGGATGCATTCCTGGCTTCGCACCAGGCCCGATGCGCTGACATAGTCGGCGTAATCATAGACAAAGCAGCGCTGCGTGATGACGATTTCGTAGTTTCGCAGCGACTCCAGCAGATTCTGCCCGACCGCGCATTCCTCGACCGTCCGGCCCGTCGGATTGTAGCCGCGGAAATCGACATCGACCTGACCCACCAGGCGATAGACGAGTTTTCGCGGATTGTGATGTACGTCGACCAGCTGAATGCCGGCAAGCCAGGGCTTCATCTCGACGGGATCGATATCCCGCCGGGACGGCATCAAGCGCAGTCCTCTTTTGGAGGCCCAATATTGATAGACGGCCTGTGTGCGCGGCAGCGACCGCCGCATGAACTCCGCAAGATCGGTGGTCCGCGCATAGGGAAGATCGAGTAAGGAAGAAGGAGCACGCTTCATCTTAGCTTTTTAACCGGCAATCGATAAAAAACCGTCAAGAAGCCGTCAATGCGCCCCGCCGCTCGTCTCTCTCTCTCTCTCTCTCTCTCTCTCTCTCTCTCTCTCTCTCTCTCTCGACGGCCCCCGGCACCGCTCCGACAGCGGCACATATCGGCCTTGACAAACATTGTTCGCTGCCTTGATTGGCACCTGGGCTCAGATTCAGCCAGCGAGAAGCAAACGCCGGGCGCTTCACAGGCATTAAAGCGCGCGGCAGATCAACCGATGATAGCGGCGGGATCACCCCGGGCGGTGCGAAAACCCACCAATCGTGCGAGCATGTCAGCGATCTGAATCGGGCCTGTGGCAACAGCTTTCGACTGCTCCTGCCCGAGGTGGGACGTACGTCGCGCAGTTTCGTTGCCCGACGCGGACGTGTCAGTCATGTGGTTCGCTTGGTGGAGCGCCTGAATCGAAGCGCGTTTGCGCATCTCGCAAATCGCCTTGATAGAGCACGGCCCAATCAAAGAGCGAAAAGAACGGTGCCTGTAAGGTCCGCCCCAGTGCCGTGATCGAATATACCACCGCAATTGGTGACGCCGTGGTGACGCAGCGATTGACCAGGCCGTTTCGTTCAAGCCGCCTCAGCGTCTCTGTCAGCGCCTTTTGCGTAATCCCATCAAGCCGGCGCTTGAGGGCGTTGAACCGCTTCGGTTCCTCGCACAGGGTGGCCAGGACCAAGATCGACCATTTATGGGCGATTTGCTCGAGAACCGGGCGAACGACAGGGATCGTCTCCATCACCCATTCTTCTGTGTAGGGCATGTGGTTTCCTCGCATAGACCTAGGTTATCTATAGTGCCTAATTGACACCTAGTATAGTACTTATACCTTCTCTGCCTGATCGGCGCCCGCCGACCGTCCCAGAGGAGGCAGTTTTGACCAATCTACGTGCGACCACCCTTGGCACCGCCATAGTGACTGGCGCATCATCCGGCATCGGCAGGATCTATGCCGATCGCCTGGCCGCGCGGGGCTATGATCTTGTGCTCGTTGCGCGTTGCGAAGATCGCCTGCGGCAGATCGCGGCAGATATTCAGCAGCAATTTCCGATCCGCGCCGAAGTGCTTGTTGCCGACCTTTCTCAGCCGGTTGGCGTCTCGGCGGTAATTGATCGTATTTCCCGCGATGCTTCGGTATCGCTCCTGGTGAACAACGCCGGCTTCTCCGCATTGAAACCGCTCAGTCAAACGCCCGACGATGTGATCACCAGCATGATCGCCCTGAACGTGACGGCGCTCACCGCATTGTCCAAGGCAGCGCTTGTCGACTTCCGCCAGAAGGGTTCGGGAACGATCATAAACGTCGGCTCGGGTGCAGGTTTCGCGCCCTATCCGGGCATACCGGTCTATGGTTCCACAAAGGCCTATGTGTACCTGTTCACGCAAAGCCTCCAGAAAGAGGTGGAGGGAACGGCCATTCGTGTGCAACTGGTTCTGCCAGGAGCCGTCGTCTCGGAAGGATGGGATGTCGCGGGCGGCGCCGACCTCGACCCGCTGCCCGACAATATCATCATGACGACTGAGGACTGTGTAGACGCAGCCCTGTCCGGACTGGATCAAGGAGAGCGGGTCACATCCCCTTCGCTCCACGATGAGTCGGCGTTGCGCGACTACGAAGCTGTTGCTGATAAATTGCTTCAGGCCATGTTCGATGGAAAGCCAGCCGCACGCTATAGCCTCGGCAAATAATCGGATGATTACGTGGGGCTGACAGCAGCTATAAGCGGTTTCAATAGTTCTCGGACGACAATCGATCCCCTTCGGAAGTGTGTAGCGTTGCCCAGTTGGCACCATCCAACTGCTGCGTAGATATTCGGCTACCAGCACGCGGGAATGCCTTCGGCGCGGAGCGACTGCGGCCAGCGCGGTATGGAGAGCGTCGCGGCTTGAACCGCGGCGCGCTCACTTGTGAGTTTAGCACGGCCTGACCAGCGCCACCCCTGGCCAGCCGCCACGGAACAAGTTCGCCCTGCCCTGGTTGACAGAGCAGAGGTCAGATCAGCGAAGGTGGTTTGTATCATGGCGAAACGAACAACATTCTTCCACGTATATGGTCTCGCGCTTGCGCTGCCGATGGTGTCGTCGCTTTCGACGGTCGGCGCCGCAGCCGACAATACGACGGTGCCGCCGGCGCTCACGACCTCGGCGGGACAGCCTGCGCCGATCGAAACCAAGGCCTATGTCGACCAGGCCGCCGCAGCCGATCTCTTCGAGATTGAATCGAGCAAGCTGGCGCAGCAGAAGAGCAAGAACACGCAAGTTCAAGCTTTCGCCAAAATGATGATACATGACCACGCGGCTTCCACCGCCAAACTAAAGACCATTCTGAAAGCCGGCAGGATGGACGAGCCGCCCTCGACACTCCCTCCCGACCTGCAGACGCAGCTCGACGGCCTGAAGGCGCAGAGCGGCGAGACTTTCGATGCCGCCTATGTCAAGGCGCAGCTGGAAGGGCACCAGGCGGCCCTGCAGTTGCATCAGTCTTATGCCGCCACCGGTACCGACAAGAAGCTGCGCGCCTTCGCCGCACAGACCGCAAAGGTCGTACAGAAGCATCTTGATCACGTGCAGATGCTGGCCAAGAAGCTCAACATCGCGGCATGACCGGTGGCATGGCGGAAACGGTGGCATGGCGGAACCGTTGAAGACCTGGCTGTTCGAGCCGGCCGCATCAACCGACGACCCGCGCTGGCAAGGCCGGCAGATATGGCGGCGGATAGTCGTACGCGATGTCAGCGAGGCGTTCGCGCGCCTGGCGGCCGAGCATTACGCGCTGGCTGCCGTGCGACCGGCGACGGGGCCCGGTAATGAAAGCCCCTCTCCCGTGGCCGGTCCCATAGACGTCAAGCTCTACCGCGCCACAGAAATGGCGGATGACAGCTCGGCTGACACGCTGACGGCGGCTGATCGCAGCAGGAAAGGCGTAGTGGCGGCAGAGAAGCTGGAATAGATGCCACCGGAGCACACGCGCTGCGTTGCTTATTCTTTATGGAAGTGGCTATCGCCGATCAGCAGGGGCGCGGACAAATCGCCAGCACGGGTCATTGCGTGTCCGTAGGCGTCACGGCAGGCAAGCCAGATTTCGGGCAGCCGCTCAATAACCGTCCGCTCAAGCAACCCGCCGCCATGGACATCGAACCCCAGCGCCTTGGTCACCACCGATTCAGGCAGAATAAAGGCCACTTCGCGACGCTGGTCGATTATGGAGGAGGGGCATTGTTCCGGTTGAGGGTGCCGCCGGCATCCGGCGCTGCTTTGGAAAGGCCGAGCGGCGATCCAAGAGGCGGGTTGCAATCAGTCTGCCAGATTGATCGTGGCGCGAACCGGGGCAATGACCTCGCGCTCGAGCTGTGCGACCCATTCCGCCGGAAGCGGCGGCTCTATTTTCGCGATATCCCAGTTGCAGCCTCCCTCTCCTGCCTCCAGGCGTCGGATCCGGACATCGTCGATTCTGCAGGGCAGATCGCCATGCATCTTGCTGAGCAAATAACGTTCCAAAGGCTGCTGATACATTGTCGCTCGAGACATTGTTCCGACCTCGCTGCCGCAATCTCCCGAGACGAAGCATCTCTACTGGCTTCGGCACGGTCAACCTGCAAAATGATGACGGCCGCCTTTCGATATATCCCGAGATGAGTTCCCGATATTTTCGGAAACGGCAGATGACATGCAGATGACAGCCGGGACGACAAGCATCCGGTGCCGGGAAGCGCCAGCCCCCTGCCGCGGCGAACCGTCCCCTTGCTGCACCGCCCGTATCACCGTACCACTGCAAGATGCGGCAGATTGTGGAGCACAGTCATGAAAATGAGAGACCTGCCTTTAGCGAAAGTCTATCAACTGCTCGAGCCGGGTCCCGTCGTCCTGTTGACGACCGCGCGCAAGGGCCGGGCAAACGTCATGACCATGTCCTGGCACATGATGGTGGAATTCGAGCCGCCGCTGATCGCCTGCGTGGTCAGCAATGGCGATTTCAGCTTCGCCGCCCTGAAGGCGACCCGGCAATGCGTCATTGCGATACCCCCCGTGAAACTGGCACGCAAGGTCGTGCAGATCGGCAATTGCTCCGGCCGGGATACCGATAAATTCGCCAAATTCGCACTGACCGCGGTTGCCGCGACGGAAGTGGCGCCGCCGCTGATCGGCGAATGTCTCGCCAATCTCGAATGCCGGGTGGTCGATACGCGGCTGATGAACAAATACAATATCTTCATCCTCGAAGTCGTTAAGGCCTGGACCGATCCCGGCCAGAAAAATCGAAAAACCATTCATCATCAAGGATATGGAAAATTCGTGGTGGATGGACGGGTGATCAGCCTGCCCTCGAAGATGCGGTAGACCGGCGACGGCGGGAAAGTGCGGCCCGGCATCGCAAATATCGCGCGAGCGAAGTTGATCAAGATCAAGGCGGCTTGCCCTGCCAGCCAGCAAAGTTGGCCGATATTATCTCCAAGGCCGTTCCAGGCCTGTCCCAATGGCCGAGGAGGAAAGGCCGGCGGCGAAGCAAGGTCTTTGCCCTGCGCCGATATCTTCGAGAAGAGGAGCCGAACAATGACAAAAACATGGATTCTCGTTGCCGACGCCCATCATGCGGAAATCTGGCTGCGCCAGGATCATCAGCAACCGGAAAAGGCCGACGTGCTGGCCCCGACGACGCAGCATCGGTTTGCCCGCGAAATCGGCTCGGACAAGCCCGGTCGGGCAATCGCCTCCAGCGATGGCCGCCATGCGTCGGTAGAGCCGCATGCGGATCTGCTGGAAGGCGAGCATAAGCAGTTTGCCCGCGAACTGACGGAATTCCTCGAACGCAGCCTGACCGAGCACGGCTTCGATCGTCTGGTCGTCATCGCCGCGCCGAAGATGCTTGGCCTGCTGCGCGCCTGCCGCACCCAGAAGCTCTCGCCCCTGGTCATCGCCGAAGCCGCCAAGGATCTGGTCAAGTCGCCGGCCGAAGATGTGCGCGCCGAGATCCTCGCTTTGCTATCCTGAGGCGCCAACGCATCCCTGCCGCAGGCGCCTGAATTTGTCGCATGAAACAGCCGCTGATGCGGCTTCATTCAAGGTGATCCGGTCCTCCCGGGGAACAATTGACCTAACGCAACGACCACGCGACCTTTCAGCACGAAACTTTCCTTACCTTCTGTCCTAGTGGAGCATCTTCATGTCTTATAAAACGATTCTTGCGGCCGTCAGCGGCGGAGCCGCCAGTGCCGGTGCCGTTGAAATCGCCTGCCGCCTGGCGCAGCGTTTCAGCGCTCATCTCGAAGGCTTTCATGTTCGCATCGACCCGGTGCAGATCCTCGCCTCGTCCATCGACGGCGTCGGCATGCCCTTGCCGACGGAGTGGATCGACCAGATGACCGACGATGCAATCGCTAACGCCGCCAAGAGCAAGGAGCTGTTCAAGGCCGGTCTTGCCCGTCATGAACTCAGCCTGAAAGATGTGCCGCCCGTGACCCCGGCCGCCGCCACTTGGCGTGAGGAAATCGGCAGCGCATCCGACTTGCTGGCGCGGCGCGCCCGGTTCTTCGATCTCGCCGTGCTCGGGCGCTCGGAACGTGTTGCCGGCAGCTCCTATAGCGACGCGATCGAGCAGGTGTTGATCCAATCCGGCCGCCCCGTCCTGCTGGCGCCGGCGGAAGCACCCAAGGTTATCGGCGAATCGATCGCGATGGGCTGGAATGGCTCAACCGAGGCGGTGCGGGCACTCAGCGTGACGCTGCCGCTGCTTACGGCCGCCCGCGCGGTTACGGTCATCACCGTCGACGCGGGTGCCGAGCAGGATGTCACCTCGGTCATTGAATATCTCAACTGGCATGGCGTCACCGCATCCCATCGCGGCGTCAGCCCGGTCGCCGGCGCCGGTGCCGGCGAGCAGCTTCTCACCACCGCACGCGACATCGGGGCCGATCTGCTGGTGATGGGCGGCTATGGGCGCGCGCCCTGGCGCGAAGTCGTCTTCGGCGGCGCCACACACCAGATTCTCAAATCAAGCCTGCTGCCGATTCTGATGGCGCACTGAACCGTCGGACGGACGAGTATCATAAGGGAGCAGCGGAGAAATTCGCCTGATCGGCAACAAGCCGAGGCGAGCTTCTCCGCTGCTCGATTTTGCGATCGCCGCCCTGACTGACGGACGGACGGCGATTTTCGCGGCGATCAACGGGCGGCCAGCCCCGTCGGGCCGCGCTGCACCTGTTTCAGCAATCAAGCGATAAAAGCCCGGGCGCAATGCGGTGCGCAGGATGCGATGCTCTGCGGTGCGGTCGGCCGCTTGCAGCAAAGCCATATGCGCAGCCACGGCGCGGCGAGGACATCAAAGATGTCCTCGCCGCGCCGTGGGAAGGGGAGCAGCCGAGATATCGTATTCTGAGATTGCCCTCTGCGCGAGGCGGGCGGCACCGTCGGTCGATGACCGCCGGCTTGCAAGTCATCGTGGCAGGGACACGGCCGGAGGGGCGGCGTCCCTGCCGCTCATGGTCAGAACTTGTAGCCGAAGCCGATACCGGCGATCCACGGATCCTCGCTCACTTGCGCCTTGATCGAGCCGTTGACCTTCACCTTGTTGTTCAGCCACAGATGCTTGAGGTCGGCGTTCAGGTACCAGTTGCCGGCGAGACGCACGTCGATACCGACCTGCGCGGCATAGCCGATCGAATTGGAATAGCTGACCTTGTCGACGACACCGCCGCCGGCATGAGCATTGTAGAAGATGGTGTAGTTGATGCCGCCGCCGATATAGGGGCTGAAGCGCGCTTTCGGCAGCGGATGGAATTGCAGGGTGAGGGTCGGCGGCAACAGCCAGACGCTGCCGAGATCCACATTGCCCAGCGAGCTGTTACGCACAGAAACATCATGCTTGCTGGTCGCGGCAATGAGCTCCAGGGCAATGTAATCGGTGATGAAGTAGGAGAAATCTACCTCAGGCACCATTTCGTTGCTGATACGCGGACTGCCGCCGATCGTATTGATGCTGCCATGATCGCGGGGGATGACATCGATCCCGCGCAGGCGGACCATGAAATCGCCGGCGCTCTTGCCGTATTGCGGTTCCGCCTTGGGCGCCGGCGTTGCCGCCGGGGTTGTCGCCGGCGTGGCCGGACTGGCTTCGTCGCTGCGCGCCGAGCCTGCCGCCGCGGTAGCGGCAAGGCAGAGCGCGGCTATGTAGAGGTGCTTTTTGAAACTCGCCAACATCTTTTTTTCCCGTTCCATTGGGACGTCCCTGCCGTCGCATGGTTCTGCGGCGGCTTCACGCCGGCCCCAAATCCGGATCGTGAACGACAGTACTTTTGCCCCTTTGACGTCGGGAATTCTTGATGTGGATCAGAAGCAGCCGCGCCACTTCGCCGCGCCCCTGGCGTTATGGCGCGGGCTGATCTGCAGGCGTGATGCAGGAGGGCGGGCCTAGCATACGATTATAATCGCCGCGGCATTCGCCAATGAGATTATAACCGGTGGGATTATAAGAAGAGAGACGGGTTCGGACGGCCGCCCTGGAGCGGCAGCATGCGCGGCATATCTGCTATGCGAGGCCGGCTTCCCGGTGAAGCCGGCGGCTTGGGTCCAACCGCGGCGCTGGCGAAATCGCAGCACGCCGCAGAGACGAGGCGATGCCATGATCCGTGCGACCTTGAAGATAGCCATCCCCTGCTTGTTTATCGCCGTATGGACCGGCGGCGTGTCGGCACGGGCAGAGGACGCGCCGCTATCGAATTTGAGCGCCGCCGACCGCAAGCAGATCGAGAGCCTGCTGGGGAGCGGCATCATCCTCCAGCCCCTGCCGGGAGCGCCTTTGCTGGCGGCAACCGACTATCTGCCGAAGAAGGGCAACAAGTTCACTTATACGGTGATGGAGAAGGGCAAGAAGAACCGCGACGAGATTCACACCATCGTGCCGGTTCAGGAGCCCGGCAGCAACGAGACCTTTCGCTATGACAGAAGCGGCGTCGGGCGATCGAGCTTCGTCCCCGAGGGCGAGGGCCTCGCCGTCGACCGGGAATATGACCTCGACAAGCAGGTGGTCTCCACCTTCAACCCACCGCAGCCCCTGATCGTCTCCGGCCTGGCGCCCGGCGACAACCGCGAATCGCTCATTGCGGTGGCAGTCGCCGATATTGCCGACCCCAACGACATCGACTATCGCGGCAAGCTCAAGGTGACCTATAGCAATCTCGGCCGCTTCCGGATCAAGGTGCCGGCCGGCACCTACGATGCCGATCTGGTCAAATGGACTTATGCCGGCGATATCGGGCCGGCCAGCGTCGAAACGGCGCAATATCGCTTCATCGCGAAAGATGCCGGCATGGTCGCCATGGTGCAGTGGCGCAGCGTTTCCGCGGTGCTGATCTATCACGAGCGGAGCCGGGTCGCCCGCATGCTGCGCAAGGTCGAGTAGCGCCCCCGCGGGCGCCGGCGGCACCGGCAACCAATCCCGCAGGGATTGCCCGGCATAGCTCGAGCGCCCGGATCCTTGCTGCGCGGGGCACAAATCTGTTCTTTGTTCGTTCCAGATGTGCTAAATCCATCCAATCGCTTTGCGCGGCCCGGCGGATATCATGGACAGCACTGACCTTCTCACCGTTGCCCCCCATCACAGCCGGGCGTCCGGCGGCCACAAGCGGGGGCCGGATGGCGCTCCCTATCTTGATAAGCTCAACCCGGCGCAGCGGTGCGCGGTGGAACATGGGGTGTCGGCGGCATCGGGCGGCCATGTCGGGCCGCCGCTGCTCGTCATCGCCGGGGCCGGTTCGGGCAAGACCAATACCCTGGCGCATCGGGTCGCCCATCTGATGGTCAGCGGCGCCGATCCCGCGCGAATCCTGCTGATGACCTTTTCGCGCCGCGCCGCCAGCGAAATGATCCGGCGGGTCGAGCGGATCGCGAGCCAAGTGCTGGGCGGCAAGGCGGGCGCCATGACGGGCGCGCTCAGCTGGGCCGGCACCTATCACGGCATCGGCGCCAGGCTATTGCGGGAATATGCCGAGCAGATCGGCATCGACCCCGGCTTCTCCATCCACGACCGGGAAGATTCCGCGGACCTGATCAATCTCCTGCGCCACGAGCTCGGCCTCTCGAAGCGGGAAAGCCGCTTCCCGACCAAGGCCACCTGCCTTGCCATCTATTCGCGCTGCGTCAATGCCGAGATGCCGCTCGAGGCGGTCCTGCAGAGCTGCTACCCCTGGTGCACCGACTGGGTGAACGAATTGCGCGATCTCTTCGCGGCCTATGTGGAGGCCAAGCAGCGCCAGAACATCCTCGATTATGACGACCTGTTGCTTTACTGGGCGCAGATGGTCAGCGCGCCGGATCTCGCACAGGAAATCGCCGGCCGCTTCGATCACATCATGGTCGATGAATATCAGGACACCAACCGGCTGCAGGCCTCGATCCTGCTGGCCTTGAAGCCCGACGGCCACGGCCTGACCGTGGTCGGCGATGACGCGCAGTCGATCTATTCGTTCCGCGCCGCCACGGTCCGCAACATCCTCGATTTTCCGAAAGCCTTCACGCCGGCCGCCGAGATCATCACCCTCGACCGCAACTACCGCTCGACGGCGCCCATCCTGGCGGCCGCCAACGCGGTCATCGGCTTTGCCAGCGAGCGCTTCACCAAGAATCTCTGGACCGAGCGGAAATCGAACGACCTCCCCAAACTGGTCACGGTGCGCGACGAAGCCGACCAGGCGCGCTATGTGGTGGCGCAGATTCTGGAAACGCGCGAAGCCGGGGTGCTGCTCAAGGAGCAGGCCGTGCTGTTCCGCGCCTCGCATCACAGCGGCATGCTGGAAGTCGAGCTGACGCGCCGCAACATCCCCTTCGTCAAGTTCGGCGGCCTCAAGTTCCTCGACGCGTCGCATGTCAAGGATCTGCTGGCACTGCTGCGCTTCGTGCAGAACCCGCGCGACCGCGTGGCCGGGTTCCGCGTCATGCAGCTGCTGCCCGGTGTCGGGCCGGCCTCGGCCCAGGCCGCACTCGACCAGATGGCCGCCAGCCTCGACCCGATCCGCGCACTCACGGAAGCAGCGCCGCCGCCCCGCGCCACCGGCGCCTGGCAGGACTTCGTCGACGTGATCACCGGCCTGTGGTTGGGCCGCGCCGGCTGGCCGGCGGAGCTGGAAGCGGCGCGGCGCTGGTATGAGCCGCATCTGGCGCGCATGCACGAAGACGCCGAGATCCGCCTCGCCGATCTCATCCAGCTGGAGCAGATCGCCAGCGGCTATCAGACGCGCGAGCGCTTTCTGACCGAACTCACGCTTGATCCGCCGGATGCCACAAGCGACCAGGCCGGCGTCCCGCTGCTCGATGAGGACTATCTCATTCTCTCCACCATGCATTCCGCCAAGGGCCAGGAATGGAAGTCGGTCTTCGTGCTGAATGTGGTCGATGGCTGCATCCCCTCCGATCTCGGTACCGGAACCTCGGCCGATATCGAGGAAGAGCGGCGGCTGCTCTATGTCGCCATGACGCGCGCCAAGGACGACCTGCAGATGATCGTGCCGCAGCGCTTCTTCACCCATGGCCAGCACGCCCAGGGCGACCGGCATGTCTATGCATCGCGGACCCGATTCATCCCGGCGGCCCTGTCGGCCCAGTTCAAAGCCACCACCTGGCCCGTTGTCGCCGGATCCGGGGTCGGCGGTGCAAAGACCGGCAAGCCGGGCGAGGCCGTCCGGATCGATGTCGGTGCCCGCATGCGCGACATGTGGCGCTGACGTCTCCCCGGGCAGGAACATGCCCCGCAGACCGGGGGCGGCGTTTATCAGACGTTAAGAACGAAGACATATCTTGGCGGAAACCGGGCCTATGCCTTGCCGACAAGCCGTTCCTATGTCGGCCGGGGCAATCTTTACTTGCATGAGCGTAAACCGACATGTCCTCAAGCCGCATTTTGGATGATGTATCCGGCCTGCTGCGCGCCGCTTCCCGCGCCATCGAAGACACCTTCGTCGGCATCGGCAACCGGCTCGAATCGGCCATCGAAATCCTCGATCGGCTTAGCCAAACCTTCGACAACCTGCAGCGCGACCTGTCCAGCGAGGATCTGGCGGTGGCGACGCAGTCCATGGGACAGGTGGCCAAGCGCATCGCCGCTCTCGCCATCCATGACGACGGCGTACCCGAGGCGCTGCAGGACATCACCGCCAAGACGGTCGCGGTCGGCCAGCGCCTGAACGAGATGCACAAGGCCGTCAAGGCGGTCGATGTACTGGCCGTCAACGCCAAGATCGCCGCCGCGCATATCAGCTCCGCCGGCGAAGAATTCATCAGCTTCGCCGACGAGATCGCCGCCGCCCTGAAAGTCGCCGAGGGCAATCTCACCGATTTCGGCAGCGAGCTCGGCCAGGTCATCGCCACCTTGCGCGACGCCTCGCGCAGCCAGGCCGCCTTGCGTCAACGTCAGGCCGACGCCGCCACCACGGTGCCGCGCGCCCTGCAGCTGAGCGTCACGACGATCGGCGACCGCAATGCCGAAGCCTGCAAGGCCGCGACGGTCATCCAGGAGAAGACCGGCGAGGTGGCGCGCCAGGTCGGCATCGCCGTCACCGCCTTGCAGATCGGCGATTCGACCCGCCAGCGGATCGAACATGTCGAATATGCCATCGGCCTGTTCCAAAGGGCGCTGGGCGGCACCAGCAAGTCGGGGCAACCAGCGCCGCAATCCGGCTTCACCATACCCACGCATCTGGAGACAACGGAACGCGAGGCCATCGCCGCGATCGGCGCCGAGCTGCAGGTCGAACAGCTCGCCGATACGGCGGGCGAACTCGACAGCCAGCTGCAGCGCATATTGGCCGTGCTGACCGCGCTCACCGGCGACGCGCATGAGATGGCGGCGCTGGCGCGGCGCGCCTATGGGGCAAGCGGCATCGATGGGGGCACCTTCCTTGACGATCTCGGCGACAAGGTCGGCCAGGCCAATGAACTGCTCCAGGCCCTGACGACGGCGCAGCACGAAGCCAATGGCGTCGTCCAATCCGTCATGACGGCGGCGGGATCGCTGACCGGGCATATGAAGTCGATCCAGTCGCTGGAATCCGACATCCGGCTCATGGGCCTCAATACCACGCTGAAATGCAGCCGCCTCGGCAATGAGGGCCGATCGCTCACGGTGATCGCCCAGGAGCTGCGCAGTTGCTCGAACATCACGGCGAGCGAGGCGGAAGCCATCATGGAACTGCTCGATGCTGTGACCGTGGCCGGCACCCAGCTTTCCGCGCGCGAAACCGGCGCGCAAAGCGCGGAGACGCAGGCCATCCTCGACATCATGCGCAACTCGATCGACCGCCTGCACAGCGTCGGCGGCTCCCTGACCGGCGCCCTCGCGACGCTCTCCGGCGACACCGAGAGGGTGGTCACCCTGCTCGATGAAACCCTGGCGAGCGTGACGGCGCATCAGACCATCAGCGATACCTTGCGGCGCTGCGCCACGGCCCTCGCCGCCATCGCCCGTCCGATGGCGCCGGAAGACGACCGCCTCAAGGATGTTCTCGCGGATCTGCAGGCGACGCTCTTCAAATCCTACACCATGGTGCAGGAGCGCAAGATCCATGCCCGGGTCCTCGGTAGCGAGGATGACAGCATCCTCGCCGCGCCGATGGCAGCACCCGCGGCAACCAGCGATGCCGACCTGGAAGACATGCTGTTCTGAAACTGCTGCCCGTGAAAGGTATCGGACGCTGCGCCTATCCGGCTGCGCAGGGCAGGGCCTAGCCGGCTGCGCCGGGCAGGGAATCGGCGCTGACATGGACGAGCTCGCGGACAGTCGCCTCGCCGGTTCCGGTATGAAAGGTGATCTGCCGGCCGAGGCTGCCGCCGGTGCGCTGGACCGTCACGGGGATGCGATGGGCCCGCATGCGCGATACGGCCAATTCGACATTGCGTTCCCCGACCGTCACCTGTGCGGCACCCAGCGGAAAGACCGAAGCGCCGCCGAAGATCTTCGCCTCGAGATGATGGTTGCGGCTGCCGAGCTCGCGCATTCTGCGCACCAGCAGGCCGATGGCGGTGATGCCATAACGGGCGTTTCCGGCCTCGGCCTCCACCTGTCCGTCGGGCAGCACATAGTGATTGATGCCGCCCTGGCGCAAATGCGAGTCCCAGAGGCAGAGCGAAACGCAGGACCCTAAAATGGTCGAAACCAGCGCCGGCTGCGCCTCGCAATAGATATCGCCCTGCAGCAGGAAGAGGCGCGTGACGGGCCCTTGTGTCCGCACCCTATCCTCGGCCGACCCGGGTGATTTCCATGGCCAAGGAGCCGAGCGGCATGACCTTGTCGACGCCGCCGCGGGCGATCGCCTCTTTCGGCATGCCGAAGACGACGGAGGTCGCTTCGTCCTGGGCGATGGTATAGGCGCCGGCCTCTTTCATCTCGCGCAGGCCATGGGCACCGTCATCGCCCATGCCGGTCATGATGATGCCGACCGCGTTGGCGGCGGCATATTTGGCGGCCGAACGGAACAGCACGTCGACCGAGGGGCGGTGGCGCGACACCAGCGGGCCATCCTTGATGGCGACGTAATATTGTGCGCCGCTGCGCTGCAGCAGCATGTGGTGATTGCCGGGTGCGATCAGGGCGCGGCCGCGCCGCACGATATCGCCGTCGGCGGCTTCCTTGACCTCGATATCGCACAGGCCATTGAGGCGGCGCGCGAAGGCCTCGGTGAATTTCTCCGGCATATGCTGTACCACGACGATGCCGGGTGAATCGGCCGGCAGCGCCTCGAGCACCACGCGCAGCGATTCCGTCCCCCCGGTCGAGGCGCCGATGCAGATGACCTTTTCCGTGGTCCGCAGCATGGCATGCTGATGCGCCGGCGCCGGCAGGATGACATCGGCCGACAGCTTCTTCTGCGGCTGATGGGTGCGGGCCGATCGCGCCGGCAGGCGGCTGATGCGGGCCTGCGCCGCCGCCTTGACGACATCGCAGATCCGCAGGCTGGATTCCTGGAGAAACTGCGCGGTGTCGACCCGCGGTTTCAGGATGACATCGACCGCCCCGGCTTCAAGCGCCTGCATCAATGTCGCCGATCCCTCCTCCGTCAGCGACGAACACATGACGACCGGGATGGGGTGCTGGCTCATGACCTTGCGCAGGAAGGTGATGCCGTCCATGCGGGGCATCTCGACATCCAGCGTGATCACATCCGGAATTTCCTCGGCGATGCGCTTGGCGGCGACGTAAGGATCGGCCGCCGTCCCCATCACCGCGATGGCGGGATCGCTTTGCAGGACCTGACTGAGTGTTTCACGCACCGACGCCGAATCGTCGACGACGAGAACGCGGATCTTGCGCGTCATACCGACCTAGTCCCGCTGGAACACGGTCGGACCGACCAGTTTCAGCGGCAGGTTGAAGCCGGCCAGGGTCTCGGAATGGCCCATGAAGAGATAGCCGCCCGGGCGCAGGTGATCGCACAGGCGGCTCAGCACGGCAAGCTGGGTTTCCTTGTCGAAATAAATCAGGATATTGCGGCAGAAGATGACGTCCTGATCCTTTTCAACCGGATAGTTGTCATCCATCAGATTGAGGCGCGCGAAGTGGACCTGTGTGCGCAATTCCGGCACCAGGCGGATGGTGCCGCTGCGGCGGTCCTTGGCCTGCATCACATAGCGGCGACGCAGCTCCCCCGGTATCGGCGCAGCCATGCTTTCCGGATAGATGCCGAGGATGGCGGATTCCAGCACCTCGGTGCAGATATCCGTGGCCAGGATCGACGAGCGCAATTGCGGCCAGGTCTCGCGTGCCTCCAGGAGAACCATGGCGATCGTATAGGCCTCCGCCCCCGTGGAGGCGGCGGCACTCCAGAATTTCAGCGGCGCATTGCCGCGCCGCCCATCCAGCAAGGCCGGCAGTACCTGCTGGCGCAGCAGACGGAAATGATCCGGTTCGCGAAAGAACTCCGTCTTGTTGGTGGTCACCGCGTCGATCAGATGCACGGCCTCCTGATCGAGACCATTATCCTCGAACAGATACCGGCAGTAATCGGCAAAGCTGGCATGGCCGGTGGCCCGCAGCCGGCGCCGCAGCCGGCCTTCAAGCATGGTGATCTTGTTGGGCGGCATCTTGATGCCGCTATAGCCCTGGATGAACCGGCTGAGACGCTCGTAGTCGCGCCGCACCAGCCCACCCGATCCCAGCAGGGTCGAGGGTATCGTTGCAGTCATGCGGGTCGCTTGAGCCGCCGTCATGCGCGCTCGAACTCCGCATCGCGGCTATCGGGTCCGCCGGTTGTGAGGTCGAGGGCAAAGCCGGTCCGGCTGCGGCCGTTCAGGCTCTTCGCCGCCACCGCAACCTTGGCAGGGGCGGCCTTGGCCGCCGCCGGGGCATGATGGCCATTGCCCTTGGCCGCCGGACGCAGCGACCCATGCGAAACCGCGCCGTGCGACACGTTCGGCCGCGAGGCCGGCCGGCTCGGCGTCACCGGACGGCGCTCGCCTTCATGCGCATCGGTGCGGAAGTAGGCGATGCTGCTCTGCAGCTGCTCGGCCTGCGCCGCCAGCTCTTCCGAGGTCGCCGACATCTGCTCCGAGGCGCTGGCGTTCTGCTGCGTCACCTTGTCAAGCTGCTGGATCGCCTGGTTGATCTGATCGGCGCCGATATCCTGCTCCCGGCAGGCCGCACTGATCTCCGCCACCAGTTCCGCCGTCTTCTTGATGTCCGGCACCAGCCGCGTCAGCATCTCGCCCGCTTCCTGCGCCACCTTCAAGGTCTGCGTCGAAACCGTGCCGATCTCCGCCGCCGCAGCCTGGCTGCGTTCCGCCAGCTTGCGCACTTCCGAGGCCACCACCGCGAAGCCCTTGCCGTGCTCGCCGGCCCGCGCCGCTTCAACCGCCGCATTCAGCGCCAGAAGATCCGTCTGGCGGGCGATCTCCTGCACGATGGTGATCTTCTCGGCGATCGTCTGCATGGCATTGACCGCACGCCCCACCGCCTCGCCGCTCGACTGCGCGTCGCTCGCCGACTGGCGGGCGATCTTTTCCGTCTGCGTGGCGTTCTCCGCATTCTGCTTGATGTTCGAGGCCATCTCCTCCATCGAGGACGAGGCTTCCTCCGCCGACGAAGCCTGCTCCGTCGCACCCTGCGACAGCTCCTCGGCGCTCGACGACAGCTCCTGGCTGCCTGCCGACACGTTGTCCGCCGCGCTCAGCGCCTCGGAAACAACGCCGCGCAGATGCCCGACCATGTTGTTGATATGACCGATCAGGTCGCTGATCTCATCATTGCTGCGCGTCTCGAGCGTTTGCGTCAGATCGCCGTTGGCGACCGCCTGGGCGAGATTGCCGGCACGCGACAGACCGCGCGCGATCAGCACGCAGATCCATATCCCCGCACCCGCGGCAATCGCCAGGGAGAGCACGACGGCCGAGATCAGGAACAGGCGCTGATGCTCATATTCGTCCTCGGCATCGCTTTTGGCCTGCGCCATCGAATGGCGGTTGAGCGCGACGATGTCCTTGAGCACTTCCTCGGCCTGCCGCACCAGATCGCGCCCCTGCCCTTCGGAGATCGGCTCCGCCGTGTCGCGGTTATTGACACCGCCGGCCATCAGCTCACGCATCTTGTCCTGGACCGGCAGCCATTGCTGCCAGACCATCATGAAGCTGGACAATTTCTGCTTGGCGTCGTCGGAAGCCAGCGCCTGGAGCTTGTCCTCCTCGGTGAGCAGCGTCTGCCGCAACGGCGGGATCTGGCTGCTATATTCCGCCACCTGCTGCTCGTTGTCGGCCATGATCATGTTCTTTTCCGAGCGAACCAGTGACAACATGTCGATGAAGATGTTCTGCGCGAGTTCGACTTCCTGCGCCGGACCGTCGACGAGATTGTCGACCGAATCGCGCAATGCCGCCAGGCCGCTGATGCCGAAAGCGGCAGTCAGCATCGAAAGAATAATGACGACGGTGAAAGTCAGGCCTAATTTCAGTTTGATTGTGGCGCGCATGGCACCCTCCTCTCGGCAAGACCGGGCAGCTTCAGGCCGCGGTCTGACCCATTGTTGTACTGGTAACAGATGCTTCCGACCGCGAGGCACCGCCTTGGTCGATCAACATGGCTTCTTCACGGGAAAACAAACTCGGCAGATTGAAAATGATGACAAATCCATCGTTGCGGCGGCCGATGCCGCTGATGTAGTCGGAGCGCCAACGCAAGCCGATCTCCGGCGTCGGCTCGATATCATCCAGGACGAGGCTGATCACCTCGATCACCCGGTCGGCGATCAGGCCGAGCACGACCGGGCGGTCCCCGATCATCACTTCCAGGACCAGGATGCGGGTGTTTTCAGTAGCGACAACCGGCGGCAGGCCGAGCTTGACGCGAAGGTCGATGGCGGGGACGCCGCGTCCGCGCACATCGATCAATCCGGCGAGATAGGGCGGCGCTTCCGGCAGGCGGAACATCGGCCGCATATCGAGGATTTCCAGAACGGCCGAGACCGGCACGCCGAAGACCTCGCGGTCGATGCCCAATGTCACGAATTGCATTTCCCGGCCGGGCCGGCTGTCACTGCTCATGATCAGGCCCTTTCGAACTCCGCGTCGCGGCTATCGGGTCCACCGGTTGTGAGGTCGAGGGCAAAGCCGGTCCGGCTGCGGCCGTTCAGGCTCTTCGCCGCCACCGCAACCTTGGCAGGGGCGGCCTTGGCCGCCGCCGGGGCATGATGGCCATTGCCCTTGGCCGCCGGACGCAGCGACCCATGCGAAACCGCGCCGTGCGACACGTTCGGCCGCGAGGCCGGCCGGCTCGGCGTCACCGGACGGCGCTCGCCTTCATGCGCATCGGTGCGGAAGTAGGCGATGCTGCTCTGCAGCTGCTCGGCCTGCGCCGCCAGCTCTTCCGAGGTCGCCGACATCTGCTCCGAGGCGCTGGCGTTCTGCTGCGTCACCTTGTCAAGCTGCTGGATCGCCTGGTTGATCTGATCGGCGCCGATATCCTGCTCCCGGCAGGCCGCACTGATCTCCGCCACCAGTTCCGCCGTCTTCTTGATGTCCGGCACCAGCCGCGTCAGCATCTCGCCCGCTTCCTGCGCCACCTTCAAGGTCTGCGTCGAAACCGTGCCGATCTCCGCCGCCGCAGCCTGGCTGCGTTCCGCCAGCTTGCGCACTTCCGAGGCCACCACCGCGAAGCCCTTGCCGTGCTCGCCGGCCCGCGCCGCTTCAACCGCCGCATTCAGCGCCAGAAGATCCGTCTGGCGGGCGATCTCCTGCACGATGGTGATCTTCTCGGCGATCGTCTGCATGGCATTGACCGCACGCCCCACCGCCTCGCCGCTCGACTGCGCGTCGCTCGCCGACTGGCGGGCGATCTTTTCCGTCTGCGTGGCGTTCTCCGCATTCTGCTTGATGTTCGAGGCCATCTCCTCCATCGAGGACGAGGCTTCCTCCGCCGACGAAGCCTGCTCCGTCGCACCCTGCGACAGCTCCTCGGCGCTCGACGACAGCTCCTGGCTGCCCGCCGACACGTTGTCCGCCGCGCTCAGCGCCTCGGAAACAACGCCGCGCAGCTTTTCCAGCATGCGCTCCAGGGCGATGCCCAGCGTGTCCTTTTCCGACAGGCGGTGAATGTCGACGGTCAGATCGCCGGCCGCGATCGAATCGGCGACTTCGGCCGTGGCGCGCAGATTGGCGGTCATGCCGTTCAGCGCATCGACCAGGTCCCTGATCTCGTCATTGCTGCGGACCTCGATATTCTGTCCGAGATCGCCGATCGCCACGGCATTGGCGAGCGAAATCGCCTTGCCGAGGCCCCGGCTGATCAGGAGGCTGATCCAGATCCCGGCGACGAGCGCCACCAGAAGCGAGAGCACAACGGCGGTTATCAACAGCATGCGCTGCTGCGCATAATCGTCTTCGGCGTCCGATTTTGCCTGAACCATCTGGCTGCGGTTGAATTCGACGATATCGGCCAGAACGGCATCCAGCTGTTTTACCAGGTCGCGACCCTGGCCTTCGGAGATCGGCTCCGCCGTTTCGCGGTTATTGACGCCGCTGGCCATGAGGTCGCGCATCTTGTCCTGGACCGGGACCCATTGCTGCCAGAGGTTCATGAAGCTGGTAAGCTTCTGCTTGCCTTCGCCCGATGAGAGATCGTGCAGCTTGTCTTCCTGCGCCAACAGGTCCTGCCGCAGCTTCGGCAACTGGCCGCTGAAATCGGCGACCTGCTGCTCGTTGTCGGCCATGATCATGTTCTTCTCGACCCTGATCAGAGCCCCCAGCTTGATCGCGATGTCCTGCGCCAGTTCGACCTCCTGCGCCGGGCCGTCGACGAGATCGTCGACCGAGTCACGCAAGGTCGAGAGACCACTGATGCCGAAGCCGGCCATCACGGCCGACAGGGTGATGACGACGGCAAATGTAATGCCGAGCTTAGCCTTGATTGTAAGACGCATGTTCCCCTCCTCCCGTTCGCATCGAGCCGATCGGCCGCATCATGCGGCGCTTTGATCCAGACCCGACGCGCCGAAGCCGCCCCCGGCTTCCTCGTTATCCGCAAAAATGCGATCGATATCCAAAATGGCGACAAACTCCGCCCCCCGCTTGCCGATACAGCGGACGAATTCCGGCCGCCATTTCATGCCGAGCTTGGGCGTATCCTGCAGCACGGCGGCGGTCAGTTCCGTCACCTCATTCACCTTGTCGGCAAGGATGCCGACCGTGACCTTCTCTCCCTCCAGCATGACGTCGATCACCACGATGCGGGTATCGATCGTCGGCGGCGTCTGCGGCATGCCGAATTTCAGGCGCAGGTCCGCCAGCGGCACGACCTTGCCCCGGACATTCACCAGACCGTTGATGAAGGGATGACTGCCCGGTACTTCAGTGACCTGTGTCTGGTCGAGAATTTCGTAAACCTGGGTCGCCTCGAGCGCGAACATCTCGCCCTGCAGCTCCAAGGTCAGGACTTCCATTGCGCCTTTTTCGATCGCAGCCATCGCTTCCCCCATTTTTCCTAGCCGACGGCCCGCAGCCGCTCGTCGCGATGCTGTCCCCGTGCCACCAGATGGGCGACTTCCAGGATCAGCGCGACCGTACCGTCGCCAAGAATGGTGGCGCCGGAGAAAGTGCCGACCTGCGCATGCAGCTTGGACAGAGACTTGATGACGGTCTGATGGTCGCCGATGACCTGGTCGACCACCAGGCCGACCCGCATGTCACCGGAAGAGACGATCACCACCTTCTGGAACGGATCGGGCGGTTGTTGCGTGGCGAACATCTCGCGCAGGCGTAAAAACGGCACCAGATCGCCGCGGATGTTGAGGAAATTGCGGCCGCGCGAGCGTTGTTCTTCGACCGGCGGCAGTTCCACGCATTCTTCCACCGCCGACAGCGGGATGACATAGCGGCCGGCGCCGACTCGTACCAGCAGGCCGTCGATGATCGCCAGGGTCAGCGGCAGGCTCAAGGTGATAACCGTCCCCTGGCCCGGCGTGCTGGCGATATCGATGCTGCCGCGCAGGCCTTCGACGGTCTTCTTCACCACGTCCATGCCGACGCCGCGCCCCGAGAGATTGGTCACCTGGCTGGCGGTCGAGAATCCCGGCTGGAAGATCAGCTGGAAGAGTTCGGCATCGGAAAGCTTCGTCCCGGGCACCAGCAGGCCGTTTTCTTCGGCCTTGGTCTGGATACGCTGACGGTCGAGGCCGCGCCCGTCATCGGTGATCGAGATGAAGACCCGGTCGCCGCTATGGCGCGCCGAAAGATGGATGTTACCCTGCGGCTGCTTTCCGGCTTCCAGACGCTGCTGCGCCGCTTCCAGACCGTGATCGATGGAATTGCGGATGAGATGGATCAGCGGATCGTTGAGACGTTCGATGACTGTCTTGTCGAGTTCGGTTTCCTCGCCGCTGGTGGTCAGGGTGATCTCCTTGCCGAGTTCAGTGGCAAGGTCATGGACAAGGCGGCGGAAGCGGCCGAAGAGCGAGGCGATCGGCATCATGCGGACGCCCATCGTGGTGTCGCGCAGTTCCAAGGCGAGGCGCTCGATTTCCTCGGCGATCGCCTTGACCTGCACGTCGGTGGTGGAGGCCGCAACCTGCTTCAGCCGCGACTGGGCGATGACCAGCTCGCCGACGCGGTCCATCAATTCGTCCAGTCGCTCGGCGGGAACGCGAATGCTGCCGCCGGCGCCGCCCTTGGTCTGGGCGCCTTCCGATTTGGCGCCCGCACCCTCACGGCGCGGCGGCGGCGCGACAGCTTTCGCCGGGGCGGAGACCGCGGCTTGGGCGGTTGTCGGCGCTTCCGCAACCGGCATGGCCCCGGCGGCCGCAACAGCGTCAGTCGGCCGGGACGCGGGCAGGCTGTCAGCGACGGCGGCGTCGCCCGTCACCTGCTCGATCGACAATTCCATGTCGTCGAGGACGAAGAGAAAGACATCCTCGATCGCCGCTTTCGCCTTGCTGGTGACGAGACGCACCTCCCAGCCGATATGGCAGTCGAAGGGATCCAGTTCTTCCAGCGGCGGCACCCGATCCGTGAGGGCGATGATGCGCGCCTCGCCCAGGGCCGCCAGTTCGTCGAGCAGCAGCAGGGGATTGGTGCCGGTCGCCATGCAATCCTTCGGCAGGCGCAGGCGGATGCGCCAGGCAGTCGGCGCGACATCGCTTTCCTTGCCATCCGTCGCCGGCAGCGGCGCGGCGGCAGGATCGACGGAAGCGGGTTGACTGTCGCCACCCGGGGCTGTTCCGTTGGACGCGGCATCGACCGCGCGTTCAAGGCGGCTGAGAAGCTCCCCGCCCTGGGCCTCGGTGGCGTTGCCGGGATTTTCGATCAGGTTGCGGATATGGTCCTTGGCCGCGAGGGCGACGGTGACCATGTCCGCCGTCAGCGGCACCGTGCCTTTGCGCACGAGATCAAAGGCCGTCTCCACATAATGCGTGAAGGCGGCAACGGCATCGAAGCCGAACATGGAGCCGGATCCCTTGATCGTATGCAGCGCGCGAAACGTGCTGTCGATCAGATCCTGGTCCTGCTGGCGGTCCGACAAATCGAGCAATGCCTGCTCGAGGTGGTCCAGCAGTTCCTGGGCCTCCTGGCGGAATAATTCCGATGGGTCCTGTCCGCTCATGCGCCCAGCACTTTCTTGACGACGGCGATCAGTTGTTCCTGCTGGAAGGGCTTGGTGATCCAGCCTGTGGCACCCGCCGCCTTTGCCTCGGCCTTGAGCTGCGCATCGGATTCCGTCGTCAGGAACAGGATCGGCACGCCTTTATAGGCCGGCAGCTGGCGCAATTCCTTGATCAGGGCGAGGCCGTTCATCACCGGCATGTTGAGATCGGTCATCACCATGTCGACCTGGGAGGCGCGCGCTTTGGCAAGGCCTTCCGACCCGTCATTCGCCTGAATCACCTGATAGCCGGCGCCGGTGAGAGTCAGTTTGACCATCTGCCGCACGCTGGCGGAATCGTCGACGCTAAGAATGGTCTTACTCATGATGGGTGGTTCCTTGGATCCAGAAGAGATCGTCATTGTCGGGGTCGTCGGCCGCGCCGGACAGGAAACCGCTGCGCATCAGCAGCTGCAGAAGGGCGCCACTGGCGGGGCGGTCGAGCGATACGTTCATCCCGAGCTGTGCGGCGCTTTTGCGGCAGGCGACGACCAGTTGCAGCAGGCTGAGATCGGCCTCTGCCAGGGCATCGCATTTGATCACGAGAGATTGGCCCGGCCGCAGATGGCTGAGCATTTGGCCGCGAAAATCGGCCGCGGAACGGAGCGTGACAGATGCCGGAAGGTCGAGAACGGAACCGCTCGAAGCTTGCGCCAAGTCTTCCATATTTCCTGCTACTTCTACACTCAGGTGTGAATGCAGCGGTATTCTAGGTTTTAAAGCGTGAACAAGTTATTAGCGACTTCTGTCCTGCTGAGGGGCGAGACAGGACGTCTCTACATGCCGGATCTGCAAATTGGGTATGGAGAAAATGCCGAGCGAACGGCGGCCGGCGCCAGTCGAAATTGAGCCAAATGTGCGACAAATTTGGCGGCCGGCTATCAGCTGGCCAGGTAATGCGCCATGTGCGGCGGCGGAGTGCGGCGGCGGAGCCCGCCGGCTCGAACAAAGACGCAAGATGCATGCAGCTTTCGCACGCTCATGGGGACGGCATGAAGAGGACATGGGGCGCGGTGCCCTCTTCATGCCGCGATGTCGCCGCAAGCCGTGGCGATTCTTCTTACATATATAGAGCGCAGCTATCGCGACGCGGCGACAAGCTCGACCTCGTCATATCCCGCCGCCATCGCGATCAACCGTTGCCGGTCGACTTTGCCATGGGCGTTTCGCGGAATCTCGTCAATGATCAGCAGGGCCTCGGGCGTCTTGTAGTCGGCTACCCGCGCGAGCAGGCTGGTGCGAATGGCTTCAAGGCCGATGTCGTCGGTATCGGGCATCAGCTTGACGAAACCGACCACGCGCTGGCCGAGGATCATATCCGGCACGCCGACGACAGCCGCCTCTTGGACGGCGGGATGAGCAATCAGGGCATGTTCGACCTCGACGGGCGCGATCTTGGCGCCATCCCGGACGATGATGTCCTTCTTGCGCCCGACGAACCACAACTCATCGGCCTCGCCCTGGCGCATGAGATCGCCGGTATGGAACCAGCCATCGTTGTCGACCGGCACCAGGTCCTCCGGTCCCGCCCAATAACCCGACGCCACATGCGCGCCGCGGAGCAGCAATTCGCCGACCGCGCCACGGACCACCGGCGCGCCGCTGTCGTCGACAAGGCGGAATTCCGCCTCTTGCCGGATGCGGCAGACCGGCCCGGACTGCAGACCATAGAGTGTCGAGCCAGCGGCCTCCGTGGCCTGCCAGAAGGAACGCAAGGGAACGCCGAAATAGTGGGGGAACAGGTTCTGCAAATGAGCAGGACAGATATCGCCGCCGCTCAGGCAGGTCCGCAGCGAACTCATCTTGCGCGGCTGCGCCTGCTGGCGCTCCAGCAGGGCGGCGAACATCCACGGCAGCAGCGGCAAGGTGCTGCAATGATAATGCTCGATCGCGTCCAGCACCGGATCCGCCTTGAAACGCTCGAACAGAACGAGCGGCATGCCGCAATGGATCGCCGCGAGAAAGATGAAAAGGCCGCTGGCATGAACCATTGGCAGGGCCGCGATGCCGATCTGGTCGGCATCGAAACCCAGTTCACGGAAGGTCGCGGCGGCGGTAGCCAGACTCTCCTGCGTATGGACGACGAGTTTGGCCTCACCAGTCGCGCCGGCGGTAGAGAGCAGAACCGCGGGCGCCTGCGGATCCGGTTTGACGGCAATCGGATCACTGGTCGCATCGCCAAATAAGGCGGTCCAACGCTGAGCCATGCGATCAGTTACCGCCCGGATCGGCCCGCCGACGACGAAGCGGCCTTCATAAGGCAGAACGGCGGCGTCGAAATTGGCGACCCGGCCATAAAAATCAAGCTGGCCGATATAGAGCGCCGGTTTAAGGCGTCGCAGGAGCGCCGCCAGCTCGGTGGATTGCAACCGGGTATTCAAGGGGACCGCAATGGCGCCGATGCGGAAGCAGGCATAGTAGGCGAGGACCAGCTCCGGCACATTGGCCATATGCAGGACAACCCGGTCGCCCTTCTTGATGCCCCGCGCCAGCATTCCGCGGGCAAGGCGCGCACTTTCCGCCGCCAGGCGACTATAGGTCCAGCCCTCTCGATCCTGGATGAAAGCAACCGCATCGGGGCGCGCCTGCGCATGACCGATCAATGCAGCCAAAGGTGTCGTCACCATCTTGCTCTCCAACAAAGTTGTGATCAGGCGGTCAAAAGCGGACGTCATCATCCGTGCTCCGGAAGAACCGTCTTGCGGGCAACGCGCGCGGTGCGCGCCGGCAGCGGCATGTTGTCGGGCGTCAGGCGGGGCAAAGGCGTCGCGCAGAACATGCCGTCGGGATCGACGCGCCGCTTGATATCCAGCAGCCGGACGAGATTGCTGCCATAGGCGCGGGCAATCTGCTCGTGATGGTCCGGTCCCAGCATGTTGGGATAGCCGCCCGGCAACGCCGAAGCAGCCAGGCTTTGCGAAATGGTCTTCGCCCAGTTGCGATGAATGCTGCCGTCATCGCCCTCCGTCGGCTCCCAGCAGGCTATGACTTCGAACAGGAAGTGTTCCTGGCGCAAGCCGAAGGCCGTGTTGCCGAGGGGCACGCGGGCCGCTGCGCCATGAAAGTGATGCAGGACGATGGCCGTATGCGGTGACGTCCTGGTACTGCCCGCCGCGACGATCGAGGAGATGGCCTGCGATGTCAGTGCGGGAAGCCAGCGCGACTGTGCAGCATAGTGGCGGCCGGCAACAACCTGGGCATCGAACAGGCCCAGCAGGGAAGCGTAGCTCCGTGGCGCGATGTCGACCGCGACCGGCGTGCCCAGCCGGCACAAGCCGGCCATGATCTGCTCGCCGCGGCTGCGCTCGCCGCTCCAGCAAGGGGCGAGGAACAGCAGCGGATTGCCTGCGGGGCCGGACACGACGCCGCTGATGACCGACAGTTCGTCGGGCGCCCAGCCCGCCGCCTCAGCATAGCCGCGCAGGACCATCTCCGCCTCGAACCAGGGAAACAGGATGATGCCGGCGATCACCTGGGGCAGTTCGTGCAATCGAAGATGCAGGGCCGTGACGACGCCGAGATTACCGCCGCCGCCACGCAGCGCCCAGAACAGATCGGTGTTCTTCATGGCATCGGCGGTGACCAGCCGTCCATCGGCCAGCACCACCTCGGCGCCGATCGTGTTATCGAGGGCCAGACCGTATTTGGCGCAAAGCGGTCCGTAGCCGCCCCCCAGCGTGAGGCCGGCGAGGCCGACAGTGCCGACCGCGCCGGTGACCGCAACGAGACCGTGTGGAGCAGCGGCCTCGATCAGGTCGGCGGCAAGAGCGCCGCCCTCAACCCTGGCAGTTCGCGCTTTGGTATCGATTTCCACCCCGCGCATGCCGGAGAGATCGATCACCAGCCCATCGGGACGCAGCGCCCGGCCGGCCCAATCATGTCCGCCGCCACGGACCGAAAGAGCGACACCGTACTGGCGCGCGGCCTGGACTGCCAATTGGACATCGCGCGACGTCTCGCAGCGCGCGAACAGCGCCGGCCGGTGATCGACGGCACCATTCCAAATGCGCCGAGCAGCCGCATAGCCGCTGTCTTCCGGCGATATGACGCTGCCCTGCATCTGCCCGCGCAGCTGTCTCGCCGCGGCCAGTCCGGCTGTTGCAATCAGGTCCCACATGATGCTCTCCCACTCCCGTTGAAGGTCAGCTTGCGCTTCGCAGCACGGCCGGGCTTGGCTGGCTGAAGGCCAGCGCGCCGGGGCTGTCGATCGTCCCCACTGCCGGACATTTCTGCCCGCTGACTCGCGATGCTGATAAGTTGGGAACAGGCCGTTACGACCGCATTTCAGGGCCGGGAAAAAACGTTACCGCTGTAATGGGAAAATGGCGCCAAGCGTTCAACCGCCCCGCTTGCCGCAATCCGGCAGCCATCGGCGCCTGCGCCGGACCATATCAAGGCGACGTCGGGCGCAAGCGGCGAGAGGGCGTGCTGCGTGGTAGAGCGCTAGGTCGGTATGGTCCGGGGTGCGTCAGAGACGCTCCTGAAGCAGCGCTTCAGTGCCGCCGCAAGCTCCGTGGAGATGAGCGGCCGCCTGACCGCTTCGGAAATGCCGGCCGAGATCAACAGGCTCGCATCGATTTCCTGAATTGATGTCGTGGTCAGCAGGATCGGCAAGGTCGGCGTGATCTCATGCACCTTGGCGGCAAGATCGAGCGCCAGGGCGATCGAACTGAAATGCCCCAGGACAAGGCAATCGAAACGGCCGGGATCGGCGCGATACGCCGCCAGGACGTCGGCAGTACTGGTAAATCCGATCGGCTCGTAACCGAGTGCGGCCAATACTTCTTCATCGGCAAGCAGCCGGTTGCGATCGTCACCAACCACAAGCAGGGCCTCGCCGCGCCCGAAGGGGAGCGCCGGCGCGTTCACTTTGGGCATGATTTCGGCGCCTCCAATACAAGGTAGCCAAGCTTCAAAGCGACTGCCGGCGCCGGGCGAACTGCGGACATTCATCGCCCCGCCATGCTGGCGGACGATCTCGCGCGCCGACGCCAATCCCAAGCCGTTGCCGGTGGGACGCGTGGTGAAGAAGGGCTCGAAGAGCCGCTCGAGCACGGCTTCCTGCATGCCGCGTCCGGTATCGCTGATACCGATGCTCACATAGCGGCCCTGGGTCAGTTCGCCATGCGTCAGCGGCTGGGCCCAGGGTATGTCATGGATCTGCACATCGATCTCAATGCGCCCGACCCCTTCCATCGCCTGTGCGGCGTTGTTGCAGAGATTGAGAATCACCTGCTGCAATTGGCCCGGCTCGCCGAGGATATTGGCGGTCTCCGGCAACCTGCCGATGACAAGTTCGGTGGTCGGCGGCAGCGATGCCTGCAACAGCGAGGCGACTTCGGCGATCAGGGAACCGATATCGACCGGGCGGCGATGGCCCTCCCGATGGCGGCCGAAGGCAAGGATCTGATCGACAAGGTCCCGCGCGCGCTCGCCAGCCTTGCGGATCTCCTCGAGGCTGGCGACCGCCTGGCCGCTCGACGCAACCTGGGCCTCGGCGATCTCCGTATAGCCCAGGATCGCCGCGACGATATTGTTGAAGTTATGGGCAATGCCGGAAGCGAAGGTACCGACCGTCTCCATCCGGCGGGCCTGCTGCAGCCGCGTTTCCAGACGCGCGCGCTCCTGCTCGAGGGAGGTCCGCTCAACCGCATTGGAGATGGCATCGAGCGCCATGCGCAACAGGCCGAGTTCGTCCACCTGCCGCACGCCGCGCGGTGCGAGAAAGTCGAAGCCGAGCAGGCTATGGATCTCGCTTTCGCCCAGACGCGGCACACAGATCCAACTCGACAGGCCGGCGATATTCAGCGGTTCCCGGTCGACATCCGGCGGCAGCGTGGCGACTGCGGGAATGTAGATGATTCCCTCCATCGTGGCATCAAGCCCGGCGGCGACCGCCGGCGCATTTTCCGGCCAGTCGCTCGGAAAAGGCGCTCCCTCGCGGCACCAGAGATAGACGCGCGGCATCTTTCCGGGAATGACGTAATAGGCGCGATCCGCATCGATATGCTCGGCCAGTTGGTCGAGGGCGGCATCGACATAGGCGTCGATTTCATGCGGGCGGCAATTGATGAAACCGGTCGAAATGGCAGCGATGACATGCTCCAGCGCGGCCCGGCGACGCAATGCCTGGGCACGCGCCCGCAGCCGCAAGCCGAGATGCACGAGCGTTGCCATCAGCAGCAGCGAGGTGACATAGAGCAGCAATCGATAGCGCCGCGCGACGCGACGCGCATCGTCATGCCGCGCCACGATGAGGCTTCGGACGCGCTCCTCCGCCTGCTTGCTGGGGATGACGAACAGCGCTTTCACCAGGTCATCCGTCGCCGGCAGAAGATCGTGCAGCAGGCGGCCATGCGCCAGCAGCGTTTCGACGGAATCGGCATCCCCTGCCTGCACGGGCTGCCGCGCCAGGTCGTCGAGCCGGTCCTGGACCTCTTGCGCCACCGAGGGTGACGTATTCAAGGTGAAATTCAGCATCGCCGCGGCCAGCGCACTGACAGCGGGCACCAGCACGCCGTCCTTGCCCGACGTGCCAAGACGGGCGCTGAAGAGCGAAAAATACGCCAGCGAATTCTGCAGCAGGGCATTGTTGCTCTTGAACTGCTCGGTCAGATCCTCCTGCCGATCAACCAGGCTGGAGAGCCGATCGACCTCCGTTTCCTCCTTCAGATCGCCTGACGCAATATCCTCCAATTGTGCCAGCGCATCCCTCAGGACATTGACTTCCCGCACGAGCGGATCGTAGTTCCGCAACATGCCCGACCGCGCGGCCAGGATATCCCGGTGCAGCGCGCTTTCGGTTCTTTGAAATTTGTCGAGCACGCCGATCGCCTGCTCGAATTGCTGCGAGTTGACGTTCATGCCCTTGATCAGCAGCCAGGTCAGCATGAGGAGCAGCAACGGTATGGCGGCCACGGTGGGCATCAGTTTCATGGCGTCGGCGCAATCACGGGAACACCGCGATACGTCCCGGTCAAGCTGCGGAGAAAGGCGACGATCGAATCGACCTGCTGATCCGTCAGTGTGCGATTGAGCTGGGCCGCGGCCATCCGGCGCACGGCGTCATTGAGGGTGGGAGCGCTGCCGTCGTGGAAATAAGGCGGGGTCGTCGCCACGTTGCGCAGACTGGGCACCCGCAGAATTTCCGGCTTGGGCGCGGCAAGCGGACGGAAAATGCCGTGACGAGCGAACAGATTGCCGCCGACATTGACGCCCTGATGGCAGGAGATGCAGCCGAACGACTTGAACAACCTGTATCCGTTCTGCTCGTCGGCGGTAAGGGCCGTCGCGTCGCCGCGGAGCCACAGGTCAAATCGGCTGCCGGGCGTGATCAGCGACCGCTCATAGCTGGCGATGGCATCCAGCAGGCTGTCTCGGTCGGGGCCGTGGCCATAGATACGCTTGAAGAGTTCGTTCATCTCAGCATCGGACCGCAGTTTGCCGACGACTTCGTCGATGCTCGTTCCCATGAATCCCGGGTTTTCAAACGCCGCCGCCGCCTGCGCCTCCAGGGTGCGGATATTTCCTTCCCAGTTGAGGCGGAAATTGAGCGCCGCGTTGAAGACGGTGGTGGTGTTCAGCGGGATCAGCAATCCGTCGGCATCTTTGTCATGGCTGCTGGCATCCGCGCCATTGGTGCGCACATCGTGGCAGGACGAGCAGGCATATACGTTGCCGCGCGACAGCCTCGTATCGGTGAAAAGCCGCTCACCGAGCGCCACTTTGAGGGGATCCATCTCCGGTGCCGACGGGATCGGCGTGATCGGCTCCGTCGCGGTGAAGGGCTTCGGCGTCGGCAATGTCGGATCGGCCGCCCGTGTCAGCGCACCGCTCACAATGAACGGCGCCAACAAGGCGGCGGGAAGCAAAACATAGCGCAGCCGCCGGCATAGAACAGCCGGGTCGGGGCGACATAATAATGCTGATAATCTGCCAAGAGTGCGGGGCATGGCCAACTTTTTGAGCTGCGCAAGTGTTAGAAATAGGTGTCCCGAGGCGGGGCGTCCAGCCGTTATCTCGCGCGGCAAGGGCGATCCCGCCCCGGACAATCGCCCATCCGCCACGTTTGTATGGCCGTCTCCCACCCGCGGCAGCCGGCCGCCGATCTTCCCGCCCAGCCGAAGACGGCAGACGAATTTCCCTACCGCTCGACGTGACAAGACCGTGTTGCTGCAGCATCGCCTTTATCCAGCAGATCGTATTCCAGTCGTATGATCCCGGTACCCCCGTTCGCGGTGCCCCGGTTCCCGGTGCCGTCGGCGAAGTGACACCCGGCGAGATTGCGCCGGGTGCCGCCTTTGCCGAACTTCGCGTATTTCCATCCCAAGCTAATCCTTCGACCGCCCATGCCGCACGACCCGCTCGACGTCGTAACGGGAGACCCCGATATCCTTCAGCATGCGGTCGTCGAGCGACTGCAAGGCTGCCAAGTCGCGCCGCATTTGACGAGCATCCTGAAATTTCGACTGCAGGGAGGATGCCAGTGACATGACCCATCCGCCCCAGCCCGCGTCCGAATCTGCCGGAGCCGGTGCGGCCACTTTCCGGCCATCGGCAATCCGCGCCGGAAGCTTGCTCTGCGTCCTCATTTCGTGCCGATAACGGCTGCCCTGCTTGGCGGAATTCTCGCTTTGGCGGTGGAGATTGCTCCAATTGTCTTCGCGAGATTTCGCCGGGCGATCATAGCGGGCGTCGTCATACTCGCTGTCGCTGCTCATCATTAGAAAGGCCTCGGGATGGGTTGCCGCGGCCGCCAAGGCGAAATCGTTCACCAGCTGCTCCACCATCCGGGAGACATATCCCGCGAAAAATTTCTGCTTTGCCGCCGGCAGAACGGTCACCCGATCGACGGTACCGGTACGTTCCGGAATCCGCTCTCCCGGGAAAGGGCGCTGCAGCGGAAAGCGATTGCTGATCGCCCCTTCGCTTCTGCCGCCTTCGCTCCGGCGAGAGCTCTGCTGGCTGTCGTTATGTTTAGCGACGGAACTGAAGGTGGAATGCTTTTGCGTCTGCATCGATATCTCCGTAGCGTTTTATGACGAAGATAACGTGGCGTCTGCATGTTACCGGATCGTCTCCTGATCCGGAAAAGAAGCTACGGTTGTAATGCGCCGTATTGGACAACCGCATCACGGAAACCCCGCATCCACATGCGTATTTTTCAATGACATGTGGGCGCGCCGCATGGTTTGGACTACGGCAACGAAACCGTAACCGAAGCGTGGGGGCGCCTGAAACTGGGCGAGTTTTGGCTGGCTGCCTAGGCGATCGCATGTCGCGACCGGTGGCTGCAAAAGCGGCCGTCGACCAGCAAGAACGTCAGAGACGAAAATCTCAAAGACGAATTGCCGGGAGACGACCGTAACGGGAGGAATTATGAAAGTTATATGACACGCAATCCTGGTCTCAAGTATCGCCCCAGGCCGCGTCTATGAAGGCAAACAAATATGAAGAAGATAAAGGCGGAATTTATAGTGACTGAACAGGCAGGGTGAAGACGTAGCCGACACCGCGCTCGGTTTGAATAATGCGCGGCGCATTGGGATCGATTTCCAGTTTACGCCGCAGCCGAAGAATCTGCACATCGATGCTGCGGTCGAAAATGTCTTCGTGAACGCGGGTTGCCTGCAGCAGATATTCGCGGCTGAGCGGTCGTTGCGGTGCGTCGAGGAAAGCCGTCAACAATGAATATTCACCTTTGGTCAGAGGGACCGGCTCCCCGTCGGGATTGGTCAGGCGCCGCGCCAGGCGGTCCAACTGCCAACCACCGAAGCGAAAGCGACCACGCGCCGGGTCGCGTTGCGGTGCTGTGCGGCCGAGCTCCCGGCGCCGCAAGACTGCCCGGATCCGTGCCAGGAGCTCGCGCAAACCGAACGGCTTAGTGAGATAGTCGTCGGCGCCGAGCTCCAACCCGACGACACGGTCAATCTCATCACGACGATGACCCGTGGTAATGATAACCGGAACGTCGGAATGCGAGCGGATCTCGCGCAGGAGATCAAGACCGTCCTCCTGTCCGAGCCGCAGATCGAGAAGCACAAGGCTAGGCTCGCTATTGGCGAAGTGCCGCGTCATTTCCTCCTGACCGCTGACGGACGTCGCGTGCATATTATGTTCTTCGAGATAGTTGACTACCATGCGCTGCAAGGAGATGTCGTCGTCGACAACGAGAATGCGTGCTGGCTGAGTGTTTTCGTCATTATTCATGTCTTGCTCATGGCTATCAATTGCAGGACAATCATTTTGGCCGCGATGAAATCTTTGCCGATATTGTTCGACAGATAGGGTCGTAGCTGTGTGACGAAGCATGGGTCTCCCCGTTTTACTGGTCCCTACTTTGGAAATGCTGTCGAGTATTGAACCGGTCAACATGCGGCTCCCCTTCTTGTGACGATGGTCACGCAAATCGCTCGACTTAGATAGAAGCCCGGATTGGATAGAGGCCCAGGCAGCCGGCCGCGAAATCCCCACCATTATTCGACGAGACGGAACTCTGATGTCCCCGCCGCATCGCCGTCATCACAGGTGGGCATTACATATCCCGCACCGAGCCCGATCGCAACAAGAAGACGCCGTCATGCATCCGAAGTTGCGACGATCGGATAAAAATGTCGGGGCAAGCCGCACCTGTGCAGTGCCTGGCTTTGGCTCCGCGAAGCCTGATGATTCCCTTGCCGCGATGCCCGGCCACTAACGAACGCAACATCGCGTGATCGCGCAGCACCGAAGCAATATCGATCATCACCCGGCGGCGGAGTATGGCGATAGCGCCGCGAGTCGGGCTGTGACAAAAGGGAAAGGAGGCTGTGACAATTTAACACTCCAAACGGGATAAACCGCCCAGACTCCCCGAGCGCGCATTTTATTCCACGCTTCCCAGAATCATTGTGGCACGCAGACCGGGGGAATTATCGCTGAGGTCGAGGCGACCGCCATGCAGGATGGCAACGGCTTCGACCAGGCTCAGTCCCAGACCCGTTCCCGGCGTGCCGCGACTGACATCGCCCCGATAGAAACGCTCGGTCACTTTCGGCTTTTCATGATCCGGAATGCCGGGGCCGTCATCGGCGATGGATATGCCGATGACCCCATCGCCGCCCTTGATGGCGGAGACCGTTATATGGCCGTTATTGGGAGCGAATTTGAGGGCGTTGTCGATCAGGTTGCCGATGGCCTGGGCCAGGAGCAACGTGTCGCCGCGGATTGTCACCGCATCGCACCGCGCCAGCACGAGCGAGATATTGCGTAATTCCGCCGCCGGCGAATAAAAGTCGACCGCCTCGCTCGCCAATTCGGCAAGGTCGACCTCGACAAAGCCGGCGCGGCGCGCACCGGTGTCGATTTCCGCCAGCCGCAGCAGGGCATCGAACACCCGGATCACGCGATCAACATCGGCAACAGCGCCCTCGATCTCGCCGAAAGTTTCGTCGACCGGCGGCTTGGTCAGCGAGACTTCTTCCAATCGCGAACGCAGTTCGGTGAGCGGCGTCCGCAAATCATGCGCGATCGAATTCGATACATTGCGAATGCCGTGAACCAGCTTCTCGATCTGATCCAGCAGGCTGTTGATGGTATGCGACAGGGCATCCAACTCCGCCGTGGCGCCCGGCACCGGCAGGCGACGTTTGAGATCGCCGGCGACCAGCGCCGCACTTGCCTGGCTGATGCTTTGGATCGGCGACAGCATCACCCGCCGGATCAGCAGCGCGCCAATGGCCCCGACCACGACGAGGGCGCCGATGGCTATTGCCAGGCCATACCAAAAGCGGATTTCCAGCGGTACCAAACGGGAGATGTCCCTGCCGACCAGCAGATGATAGCCGCCGGGAAGGAGGGTATGGACGAAAAACGTCCGCGCCCGGACGCCATTAAGCTGCATATCGACGTTATAACGACCAGCCGTCTCCGGAACCTCCGGCGGCCAGGAAGGCAGGTTCCCCGCGAGCGGCTTCCTTGCCGCATCGGTCAGCATGATAATCCGGCCGCTCATGAACTGCATATTGATGCGGGCGTCTATCCAGGCGACCAGCTTCTCGACGCCCTCGCTGCGATAGAGTTCGGCCATATGCTGGGAATCTTCCTGCAGGATTTCCGCGCGCCCGGCATCCATGGTCTGCCGCCAGCCATACCAGAGCGGCGCCGCAAACAGGATGAGCGTGATGATGCTGAGCACGACATAGCCGGCGGCCAGGGCGGCAGCCGAGGAACGCGCCAACCTAAGCATCGGCGGAGATCATGTATCCGGCGCTTCGGATGGTACGCAGCAGCGAACGGGCAAAGCCGGCATCGATCTTCTGGCGCAATTTGCTGACATGCACGTCGACGATATTGCTCTGCGGATCGAAATGATAATCCCAGACATTCTCCAACAGCATGGTGCGCGTGACCACCTGGTCCTTATGGCGCATCAGATATTCCAGCAGCTTGAATTCACGCGGCTGCAGCGTTATCGGCCGCCCTTCCCGCGTCACCTTGCGCGACAGCAGGTCCATGCGCAGGCCATCTACCATCAGCAGCGTTTCCACGCTGGTGCTTTGGCCGCGCTTGGCCAATACGTCGAGGCGCGCCAGCAATTCACCGAAGGCAAAGGGCTTGGTGAGATAGTCGTCGCCGCCGCTTTTGAGGCCACGAATGCGCTCATCGACGTCCGACAGGGCCGACAGGATCAGGATCGGCGTCGTATTGCCGCCCATGCGCAACGCCTCGATGATGCTGAGCCCGTCGATGCCGCCCGGCAGGAGACGGTCCATGATGATGACGTCGTAGCGCTCGCTGGCAGCCAGGAACATGCCGCTGCGGCCATTATCGGCATGGTCAACCGTATGGCCGGATTCGGCCAAGCCTTTCTTCAGAAAGCGGATGACGCGCTCGTTGTCCTCTACCAACAGAATCTTCATGTTCTACCTATTACGGCTCGACCGGCTCCGAGGACGGGACCGAGCAACCGTGCCTCCCCATCATAACAAACTACCGGCACTTATTCTCCCGCAACGAGTGCGGGTTTCGCGGCTTCTACTTTAACATGCCGCTTGCGGCTCAACCAATGATTGACCCGGTCGAGATACAGATAGACCACAGGGGTCGTGAAGAGGGTCAGCGCCTGGCTCACCACCAGCCCGCCGACCATGGTATAGCCGAGCGGCTGGCGCAATTCCGAGCCGGTACCGTGTTCGAGCATCAGCGGCAGGGCGCCCAGCAAGGCGGCCATGGTGGTCATCATGATCGGGCGGAACCGCAGGATGCAGGCCTGGCGGATCGACTGCTCCGGCGTCATCCCATGATTGCGCTCGGCCTGGATGGCGAAGTCTACCATCATGATGCCGTTTTTCTTCACGATGCCGATCAGCAGGATGATGCCGACCAAGGCGATCACCGATAGATCGATATGCGAGATCATCAGGATCAGCAGCGCCCCCATGCCGGCCGAGGGCAGCGTCGAGAGAATGGTCAGCGGATAGATATAGCTCTCATAGAGGATGCCGAGAATGATGTAGACGGTGACGATCGCCGCCAGGATCAGAAGCGGCGTGCTCTTCAATGAATCCTGGAACGCCTGGGCATTGCCCTGGAAGGTACCCTGGATTGCCGGCGGCAGGCCGATTTCCGTCGTCGCCTGGTTGATGACATTGACCGCATCGCCCAAGGCGACACCGGGCGCCAGATTGAATGACAGGGTGATCGCGGGAAACTGTCCCTGGTGGTTGATCGAGAGATAGCTGACCTTGTTGGTGTCGAACTTGGCAAAGGTGGAGAGCGGGACCTCCTGGCCGGTCAGCGGCGATTTGACATAGATGCGGTTCAACGTATCGGCGTCTCCCTGTACCTTGGGATCGACCTCGAGGACCACATGATAGGTGCTGCGCTGGGTGAAGTATTGCGTCACCTGGCGCTGGCCGAAAGCGTCGTCGAGCGTCTCGTCGATGACCTGCGGCTGGATGCCGAAGCGGGACGCCTGATCGCGGTCGATGCTGAGCGACAGGGTGCCGCCGCTGGTCTGCTGGTCGGTGGCGATATCGCGCAGCTGCGGCAGCGTCTTCAACTTGGCGACGACGCGGGGTGCCCAGGTATTGAGTTCGTCGATATCCGCATCCTGCAGCGTGTATTGATACTGGGTCCGCGACAGGCGTCCACCGACATTGAGATCCTGAGCCGCCTGCATGAAGAGGGCGATGCCCTGGACCTTGGCCAGCTGCGGGCGTAAGCGGGCGATGATCTGGTCGGCGGAGGCCGTCCGCTGGTCCCGTGGCTTGAGGCTCAACAGGACCAGCCCGGTATTTTCGGCGCGCGCGCCGCCGATCACCGAGCCCCAGGCCGCGATATCGGGGTCCTTGGCCACGACATCCGTCAGGGACTGCTGCAGGCGCGACATTTCCGCAAAGGACACGTCCTGCGCCGCCTCGGAAAAGCCGGTGATGAGCCCGGTATCCTGCTGCGGGAAGAAGCCCTTCGGCACCTGGGTATAGAGATAGCCGGTGATGCCGAGCGTCAGGAAGAAGACGCCCAGGGTGATGAGGCGATAGCGCATGACCAGATCGAGGCCGCGCGTATAGAGCGCCAGCAAGCCGTCAAAGAAACCCTCGACGATCATATAGAGCTTGCCGTGGCGCCGGTGCTTCTCATCGCGCAGGAAGAGCGAGCACATCATCGGCGTCAGGGTCAAGGAGACGACGGCCGAAACCGCGATCGTCATGGTAACGGTCACGGCGAACTCACGGAACAGGCGGCCGATGATGCCGCCCATCAGCAGCAGCGGGATGAAAACGGCGACCAGCGAGACGCTGATGGAGATGATGGTGAAGCCGATCTCGCCCGCTCCCTTGAGGGCGGCCTCATAGGGCGTCATCCCCTCTTCCATATGCCGATAGATGTTTTCCAGCATGACGATCGCGTCATCGACGACAAAGCCGACAGCGATGGTCAACGCCATCAGGGAGAGATTGTCCAGGCTGTAGCCGACCACATACATCAGGCCGCAGGTGCCGATCAGCGCGAGCGGCACGGTGATGCCGGGAATGATCGTCGCCCAGAAGTTACGCAGGAAGAGGAAGATCACCATGACCACCAGTGCGATGGTCAGCATCAAGGTGAAGTTCACATCATGGACCGAGGCGCGAATCGTCTGCGTCCGGTCGATCATCTTGTCGACCTTGAGGGAGGGCGGAACCGACAGCAGAATATGCGGCATCTTTGCTTCGATATTCGACACCGCATCGATGACATTCGCGCCCGGTTGCTTATAGATGATGAGCAGAACGCTGCGCCGGCCGTTTTCCCAGGCAGCGAGCTTGGTGTTCTCCGGCCCGTCGACGGCCGTGCCGATATCGCGAATGCGGATCGGCGCACCGTTCTTATAGGCGACAATGACGTCATTCCAGGGCTTCGCCGCCGTCAGCTGGTCATTGTCATAAATGGTGAAATTATGGGTGGCACCGTCGATCGATCCCTTGGCGGCATCGACCGTGACGGTGGAAATCATCCCCGCCACGTCTTCCATCTGCAGGCCGAGCGACGCCAGCTTGGCGGGATCGATCTGAACCCGCACCGCCGGCTTCTGCTGCCCGCCGATGACCACCTGGGAAATGCCGGGGATCTGCGACAGCTGCTGGGCGATTTGCGTCTCCGCATAGTCATCGACCGCGGTCAACGGCAGGACATCGGAATGCACGGCATAGACCACGATCGGCGAATCCGCCGGGTTGACCTTGCGATAGGAGGGCGGGCTGGGCAGATCTTTCGGCAATTGTCCGGCGGCCGCATCAATAGCCGATTGAACGTCCTGGGCGGCGGCGTCGATGTCGCGGTCGAGATCGAACTGCACCGTCACCTGGGTGTTGCCCAACTGACTGGTCGACGTCATCTGCGACACGCCGGGAATGTCGGAGAACTGTTGTTCCAGCGGCGTCGCCACGGTCGAGGCCATGGTTTCCGGGCTGGCGCCCGGCAGGTTCGCGGAAACCGAGATGGTCGGGAAATCGATCTGCGGCAGAGGTGCGACCGGCAGCAAGGGATAGGTTACGGCGCCGACCAGAACGACGCCCAGCATGAGCAGGGAGGTCGCGATCGGGCGCTTGATGAAGGGCGTCGAGATATTCATCGCATCACCCCTTCATCGCGTTGCCAGGGTTGTCTGATCGGGCACAGCGTTGTTCTGCGCCGCCTTGTCGCCCGCCGGTGCTTGAGAAGTCGGCTTGTTGGCTTTCACCAAGGTGCCGACCTGCAGGCGATACTGCCCGCCCGTGACCACCTGGTCCCCTGGCTGAAGACCGTTCGTCACCACGGCGACCTGGCCGGTGTCGTAGCCGACCTGCAACGGCGTCGTCGTGACGGTGTTGTCCGGCTTGACGATATAGGTGAACAGGCCGTCGGGCCCCCGCTGTACCGCGGTCGAAGGCACCGTCAGAACATTACGCTGGGTCGCCTGTAGAACCTTGATGTTGACGAATTCGCCGGGCCACAGCGCATTGTCGTTGTTCGCGAATTGCGCCTTGAAGCGGGCCGTGCCGGTGGCCTGATCGATCTGGTTGTCGACCAGGACGACCTTGCCTTGGGCGAGCACCGTCTTGCCGTCGCTGGCAAAGGCGGTGGCGCTGACCGTGCCTGCCGACATGGCCTTCATCACCGCCGGCAGATTCTCTTCCGGCAAGGTGAAGACGACCGAGATCGGATGGAGTTGCGTGATGACCACGATGCCGGCGGTATCGGCCGCGCGGACGTTATTGCCCTGGTCGATCAGCCGAAAGCCCGTGCGGCCGTCGAGCGGCGCCCTGATGCTGGTGTAATCGAGCTGTGTACGGGCATTGTCGATCGCTCCCTGGTCGCCCTGCACCTGCGCCTGCAGCTGATCGACCTGGGCGCGCTCGGTATCGAGCTGTTGCTGGCTGGCGAAATCCTTCTTCGACAGGGCGAGAAAACGTTGCAGGTCAAGCTTGGCATTAGCCAGCTGGGCCATGTCCTGCGCTTTTTTGGCGACCGCCTGGTCGAGCGCCGCCTGGAAAGGCCGCGGATCGATCTGCGCCAGGAGGTCGCCGGTCTTGACGTCCTCCCCTTCCGTGAATCCGATCTTCTGCACCTGACCGTCGACGCGCGCCGTGACGGTCACCGTGTTCAAGGCCTGGACCGTACCGAGGCCCGTCAGATAGACCGGCACATCCTGACGGCTGGCTGACGCCGTATCGACCGGTATCGCGGCCGGTTGCGTCGGTGGCAGGGTCGCCATGGCCGGCTGGTTGACCCACCAATGCCATCCGGCAAAGCCGGCGGCGCCAAGAACAACCAGCGGGATCAGTGTTTTATAGTTCATTTTTATCGGCCCATCTTTGTACGGACTATCGCCGGCCTCACTAATGGAGGCCGTGAGCGAAAAAGCAGCTCTATTCCGGGTTGCCGGCAATACGATCGGCGTAGAGACCCGGTCGATCCATTGCAGGCCTGACAAAGATAGGTAGAGGTCGATTAAACCGCCATCGACGCTTCATGAAGTTTTGTTCATCTTGGAAGCGGGTGGTCAAGGACGGCTGGTCAGCGTCAGTCGTCGATTGCCGTCAGCGGCCGGGCGATATGCTCCAGCTGCTTGCGCTCTGCGGCCACGCCCCAAAGGGCCTGAATGACGGCCGCCGCGAGCATCAGCACGGCCCCCACCACATAGCCGATGAAGACATCCTGCCGCGAGCCGGTATCAATCAGCCTGCCGAAAAAGGACGGCGCAACAACACCGCCGAGGCCGGTGCCGATGGCAAAGAAGATCGCGATCGCCAGCGCCCGCATTTCCAAAGGAAAGGTCTCGCTGACCGTCAGGTAGGCCGAGCTGGCCGCCGCCGAGGCAAAGAAGAAGACGACCATCCAGCACAGCGTCTGGGTGAGCGCGGTCAAGACGCCCTGTTCGAAGAGATAGCCGCTGATCAGCAGCAGGATACCGGACAATCCATAGGTGAGGGCGATCATGGGCCGACGCCCCCAGCTGTCGAAGAACCGGCCGAGCAGTACCGGTCCGGTGAAATTCCCCACGGCGAAGGGCAGGATGTACCAGCCGACCGCATCGGCCGGTATCTGGTAGAAATCGGTCAGCACCAACGCATAGGTGAAGAAGATGGCGTTGTAGAAGAAAGCTTGCGCCGTCATCAGGCTGAGCCCGACCAGCGCGCGGCGGCGGTGGCGATTGAAGAGGACGTCGACGACATGGCGCATCTCGGTATGCGCGCGCGGCTGCAGACGCAGCTTGGAAAGCTTTTCGCCGCGATCGAGAAGATGCGCCGGGAAGCGTCGCTCGATGCCGGCAATGACATCTTCCGCCGCCGCCTCATGGCCATGGGTGATGAGCCAGCGCGGGCTTTCGGGAATCCACAGGCGCATCACCAGGATGACGCCGCCGAGCAGGCCGCCGATGAGGAAGCAAAGCCGCCAGCCGAAGTCGATTGCGAACAAGGCCGGATTGAGCAGGAAGACGGAACCCGCCCCGCCCAGTGCCGCACCGACCCAGAAACTGCCGTTGATGACGAGATCGGTCCAGCCGCGGTAGCGCGCCGGGATCAGCTCCTGGATGGTCGAATTGATCGCCGTGTATTCGCCGCCGATCCCCGCCCCCGTCAGGAAGCGGAACAGCACGAAGCTCGGCAGATTCCAGGAGAAGCCGGTGGCCAGCGTGGCAATGATATAGACGAAGAGCGTAATGAAGAAGAGCTTCCGCCGACCCAAGCGATCAGTCAGCCAGCCGAACAGAACCGCGCCGAACACCGCGCCGGCGAGATAGGCGCTGCTGGCGAGGCCCACATTGCTGTTGTCGAAATGCAGCTGCGGGCTTTGCTTCAAGGCGCCGGCCACAGCCCCTGCCAGCGTCACCTCGAGGCCATCGAGAATCCAGGTGATGCCGAGCGCCACGACCACCAGGCTGTGAAAGGCACCCCAAGGCAGGCGATCGAGACGGGCCGGAATGGCCGTCGCAGTAATCGGCAGGGAGTCCGCTGCGGGCGGATTGGCCATCGCTATCGCTCTCCAGAAGAACCCGGGAAACGAACGGCAGCCCGTCGCATGCGGTTCAACCGGGCGCCGACACGATTTGGTGAGGCGCTGACCCCCTCCTCCGGTCGTCGCGCGGGCGTTTCGACCGCAAAATAACGAGGCGCCGTCGCAGCGTTATATACATTTGAATATAATGAGATTTTTTCCTTCGGCCTTTTGATCAAACGCTATAATTCCGCGTCCTGTGAACCTGCCGCAGATCAGAGGCGCACGTGCATAGCGGTCACGACCCCGTCCTGATGGGATTGTCCATCCTGATTGCGATCCAGGGTAGCTTTGTCTCCCTGGTGCTGGCGCGTGAGACGGGGCGCTTCGAAGGCGCCTGGCGGCGCCTCATCCTCGCCATGTCGGCGGTGACGCTCGGCTCGTCGATCTGGGCGATGCATTTCATCGGCATGCTGGCCTATCACATGCCGGCCGCCGTCACCTATGACCTGTTCCTGACATTGCTGTCTTTCCTGATCGCGGTTCTCGCTGTCGGCATCGGCTACGGCATCACCACGGTCTTCGCCGACAGCGCCTGGCGCGACATCGCCGCAGCGATCTTCACCGGCGGCGGCATCGCCGGCATGCATTATATCGGCATGACGGCCCTCAGCGGACCGGTCGATCTCGGCTATCACGGTACATGGGTCGTCGTCAGCGTGCTGATCGGCGTGGTGGCGGCGGGCATCAGCCTGCATCTCGCCTTCGGCACCAAGCTGCAGGCGCGTGCCGCCCTCGGCGCGGTCGCCATGGGGCTCGCCATTTCGGGCATGCATTATTCAGCAATGTACGGCACCGATGTCATGGCGGCCGATCAGGGAAGCGGCATGCTGTCCCATGCCCTGGACCGTACGCTGCTCGCCATCGTCGTTGCCGTCGTCGCCTTCATCATCTGCGCGACCTCGATGCTGCTGCTGATTCCCAACCGCGCAACCACGCCGGGTCGCAATCATGACGGCCAGGTGGTCGACGGCGCCGCCTGGGAACATGCTGCAGCGCAAACGGCATCCGCCGCGTCGGCTGTTGGCGCAGATCCCGCGCCGGCGGATCTTGCCCGGATTCCGGCGCGGGCTGGGGGCACCACCGTGCTGCTCGATCCGCTGTCGATCCAGGCTATTCGCGCTGATGGGCGCTACACCCATCTGCAGGATGCGGGCCGCGACTATTTCTGCAATCTGTCGATCACTGATCTTGCGGGGCGATTGGACCCGACGCATTTCCTCCGCGTCCACCGATCGCATATTGTGCAAGTGCGATATGTCAAATCGCTGCGCCGCAAGGGCGATGGCGCGGTGCTGACCCTGGGCAGTCGCGCGGAAACGATCATCCCTGTCAGCCGCACTGCCCTGCCGAAGTTGAAGGCGCGCCTGGGTCTCTCCGATGCGGCTTCCGCAAGCCCGCTAGAGACAACATCTCTGTCGTAATTCATTGCGCGTTCGCCGCTTTTCGTGCCGTTCAGACCCGCTTCGTTCCCGGAATCCTGCGGCCTTTCGCCACTGCCCTTAATATTTGCCTTCGAGAAGAGCGCAGTCAGGCGCCGCCATTGTCGGGGAGGTCCAATCATGATTCCGGGTCGCTTCACCTATCACTGTCCGGCTTCCGTCACGGAAGCGGTCGGCCTGCTGGCCAGCCTCGGCGAAGACGCGCGGCCTCTGGCGGGCGGCCATAGTCTCATTCCCATGATGAAGCTCCGCATGGCGCAGCCGGAGCATCTGATCGATCTCGGCAAGATCCCTGACCTGAAAGGCATCCGGCAGGAAGCTGGCGAGATCGTCATCGGCGCCATGACCACCCAGGCCGAGATCATCGCCGCGCCGCTGCTGGCCGAAAAGGCGCCGATCCTGATCGAGGCGGCCAGGGTGATTGCCGATCCCCAGGTGCGCTATGCCGGCACGATCGGCGGCAATGTCGCCAATGGCGATCCCGGCAATGACATGCCGGGCTTGATGCAGTGTCTCGATGCCCGGTACGGTCTCACCGGACCGTCGGGGACACGGCAGGTGGCGGCGCGCGACTTCTACGAAGCCGCTTACTTTACCAAGCTGGAAGCCGGGGAAATCCTGACCGAACTGCGCTTCGCTGTTCCGGCCGCCGGTCACGGCTGGGCCTATGAGAAGCTGAAACGCAAGATCGGCGACTATGCCGTGGCCGCCGCCGCTGTCATGCTGAGCATGTCCGCCGGGAAATGCACCCAGGCCGCGATCGCCCTTACCAATGTCGGGCAGACCCCGCTGCTGGCCGCCGATGCCGCGAAGGCACTGGTCGGCAGCCCTGTCGACGCAAGCGCCATCGATGCCGCCGCCAAGGCCGCCATGGCGATCGCCGATCCCAGCACGGATACGAGGGGACCGGTGGAATACCGCCGCGCCGTTCTCGGCGTGATGGTGCGCCGCGCCATCGACCGCGCCAAAGCCCGCGCCCGCTAAACCTGTCAGGAGCCGAGACATGCCAAGCGATATCGCCAAGACCAGGGTCTCCATGACGGTCAATGGCCGTCCCTATGCCGCCGAGGTCGAACCGCGCACCTTGCTGGTGCATTTCCTGCGCGAAAACCTGAACCTGACCGGCGCGCATATCGGCTGCGATACCAGTCATTGCGGTGCCTGCACCGTCGATCTCGACGGCAAGTCGGTCAAATCCTGCACCGTCTTCGCCGTCCAGGCCGCGGGAGGCGCGGTCACCACCATCGAAGGCATGGCGGCGGCCGATGGCAGCCTGCATGCGCTGCAGCAGACCTTTCACGAGCATCACGGTCTGCAATGCGGCTTCTGCACGCCGGGCATGATCATGCGGGCGCATCGCCTGCTGCAGGAGAATCCGCAGCCCACGGAAGACGAGATCCGCCTCGGCATCTCCGGCAATCTCTGCCGCTGTACCGGCTATCAGAACATCGTCAAGGCGATCCGCGCCGCCGCCGACATGCTGGCGAACCCGCAGCGCAAGGAGGCCGCAGAATGAACGCCCCCACTCCCACCCGCGAAGAGCGCGAGCTCGCCCTCAAGGGCATGGGCTTCGCCCGCCGCCGCACCGAAGACGCCCGCTTCATCCAGGGCAAGGGCAATTACGTCGACGACGTGAAGTTGCCCGGCATGCTGCACGGCGATTTCGTGCGCTCGCCCTATGGCCATGCGCGGATCAAGAAGATCGATGTTGCCAAGGCCCTGGCCTTGCCCGGTGTCAAGGCGGTGCTGACCGCCAACGACCTGAAGCCGCTGAAACTGCATTACATGCCGACTTTGGCGGGCGACGTGCAGGCGGTGCTGGCCGACGAGAAGGTCCTGTTCGCCAATCAGGAGGTCGCCTTCGTCATCGCCGAAGACCGCTATATCGCCGCCGATGCGGTGGAACTGGTCGAGGTCGAATACGATCCTCTGCCCCCGCTGGTCGATCCATTCAAGGCGATGGCCGCCGATGCGCCGATCCTGCGCGAGGACATCCGGGACAAGCTGGAAGGCGCGCATGGCAGGCGCAAGCATCCCAATCACATCTTCGAATGGACGGTCGGCGACAAGGCGGCGACCGATCACGTCTTCGCAGGAGCGCCGGTGACGGTGAAGGAGCTGATCTCCTATCAGCGCGTCCATCCCGCGCCCCTGGAGACCTGCGCCTGCGTCGCCTCGATGGACAAGATCCGCGGCGAACTCACCCTCTGGGGCACCTTCCAGGCGCCGCATGTGGTGCGCACGGTGGCAGCGATCCTCTCCGGCATTCCCGAACACAAGATCCGCGTCATCGCCCCGGATATCGGCGGCGGCTTCGGCAACAAGGTCGGCGTCTATCCCGGCTATGTCTGCTCGATCGTCGCCTCGATCGTCTTGGGCGTGCCGGTGAAATGGGTCGAGGACCGGATCGAAAATCTCTCCGCCACCGCCTTCGCCCGCGATTATCACATGACGGCGGAACTGGCGGCGACACAAGACGGCAAGATCCTCGCCCTGCGCTGCCAAGTGCTGGCGGACCACGGCGCCTTCGATGCCTGCGCCGATCCCAGCAAATATCCGGCCGGCTTCTTCAATATCGTCACCGGTTCCTATGACATTCCGACGGCGTATCTCGCGGTCGACGGCGTCTATACCAACAAGGCGCCGGGCGGCGTTGCCTATCGCTGCTCCTTCCGGGTGACCGAGGCCGCCTATTGCATCGAGCGCATCGTCGATGTGCTGGCGCGCAAGCTCAACCTGGATCCGGCGGAAATCCGCTTGAGGAACCTGATCGAGCCGCAGCAATTCCCCTATAAATCGGCACTCGGCTGGGAATACGATTCCGGCGACTACGCGACCGCCCTCAACAAGGCGATGGAAACGGTCGGCTACAAGGCCTTGCGCAGAGAGCAGCAGCAGAAGCGCGAGGCCTTCGAGCGCGGCGAGACCCGCGAATTGATGGGCATCGGTGTCGCCTTCTTCACCGAGATCGTCGGCGCCGGCCCGTCGCGCAATTGCGACATCCTCGGCATCGCCATGTTCGATTCCGCCGAGATCCGCATCCATCCGACGGGCGCTGCCATCGCCCGCTTCGGCACCAAGACCCAGGGCCAGGGGCATGAGACCACCTATGCCCAGATCATCGCCACGGAGACCGGCATCCCCGCGGATATGATCGCCATCGAGGAAGGCGATACCAGCACCGCCCCTTATGGTCTCGGCACCTATGGCTCGCGCTCGACCCCGGTCGCGGGTGCCGCCTGCGCGCGGGCGGCACGCAAGATCCAGGCAAAGGCGAAGAAGATCGCCGCGCATCTGCTGGAGGTCGGCGAGAACGATGTCGAATTCGACATCGACCGCTTCCAGGTCAAGGGCCTGCCGGAAAAGTCGAAGACCATGAAGGAGATCTGCTGGGCCGCCTATTACAACGTGCCGCCGGGCATGGAGCCTGGGCTGGAGGCGGTGGATTACTACGACCCGCCCAACATGACCTATCCCTTCGGCGCCTATATCTGCGTGCTCGACATCGATATTGATACCGGCGCCAGCAAGATCCGGCGCTTCTATGCGCTGGACGATTGCGGCACCCGCATCAATCCCATGATCATCGAGGGGCAGGTGCATGGCGGCCTGACCGAGGCCTTCGGCATCGCCATGGGCCAGGAGATCAAATATGACGAGACCGGCAATGTGCTGGGTGTCACCTTGATGGACTACTTCCTGCCGACGGCGGTGGAAACCCCGTTCTGGGAGACCGATCACACCGTGACGCCGTCGCCGCATCATCCGATCGGCGCCAAGGGCGTCGGCGAAAGTCCCAATGTCGGCGGCGTGCCCGCTTTCTCCAATGCCGTCATCGATGCCTTCGCGCATCTCGGCGTCACCCATTTGCAGATGCCGCATGATGCCTGGCGCGTCTGGAAGGCGGCGGAGAAACTGGGATTGGTCGGCTAGAGGCGTCATGAACCGGGACGAGATCGCCGCGGGCCTGGCAGCGCAGGGCTATATCGCCGGACCGGATCTGGCGATGGCGCTGTGGCTGATGGATCTGCTGGCGCGTCCCCTGCTGCTCGAGGGCGAGGCTGGGGTCGGCAAGACCGAGACCGCCAAGGCGCTGGCCGCCGTCCATGGCAGCAAGCTCATCCGCCTGCAATGCTATGAGGGGCTGGATGCCAGCGCCGCCCTCTATGAATGGAACTATCAGCGGCAGTTGCTGTCGATCAAGGCCCGCGAGGCCTCGCAGCAGGACCCGAAGGAAATCGAGCGCTCGATCTTCTCGGAAGATTATCTGCTGGAGCGCCCGCTGCTGGCGGCGATCCGCCAGGAAACGCCGCCGGTGCTGCTGATCGACGAGGTCGACCGGGCAGATGAAGAATTCGAGGCGCTGCTACTGGAGTTGCTGGCGGATTTCCAGGTCTCGATCCCGGAATTCGGCACGGTGACGGCACGCTCCATCCCGCGCGTGATCCTGACCTCCAACGGCACACGGGAACTCTCGGACGCGCTGCGGCGGCGCTGCCTCTATCACTATGTCGATTATCCCAGCGAGGACCAGGAAGCCCGCATCCTGCTGGCCCGCCTGCCCGGCATCACCGCCGTCCTGGCGACCCAGATCGCCCGCTTCGTCGCCCTGGTCCGCAAGGAGGATCTGAAGAAGACGCCCGGTGTCGCCGAGACGATAGACTGGGCGGCGTCGCTCCTCGGCATGGGCGTGGCGCGGATCGAAGCCGGGTCGGAGACATTGCTCGATTCCCTCATGTGCCTGATCAAGACCCGCGAAGACCAGGGCAATTTCAGCCGCGAGGTTGCCGAGCGCCTGATCGGCAAGGTGGCATGACCATGGCCGCCGGCGACACCGCAGACGATCTCGAAACGATGCTGCAATCGGTTTTGCTGGCAGGAACCGCGTTCACGCGACGCCTGGTCGCCTTCCTGCACAATCTGCGGGAGAACGGCTTCGTTATCGGCCCCAGCGAGGGCCGCGATGCCTTGCGGATCGCCAGCGCGATCGATCTCTCCCGCCCCGGGCAGCTGCGTGGCGCCCTGCGGCCGCTGCTGGCTCAGCGCCGCGACGATGCGCAGCGCTTCGACACGCTGTTCGATGCCTATTGGCTGCGCCGCGGCGTCAAGCGCGGCGGCCGGCCGGCGGCGACGGGATCGACGGCCGCGACGACAGGCCCGCGGCCCATGTCGGGCACGCTGCCGGAGCGGATGGCGGGCCTGGCCGACAGCGTTTCGCGCGCCGCCAACGATCACCCTGATGCGGGCAGCAGTACGACCCTGCGCCGCGGCGGCGCATCCGCGGCAGAGGCCCTGGCGCGGACCGATTTCCGGCATCTCGACCAGCCCGACGAGCTGGCGCAGCTCGACGCACTGGTCGAGGTACTGGCTTTGTCGCTGCGCCGGCGCCTGCAGCGGCAGCGCAGAGCCGCGCGACGCGGCGAACAGCTCGATCTCAGGCGCATGCTGCATGCCAGCATCGCCCATGGCGGCGAGCCGCTCGATATCTTCCGCCGCCGCGCGCCGCATCGGCCAATGCGTCCGGTCCTGCTGCTCGATGCCTCCGGCTCGATGTCGCAATATAGCGCCATCTTCCTGCGCTTCATGCTGGCCTTGCTGAAGCGGCTGCCGGAGGGCGAGGGCTATCTCTTTCACACAAGGCTGATCGAGATCGGTCCGGTGCTGCGCGAGCGGCGCCGCGTCAAGGCTTTGGAACGGCTCTCGCTGCTGGCCGAAGGATGGGGTGGCGGTACGCGCATCGGCGACTGCCTCAGCACTTTCGTCAAGCATCATGCAAACCGGGCGTTGCGCGGCCGCAGCATCCTCTTCATTCTCTCCGACGGCTACGACACCGGCGAGCCGGCGGTCCTCGGCAAGGCGATGGCCGCACTGGCCAGGCGCGCGCGGCGGATCGTCTGGCTCAATCCGCTTCTCGGCTGGAACGGCTATGAGCCGATCGCCGGCGGCATGGCCGCGGCCCTGCCCCATGTCGATGTATTCGCGCCGGCCCACAATCTCGCCAGCCTGGCGGCACTCGGCTCACAACTGGGGCACCACATCTACCGAAGGCCTGAAAGGAACGGTCATGTCCAGCAGCGATGATATGACTCGGCTGATCGAGAAATTAAGTGCATGCGGCGAGCCCTATGTGGTGGCCACCGTGGTCCGCACCTTGGCTTCGGTCGCTGCCAAGCCCGGCGCCAAGGCGATCCTCACCGCCGATGGCCGCATGGCGGGATGGGTCGGCGGCGGCTGCGCCCTGGGCGCCGTCAAGCGCGCCGCCAAGGAATGCCTGGCGGATGGCGAGGCCCGCCTCATCAGCGTCATGCCGATCGACCAGTTGCAGGCGCAGGGCTTGAAACCCGGCGACCGGCGCGACGGTGTTGAATTTGCCAAAAACATGTGTCCCTCGCGCGGTGTCATGGATGTCTTCGTCGAACCGGTCCTGCCGCAGCCCCAGGTCATCGTCTGCGGCGCCACACCGGTTGCCGTCGCCCTCGCCGAACTGGCGCCGCGCATCGGTCTCAGGGCTGCGTTGCACGCCGCTTCGCCGCAACGCGATACGCTGCCCGCCGCCCTCGATGTACGGGAGGGTTTCGCCGCGGTGGAGGCCGCCACGGCCGACGCCTTCATCGTCGTTGCCACGCAGGGCGGCGGTGACGAGGAGGCGCTGAGCACGGCCTTGCGCTCCGCGGCACACTATGTCGCCTTCGTCGGCAGCAAGGCGAAGGTCACGACGCTGAAGGAAAGGCTGGCCGGGCGCAATATCTCGGCCGAGCGACTGGCGCAATTGCACGGGCCGGCGGGCCTGCCGATTGGCGCCGTGACACCCGAGGAGATCGCCCTGTCGATCCTGGCGGATATCGTCCAGGCACGGCGCATGGCAGGCAGCAAGCGACGGATGGAGGCCGCAGAATGAGCATGACCGAGGACGGCATCATCGCCGTTATCCTGGCGGCGGGTCTTTCCAGCCGCATGGCGCCGCAGAACAAGCTGCTACTTGATTTCGGCGGCGAGCCGCTGATTCGCCGGCTGGCGCGCGAGGTGCTGGCCAGCAAGGTGCGGCAGACCTACGTGGTGGTCGGCCATGACCGCTGGAACGTCCGCAAGGCGATCGCCGATATTGCCGTGACGCTGGTCGAGAACCCGGATTATACCGAAAGCCAGATGACCTCGGTCCGCGCCGGCGTGCTGGCCGCACCCGAGGCCAAGGGCTATCTCGTCATCCCCGGCGACATGCCCTTGCTGACGGCAGCCGATTTCGACCGCCTGATCGCGCGTTTCGAGGAATTCGGCGGCGAAAAGGCCATCGTTCCCTTCGACGAGAGCGAGCGCGGCAATCCCATCGTCATTCCGGGCTGGAGCCGGACGGAGATGTATCGGCGCGGCATCAATTTCGGTTGCCGCAACCTGCTCATCAACTATCCGGAACTGGTGTCGCCGCTGAAAACGGCGGAACCGCAATTCTTCCAGGACTGCGATACGCCGGAGGCCTATCGCGATCTCCTGGCCCAGTTCTACGAGCGGCATCCCATGGCCAAGCCGGCCTGACACGAGGCCTTCGCCCCGTGTCGCCTCCGGATCGACCGCCTTCCCTCAGGCAGCCCTGCCGATCGCCGCGCAGATCGCCGCACCCATTTTCGCCGTCGAACCCTGGCCGCCGAGATCCGGCGTCAAATCGGTCTTGGCGGCGATGACCTCGTCAACGGCGGCGGCGATCAGCTCCGCCGCCTTCTGCGCCTTCGGTTCTCCCTTCGCGCGACCGAGCCAGGCCAGCAGCATCTGTCCCGACATGATCATGGCATAGGGATTGGCAATGCCGCGCCCGGCGATGTCGGGCGCCGAGCCGTGCGTCGCCTGGGCCATGGCCCAGCGCGGTCCGACGCAGAGCCCCGGCGCCAGGCCCAGCCCGCCAACGAGGCCGGCCGCCTCGTCTGACAGGATATCGCCGAACATATTGGTGGTGACGACGACATCATAGTCCTGCGGCCGCATGACGAGGCGCATGGCGAAGGTATCCACCATCGACTCCTGATAGGCGACATCGGGAAATTCCGCCGCCACCTTGCGGCATTCCTCAGCAAACATGCCGCAGCCGAGCTTGAAGACGGTGTCCTTGTGGACGGCCGTCAGCTTCTTGCGCCGGCTGCGCGCCAGTTCGAAGGCGGCGCGCGCCACCTTGGAAGAACCCTGGCGGGTGATGACCCGCACCGAGATGGTCATGTCGTGGCTCGGCCGGAATTCGCCGGAGCCGGCGACCACGTTGCGGTCCGGCTGGAACCCCTCGTTATTCTCCCGCACGATCACCAGATCGACATTCTGATGCACGCTGGGCAAGGTCGGATAGGAACGCGCCGGCCGGATATTGGCGTAGAGATCGAAATGCTTGCGCAGGATTGGGTGCGGATTGATCGCCCGCGGATCCTTCGGATAGGCCTGGTGGCCGATCGGCCCCAGCACCCAGCCGTCCAGCGCCTCGAGCCGCGGCAGCGTATCGTCCGGCATCGTCGTGCCGAGCTCATCGAAGGCCTTGCGACCGATCGGCAGCTCGTGCCAGTCGATCGCGAGCCCCGTCAGGCCCGCGGCTGCCTTCATCACGCGGATGGTCTCCGGGACGATCTCGTGGCCGATATCGTCACCGTTCAGAATGCCAATCGACAGCATCGTGTCACTCCGCCGATTGCAGGCGGCGCCCGGCCACGGCGGCGCGGGCGATCTCGCCGGCATCCGTGAGATCGCTGATGCTCCAGGCCAGCTGCAGCAAGCGGTCGGTGGCCGGCCGGCCGATCACCGTCTCGGTCAGGCCCCGGAACTTCGCTTCCAGCCCGGCATTGCTGAGTGGGTGCTCAAGGCTGCCCACCGCATGATCGACATGCTTTTCCAGCTTGCTTCCGTTGGTGAGGGTTACGCTGACATAGGCCTCGTCCTCGCGAATGCCCTTTTCTGCCGTCGCCGTGACGCGGTCGCGCAAGGCGATCACGCGCGGATCCTGGACGACTGCATCGGCATATTCCGTCTCGCCCCCTGCCCCATAGATGATGGCGACCGCCGCCGAGTGATAGACGCTGAACTTGCCCTCGAGGCCGGTCTTCGGCGTCTTCTTGCCGGTCAGTTCCAGCACCAGCGGATGCACGCGCAGGCTGACCGCGGCGATGTCTTCGGGCTTCAGGCCATGCTCGTCGCGCAGCTGTGCGCAGCCATCGATGGTGGGATGGATGACGATGCCGCAGGCAAAAGGCTTGTAGGTATTGAGGGCGATTTCGAAGCTCTTGCCGAGACCCTCGGTGATTTCCGAAAAATCGCGCTTGGTCGACATGACATGGGCGAAGCCGCGGGGCGCTTCCAGCACGCGGTCGGAGCTGGTGAAATCCTGCTTCGCCAGCATCGCGGCCGTGAGGCCGTTCTGCGCGGCGCGACCCGGATGGAAGCTCTTGCACATGGTGCCGAACATCTCGCGGAAGCCGGAAGACTGCGTGCCGGCAATGCCGAGCGCCCAAACCATCTGCTGCTCATTGAGGCCGAGCAATTTGCCGGCTGCGGCGGCGGCACCGAAGACACCGGCTGTGCCGGTGATGTGCCAGCCGATATCGTAATGCTCCGGATAGACGGCATTGCCGATGCGGCATTCGACTTCGACGCCGAGGATGAAGGCATGCAGCAGCTCGGCACCGGTGACCGGCTGGTGCTCGGCGAGCGCCAGAATGGCCGAGGCGACCGGGCCCGCCGGGTGGATGATGGTCTTCAAATGGGTATCGTCGAAATCGAAGACATGGCTGGAAATGCCGTTGATCAGGGCCGCATGCAGGATATCCAGGCGGTCCTTGCGTCCGAGCACGCTGGCCTGGGCTGCGCCGGCGAAGGGCCGCAGGGCGGCAAGCGCGCGATCGACCGTCGGATGGATCGAGCCGCCGACGGCACAGCCGAGCCAGTTGAGGAATGAGCGCACGGCCTCCTGCTGGACGGCAGGGGGAATGTCCGCCAGGCGCGATTGAACCACATAGCGCGCCAGGATACGCGTAACTTCAGTCATGAAATTTTCCTTCTCAGCAAGGCAATAAGGGAGGGCGATGGCGGCTCATGGCATGAACACGCCGCCATTTGCGTGAATTGTCTGGCCAGTGATGTAGCGCGCCTTCGGCCCGGCCAGGAAGGCCACCAGATCAGCGATTTCCTCCGGCCGGCCGCGACGGCCGATCAGGGGCTGATGCTGGGCATGGTGATTGGGCTTCGCCGCGGCGCTGCCGCCGCGCACCGTGTCGATCATGCCCGGCACCACGCAGTTGACGGTGATGTGCGATGGGGCCAGGTCATGGGCGAGCGCCCGCGTCAGGCCGACCAGTCCCGCCTTGGCGGCAACGACATGGGCGCGGTGGGCGGCACCGGTATGGGCCGACATGCCGCCGATATTGATGATCGAGGCGGCATCCGATTCGGCGAGATGCGGCAGCGCCGCCTGTGACATCAGGAAGGCCCCGTCGAGGATGATGGAGACGACCTCGCGCCATTCGGCAAAAGTCATATCGGCGAAAGCCGTCTCGCGGCGGATGGCGGCATTGTTGACGATGCAATCGAGGCGACCGAAGGCGCCGATCGCCGCCTGAACCAGGCTTGCCGGACCCGCCGGATCGGTCACATCCGCGAGCTGCGCCACGGCACGGCCGCCGGCTGCCTTGATCCCATCCGCCACCGCCTGCGCCTCGGCCTGGGAACGATTGGCATTGACGACGACGGCAGCCCCTTCCGCCGCCAGAGCGAGCGCAATGGAACGGCCGATATTGCGCGCGCTGCCGGTGACGATGCAGACCCGCCCGGCCAGTTCGCCGCCTTCGCTCATTGACGGTACTCCCTGAGGGCCGCCAGGTCGGGCGCGCCGAAGAGCGTGCGCGACAGGTCGAGGAAACGGGATGCCGTCGCCCTGCTCCACCCACCATAGACGGCATTGTCGAGAAACTTCGTTTCCAGCTCCGCGATCGGCAGCGGCTCGTGTGCGCCACCACGCATATGCGGCTGGCGGAACTCCTTCACCGAACCATCGGCAAGGGTGGCGCGGAGATGGCCGGTGAAATTGCGCGGATACTCGTCATCCGGATTGATCACATAGCGGATCTTGCGCGCCAGCGCCGTGACGGCCGGATCGGCCAGGCGCTGCTCTGTGAATTGCGCGAGGCCCGCCTTGCCGTCGAGAAATCCCAATGCCACGCAGACCGGTGTCGAGAACTTCGCCGCATAGGGTGTCTGCGGCGCGTGCTTGACCGCCAGCGGCTCCCACAGGCGATGCACGGTTCCTTCACCGACCTCGCAGAGGATATCGGTGATCGCATCTGCTTTCACGCCGCTTTCGGCCAGCCGGATCGCGCAGTCGATGAAGGGCTGTGTCATGGTTCCGCAGGCATAGGGCTTGAAGGCGATCTGGTCGATCAGCCATTGCGCGCCGAGATTCTCCATCACCGGCGCGAAATCCGGCTTGCGCGACGGGGCGAAGGCCTTGAAGAAGCCGTGGCTGCCTTCGAAGACGGTGCGCGGACCGAGGAAGCCGCCGCGCGCCATCAGCGCGGCGCGGATGCCGGATTGCGCCGCGTTACCGGCATGCATACGCTTGGTCCAGGTACCTTCCGCCAGATATTCGATGATGCCGGCCGCCATGCTGCCGGCGATGCCGAGGGCGGAGACGACCTGTGCCGGTTCGAGGCCAAGTGCCACGGCGACGCCGCCGGCCGCCGCGACGGTACCCAGCACCGCCGTGGGATGGAAGCCCGCCGTATGGATCGCCTTTGGCGCCGCCAGCGCCAGGCGGCACATCAGCTCGGCGCCCACGGCGATGCCAAGCAACAGGCGGTCACCACCGAGGCCCTCCCGTTCGCAGGCCGCCAGCACCGCCGGCACGATGACGGCGCCGGAATGCACCGGGCCGCCTTCAAACGTGTCGTCATAGTCTTCGCCATGGGCGGCGGTACCGTTCACCAAAGCGGCGCCGAAAGCGTCATAGCTGCCTTTATGGCCGAAGGCGGTCGCCGCCTGGCCGGCATCCACGGCGGAAAGCACGGCAGCGATATAGTCCTCGCCCCTGGCGGCAATCGCCAGCCCGGTCACATCCAGCAGCAGCTTGCGCGCCATTTCCACCGTTGCTGGCGGCAGGTCGGCCGGCTTCAGCACCGTGGCGCGGCCGGCAATCTGCTCGGCGATCGTGCGTTCATTTGTCATCGTATTCATTGAATCACCTTGGATGCGGGCCGATGCGGCCGAAAGGATGTGACATGGCGGAGCAGCGATCCGATGATGAACAGCGCCGCAACCGCCAGCAGGCCGACGGCAATCGGATCTTGCAGGAAGGTCATGTAATCATCTCCGGAGAGAACCAGTGCGCGCCGGAAATTGGATTCGACCAGGAAGCCAAGAACGACGCCGAGCACCATCGGCAGGAAGGGAAAGCGAAAATACTTCATGGCGTAGCCGAGCGCGCCAAAGGCAAGTGCCACCCCGACCTGGTACAGACTGGTCTCAATGGCATAGACGCCTGACATGATGAGCGCGAAGATGAAGGCCATCAGGTAGGATTTCGGCCGGTTCACCAGCCAGATACAGGGCGGCATGAAGACATAGCCGGCCACCAGCAAGGCGACGATGCTGACCGCCAGACCGAGATAGAGATCGCGCACGATATCGGCATGCTGGACGAACAGCATCGGCCCCGGAATCAGGTTCTGGATGAGAAAACCGCCCAGCAGCACAGCAGTCGAATTGGTGCCGGGAATGCCGAGGCTGAGCATGGGAATGAGAGCCGTCTTGGAGACGGTCGTGTTGGCGGTCTCCGGTGCGGCGATGCCTTCCGGCGAGCCGCGGCCGAACTCCTCCTTATGCCGCGACCAGCGCCTTGCTTCGTTATAGGAGAGGAAGGCGGCGACGGTACCGCCGGCACCCGGCGTGACGCCTTCGATCATGCCGACGACGGCGCCGATCGCCTGGGCCGGCCAGATCCGCTTCCAGGTGGCAAGGCTGGGAAACTTGATTCGTGCGGTGCCGGCCTCGGCCTTTTCCCAGGGCGCTTCCGAGGCGCTGGTCATCAATTCGCTGACCGCATAGAGACCGACAAGCACCAGGATTGGCGGAATGCCCGAGAGCAGATCCGGGCTGCCGAACGTAAAGCGATTGAGGCCGGTAACGGGATCGGTGCCGATCGCGGCGATCATCAAGCCAAGGACGCCGGCAATGAGGCCCTTCACCAGGCTTTCGCCGGCCAGCGAGCCGATCACGCTGAGGCCGAGGATGCCAAGCGCAAAATAGGATGTCGGATGGAAGGAAAGCGCGACACGCGACAAGGGTTCGGTCAACAGGACCAGCATCAGGAAGCCGAAAATGCCGCCGATGATGCCGGAATAGAGCGAGATGCCGAGCGCTTCGCCGGCCTTTCCCTGCTGCTTCATTGCATAGCCGTCGAGCACCGTCGCCGCCGCCGAATTGGTGCCGGGTGTGCGGATTAGAATGGCCGGGATCGAGCCGCCATATTCGGCACCGAAATAGGTCGAAGCCAGGAGCACGACCGCGCTGGCCGGATGCATGCCATAGGTGAACGGCAGCAGCAGCGCCATGGTGATCGACGGCGAGATGCCCGGCAGGGCGCCGCCGATGATGCCCCACGCCACGCCGGCAAAGGCGGCCGGGACGATCGGCGTGGTGACAAGAGAAGAGAGAGAGGCAAGAAGGTCGTACATGGGAGCCTTCCGGTCAGATCAGCGACGGCCAGAAGCCCGCGGGCTCGGCGATTTCCAGCAGCTCGACAAAGATGAGCCAGAAGACCACGGCGCCGATGATGGCGACCGGCCAGAGCTTGTGCCGGTAGTGGCGCTCCTGGTACCAGACCGTGGTCACGATCAACAACGCCAGGCTGACGACATAGCCGAGCCAGGGCAGCAACAGCACATAGACGACGCCGATCGCCAGCATGCCGACCGCGCGCAAGGCCGCCGTCTTGTCATGCTGGTTGGTCGCGGTCGCCCTCGCCAGATCGACGGTCGCGGCAGCCCGGCGCCTGGCATAGAGCGCCTGTACGATCAGCAGCAGCGACAGGATGCCAAGGGCGATGCCGTAGCTTTTCGGCAAGCCCTGGGCACCGACCGAATCCGCCAGCACGCTGACCGGGATAGCCGAGGCCATAGTGTAGTAGACGATGGAGAAGACGAAGAGGATACAACCGGAAACGAGATCGCGTGTCATGATCGGACCGATTTTCTGAGAAGAGGGCGCAGGCACGGGGAAGCCCCATGCCCGCGCGGGTGCCGGCTTACTTGATCACCCCTGATTGCTTCAGGAAGGCCTCGGTATCGCCGCCGAACTTGTCGATGAAGGCGACATAGTCGTCATGCTTCATGAAGTTCGGCTGCAGCCCGTTCTCGATATAGATCTGCTTGTACTTGGGATCATCGAGCAATTTGGGGATCGCGGCCTCCCAGGCGGCGATGACCTCCGGCGGGGTGTTCTTCGGACCGGCGAGGCCGCGGAACTTCACCACCGAGACGTCAATACCCTGCTCCTTCGCCGTCTTGACATCGGGGAAGAGCGTCAGATGGCTGTCGCCGACGACGGCGAGGATCTTGAGCTTCTTGGCTTCCAGCTGCGGGCGGATCTCGCCGATTTCGCCGACGCCGATATCGAGCGTGTGGTTGAGCACGTTGATCTGCATGTCGCCGCCGCCTTCGAAGGTAACGACCGAGGCATTGACACCCGTCTTCTGCTTGATCTGCTCCAGCACCTGGCGTTCGAGCGAAGCCGGATTGGCGGCGCCCCATTTGCCGCGGCTGGCCTTGGCGGCGGCGATCACGTCCGGCAGCGAATTGAAGCTGGAATCGGCGGCCGTGTAGATCACTTCCGGATCGTAGAACAGATTCACCAGCGGCATCAGGTCGTGATAGGTCGCCTGGGGCGTGCTGAGCAGCGAGGTATACACATAGGTCGGCGTCGTCGCGTAGAAGGTGCCGCCATCCGGTTTGGCCGAGGCGACGAAGGACATGGCCTTGGCACCGCTGCCGCCCGTCACGTTCTCCACGACGAGGGTCGCGCCGAGATAAGGCTGCAGGTAGGGCAGCAGTTCGCGCAGATAAACGTCGCTGCCGCCGCCAGGGCTTGAATGGGTGACCAGCTTGATGACCGACGCCGGATAGGCTGTCGCCGCTTCGCTATCGAAGACAGGCGCCGTCACGGAAATTACGGCCGCGGCAAAGCCGGCAGCCAGATGGGTGAGCCTCCACTTCATGGTCGTTTCCTTTGGTTTTGTTTTTTCTGATGCAACAGCGTTCCGATCTCTGCCGGTTTATGCTGCTGCCACTCTCGCGTCATCCCGGCATGGCGCCGGCCGACCGTAGCGCTTTCGCGCGAGAGCCGACCTTCGCCGTGCCGTTCGTGCTCAATCCAAGGGATTCGCCGGCCGATGACATCGCCGCCACCGGTTGCGCCGTCCCTCAACTGGCTTCCGGTACCGCCAGCATTCTGCTCTTGCCGTTCTGAACATGTTCAAAAGCCGCCTCGAAAGCGACGACCGGAGCGCGCGAACGGAGCGCGTCCACGATCTTGCGATGTTCCGCGTTGGAAACCGTCAAGCCGCCGCCCTGCAGCAGGCCCTGGGCGCGGAAGAGATGCAGTTCCTTGATCAGCCCCAGATACTCCTCGATCAGCCGCTGATTGCCGGCGAATTCGAGGATCGACTGATGGAATTTCAGGTTGAGCGGATAATAGCTGTCGAGCGAACGCGTCGCGGCGGCCGCTTCCATCTGGTCCAGCAGATCATCCAGGGTCGCCAATTGCTGCGGCGTCATGCGCTCCGCCAGCAATCGCGCCGCCAAGCCGAACAAGGTGGCGCGCACGTCGTAGAGATCCTCCGCCTGGCGCCGGCTGACCTGCCGCACCAGCACGCCGCGATTGGGCACCAGTTCCAGCAGGCCCATCTTGGTCAGCGCCCGGCAGGCCTCGCGCACCGGACCGCGGCTGACATTGAACCGCTCCGCCAGGGCCTTTTCGTTGAGCCGCTGGCCACCCCGAAAGGAACCGGACAGCACCAGCCGTTCGATCTCATGCTGCAGCACGCTGGTCAGCGACTGCGACTTCAGGATTTCCAGATCATTGCTCATGGCTCAAATGTCATCTGAAAACTGCAAAGTGTCAACACTTCATGCAAAAAACTGTGGATGACCACGCACTGTGTTGCGTGAGATCGAAAAATATATATCTACATCAAACGATTAGGCCGTAGTTTCGCGAATTGCCGCTTTACGCGCTCAGGTAAAGCGGCGCGCCGCATCGATGGTGAGGCCGAGGCCGACACTGCCGAACATGTCGCCGGTGACCGGCTTGGCATTCGGCACATGGGCCAGGATGCGTTGCCGGACGGCCGGGATGCCGGTCGAGCCGCCCGTCAGGAAGACCGACTGGACCTGCGCCAGGGCGATCCCTGCCGCCGCGGCGCAAGCATCGATGGCAGCCAGAATGCGCGAGGTATCGCCATAGACGGCGCGTTCGAGATCGTCGCGGCTGACCGGCAGGTCGACGACCGGTTCGGTCCGCAGATGGAGATGCGTTTCGGTGACGTCGGAGAGGGCGATCTTGGCCGCCTCGACTTCGCCGGCGATCTGATGCCCCTTGCGATGCGAGAGGACATTGATGAGGCGACGGATCAGTTCGGGATGATCGGCCGAATGCACGACCTGGCGCAGATAAGAGAGGTTCTGCGGCGTGTAGAGGAAGGGGATCTTGTGCCAGGTGGCGAGATCGTGAAAGAGATGCAGCGGCATCGGCAGCTTCTTCTCGCCGATCAGCACCTTATATCCCAGTGACGGCATCGCCTGGGCGATGCTGAAGCTGCGATCGAAATCGGTACCGCCGACATGGACGCCGCTGCGGCCGAGAATGTCCCCGCTGCGGTCGGTATGGCGCGCCCGTTCCGGCGACAGGCGGGCGATGACGAAGTCGGAGGTGCCGCCGCCGAGATCGACGATCAGCGACAGTTCTTCGCGTGCCAGCGATTGCTCGTAGGCGAGCGCGGCGGCGATCGGCTCCAGCTGGGTCTCGACATGCCGGAAGCCCTGGGCCTTGGCGATCTCGATCAATTCGGCCTCGGCCCGCCGGTCGGCCTCGTCATCCTCATCGACGAAGCGCACCGGGCGGCCGAGCACAACGCTGTCGATCTCGCCATTGACGCCCTGCCCCGCCAGATAGCGTTGCGCCGTCGCCTTCACATGCCGCACGAACATGCCGATGATGTTGCGCATGGACACGTGCTTGCGCTGTATGAGCGTCGTCTCGTTGATGAGCTGGCTGCCGAGAACGCTCTTCAGCGAGCGAAGCAAACGGCCTTCGGCGCCCTCGATATAGGCGGTGATGGCATCGCGGCCATAGCGGACCAGGTGTTCCTCATAGTCGAAGAACACCGCGCTGGGCAGGGTGACGGAGGATTCCTCCAAGGGACAAAGCAGTTCGCGCCCGTTGAGGCTGATGCCGAGTGTCGAGTTAGAGGTACCGAAATCCAGTCCGCAATATTGCCGAGACATGTCCCAATCCCATCCGATCCGATCTTGTCGTCGATAATCCGGCCCCGGCCGACCCGCAAACCGCGCCGGCATGCCGGCGCATGAGATCTTCAAGGACCTTCATGCCGGCAGAGCGGGCCGAGCGGATTTGCTGGAATGCGGGGCGCAGGGTTTAGCCCAGCTCCCGCCGCAACTCAAGCCCTCGATCGCTCCTCATGCCTGATATGCAGCTTCATCGCAGGAAGGCCTGCAGCGACATTTCCACGACACCCGCCGATCCCAGGACCAGCAGCGGATTGAGACCGGGCCGCAGAATGAAAATCGCCGCGGCGGCCAGGGCGATGACCCAGAGCGAAACCTCTCCGGATGTCGAGCGCAGGACGGCGAAGGCGCTCGCCAGCAGGAGACCCGTGGCGATGGGCGCCAGGCCTCGCTGGCAGGCCCGGTGCCATGTGTGCCCCTGATGCCGGTTCCAGAGCCGGGCGGCGAAGAAGGCCAGAACGGCGGCGGGCAGGAAAAGCGCCAGCGAGGCGACCACGGCGCCCGGAAGGCCGGCGACCTTCCAGCCGATCAAGGTGACGAGCAGCGAGCCGGGGCCGGGTGCCGCGCGCGAGATGGCGAAGAGATCGACGAAATCCGCCTGGCTCATCCAGCCATGGAAATCCACCACCTGCTTGTTCATATCGGCGATCACGCTCTGCCCGCCGCCCAGCGAGATCAGCGAAAGCGGCGCGAAAACGGCGATCAGCTGCCAATAGATATTGTTGCGCATCTCAGCGCTCCCGCCAGGCAGCCCAGAGGCCGACCGGTGCGAGACAGAGCACCACCGGCAGCATCGGCCAGCGGAACACGCCGATCGCCACGAAGATCACCAGGATCATCAGCAAGGGCCAGCGGCTGCGGGCAACGGCGCGGCGCGCGGTGCGCACACCGACCGAAAAGGTAAGCCCGATCGCCGCGGCGGCCACGCCTTCCAGCAGGTCATGCACCCAGACCAGATCGCCAAAGCGATGGAAGATCGCCAGCAGGACAACGACCAGCACCATCGGCGGGAACAGCAGCGCGCCGACGGCGGCAGCACTGCCGATGCCGCCGCGCAGGCGCTGGCCGATATAGATGGAAAGGTTGATGACATTGGGACCGGGCAGGATCTGCGCCATGGTCAGGCCGCCGAGGAATTCCTCTTCGCCCAGCCAGCGATGACGATCGACCACCTCGCGATAGATCCAGGCCGACAGGCCGCCGCCGAAACTGGTGAGGCCGATCCGCGCAAACAGCAGGATGATCTGCGACAGCGGGACAAGTGGCGCGTCGGCCACGGAATCGGCCGTCTCCTGCCGATCGGTCACGACGCGCGTCCGGCACGAAGCCGGGCCCCTCGCGGAAAGCGAAGAGCCCGGCCTGTCGACGTCATGGAAAGCTGTCGGGAAGAAAGACGTTCAGCCTTCAGCGGATTGCTCCTTTGCCACCCCCAATACCTCGCGGGGTTTCCGCTTGGCCCAGGCGGACATGATGATCGAGACGGCGGCGCAGAACAATAGCCCTGCGGCGATCGGGCTGCGCAGAAACACCGTCACGTCACCGTTCGAGATGGTCATCGCCTGGCGGAAGGATTGCTCCAGCGTATGGCCGAGGATGAGTCCGAACAGCAGGGGCGCCTTGGGAATATCCAGCTTGCGGAAAGCGTAACCCAGCACGCCGAAACCAAGCGCCATGAAGAGGTCGAAGGTATCGTAGTTGAAGGAATAGACGCCGGCCGAGGCGATGCCGAGGATGATGCAAAGCAGAACTCCGGGCGGCACATAGAGGATGCGCGCGAGGACGCCGACCAGCGGCAGGTTGAGGACCAGCAGCATGGCATTGCCGATATACATGCTGGCGATCAGGCCCCAGACGAGGTCGGGATGGCTGCTGAACAGCATCGGCCCCGGCTGGATTCCGTACATGATGAAGGCGCCCATGATGACGGCGGTTGCACCCGAACCCGGAACGCCCAGGGCCAGGAGATGCACGAAAGCACCGCAGGTATCGGCATTGGTGGCGGCTTCCGGTGCCGCGACCCCTTCGATGGCGCCGTGGCCGAACTCTTCCGGATGCTTGGAGACCTTTTTCTCCAGGATATAGGAAAGCATCGCGGCGATGGTGCCGCCGAGGCCCGGTGCCGCGCCGCAGAAGAAGCCGACCGCGGAACCGCGGAAGATGGCCGGGCGCGCCCGCCGCCATTCCTCGCGGGTGAACCACAGCTTGCCCTGGACCTTCACCGTATGCAGCGTTCCTTCCAGCGTCCCCTCCACCATGCGGCTGACCTCGGCGATGGCGAAGAGGCCGACCACCACGACGAGGAAGTTGACGCGGTCCTGCAGCTCGACCAGGCCCAGGGTGAAGCGCGGCACGCCGCTCTGCAGGTCGATGCCGACGGTCGCCAGCAGCAGGCCGAGAAAGGTCGCCAGCATGCCCTTTGCCAGCGAGTCACCGGTCAGGGCGCTGACGGTCGACAGCGCGAAGAAGATCAGGCCGAAATATTCGGTCGGCCCGAAATGGAGCGCGATCGCCGCCAGGGGCACGGCGACGAAAGCCAGCGCCGTGACGCCCATGGTGCCGGCGATGAAGGAGCTCACCGCGGCGATCGCCAGCGTCGAAGCGGCCCTGCCTTTTCGCGCCAAGGGATAGCCGTCGAGCACGGTCATCACCGCGGCGGCATCGCCCGGCGTATTGAGCAGAATGGCGGTGACCGCGCCGCCATACATGCAGCCGTAATAGATGCCGGCGAGCATCATCAGCGCCGTGGCGGGATCCATGCCGAAGGTGACGGGGATGAGAAGGGCGATGCCGGCAGAGGGACCGATGCCCGGCAGATGGCTGATCATCGTGCCGATGAAGGTGCCGATCAGCGTATAGAGCAGATGCGACGGCTGTACCGCCACCGACAGCCCGTGGAGAATTCCGTGTAAGCTATCCATGGTCGCTCTCCTATATCGGCAGCAGGCCGGTCGGCAGCGGCACGCCGAGGGCCTGAGAGAACAGCAGATCGACAAAGGCGGTGAAGCCGATGGCGATGGCGATATTGGCGCGGTAATGGCCGCGATGGAAAAAACTCAGCAGCCCGAAGAGGAAGATCAGGGTGGCGATGATATAGCCGAGATATTCGAAGACGCTGTAATAGAGGGCCGCCCATACGACCATGGCGCAGAGAATGCCGAGCCGCTTGAAGTCCACCGGCTGCCGCGCGCTGGCAACGGAATGCGCGGCCCGATGCTTCTGCCTGGCTTCATAGAGGAGCAGCAGCGCCGATATCAGCAGCCCGCCGCCCACCAGAGCGGGAAAGGCCTTTGGCCCCAAGGGATCGCCGATCCGCATCAGCGGCAACGAGGCATCGGCATAGAGATAAATGAGCGCACCTGCGATGACACAGATCGCAAGCACCACATCCGGCATGGCTGCTTTCATGATTCCTCCCCGACGTCGGGTTCGCAGGGAACCCGATCAGGCTCAATCCTGGACGTTGGCCGTCCTTATTCTGAGCTTGGCGGCAAGCGTGCGCTGGCACGCGGAGCGGCGGCCGGCATTCGGAAACGATGCGTTCCGCGAAAGAAATGCCGGCCGCGCTGTTACGATATGGTGCGGATACGCGTTACTTCGTCGCGTAACGGTCTTCCTTCACGACTTCGGCCAGAGTTCCGTCCGGCGCCCGGAATTTCAGGGCACCCTTGCCGAGATGCGGGAATACCTCGCCGCCATAGGCGCGGATCTTTTCCGCCGCGACATCCTGGTCATCGACGGAGATGCCCCAGTGATGAATGCGCGGACCCGGCCCCGCGAGTTGCGCCTCTTCCGAGTTCTCGTCGTCATAGACCATCAGGGCGATATCGACATGCCCATCGGTCAGATGCCGCGAGATATGACCGCGGCTGCGGCCGGTCTTGGTTTCCTTGAAACCGAAGACCTCGGTATAGAACTTTGTCGCCTCTTCGAGATTGGTGACTTTCAGGGCGATGTGGACGACGCGTGACATAGTGACCTCCAGTCGGTAGTTAGCGTCCAAATTCAATTCTGCTTGGCAAGGCCAAGATCGGTCAGCAAGGCCGTCAGCTGGGTTTGCTGGGAGTCCAGAAACGCCTTGAGATCCTTGCTGTTCTTGTAGTCGACAGACCACATGTTGGTTTGCGCAGCCTTGATCCATTCCGGGGACTGGATCGCTTTGGCGAGGATGTCATCCCACCAGGCGATCTCCTCCGGGGTCATGCCTTTCGGCCCGACGAGCACACGCCAGGTCGAGAACTCGACATCGACCCCCTGCTCCCTCCAGGTCGGAACATCGGCGAGCGGGCCCTTTTCGCGCTGGGCGGCCGGCACCGCGATCATGCGCAGCTTGCCGCCCTGGCTGGGTCCGATCACCACCGGCGCCGGCGTGGCGGAGACGGTGATATGTCCGCCCATCAGCGCGGTGGCCGCCTCGCCGCCGGAATCGAAGAAGACGATCTTCAGCTTGGCGGGATCGAGGCCGATGGCTTTCAGGACCAGAGCCGCGGCGATGTGGCTCTGTCCACCCGGCGAACTGGAAACACCGACGCTGACGGCGGACGGATCCTTCTTCAGCAATTCTACCAGGTCCTTGCCGTCCTTGATCGGCGAATCCGTGGGCACGGAGAAGACCACCGGCTCGGTCAGCAGCTGTGCCAGCGGCGTCACGTCATCGAGGCCGAGTTCGCTCTGCCCGGTCAGGCGGTTGGTGATCAGCGGCAGGGCCTGGACCGTGACGTAGTGGCCGTCGCCGGCATGGCTGTTGATATAGGCGATGGCGACGGTGCCGCCGCCGCCCGGCTTGTTCAGCACGGTGAACGGCTTGCCGGAAAGCTTGAGCTGCTCGACGATGCCCTGCAGGGTGCGCGCCGCGAGATCCTGGCCGCCGCCCGGCGCGCTGGGCACCACTTCCTCGATCGGCCGGCGCGGCTTCCAGTCGGCGGCCGCTGCCGTGCCGGCCTGGCCGGCGAGCAGCGCCACGCTGGTAAACAAGGCTATACTGAGGCGTCTCTTCAAGATCGACATGTGGTTCCTCCCCGGCTTGGTCGTTTCTTCAGAAATTGAAGCCGTCAAAAGTCGCGACGGCGAACAGCTCCTCCATCGGCACCGGGCCCCGAATAAGGCCGTCCGCCTCGGCATATCGAAGCAGGGCGTTAAGCTCGCCCTTGTTTTCTTCGACGCCATAGGTCCAGTAGCCGTTGCCCATCAGGGCCTTGACCCGGCCGACTTCCTCGACAATCCACGGATGGGTCACGCGCAGCGTATCGAGTATGTCCAACTCGCTGATCGCCAGGGCGCGCGCCTTGAGGAAGGCGGTATAGACATTGACCGGCAGCCAGGGATGCCTTTCCGCTAGCTCGCGGCGGATGCCCATGAGATGCATGATGGGAAAGAGGCGCGTGGTTTGGAAATAGTCTTCCTCTGCGGCGCGGTAATCGGCGAAGAGGCGGCGCACGACACCGTCCGGCGCGAAGCACGAGGGTGCGCGCGGCGCGATCAGCGCATCGATCTCGCCCGCCAGCAGCAGGCCCGACAGCGTTTGCGCCTGGCCGATCGCCTCAACCTTGATATCGCGCGGCAGATCGAGCGGCATGCGCGACGTGCGGCCCGGTTGTTCGAGACCGCCCGTCAGCCAATGGATATCCTGGCGCCGCACGCCGTATTGTTCCGCCAGCAGGCCGCGCACCCAGACGCCGGCCGTCTGCTGGAAATCAGGCACGCCGACGCGGCGGCCGCGCAATGCCTCGGGCGAGTCGATATCGCGATCGGCACGCACATAGATGGCGGAATGCCGGAACGAGCGCGAGACGAAAGCGGGCAGGCCGATATAGCGCCCCTGGCCGCGAGCAGTAGTCAGCAGATGGGTGCTGAAAGACAGTTCCGAGATATCGAATTCCTGATGCCGGAAGGCACGCTGGAAAATCTCCTCCGCCGGCGCCGTGATCAGGTTGACCCGGCAACCTTCGATCGTCACGCGGCCATCAAACAGGGCGCGGGTGCGATCGGTGTTCTGGCAGGCAAGGGAGAGTTCCAAGGTCATGATGCACTCGGTTTTTGCAAGCCGCCGTCCTTCACGCCTTTCGCGGGCGCGTTGCACAGCGGAGCCATCAGGCATTGTCGGAGCGGCCGCCGATGCATCCGCATTGGTTTGCACGGGCGACGCAACGTCTCGTCAGCCATCTTGCGGGATGGCCGGCAATCATTCTGGCAGTGGGTGATATCTTCTCCATAGCACCAGCCCGGCCGGCACTATCGAGAAACTGTACTCAATACGGCGCGGAAGACGCCGCTATTCAATGGCCCCGGCCAAGGCCGGTCGGCGATGAGCGGGCGTTGCTTCTTCCGCCAGATCCGATAACGCGGTCAACATGCGCTGCTTGCCGTTGCTGACATGTCGCTGGCTGACCTCATAACTGCGCAAGGCATCCTGCGCCTGCAGGGCCGCAAGAATGTCGCGATGCTCGCGGTTCGATTCCAGCAGGGCATCGCGCTGCACGAGACCATGGGTACGAAACAGGTGGAACTCCTTGACCAGGCCGCGATAGAGTTTGACCAGTCGTCCATTGCCGGTCGCCCGCACGATGTAGTCATGGAATTCGATATTGATCGGATAGAATTTGGCGAAGTCGCCGCTCTCGGCCGCCAGTTCCATCTCGGCAACGAAATGCTGCAGGTTGGAGATGTGTTCCGCCGTGATGAACGGCGCCAGCAATGACGCGGCAAGCCCGGTCAGGCCCGCCCGCAGATCATAGACCTCGATCGCATCGGCCTTGCTCAAGCGCTTGATGAAAACGCCGCGATTGGGAATGAGCTGCACGAAACCAAGTTCCGCGAGCGCCCGGCAGGCTTCCCGTACCGGCCCGCGGCTGACCGACAGCTTATCGGCGACGGCTTTTTCGTTCAGCCTTTCGCCGGGCGGCAGTTCGCCGCTGAGGATCATTTTTTCGATCTCGTGCTGCACCACGCCGGTAAGCGAATGCTCCCGCAAGGCGGCCACGGTCGGCATGATTTTGTCATCGCGTTCCATTTGTGAACATTCTTATGTCTTCAGTTTATTGTCAACAATTTTATTAACGGAAAATGAAAATCATTTCAACTCACTGTTTTATTTGTGTTATTTTTCATTCGCGAGAATACCCCCCGCCAACTCGCCGCATAACGCTTCCACCGCCCGCAGGCCCACCCTCCGCTCCTCGCCACAGCGACGTGCCCGGCTTCTCATCACCCCCATCCGCAAAGCCTCACGTAGCCAAGAGGCGGCGCCGGGATGGCAACAGGCCCACGATGACGCCTACCACGCGGGACACACCGTCCACCGGCGCAACGAAGCACACAACGGACAACGCAGTTTTGCAAAGCTTGCCGGGGTTCCGCCGGCGAGGCTAGTTATCAAGAAAGCGCTTCCGTCAGCCAAACGGATGGCCTCAACATGCGACAGGCGAATAGAAGGTATCAGTGATGGGATTGTCGGCGGCGCAACGGAAGCGATCCCAATCGGAAAGCGACCCCCAATTCATGCAGTCGCTGGCGCGCGGCCTGCAGGTTCTCGAGGCCTTCACCGGTCTGCCGCCGAGCGTGACAATTCCCCAATTGGCGAAGGAAACGGGTCTCGCCCGCGCCGTCGTGACCCGCTGCCTGCACACCTTGGTGGCGCTGGGCTATGTCGAAGAGCATGAGCGCCACTATTCGATCTGCCCGCATGTGTTGCGCCTGGCCGGCGCCTATCTCTCTGCGCGCTCCCTGCCGATATTGGCGCAGCCCCTGCTGGAGGACCTGCGGGATTCGCTGGGCGAGTCCTGCTCGCTGGGCGTGCTCGACGGCGACGAGATCGTCTATGTCGCGCGCGCCTCGACAACCCGCATCATGGCGGTGTCGCTGCATGTCGGCAGCCGGCTGCCGGCCTATTGCACCTCGATGGGGCGTATCCTGCTGGCGGCGCTGCCGCCCGACAAGCTGCAGGCAGCGCTGGACCGCGTGACGCCGATACAGCGCACACCGCACAGCATCACCGATCGGGCCGAGTTGCAGCAGGCGATCATGGCCGTCGCCAATCAGGGCTATGCGGTGGTCGACCAGGAATTGGAACTGGGCCTGCGATCGGTCGCCGTCCCGGTCCGCGACCGCAATGGCCGCGTGGTGGCGGCCCTCAATCTCGGGACCAATGCCATGCGCCTCTCCGTCAAGGACCTGAAGGCGCGCGTCCTGCCGGAGCTGCGCGCCGTGGCGGAGAACCTGCAGCGCCTGGCCGGCTAGAGCGGGATCGTTTCAGGCGGAAGCCTGCAGGCTTCCGCCTGAAACGTGAATCGCCCTCGATCTTATTGAAGAGAGGTGGATTGATTAAACGCGCTCCAGGGCCAGAGAGAGGCCCTGGCCGACGCCGATGCACATGGTGACCAGCGCGCGGCGACCGCCGCGCCGTTCCAGCTCATGCACCGCCGTCATCGCCAGCCTGGCCCCGGACATGCCGAGCGGATGACCGAGCGCGATGGCGCCGCCATTTGGGTTGACGCGGTCCTCCGCGGCACCGAGCCCCAGTGCGCGCAAGGAGGCGATGACCTGGGCTGCGAAGGCTTCGTTGATTTCGATCACGTCGAAATCGTCGATTGCGAGGCCCAGCCGCTCCATCAGCTTTTTGCTGGCGGGGACCGGGCCGATCCCCATGACGCGGGGCGCAACGCCGGCCGTCGCCATGCCGAGGAGGCGCGCACGCGGCGTCAGGCCGTGACGCTTTGCGGCAGCTTCGGAGGCAATGAACATCGCCGCCGCCCCGTCATTGACGCCGGAAGCGTTGCCGGCCGTGACACTGCCATCGGCGCGCACGATCGGGCGCAATTTCGCCAGCGCTTCGGGGGTCGTATCCGCGCGCGGATGTTCGTCGCGGTCGACCGTGACATTGCCTTTGCGGCCCTCGATCGTGACGGGGATGATTTCCGCGGCGAAATAGCCGCTGTTCTGCGCCCGCGCGCAAAGCTGCTGGCTGCGATAGGCGAAGGCATCCTGATCCGAGCGGCTGACTCCATGCTCGGCGGCGACGTTCTCCGCGGTCTCCGGCATCGAATCCGTACCGTATCGCCGCTTCATCAGCGGATTGACGAAGCGCCAGCCGATCGTCGTGTCTTCCAATGCGGCGCTGCGTGACCAGGCCTGATCCGGCTTCGCCATCACAAAGGGTGCCCGCGTCATGCTTTCGACGCCGCCGGCAATCGCCAGATCGATCTCCCCCGCCAAGATGGCGCGAGCCGCCGTGCCGAGGGCATCGGCACCGCTGGCGCAGAGGCGGTTGATCGTGGTGCCCGGCACCGTTTCCGGCAATCCCGCCAGGAGTGCCGCCATGCGGGCGACATTGCGGTTGTCCTCGCCCGCCTGATTGGCGCAGCCGAGGAAGACATCATCGATCGCCGCCGGATCGAGCCCGCTTTGACCGGCGATCAGGGCGCGGATGGGGGCGGCGGCGAGATCGTCGGTGCGGAGCTGTGCCAGCGCCCCGCCGAAACGACCGATCGGCGTGCGCAGGGCTTCGCAAATAAAGGCAGCCGTCATGATGCAAGCTCCACGGCAAAACCAGTGCCGGTCTTGGCCTTGACCTCATCCAGCGATATCCCGGGCGCCAGTTCGACCAGGGCCAGGCCGCTATTCACCTTGTCACAGGTGAAGACGGCAAGATCGCTGATGATCAAATCCACCACGCCGGCGCCGGTCAGCGGCAAGGTGCAGCGGCCGAGAATCTTCGGCGCCCCATTCTTGCTGACATGCTCCATCAGCACGACGATGCGCTTCACCCCCGCCACGAGATCCATGGCGCCGCCCATGCCCTTCACCATCTTGCCGGGAATGGTCCAGTTGGCGATATCGCCGTTCGCCGCCACTTCCATGGCGCCGAGGATGGCGATATCGATGTGACCGCCCCGGATCATGGCGAAGCTGTCTGCCGAGGAAAAGAAGCTCGAGGTCGGCAGCTGGGTGATGGTCTGCTTGCCGGCGTTGATGAGATCGGGATCGACCTCGTCCGGATAGGGAAACGGCCCCATGCCGAGCATGCCGTTCTCGCTTTGCAGCGTGACTTCCACGCCAGCGGGGATGTAGTTGGCGACGAGCGTCGGAATGCCGATGCCGAGATTGACGTAGTAGCCGTCGCGCAGTTCCGCCGCGGCCCGCGCCGCCATCTGTTCGCGTGTCCAGGCCATCATGCCACCTCCCGCGCGCGCGTCGTCACCTTCTCGACCCGCTTATCGTAATGCGCACCCTTGATGATGCGGTCGACATAGATGCCCGGCGTATGGACCTGATCGGGATCGATCGCACCCGCCGGAACCAGTTCCTCGACCTCAACCACGGTCACCTTGGCCGCCGTCGCCATCACCGGATTGAAGTTCCGCGCCGTCTTGCGATAGACGAGATTGCCGGCCGGATCGGCCTTCCAGGCCTTGATCACGGCGAGATCGGCCTTGAGCCAGGTTTCGCGCACATAGCGAATGCCGTCGAATTCCTCGACCGGCTTGCCTTCGGCCACCACCGTGCCGACGCCGGTCCGGGTATAGAAGGCGGGAATGCCCGCACCGCCGGCGCGGATGCGTTCGGCCAAGGTGCCCTGCGGATTGAGCTCCAGTTCCAATTTGCCGTCGAGATAAAGCTGCTCAAACAGCTTGTTCTCGCCGACATAGGAGCTGATCATCTTGCGGATCTGCCCGTTGTTCAGCAGCATCCAGAGGCCGAAGCCGTCGGCCCCGCAATTGTTGGAGATAACGGTGAGGCCGGTGACGCCGGCCGTGCGAATGGCGGGAATGAGGTTCTCCGGATTGCCGGACAGGCCGAACCCGCCCGACATGATGGTCATGCCGTCGAACAGCACGCCTGCCAGGGCGCTCGCCGGGTCAGCATAGATCTTTTGCGGCATCGACATTCCTCGTAATGTTCGATTATCGAACAACTAGGTTGAATATCGAACAACCCTAGAATTGATAGAGGACCCGAGTCAAGCATCGGCGATGCAGCCCAGGCGGGCGGCCCGGATGCGGCGGAAGCATATGAAACAGGGCGAGGCCGCGGCGTGGGATCAGCCCGGCGGAAACGGCAGCGCAGGGAGCGCATCCGGCGACGGCATGACCGCCCACGGATGCGCGCCGGAGCGAATGCGCGTGCTTTACTTCAGCGATGTTGCGAAGAAAGCGCGACTGCGCTCATCCGCCTGATCGGCCAGAGCCGGCACGCGGGATTCGCCCTTGTGGCGGGCAAAGGCGTGATCGGCATCGTAGTCATGAAGGGTCACCAGCGGATTGCCTTTCAGGCCGGCATGGATCTTGGCCTGCGCTTCGGCCGGGACGAATTTGTCACGGGTGGCGATATGCACCAGCAGGGGCTTCTTGATATTGCCGCTCTCACCAAGCAGGCCGTCGAGGCCGACACCATAATAGGCGACCGTCGCATCGCTATCGGTACGCGCGGCGGTGAGAAAAGCCAGACGGCCGCCGAGGCAGTAGCCGACCACGCCGACCTTTTCACAGCCGCGGGCGCGCAAGGCCTTGATCGCGGCAGCGATATCCTTGACGCCGAGATCGCCGTCGAAACGCTGCATCAAAGCAAGGCCTTCCTGGAATTGCTCGGGAATATCGGCGTCGAGTTCGACGCGCGGCTTCAGACGCCAGAAAAGATCCGGGGCGATGGCGGCATAGCCCTGCGCCGTCCAGGCATCGGTCATCGCCTGAATACCCGCATTGACGCCAAGGATTTCCTGGATGACGACGATGCCGGTCTTGGCCTTCTGCGACGGTTCCGCGAGATAGGCGGCCATGGTCTCGCCGGTATTGGCAGCAGGAATTTGGATGAAGCTTCCCATCAGATCACCTTTTATATGAACGGAGTCTTTATATGAATGGAATCGAACCTGCCGGCGCAGTCGGCATCGACCGATCGGTCGTGGAACAAAGCATATTGGCTATGACGCCTTGATGAAGGCAAGAGGATCCTTGTGGCGTCAATCCTTACCGCGGCAAAGCAAATTGCCTCGGCAACACTGCGCATGCAGAAAGAGCCCGCCTATGGCGGGCTCTTCCGGCGACTGACCTGGCCAGAGGGCTATCCTCCAGCAAGCTAGATATCAGATCTGCGGGATAATCTGGTGATGCTCGTCCAGCACCGTCACGTTGTTGCTGACGACCACATAGCCCTGCACATCATTGGCACTGAACGAGCCGCCATTCTGATCATAGGCAAAGACCTGATGATCGCTCGGCGCGTTGTTGACATGATCGGTGATATTGACCCACTGACCATTGCCGCTGCCATGGTCGAGCGTCAGCGTGTCGCCGGCGCTGCCTTCGACCTTGACCGTGTCCTTCACCTGCAGACCGCTGATCGCATCGCTGGTCGGGTGGAAGGTACCGTTGCCGATCTGCAGAACATCGCCGATGTTCAGCTCGACCGACTCGCTGGCGCCGCCCGTCATGCTGATCGTGTCGATATTCTTGATATGGCCATCGGCGACGGCACCATGAACGTCGACCGCGCCGGTCAATCCCGAAACATCCAGCACATCGCCGAGATAGCTGCCGCCGAGATCGCCATTCTGGCCGGCATGGCTGTTGCCGCCGCCGTCAACAGTATCGCCGACCTGGTACATGATCGTATCGTCACCGCCACCGCCATTCAGGTAGTTGTGCTGATGCGAATCGCCGACCAGGATCTCATTGGCGCCGGTGCCCTGAACGATATGCTGATCGTTGCCGTAATAATGGCCGCCGCTGACGCCATCGACGGTGACCGTGGTTTCGCTGCCGCCGGCCTGGTAGTGGAAAGAGCCGCCAGTGGTCGCCTGCGACAGGACATTCAGGTCAAGCTCGTAATTGCCCTGGCCGCCGGAGGTGGCGTTGCCGTTGCCGCTCTGACCGTCGATGACGATGTAGTAATCGCCGTCGCTGGGGACGTTGTAGTAGCCCCAGCCATGAGTGGCCGTCTGGTAGCCTGACTGGGCCACCAGATTGCCATGCGCGTCGTAGATCTCCACATCGACATTGGCCTTCTGGCCGCCGGCGCCGAGGATCGAGCCGTAGAGCACTTCGCCGGCCTGCAGATGCAGCTTGAAGACGTCATTGTCGGTGGCGCTGTTGATGGCCCCCGTCAACTGCAGCGTGCCCGTATCCAAGGCCGTGCCGGACTGCGCGAAATAGCTGCGGGCAATCGCCGTTGCGTTGTTCTGGTTGTCACCCCATTTGTCGGCATTGCCGTTGCTCTCGTTCTGCGTGCCGGAGCCGGTGAAATCATTGGCCCCGCCGCTGAACTGATAGGTCGTGCCGGTGGTGCCGCTATGGCTTGCCGTGCCGCTATCCGATCCCTTGATGCTGACGCCGGTGACCGAGAGGCCGGCACCGCTGTCATTGCGCAGCAGGGCGAAATCGCTGACGTTGAAACCGCCGTCGAGGCTGTTGGTCAGGATGACATCGCCGCCGAGCGAGGCTGCCACCGCATCCGTCACGTTGACGTTGATGGTGCCGTGGGCGGTGTCGCCGTCATTGTCCGTCACATTGTAGTTGAAAGCCAGCGGATGACCGTTCTGGGTCCCGTCGATCGGCTTTGCGAGGTCGAACTCGTAGCCGTAGCCGCCGTGGCCGTCCGAACTCAGCGCCAGGCTGTAGACCACGGTATCGCCGGCCTTGCCGACCAGGATGCCGTTCACCAGCGTGTTGACGATGGCGATACCGTTATAGGTGAGGCCGGTCGGACCGTCGGCCAGGGCAACCGAGCCCGGACCGTCGGCGCCGAACGCGGCCGGCAGCGAGCCGGTTACCGAACTGACATGCGGCGTGTCGACGACATTGAAGGTCACGTCATGGACGCTGAAATCGCTGCTGTCGGAACCGGCATTGCCGTTGGGATTGGCCGAGCCCTGCACCGCGACGAAGCGGATCTCGTCGAAGCCGCCGGCCGGGCCGGTGATGGTCAGCGCCATTTTGCCGCTGGTGCTGCTGGCCTCGAACTCGACCCAGCCGGAAACGGCAACCCCGTCCTTATAGAGGATATAGGCGCCCTTCTCGTCACCGACGCCGCCTTCATTGGAATAGAATTCCGACAGGTTGACGGTCGCCGTGGTCGCGACCTTGTCGGTGTCCTTCAGGCTGAAGATCATGGTCTCGGAGTAATAATTCTGCGAGCCGTTGCCGAGATAGTTCACCTCGTCAAAGCGCGCGGCGCCGCTGCCATCCGTGCCGGAAGTGACGCCGAGGCCGGTCGTGCCATCGGCGGCACCGTTGGTATTGATGCTCGGCGTATCGCCATTGATGGTCAGCAGATTGCCGTTGCCGTCGATGAAGCCGGCACTGACAGCGATATGGGCATTGTTGCCGTAATTGCCGGCATCGACCTCGTAGCTGGCGGCCCCGGTCGCACCGGCGATGCCGGGCTCGGTGACGGCGGGGCTGCTGACGGTGCCGGCGGTCGGGCTGTCGTCATTGACGGTCACCGTGATGGTGCCGACAGCCTTGTCGCCGTCGCCATCGGTCACGGTATATTTCAGGCCGAGGTCGAGATTGTCCTCGGTCGTGGCATTCGGATGATCCAAGGGCTGCAACAGCGTGAAATCGGCGGTCTTTGCCGTCGGATCAACCGTCAGCGTGAAGATGCTGACATCGGTCGTGCTGTTATTGTCGGCCGAATGATACTCGATGTAGCCGACCAGCGTCTGGACCGCATGGCCGTTCACCGTCGCACTTTCAGTCCGGTACTGAACCGTCAGGCCGTCCGAGGTGAGATTGGCCGGCTGGGCCGCGGTATCGAAGGAGACATGGCCGCCATCGGCACCGAAGGTCAGGTTGGTCAGGCTGAGATGCGCGGTATTGGCGACCACGCCGATATCGCCGCTGCCGCCCTCGATGCCGGGTGAACCCAGGTGACCCGCGGCAATGGCATCCTCATCGACGGTCGCATTGCCGGAGGCGGCAAGCGGCACATCGTCGACGATACCGATCGTCAGGGTGCCGGTGGCCTGGTCGCCGTCCTTGTCCTGGACAACCACGTTGAAAGCGTCGGCGGTGCTGTCGCCGCTGGTATTGTGGGTCAGCGTGTAGGTGTAGCCGACCGTGCCGTTGCCGATCGAATCGACGTGCAGGCTGCCGGTGGCCGTCGTCACCGTGTCGCCGACATGGATCACCTGGTTGTTGACGGTGATCGTCGCCGGCCCGTCGCCCTCGGTATAGGTGAAGGTGCCGGTGGTGACGTTGGAGCCGTTACCGGCATGCGAGCCGCTCGTCAGACCCGCCTCGTTCACGGAGGTTCCGGCATCGCCGGTACCGGGCACATGCAGGGTCGGGATCGCGTCGATATGCACGGTCAAGGTGGCGATGGAGATATCGCCGTCGCCGTCCTTCAGCGAATAGGTGAAGACGTCATCGCCGGACGCGTTTGCGTCAGCCTTGTAGGTGTAGCTGCCATCGGCATTGAGATAGAGCGTGCCGTGGTCGCCGCGGATGCCGGCCGGATCGCCGATCGTCGCGCTGGCCGCACCATGCGACACGCCGCTGATCGTGGCGCCGTCGGCACCGGCGGTGTCGTTGCCGGAAACGCCATGGATCGCGTCGACGGTCAGTGTCTTGCCGGCGCCGATCTCCGCCGTGTCGAGGACGGCCTGCGGCACGTCGTCCTTGACGGTGATGGTGACGGTCGCCGTGCCATGATTGCCGTTGGCATCGGTGGTCGGCAGGGTGAAGGTATCGCCCGTGGCGGTGCCGGCCTGGCTGTCGGCTTTGCCGTCGTTATACGGCGAGGTCAGCGTGTAGCTGTAGTGGCCGGCGGCGTCGATGGTGAGGACGCCGTGAGCGGTGGCGTAGGTGCCGGCGGAAATCGCCAGGCCGTTGAGGGCGAGATCGCCCGTCACCGTGTCCGGCGTCGCGTGGTGATTGCTGCCGCCCGCAGGCAGGTTGGCTTCGTCCACGGTCACCGCGCCGGTGATGGTCGGCGGCGTCACCTGGTCGACATGGATGGTGAGCGTGGTCGATGACGCGTCGCCGTCGCCATCCTTCATCATATAGGTGAAGACATCGTCGCCGGAGGCATCGGCATCGGCCTTGTAGGTGTAGCTGCCATCGGCGTTGAGATAGAGCGTACCGTGATCGCCGCGGATGCCGGCCGGATCGCCGATCGCGCCGGAAGTGCCGTTATGCGACACGCCGGTAACGGCGGCGCCGGCCCAATCGGCACCGGTGCCGTCATTGCTGGAAACGCCATGCGCGGCATCGGCCTTCAGGGTAGCACCCGAGCCGATCTCGCCGGTATCGAGGACGGCATGCGGCACGTCGTCCTTGATATTGATGGTAATGACCGCCGTGCCATGGTTGCCGTGGCCGTCCGAGGTCTGGACGGTGAAGACGTCGCCGGTGCTGATACCGGCGGTGTCGTCGGCCTTGCCATCGTTATAGGGGGCGAACAGCGTATAGGTGTATTTGCCGCTGGCATTGAGATCGAGAATGCCATGCGCGGTGAAATAGATGCCGGCCTGGATCGAGGCGCCGCCCAGATCGAGATAGCCGGTGACGGCATTGGGCTGCGTCACATGGTTGCTGCCGACCGTCGGCTGGTTGGCCTCATCGACGATGATGCTGCTGACCAGCGTGCCCGGCGTCACCTTGTCGACATGGATGGTCAGCGTCGCCGTCGTGGTATCGCCATCGCCGTCCTTGATCGTATAGGTGAAGACGTCGTCGCCGCCGACATCGGCGTTGGCCTTGTAGACGTAGCTGCCATCGCTGTTGAGATAGAGCGTGCCGTAATCGCCGTGGATACCGGTCGGATCGCCGATCGCCCCGGTCGTGGCGCCATGGGAGACGCCGACCACGCCGCCGCCGCTCCTGCCGTCGGCGCCGAAAGTGTCGTTGGCCTCGATACCGGAGGCGGCATCCTTGGTGATGGTGCCGCCGGAACCGGTGCTGCCGGTATCCACCACCGCCGTCGGCCGGTCGTCGACGATGCCAATGGTCAGCGTGGCCGATGCCTTGTCACTGTCCTTGTCCTGCACCACGACGTTGAAGGTGTCGGTGGTCGCGTCGCCGCTGGTATTGTGGGTCAACGTGTAGGTGTAGTGGATCTCGCCGTTGGCGATGGCATCGATATGCAGCGTCCCCGCCGCCGTGGTGACGGTGTCGCCGGCATGGACGGTCTGGTTGTTGATGGTGATGGCTGCCGGGCCATCGCCCTCGCTATAGGTCATCACGCCAGAGGTGACATTGGAACCGTCACCACGATGCGAGCCGCTGGCGAGCCCCGCTTCGTCCACTGCGGTGCCGGCGTCATGGGCGTCCGGCACATGCAAGGTCGGCTTCGCATCGTCGATGTTGATGGTAAGCGTGGCGCTGGAGGTATCGCCGTCGCCATCCTTCAGCACATAGGTGAAGGTGTCGGTGACGCCGCCCTTGCTGCCCGGCGCGCGGTCATAGGTGTAGCTGCCGTCGGCCGAGATGGTGAGCGTGCCGTACTGGCCGGCGATCACCAGATGACCATGCGGGTCGAAGCTCGAATCCGCGCCACCGGCGCCGGTGATCTTGCTGACCGTGGCGCCGTCGGCTCCCTTGGTGTCGTTGGTGATGACGCTGCCGGCGACGCTATAGGTGCCGGTGGCGACCTCGCCGCTGTCGTTGTGCGCCGTCGGCGTATCGTCGACGATATCGATCGTCAGATTGGCGGAGGACTTGTCGCCGTCGACATCCGTTACCACGACGCTGAAGGTGTCATGGGTATGGTCGCCGCTGCTGTTGTCCGCCAGCGTATAGCTGTAGCCGATCGTTCCGTTGCCGACCGAGGTGATGGTCAGCGTGCCGAACTGGCCGCTGATGGTCTGGCCGACGCCCGTCACGGCGACGCCGCCGATGGTCACCGTGGCGGGGCCGTCGCCCTGAGTGTAAGTGATGGCGCCGGATGTTACGTTCGAACCGTTCCCGTGATGCGAGCCGTCGGCGAGGCCGGCTTCGAAAACCTTGGCGCCGCTGCCGCCTTCGTTCGGCACATGCGCGTCCGGATGCGCATCGCCGATCTTGATCGTCAGCGAGGCGCTGGAACTGTCGCCGTCGCCATCCGTCAGGGTATAGGTGAAGACGTCATCCACGCCGCCCGGCGTTCCGGCATTGCGCTGATAGCTGTAGGAACCGTCGGCATGGATGGTGAGGACACCATAATGGCCGTTGATCACCGTATCGCCGGAAGCGGCGACGGCGGCAGCGCTGCCGCCATAGCCGCTGACATGGGTGACGCTGGCGCCGTCCGCGCCCTTGGTATCGGCGCCGAGAATCCAGGTGGCGGTGCCGGCACCGGTGATGACATTGCCGCTTTCCGCCTGATGGCTGCCCGCCGTCACGTAATCGACGTCATTGCGGGCGGCCGGCATGTCGTCGACGATATGGATGGCAAGGCTGCCGTTCGCGCTGTCGCCATCCTTATCGGTGACGACGATGCTGAAGTCGTCCTGGGTATGGTCGCCCTGGGTATTGTGGGTGAGTTCGTAGACATAGGTGACGACGCCGTTCTTCACCGCGAGAATGGTCAGTGTGCCGTCCTGCCCGTGGATCTGCGCACCGGCAACGACCGCGACGCCGTTGATGGTCACGGAAGCCGGGCCGTCGCCCTGGCTGTAGGTGAAGCTGCCGGCAGTGTATTTCGCCAGCGACCAGGCGGCGGAGCCGTTGGGCAGGCCGGCTTCATAGACCGTGTCACCCCCGCAATTGCCGATCGTGACTGTCGGTGTCGCATCGTCGATATGCACGGTGAGGGTCGCCGAGGTCGTATCGCCGTCGCCATCGGTCAGGGTATAGGTGAAACTGTCATCGACACCACCCGCGGTGCCGGCACTGCGGGTATAGGTGTAGGAGCCGTCGGCGGCGATGGTCAGCACGCCATATTCGCCGAGGATCGTGGTTGCGCCACTGCTGGAGACGTCGCTGTTGCCGTTGGCACCGGTGATATGCGTAACGGTAGCGCCGTCGGCGCCCTTGACGTCGGCATCGGCGGCGCTGTCCTCGCCGGCCGCCGTGACGACATTGCCCTGATGGCCGCTATAGTCGCCGGGCGCGATGCTGAGCGAATCGTTCTGGGCCGTCGGCACGTCGTCATGGATGCCGATCACGAGCGTGCCGCTTCCCTGGTCACCATCGGTATCGGTGACGACGACGGAAACGCTGTCCGTCGTCGTGTCGCCGCTGGTGTTATGGGTGAGCGTATAGGTGTAGCTGAGCTGCGCTCCGTTCCAGCCGGTCAGTGTCAGATTGCCGTCCGCCGTCGGGATGGTGATGGGATTGGCCGACAGATTGCCGAGTTCGGAAGCCGTCACGACCACGCCGTTGACGGTGACGCTGGCAACGCCGTCCGGCGCCGTAACGGCGATGACGCCGCTGGTGATGTTGGAATTGTTGCCGTGCGCCGAGCCCTGGGGCAGGCCGGCCTCATCGACTTCCGTCCCGGCACTGCCGAGAACCGGCACCGTCAGCGACGCCAGAGCATCGCCGCGCACAAGATTGGCCTCGTCCGGCGCGATCTGCTGATATTGCAGTTCAGTGGCGCCGATGAGCCCCATCTCGCCGAGGCCGCCGAGGCCGCCGCCATTGTTGAAACTGAGGAAGATACCGGAACCGGTAGCCCCGGCCGGCCCGGCCGCAGGACCGGCAGCGGTCTGAATGTCGAGATTGGGATCGGTGGCGGCAATGACCGAGGCGACGTCGATGGTGTGGCCTTTGTCATCCTTGACCGTCACGCTCTCCTGCTGGTTGGCCTCGGTATAGCCCTGCAGGATGACGATACGATCGCCGAGCTTGATGGCGAGATTACCCTGTTCGCCGATTTTGGCCTGAAAATCTCCGTCGAAAGGAAGCGTAACCGTTTCGCCCGGCGCCGCTTGAACGCGCGCAACATTCTGCCCGTTGTTAAACTGGACCTGGACCGCGGCACCCTGTCCGCCCTGCTGACCGTTCAGCACCGCAGCAGCCGCCGCATCAGCCGGCTTGGTACCGGTCGTATTGTTTGCAGTCCCTTGGGAAGTATTCGTCGCCACGCTCGATCTCCGGAAAACGATGACACCGGGGAATACCCGGCCATTCGGTCTGGCGGCGCTGGGCATCGACCCTCAAACGCCACCATGAACATGGGGACGGATATAGGCCTTTTGTTCTTAATAAAGCTTAAAAGTCGCGGATTTCGCCACACCATTATGTGTGTTCGCGGAGAAATTTACCGAAAGTGGTAATATTATTGCACGCTTTGGGGTGAGAGAAGCGGCTAATCCCATAGAAAATATGTAGTTCCTATGACGGAATAACTCGCTCTGATTGAGCGGATTGTGACACTTTTTCTTCAGGTTGCTGCAGCCAAACCGGCAAGCGCCCGGGGCCCGCTGGCCTCTCATTCAGACAAAATTTCGCCTGATCAACGGCCGGCAGCCCTTCCTTCAAGCAGATAGGAAAGCCGGCGGCGCACCACATATCGAGGATATCCGCCGGCGCTGCGCGCTAATTCCATAAAAGACCGGCGGTCAAGGCCACCGCCGCCAGGGCGGCGCAGCCCGTCCGCAGGTGATTCCACATCGTCCAGCTGGTGAGATATCGGCTCCAGAGCGCCGCACCTTCGGCACTTGCGGGAGATATGTCGGCCAGTGATTCATTCAGCGGCACATTGAAGACCATGGTGACCAGAACGGTCCCCACGACATAGAGCGCACCACCCGCAATCACGCAGATCATCTGTGGCTCGTGCCAGCGAAACAGCGCGGCCGCTATCAGCACGAGGCACAGGACGGCCGTTCCCATGAAGCTGCCGAGAAAAAGCGGATTGAGCACAGTGATATTGATCGACTGCATGGCGGCAATGCCCTGCTCCGCCGGTAAACGGCCGAGCGCCTGCATCACGAAGGAAGAGAAGGCAAAGAACACACCGGCAATCAGGCCAGATCCGACAGCGGATATCAGGATCAGGCCGGGCAACAGAATGGCAATCATGTTTCCTCCGTCAGCTGGAATCTGGTTCTCGCGACGCGCCGCTTCCGGCTCGCCCAAAACATGAGTAATCCTCATATTGACAATGTGATAAACCCTCATATTTTATCTGGCAAGAGAAACTTCGCAGGCAGATCGTGACGAAGAAAAGTGTCGAACCAGCGGGCGCGCAGCAGTCGAAGCCCTCGGCGGCTGGCCGCCTGCCCACCCAGCAGCGCAGCCGGGACCGGGTTGAACGCATTTTGGAAATCGCCACCGGCCTGATCGAAGCGGGCGGGTGCGATGCGCTGCGCATGAGCGAGATCGCCGCCGGCGCGGAAATCTCGATCGGCTCGCTTTATCAATATTTCCCCGATAAGTCGGCGGTCATCCGCCGCTTGGCCGAGCGCTTCAATGCGGCAGGGCGGGCCTGTGTGGCCGCCGAACTGGCGCAGGTGCAGCTGGCTGGCGACATCAAGGCGGCGCTAAAGCGGGTGATCGACGGATATTACGCGATGTTTCTCGCAGAACCGGTCATGCGCGACATCTGGTCGGGAACCCAGAACGACAAGGCGCTTCTTGCGCTGGAAGCGGAAGACAATCGCGCCCACGGCAAAATGCTGGCGGAAACGCTGCTGCGCCTCCATCCGGCAGCCGACCGGAAGGAGATCGATATATCTTCATTCCTGCTCATGCATCTGATCGCCGCGACGGTGCGCCTCGCCATCACGCTACCCGATCAAGATGCACGGAACCTGATCGCCACCTTCAAACAGACGATGTTGGAAACCTTTCGCCTGCCGGCGCGGTCCAAGTCTTAGTGCTGCGTCTCGGCACTGGGTGTTGTGCCGGCGCACCAAGCCGTTCGGTGTTTCCGGATAACGCTGCGGTGAGATGAGGCTGGCGGTTCGATCTTTCCGGAGAACGGTACAGGATCGAGCCGCCAAGAGTTGCAGCAACGACTTAACGCGGGATCATCTTGCGATAGAGGTGCCATGTCGCATGGCCGAGGACCGGCATGACGACAACGAGGCCGATGAACAGCGGTATCGACCCGAGGATCAGCGCAATCGCAACGATGGCACCCCAGGCGGCCATGGTGCGCGGATTGCGCTCTACGGCACGCAGGGAAGTACGGACCGCCGTTCCCAGACCGATGTCGCGATCCAGCAGCAGCGGAAAGGAGACGACGCTGACCGACAGGGCCAGGACGGCAAACAGGAAGCCGACGCCGCAGCCGAAACCGACCAGGGCAAGGCCGGCCGGTGTATAGAAGATGTCATGCAGGAAAGCCGCGATCGAAACCGGCGCATCCGGCCCCAGCGTGAAGAAATAGATCACCTCGGCCGCCGCCAGCCAAAGCAGGAAGATCGCCATGAGGATAAGGCCGAGGACGACGATCGGCGTGATATTCGGCGACCGCAACACGTCGAAGGCGTTGAGCCAGGTGATCTGCGCACCCTGCTCCCGCTGCCGACTCATTTCATAAAGGCCGACCGCTGCGAAGGGTCCGATCAGGGCAAAACCGGAAGCCAGGGGAAAAATCAAAGGCAGCATGTCATAGCCGAAAGCAAGCCGCGCGAGCACCAGCCCGGCCAGCGGATAGATGACGCAAAGAAAGACCACATCCGTGCGATAGGCGCCGAAATCCTTGACGCCGCGTAGGATCGCGTCACGCAGATCCGCGATATCGACCCGCCTCACCACCGGCATCGGTGCCGCAAGCTTTTCCGCCTGCATCCTGTCTTCTGCCCTGAGCAGGGACCGGCCGGCAGATTCAACCGCCGCGCCTGCATGCTTGATCTGGTCCCAGCCCCATTCAACGGGGTTCCGGATGGTGGAATCCATGGTCTGTCCTCCAGTCGCTGCTGCACAAAGTGAGTACGCGAGAACGCCACTAGCTGGTTGCATGAATAGACGAAGATAGAGCGCGCTATATTCACAGCGCCGGCAGAGCAAGTCTCAGCCCTGCTTGTCGAGTGAGCATCCGGCCTGCCGCAACATGGGCCGGGTAAATATCGCCCTTCGCCCATTTGCCGAAGGCGAAGCGGGACCTCATGCGAACCTGTTTAGGAATCATAGGCCCATACGCCTAGCCTGTCACTAGGCTGCGGAAAATTGTGAAGGAACGCCAACCGCACCAGCACCCAGCTCTCAAATGGCATTTGCAAGGACCGTAATCCGTGCCGTCAAAAGGCCGGCAACAGCACGGCGGCGCCATCAAGACGCCCGGCGCGCAGGTCGGCGATCGCGCGGTTCGCATCGCTCAAGGAATAGCGCGTGATATGGGTTGTCACCGGCACAAGCGGCGCCAGCGCCAGAAAGGCCTCGCCATCCGCCCGTGTCAGATTGGCCACCGATCGCAAGCTGCGCTCGCGCCACAAGATCTCGTAAGGGAATGACGGTATGGCACTCATATGAATGCCGGCACAGATCACCACGCCGGCCGGCCGCACGGCCCGGAGTGCCGTCGGCACCAGGGCGCCGACCGGCGCGAAGATGATCGCCGCATCGAGTTCCGCCGGCGCCACCTCATCGGAGCCGCCGGCCCAGACGGCGCCAAGCCCGCGCGCGAAGGACTGCGCAGCCTGGTCGCCCGGCTTGGTGAAGGCGTAGACCTCGCGCCCTTCGAACCGCGCCACCTGGATCAGGATATGGGCGGCCGCACCGAAGCCATAAAGGCCGAGCCGCTTCGCTTCGCCGATCTGCCGATAGGCGCGATAGCCGATCAGCCCGGCGCAAAGAAGCGGCGCCGCGGCGGCATCGTCGTAACTGTCGGGGATGGGAAAGCAGTAGCGCGCATCGGCAACGCAGAACTCACCGAAGCCGCCATCGATGTCATAACCGGTGAAGCGCGCTGCCGGGCAGAGATTTTCCTGGCCGGCGCGGCAATAGTCACACTGGCCGCAGGTCTCACCCAGCCAGGGAATGCCGACCCGCTGGCCGATATCGAGGCCCGACACGCCGGCACCAATATCGACGATGCGGCCGACCACCTCATGACCGGGGACGAGATCCGGCTTGGGATGAGCCAGATCGCCGTCAAGGATATGCAGATCCGTGCGGCAGACGGCGCAGGCCGCGACCTTCACCAGAACCTGTCCGCGACCGGCCTCAGGCATCGGCCTTTCGATCGGAACGAGTTCAGCACGTAGCGAGGCTTCGCCGGCCCCGGCATCGCCCGGAATATCGCGGGGAACACCTTTTGTTGCCGATTTGTTGAAAACCATGGCGCGCATGGTGCGGCTGCCTCTCATGCTTCAGTCCTCGATGCTATAGAGCATTCCTCATCCTGCGACGCGATCCTGCCAGTGCGGACGGACGCCTTTCTTGCGCTGGATCAATGCGACGCCGCCCGGTCCTGGCAGAATTGAGGGCAGTTTCAAGCGGTCACCTTTCGTGGCCAAGAGTTCGTCCTCTCCAATCTTATCTTGTCCAGCAAGGAGGTATGTCATGGCAAATGCACCCCTCGAGGTGAAAAAGACGGCTCCGGCTCCCGCCGATTACTGGCAGAATTTCCGGCGCGAATTCGACGATATGTTTGAACGCATGGGTATGCGGGGCGGTTTCCCCACCTGGCCGACGTTTTTCGACCGCGATTCCGCCTGGCGTCCGGTCGCGGGCTTGAATCTGCCCGCCCCGGCGGTCGATGTGTCGGAAGACGACAAGGTCTATAAGATCACGGCGGAGCTGCCCGGTTTGAAAACCGAGGATGTCTCGGTTTCCGTCAGCGACGACATGCTGACCCTGCGCGGGGAAAAACGCCAGGAGCATGAAGAGAAGCAGGCCAATCGCCATCTGTCCGAGCGCGTCTATGGGTCGTTCGAACGCAGCTTCAGCCTGCCGGCCGGCGTTGACCGCGATGCCATCACGGCCGAGTTCAATAATGGCGTGTTGACACTGACTCTGCCCAAGTCGCCGACGTCGCAAAGTCAGGTTCGCAAGATCGACGTCAAGGCCGCCTGATCACATCCCCGTCCGGCGACTTCTGTTGCACGGACAGGTCGTTTACCGGTGCGGCCTGCTCCATCCCGCAAGCCACGCCATGTACGGGCGGCCCGCAGCGGCAATGCACTGCGAGCCGCCAGCTACCAACAAGAGGAAATATAATTCTATGTCGACGCATTATCACGCAATCCTGTGGATCGATCATCACGAGGCTCGTGTCATTCATTTCAACGCGACGGAAGCCGATGAGAAACTCATCCACCCGAGCCATCCGCCGCGGCACCTGCATGCCAAGGTCGGCAGCGCCAGCGGAACGCATCAGCACGGGGACAAGTCCTTCTTCCACGATGTCGCCAATGAGCTGCGCGCTGCGCATCTTTTTCTCGTGGTCGGTCCGTCGACCGCGAAGAATGAGTTCGTGACCTATCTCGAAGGCAATGATCGCGAACTGCTCGCCAAGCTCGACAGTGTGAAGGCGATGCAGCAGGTAAGCGACAACGAGCTGGTCGCCGCCGGCCGCAGGCATTTCAAGGCGTCCGACCGCATGCACGCGCAGATCGGCTGATCATCCCGCCCCTGTTCCAGAAAGCCGTCTGGCTCGGGCGAGGCGGATGGATAAAGAATGACACATTACCAATCCATCCAGCCGCCCGTCTCCAGGGGCGCGGCGAGAGGTTGAGGGAAGCGGATCAATGGATCGCAAGACGCATATCAATTTCTGGTACATCGCCGCAGCCATCATCGCGGTGCTCTTCATCCAGAGCTACCTCTCGCGCCTGGCGCAGGTCGAGAATATTCCCTACAGCCAGTTCCAGACATTGTTGAAGGAGGGCATGATCGACGACCTGACGGTCGGCAAGGACAGCATTACCGGCACCTTCCGCAAACCGACCGATCCGCAGCGCACGCAATTCTCGACCGTCCGCATCGACCCGCAGATCGCCGACGACCTCGCCAAGGCCGGCATCAAATATCAGGGCGTCAGCGATAACAGCCTGCTGTCGACCGTTCTGTCCTGGGTCGTGCCCACCCTGTTCTTCTTCGGTATCTGGATGTTTCTGATCCGCCGCATCGCCGGCCAGCCGGGCTTCGAAGGCGGCCTGATGAGCATCGGCAAGAGCCGGGCGAAAGTCTACGTCGAAACCGACGTGAAGATCACCTTTGCCGATGTCGCCGGCGTGGATGAGGCAAAAGACGAATTGAAGGAGGTCGTCGACTTCCTGAAGGACCCGGTCAGTCATGGCTATCTCGGCGCCAAGATTCCGAAGGGCGTCCTGCTGGTCGGTCCGCCGGGCACCGGCAAGACGCTGCTGGCGCGGGCGATTGCCGGCGAGGCCGGCGTACCGTTCTTTTCCATCAGCGGCTCGGAATTCGTCGAGATGTTCGTCGGCGTCGGCGCCGCCCGCGTACGTGATCTCTTCGAGCAGGCGCGAAAGAAGGCGCCGGCCATCATCTTCATCGATGAGCTGGATGCGCTGGGCCGGGCGCGCGGCGCCTTTTCGCTCGGCGGGCATGACGAGAAGGAGCAGACGCTGAACCAGCTGCTGGTGGAGCTGGACGGTTTCGATTCCACCTCCGGCATCATTTTGCTGGCGGCCACCAACCGGCCGGAAATTCTCGATCCCGCCCTGCTGCGTTCCGGGCGGTTCGACCGTCAGGTGCTGATCGACCGGCCCGACAAGAAGGGACGCCGCGATATCCTCGCGGTCCATACGCGCAAGATCAAACTGGATGGCGACGTGCAGCTGGAGGAAGTCGCGGCTCTCACGCCTGGCTTTACTGGCGCCGATCTCGCCAATCTGGTCAACGAAGCGGCCCTGATTGCAACGCGGCGCAGTGCCAAAACCGTCTCGCTGGCGGATTTCACATCCGGCATCGAACGCATCATCGCCGGGCTGGAAAAACGTAATCGCCTGCTCAATCCGCATGAACGCGAAGTCGTGGCCCACCATGAAATGGGGCATGCCCTGGTCGCCATGGCTCTGCCGCAGACCGATCCCGTGCACAAGGTCTCGATCATTCCGCGCGGCATCGGCTCGCTTGGCTATACGATCCAGCGTCCGATCGAGGACCGTTTCCTGATGACCCAGGCTGAGCTGAAGAACAAGCTTTGCGTTCTCATGGCCGGCCGCGCCGCCGAAAGTATCGTGTTCGAGGAGATTTCGACCGGCGCCGCCGACGACATCAAGAAGGCGACCGATATCGCCCGCAGCATCGTCACCCGCTATGGCATGGAGCCGAGCCTCGGCAACGTCGCCTATGAAAGCGAGACCTCGCCTTATCTGCAGCCGGTCGCCGCCCCCATGCAAGACAACTCCGTGCCTTACAGTGAAAGCACGGCCGACAAGATCGACCAGGCGGTACGTCGGATCACCGACGAGGCTTTCACGCGCGCAAAAGCGCTGCTGCAGAACCATCGTGAGGTCCTGTTGGAGGGCGCACAGCTTCTCTTGCAGAAGGAAACGCTCGACAAGGATGCCCTGAAGCCCTTTGCCGAGCGCATGCAGCATGTTGCCGACCAGCCGTCAGGTACCGCAGACGCTCCGGCCAAGATGGCAGGTGCCGCGCACTGAAGCGGGGTATCCGCCGCTGAAAAAAAACGCTTACTGCGCTTTTTTTCCGTCAGGCCCGAAGCTCTTGATATAGGCGGCCAGATCGGCGACCTGCGCAGGATCCTTGGTCTGTCCGGCCATCATCTTGGTGCCGGGCACCTTGGCCTTGGGGTCCTGCAGGAAAGCAGCGAAGCCGGTATCGTCCCAGGTAAAGCCGGCAGCCTTCATCGCCGGCGAATAATTAAAGCCGGCAACCGAACCCGCCTTGCGGCCGAACAGCCCGTTGAGCTCCGGTCCCAGGGCATTCTTGGCGGCCTCGCCAACGTGATGGCTGGATTTGCATTTGACGAAAAGCTTCTCGCCGGCCGCTGCGTCCTGCGCCCGCGCCGGTGCGGTGATCTGGCAAAAGACAAAAGCCGGCAGGGCGACCGCCGCCAAACGCATCATCTTCGATTGCATGTTCCCCCCTCGTATCGTCGGCGAAACCAGTGGTCCCATCGACCGCCGTGAGACGGTCGATGGGACGCAGTATTCATGCGGTTATGACCGTCCCGCGATCAGCTTGACTTCAAACTGGTGAAATCAAAGGGCAGCGACCGCAGCCTCTTGCCGGTCGCGGCGAAGATCGCATTGGAGACCGCCGGGGCGACCGGCGGCACGCCGGGTTCGCCGATGCCGGTCGGGGCCTCGGCCGAAGGAACGATATGGACTTCGACCTTCGGCATGTCCGACATGCGCAGCGGCTCATAGGTGTCGAAGTTCGCCTGATCAACAACACCATCGGTAAAGGTGATCTTGTTGCGCAAGGCGGCACCCAGAGCATAGCCGGCCCCGCCTTCAACCTGGGCGGAGATGACATCCGGATTGACGGCGACACCGCAATCCACCGCGGCGACGATGCGGTCGACCTTGACCGAACCATCACCCTTGACCGACACCTCGGACACCATGGCGACATAGCTGCCGAAGCTTTCATGCACGGCAATGCCGCGGCCCTGCCCCGCCGGCATCTTGCCCTTCGACCAGCCGGCCTTCTCGGCCGCCAGTTTCAGGACGGCGGTATGACGCGGGTGGTCCTTCAGCATCGCCAGACGATAAGCCACCGGATCCTGCCCCGCCGCATGGGCGAGTTCGTCCATCATCACCTCGACCGCCTGGGCGGTATGGGTGTGCCCGACCGAACGCCACCACAAGGTGGTGATCGGAGAGTCCGTGCGCTGCCAGTCCACCATGAGATTGGGAATGGCATAGGGCATATCGGCCACCCCTTCCACCGCCGTCGAATCGACGCCGTCCTTGACGGCGAAGCCCTCGAAGGCGGTGCCGAACATGAAGGACTGCCCGACCAGGCGGTGCTGCCAGGCGATCAGCTTGCCCTTCTCATCCAGTGCCGTCTTGATGGCGTGGTAGAACATCGGCCGATAGCGGCCGCCCCGGATATCGTCCTCGCGGCTGTAGAGGAGATGAACGGGATATTTGCCGCCCGTCGCCTTCAGGATCGCCGCTGCTTCGCCGAAGTAATCGCCATTCGGCGTGGCACGACGTCCGAAGGAGCCGCCGGCCCAGATGGTGTTGATCGTCACCTGTTCCGGCTTGAGGCCGAGCGTCGCCGCCACCGTTGCCTGCTCAACGGTCTGGAACTGCGAGCCGGCCCAGGCTTCGCAAGTCCCGTCCGGTTTCATCTCAAGGACACAGTTGAGCGGCTCCATCGGCGCATGGGCGAGGTAGGGGAATTCGAATTCCGCCTCAACCACCTTGGCCGCCTTGGCAAAGGCCGCATCGGTATCGCCGGCTTTGAAGGCGACGACGCCGGGCTTCGCCGCCAGCGCCTTGTAATCCGCCATCATGGCAGCCGACGAACGCTTCTCCGCCTTGCTGTCGTCCCATTCGACCTTCAGCGCGTCGCGCCCCTGCATGGCCGCCCAGCTGTTCTCGGCAATGACGGCGACACCCTGCGGCACGGTCACCACGTCGATCACGCCGGCGATCTTGCGGGCATCGGCATCGTTGACCGATTTTACGGTGCTGCCGAAATGTGTCGGGCGCATCATCGCCGCCGTCTTCATGCCGGGGCGACGGATATCCAGCGAATAGATCGCCTTGCCGGTGGTCTTGATGACGGAATCCAGCCGCGGCACGCGGGTTCCGATCAGCGTGAAATGCTTCGCGTCCTTCAGCTTGACATCGGTCGGGATCGGCAAGGCCGCAGCCGCCGCGGCGAAATCGCCGAAATGGCCGGTCTTGGCGGTGCCATGGGCGATGACGCCCTTCTTCACCGTGATCTCGCTTGCCGGCACGTTCCAGGCCTTGGCGGCGGCTGCCACCAGCATGGCCCGGGCGGCAGCGGCAGCGCGGCGCAACTGCATCCAGGAATTGGCTGTCGAGGTGGAGCCGCCGGTCCCCTGCACCGACCCGAAGAACAAGTTGTTATAGAGCTTGGCATCGGCCGGTGCGAAAGTGGTCGTCATTTGCGCCCAATCGGCATCCAGCTCATCGGCGACGATGGTGGCGAGGCCGGTCGTGATGCCCTGGCCCTTGTCGAGATGCTTGACGATGACGGTGACGGTATTGTCGGCATCGATCTTGATGAAGGCATTGGGCATCGGCGGATCATTGGGGGTCGCCGCCTGGGCCTTGCCCGCGAAGGGCAGATAGGTGGCGATGATCAGCGCCGTCGACGCGCCGGCCGATACTTTGAGGAAGCCGCGGCGGCTGGTGGCGAGATCGGAGGCGCTCACGCTGGCGGCGACATCGGCCGGCAACGCGCGAAGACTGGTCAACATATGCATATGCGCCTCCCTCAACCCAACATGGTAGATGCTTCGTGGATCGCAGCGCGGATGCGCTGATAGGTGGCGCAGCGGCAGACATTGCCGTCCATCGCCGCCTCGATATCGGCATCGCTCGGCTTCTTGTTGCTGTTGAGCAGGCCGATCGCCGACATGATCTGGCCGGACTGGCAATAGCCGCATTGCACCACATCGAGCTTCTGCCAGGCGGTCTGCACCGCCTTGGCAACATCGGCCGCGGGACCTTCGACGCTGGCGACGCCTTCGATGGTGGTGATCTTCTTGCCGACGGCGTCGCCGACCTGGGTCTGGCAGGAGCGTGTCGGATCGCCGTCGAGATGCACCGTGCAGGCGCCGCAGAGCGCCTGGCCGCAGCCGAATTTCGTACCGGTCATGTTGAGGATGTCGCGAATGACCCAGAGCAACGGCATTTCCGCCGGCGCGTCGACCTGATGGGTCTGGCCGTTGATTGAGAGCTCAATCATCTGATTCTCCCTATGTTGGCCGGCTGCCGGATCATCCGCCCGGCCGCCGGAGAGTCATTTTATGTCCGTAATTTTTGTCCGCCGTCGCTGCACCCCGCGGTAGAGACGACAAACCCAGGTGCAGGCCCAAGGCATGACGCCCAGGGCTTCACTGGCGATTTGGAAAGGTCATTTTTCGGATAGTCTTTTTCGATCGATGGTTAATGTTAGCCAGTTCCTATCAAGTTGCAAGGCCAAGCGAGCAATAGATGTAGGAACGGGCGGACAATTCATAGGATTAGGCAACGGGACGGCGGCCCGGCCGTCCGCAAAGGCCGGCCTCCGCAATCGCCGGTCTTTGAATTGCCATCGTCAGCGAATCATGCCGGCCGTGCAAGGCGACTAGCCCGGCGCAACCGTCTTCGCTATAAGACCGGCGGCTCGCGCATCCGCGGCGGACGATTTTTGACGATAGTGTGCCTGCAATGAAAGTAGCAGTTCTCGGCGGCGGCGTGATCGGCACGTCGACCGCCTATTATCTGGCCAAATCCGGTCATGAGGTGACGGTCATCGACCGCCAGCCGGCCACCGCGCTGGAAACCAGTTTCGCCAATGCCGGACAGGTCTCGCCCGGCTATTCGGCGCCCTGGGCCGCCCCGGGCCTGCCGATCAAGGCGATCAAGTGGCTGTTCATGCGCCACCGGCCGCTGGTGATCTGGCCGCAGGCCGATCCCGCCTTCTGGCGCTGGACCATCGCCATGCTGATGAATTGCACCAGCGAATGTTACGACCGTAACAAAAGCCATATGGTGCGGATCGCCGAGTACAGCCGCGACTGCCTGAAGGCGTTGCGCGCCGAGACCGGCATCGGCTATGACGACCGCGCCCTCGGCACCTTGCAGCTGTTCCGCAAGCAGGAGCAGCTCGACGCCTCGGCCTCGGATATCGCCATCCTGCAGCGCTTCAACGTGCCCTATGAACTGCTCGACCGCGCCGGCTGCATCGCCCGCGAACCGGCCCTGGCCCAGGTCGGCGAGAAGATCGTCGGCGGCCTGCGCCTGCCGGGCGACGAGACCGGCGACTGCTTCAAGTTCACCCAGCGCCTCGCCGCCCTGGCGCAGCAGGCGGGCGTCGCCTTCCGCTACAACACCACCATCGAGGGCCTCGATCACGACGGCCAGCGCATTACCGGCATCCGCACCGATCGCGGCGCGGTCACCGCGGATCACTATGTGGTCGCCTTCGGCAGCTATTCGCCGCTGCTCCTGAAGCCGCTCGGCCTCCGGCTGCCGATCTATCCGGTGAAGGGCTATTCGCTCACCGCCAAGCTCATCGACGAGAGCAAGGCGCCGGTCTCGACGGTGATGGACGAGACCTACAAGATCGCCGTGACGCGGCTCGGCGACCGCATCCGCCTCGGCGGCACGGCGGAACTCGCCGGCTATAACCTGAAGCTGCGGGCACCCCGCCGCGCCGCGCTGGAACATGTGCTGACCGATCTCTTCCCCGGCGGCGGCGAGGTGGCAACCGCGATGTTCTGGACCGGGCTCCGGCCGATGACGCCGCATGGATCGCCGATCATCGGGCCGACGCGCTATCTCAATCTGTCGCTCAATACCGGCCACGGAACGTTGGGCTGGACTATGGCGGCCGGTTCGGGACGGGTGCTCGCCGATCTCATTTCCGGCCGCAAGCCGGAGATCGATTTGACCGGCCTGACCTTCTGATCGCGACCTGATCGCGACGATGGTTTGCGATTTCGGCACGCAATCTTGATAAAAACGCGTGCCGGATGCGAAAAACCCCGATTTTTCGGCCATTTCCGCAGCGAATCACAGCTTTGCTTCTTGACCTTGAGGCACAAGCATCGCTCAAATGGGCCGGTGGTGAGAGAATCGGATATCGAGAGAAGCGCGCTATCGCGACCGGGTCCCCCCGACTCGCGACGAGCCGTGACAGAATAGTCGATTGCATCAGCTGACTGCCGACCCTATCGGCATGGCAGTCGCGATCATCACGACGGCAGATGTCAAAAAAGGGCATCTGCGGCAGGGAGGAAAGATCTACGCGCAAACTGCATCGCCCAGACTGGATTTGCGCAGACTCGGGCCGGTTATGTATGGTTGTTGCGTGATTCTTTGAATTTTACATACTCTAGAGGAGATATCCAAAGTCATGGCACTCAAAGCGAAGACCGCTCCCAAGGCAGCGGCGAAGACCGAAAAGAAGGCCCCGGCGGCCACCGTCACGCTGAAGCAGATCGCGGCCGAGCTCGCTGCGTCGCATGAAATTCCGAAGAAGCAGTCGGAAGCCGTGCTCAACGACATGATCGCGCTGGTGGTGAAGAACCTGAAGAAGGGCACCCGTATCCGCATCGCCGGCCTCGGCATCCTGCAGGTTCGCAAGCGCGCCGCCCGCATGGGCCGCAACCCGGCGACGGGCGAAGCCATCAAGATCAAGGCGAGCAAGAAGATTGCTTTCCGCGCCGCCAAGGAGCTGAAGGAAGCGATCTGATCGCCCTTCGCGACTTCGGTTGCAAGAGATCAAGGCGGTGCCACTGGCACCGCCTTTTTCGTTGCGCGTTTTCAGGAGCTCACGCCGCGTCGGCGCCGTAATAGAGCGTCACCGTATGGCGCGCTTCCGCGAAGAACAGCCAGCGTTCGGTGAGGATGCCGGCGGCGTTGCTGGCCACCGCCAGCAGGAGCGCCAGGAAAGCCGGCAGCGCCGGCAGCAGCAACGCCAGCAGGGTGAGCAGCAGCGGGGCCGCGAAGCCCAGCGCCAGGGCGATGCCGCGCAGCTTCAGCGCATGCTTGCGGGCGATCCGGAAGCCCATTTCGCGCTGCAGGTAGTTTTCCGACGTATGCGGCGCGGCGAAGAGGTGCACTTGGCCCGGACCGCCGAGGCCGGTCGCGGTGCCGGCGGTGGAGACCGGCTGCTCATGGTCGATGCCGCGCCAATAGGCAAGCTTCACGACTGCCGCCAAAGCCAGGCAGATGATGGCGATCCACAAGGCCGTATTCGCCGCGCCGAAGGCGGCCGCCAGGCAGCCGAGCCAGAGCGCGCCGCTGGCAAGGCCGATGGCGAGATAGCCGGGGAGCGTCAGCGGATGGCGCCAGCGGCGGATCGGCTTCAGCGAGGCATAGATCATCGCCGTGCAGAGGATGGTGAGCAGCGCGCAGAGCGACGTCAGCAGCGCCGCCCAGGGCAGGATATGCGCGTAGAACACCCAGCCGATGGCGGTGAGGCCGGCGGGAACATAGGTGACGACCGACATCACCCCTTCGCGCGACAGCCAGGAACTGCGCCATTGCGAGAAGGCGCGCCAGGCGCGTTCCGGATGGCCGAGATGAGCGGTCGATGAGAGCAGGCCCGCCGTCACCATCGCCAGCGCCCAGGCAAAGCCCGCGAAACCGAACCAGCGATCGCCCGGCAGCTGCCCCATGGCGCCCAGCAGCCCCAGCCAGACCAGCAGGCCATAGCCGCCGCCCGAGGCGGAGGTGAAGAAGATGACGGAATAGGCTGGATGCATGAAAGGCCTTAACGCGACAGCAGGTTGTCGACCCAGCGCAGGAACGGGCTGAGCTTGACGGAAGCGGGTTCGGGGGCCGTGGTCTTGACGGCGGGGGCGGCCTTGGCGGCAGGTGCATCGACGGCGACGGCGTTCCCTTCGCCGTGACGCATTCGCGGCGGCAGGTATTTATTGGTGGGCCGGTAGCCCAGTTCCGGCATCAGGTCATAGCCGCCGCGCGCCTGCACCAGCTGCGAGACCTCCGACGTAGGATCGCCGAGATCGCCGAAATGCCGCGCCGAGGTGGGACAGGTGGCGACGCAGGCCGGCACGCGGTCGATCTCCGGCAGGTTGTCGTTATAGATGCGGTCGATGCAGAGCGTGCATTTCTTCATCACGCCGACATCTTCGTCGAATTCGCGCGCGCCATAGGGGCAGGCCCAGGAGCAGAGCTTGCAGCCGATGCAGAGATCCTCGTTGACCAGCACGATGCCGTCTTCGGCGCGCTTATAGGAAGCGCCGGTGGGGCAGACGGTGACGCAATCCGGCTTCTCGCAATGCAGGCAGGATTTCGGGAAGTTGACGGTGCGGCCGCAGCCTGCTTCAAGACCGCCTCCTTCCAGATCGCTCTCGACCTCGAAGGTGTGGATGCGGTTGAACCACACGCCGCTGGGCTTGGCGCCATAGGCGTTGAGATCGGTCAAGGGCGCCATATGGCCGCCGGTATTCCATTCCTTGCAATTGACGGCGCAGGCATGGCAGCCGACGCAGGTATCGAGATCGATGACGAGGCCGAGCTGGCGCGGGCTGGAACCGGCGGGGAGCGAGGTCATGACGCCTTCTCCCTGCCGTTCTTCTTTCGGCCGCGGCGGAACCAGCCGCCATAGCGCAGGTCGCGCGCCGGCCGCGGCAGCGGCGGGGTCAGCGGCGCGAAGGACGGTTCCGTTCTCCCCCCGTCCTGGCCCGCCTCTTCCGGCGCGCATTTCACGATCCGCACCTTCAGGTCATACCAGGCGGCCTGGCCGGTGACGGGATCGGCATTGGCGTAGCGGTAGCCGTCCGCGCGCGGCGGCAGCAATTCCGAGATCACATGATTCAAGAGGAAGCCGCGCGTCGCCTCCGAGGCGTCCTGGTCGAGGTTCCAGGCCCCTGCCCTTTTGCCGATCGCGTTCCAGGTCCAGACGGTATCGGCATTGACGCCGTCCATCAGCTGCAGGGGCGCCTTCACGCGGCCATGCTCGCTTTCGATCCAGACCCAGTCGCCATCGGCGAGGCCGAGGCGCGTCGCCATGCGGCGGTTGATATAGAGCTTGTTGTCGCCCTGGATCTGGCGGAGCCAGGCATTCTGCGAGCCCCAGGAATGGTACATATGCATCGGGCGTTGTGTCAGCGCATGCAAGGGATAGTCGCCCGCGACCTTGTTCTGGCCGAACGGCGGATACCAGGTGGGCAGCGGATCGAAATAAAGCTTCAGGCGTTCGCGCTCGGTCTCCGGCGGTTGCCGTTCGCCATGGCCTTGCGCCGCGAGGCGGAAGCGCTGCAGCGGTTCGCTGTAGAGCTGCAGCACGATCTGTTCCGGCCGGTCCATCAGCCCCATCTCCATCGCCCAGGCGAAATAGTCGCTGTTGGCGTGGCGGTAATATTTGGCGCTGTCGGGGATCTCCGCGCGCCAGAAGCAGCCGTTGTCGATATAGCGCTGCAGCTGGCCGGGGTTCGGCTCGCCCTTGCCCTGCTTCGTGCCGTCGGCGCCGCGCCAGCCGGCCAGCATGCCGATGCCGGGGCGGCGCTCATGCTTCACCATGAAGTCCTTGAGGCCGCCGGGATAAAGCGGCTGTCCCTGCGCATCCACCATGCCGGGCAGCTTCAGCCGCGCACCCAGCTCCAGCATCACGTCCTGGAACGGCCGCACGTCGCGGTCCAGCGGCATGATCGGCTGGCGGATCGAATCCGCCATGCCGTCGGCGTCGCAGATCGGCCGGTCCAGCAGCGAGATGCAGTCATGGCGCTCGAGATAGGTGGTGTCGGGCAGAACGAGATCGGCATAGGCCACCATCTCGGAGAAGAAGGCGTCGGCATAGATGAGATGCGGGATGCGGTACTGGCCCGTGGCCGCGTCCTTGTCGCTCAGCATCTTCATGGTGCCGCCGGTATTCATCGACGAGTTCCAGGCCATGTTGGCCATGTACATGAAGAGCGTGTCGATGCGATAGGGGTCGCCCTTCCAGGCATTGTGGATGACCATATGCATGAGACCATGGGCGGCGATCGGCGCCTCCCAGGAATAGGCCTTGTCGAGCCGGCGCGGCGTGCCGTCGGCATCGACCAGCAGATCCTCCGGCCCCTGCGGGAAGCCGAGCGGCGGACCGGCCAGCGGCTTCCCCGCTTCGCATTGACAGCTCGGCTTGACCGGCGGCGGCACGGGACGGGGAAACGGCGGCTTGTAGCGGAAGCCGCCGGGGCAATCGATCGAGCCCAGCAGCATCTGCAGCAGGTGAATGGCGCGGCAGGTCTGGAAGCCGTTGGAATGGGCCGAGACGCCGCGCATCGCATGCATGGCGACCGGACGGCCGATCACCTTGTCATGGCGCCGCCCGGCCCAATCTGTCCAGGCGATCGGCAATTCGATCTCTTGCTCGAACGCCGCCTCGGCCAGTTCGCCGGCGATGCGGCGGATGGTCTCGGCGGAGATGCCGGTGCGCGCCGCCACCGCATCCGGCGCATATCGCGGATCGAGATAGGCGGCGGCCATCAGGTCGAAGACCGGCCTTGCCTGCCGCTTCTCGCCATTGGGGCCCTCGGCCAGCGTCACCATGCCGATCAGCCGCGGCTTCACCTCGGGCAGCAAGGCGCTGACCGGCCGGCCGGCGATGGTGTCGAAGCAGAGCGGCTCGCCCTTCTCGTTGCGGGCAAAGAGGCCGTGCTCCGCCGTGCCCGGCGCATCCACCACCAGCCAGGGCGCATTGGTGTAGCGCACCAGGAAATCGAGATCGATCTTGTCGGCGCGCAACAGCTCATGCACCAGCGCCAGCACGAAGAGCCCGTCGGTGCCCGGCGTGATGCCGAGCCATTCATCGGCGATGGCGGAATAGCCGGTGCGGATGGGGTTGACCGAGACGAATTTCGCGTCCGGTTTACCGCTCGCATCCTTGCGGCCTTTCAGGTGACCGAGCCCGATCTTGATCGGGTTGCTGTCGTGATCCTCGGCGACGCCGAACATCAGGAAATATTTGGTGCGGTGCCAGTCCGGCTCGCCGAATTCCCAGAACGAGCCGCCGATGGAATAGAGCCCGCCGGCCGCCATGTTGACCGAGCAGAAGCCGCCATGAGCGGCGTAATTGGGGGTGCCGAATTGCGCCGCCCACCAGCCGGTCAGGGCCTGGCTCTGGTCGCGGCCGGTGAAGAAAGCGAGCTTCTTCGGATCGGTGGCGCGGATGTTGCCGAGCCACGCGGTCGCGAGCGTGAGCGCCTCCTCCCACTCGATCTCCTTGAACTCCCCCGTCCCGCGCTCGCCGACGCGCAGCAGCGGCTTGCGTAACTTGGCCGGCGAGTTCTGCGTCATGATGCCGGCGGAGCCCTTGGCGCAAAGGACACCCTTATTCACCGGATGGTCGCGATTGCCCTCGATATAGCGGATCGAGCCGTCCTTCAGATGGACCTTGATGCCGCAGCGGCAGGCGCACATGTAGCAGGTGGTGGTGGCGACGCGGTCACCGATCGCCGGCGAGGTCTCGACCACCTCTTCCCCGGCCCGCTCGGGCGGCGCGACAAAGCGCTCCATGTGTTCTCCCACTCGCTATCCGCGATACCCTGACGGCGCCAACCGGGAACTCATCTGGCGCCGGCCAAGCCGTGATCTTTCCCGCCGCGACACCGCCAGGCAGCCAGACCGATTGCATCGGTCGGTCAGTCCGGGCGGCCCCGAGTCACGGCCTTACTTGTCTATACAAGATTACGGCGATTCTTGTGTGAAATTAATAGAGGCAGGCGGAGGGGGAGATTGGGGCCAAGGATGGGGGATGGGTGGGGGGCAGGAATGGTAGAGCAAAAAAGCTTGTATAACATCGAAGCCGGTCAATAGACCAACATGTCGGCGCTTGTCACGCCTTAGGTAGGGCGGCACAGAGACACGATTAGCCGCGTTATTAGTTCTTAGCTGGCCCCCGAGCTCTCGCCTAAAAATTTGATCTCGGCACAGCTCGTAATTTGTACGGTATGAATAGCTTAAGAAATGATATCCTTTCGGGAAAGTTCAGCCATGCATTCTGAGAAGATGGTCCCGTGATTACTCAGTCTAATAACATTGAAGAAACTCCGATCGAAGCCGGGCCAACAGTCGAGCCTGAAGACACCGAAGCGGAAGAGCGGATCGTCAAACCGTGGGATCCTAAACATATCCGAATTACGACTAAGAACTTTACGATACGAGAAATATTTACACAAATCGAGGAAGGCGATCTCGATTTAGCTCCCGACTTTCAGCGCAGCTTTGTTTGGAAAGACAAACAACAAATAAGGTTGATCGAATCTATTCTGCTAGGCATCCCGCTGCCTGCTTTTTACTTTAACCAAGACGGCCTGGGGGCCCAGCAAGTCATTGATGGCGTTCAGCGCCTCACTACAGTGAAGCTATTTATGAATGATGCGCTCGTATTGACCGAGCAGCACTTAGAATATCTCATGTCACTAAAGGGGCTGAAGTTTACGACACTAGACACCGCCACTAAGCGCCGCTTCACAAGCACTCAGATCGTCGCCCACGTAATCGAGCCTCAAACGCCAGACGATGTTAAGTACGACATTTTTAATCGCGTTAACACTGGTGGTAGCCCGCTCACTGCCCAAGAAATCCGGCACTGTATGAGCAAAACAAAGTCTCGTAGCTTTCTTAAATCACTCGTCGAGCGAGACAGCTTTGACCGCGCGACAGACTATGCCTTTTGGAAAAGGGCGGCTGGAGGCGAGTTAGTCAGAAATAATGACAGAATGTCTAACCGCGAGATGGCTCTGCGTTTCTGCGCTTTTAGAAATGTTTCTTACGAAGAGTACGCTCAAGCAACTAGCTTGGACGCGTTTCTCCTCGACTACACTCGAAAAATAGATTCATCAGAGGCTAATGCCGATACAGGCGAACCGAACCTCTCTACCCTCGAGGTAGCCTTCGAGAGAGCGATGGTGAATTGCGCAACCATTCTCGATCAGGGCGCATTCAGACGCTGGCCGCTTGGCGCACAACGTAGAGGGCCGATAAACCGCGCTATTTTTGAGTCTCACGCGTTAGCGCTTGCCGATTATGAGCTTGAGGAGCTCATTCCACACAAAGAAGAGATAGCAGCCGCTTTTCGCAATTTGTTATCACAAGCCGAGTACGACAACTCAGTAAAATCCGGGACAGGCGATGTCAGAAAATTGCAGTGTCGACTTGAGATGCCGCGCACGCTTCTCGCAAAGTTACTATCATGATAGAGCATCTTCGCATCACTGGCTTTAAACGATTTAAAGACCAAGCATTCAAGCTTAAAGCATTGACGGTATTAGCTGGAATGAATGGCTCGGGAAAAACCTCAGTCATTCACGCCTGTCTCTTAATGAGAGAAGCATGGCGGCGCACCGATGGAATCGTAGAATTAAACGGCCCGTATGGTGTCGAACTGGGGAGCTTTGGGGACGTCTTAAACCATGACTGCACAAGCCACTTCGAGATTGAATTAATAAGTGAAGCGTCGGGGAATTTAAAATTCCGTTTTGAACAAGGCGATACAGACCTTTACGCAAAAGTACTGCAAGAAGCTGGCGGCGACATTCGCCTCGCAGCATATGAAGCACGTTCATTTCAATATCTCAGCGCGGAAAGATATGGGCCGCGAATAAGCCAACAGTCAGCAGCTTTACCTTCTAAAATGCTCGAGGTTGGATACCGCGGACAGTTTACCGCTCAGACTCTAGATATCTTGGGCAAACAGATTGTGCCAGCAGCACGACTGTATCTGAGCGAGGCAGAGGAGCCGCCTCTCCTCAAATCTCAAACAGAACTATGGCTATCTTCGATTACGCGACCAATTCAGTTGGATACGGAGACTTTCGGCGGAACCGGGATTAGTGCGTTGAAATTCCGCACCGGTGATGACTGGATAAAGCCAACCAACATGGGATTTGGAATTACCTACGCACTTCCCATAATAGTAGCGGCTCTTTCTGCGCCGAATGATGGGCTACTAATCGTAGAGAATCCGGAAGCTCATTTGCATCCCGCGGGCCAATCTCAGATGGGGGTCTTTCTGGCGTCGATGGCAGCAGCCGGGATCCAGCTTATTGTCGAAACGCACTCCGATCACATCTTGAATGGAATTCGCCGCGCAATTGGTGAAAAAAGAACGCTTCCGGCGCACGATGCGATTGTTCATTTCTTCGACGATCAAGACACTGTTGCGCAAGAGCTCCACTTCACAGACAGAGGAAGCATTTCAACTTGGCCATCCGGCTTCTTTGACCAGTACCAACTTGATGTTTCGGCCTTAAGTAAAATTCGGCGATCGAGTTAGTATCTTGCGCTTCGTAGTGGATGAGACATGCTGGCAGTTTACGGGTATCGAGGCACCTGTCTGCATCGAGATGATTGAGGAGATGTTAGATCGCATAGATGCCGCGCAAGCAGACATGCATGGCTGTTGTTATTCGGAAGAGCTTTTCAATCAGCCTGTATATGAAGACAGATCATTCTACGATTTATACAGCAGCGATTCACCAATCTTGATTCCGGACGAGGTTCGAATTCGTATAGCTGCCGCCTTCAATCGGCTCCCAGTCTGGCAAGACTTAGATAATCCGTGGCCAAGTAGTTTTGACGTAACGATAAACCAAGGCCCCGTTGAAAGCTGCCCCTCTATAGCCTGGGCGCATAAGCAGATGATAACTGATGTAAATTATCCGGTGGCGTGCATTGGCCATGCGCCTCGACGCGAAAACGGAAAGGCGACAGTTAGAGTTGGGCACCAGGAGGCCAATGTTTGGTTCGTGGAGACAGGTCGGGATGTCGAAAATTTCTTTAGATGGCTAATTATTGAGACAACCGATCGCCCAAGTTCTATGGAGGAGCTTGCGGCGTTTGCTTTCACTGAGTTGGAATTTGTTGCCGGAGCATTCAGTGGCATCAAAGATATGAGCAAACCATATAGAGAACTTGTTAAGCCGATCGTCACGCATCTTGCAGCTCTATCTGACGAAGGTCGTCGAATTTTCTCTGGTTCGAGAGATCGAGTAGCGGCAGAATTCGGGCCTTTTGGCGTCGATATCTCCGATGAGAATGGCCTAACAAAGAGTAATCGGACAGCAAGAGATGAGCGAACGATTAAAGTGAATGGTGAGGCCAGAGTATTTTGGTGGCATACGAAAATTGAGCGCCATCAAGATCGTATCCACTTTTGTCCCGAACACATCCTCGCAGGCAAGAAAATTTTAGTTGGAATTTTTTGCAATCACCTCACGACCTAGAGGTGATAGTTTTCGGAACTGACGTTTTTCTTAGATCGGCAATCACCTCGGCGGGCTGCTTGATTTCAGTTCTCCTACCCCTTGACTGCGGCGATGCCTCTGCTGCTATACCTCATGCGGATGACGCGTTAAACCAAACGATGTAGGCGAGGCGGTGCGCTCTTTATCGAGCTCACCGCCGCCCATACATCGCAACCACTCCTGGTCGGCCGTTGCTGGCGCCAGCAGACTAGCCCTCGCCCCCGATCATCGCATGGATCGCCCGGCAGTGCCGGGGGAAAACGTGATGCGCCTGGAGATGCGCGATGATCGTGTCGCTGTCACCCACCGTCCGGTCACCATCGACGATATAAGGAAGCTGGCCGCGCGGCGCAGCCCCCCTTGACGTATGTCGGCCTACGCCGACGGGGCATCGAAGAGATGTTCATGGGTGAATGCGAGTTGGGCGAGCTTCAGGAAGGCGAAGACCTTGAGGCCATATCCGTTATTGTCGGCGACGCCGAAAAGCTCAGGGTACGAATAGAACGTGATCACGGCAGCCCTCCCCCATATGTCTCACTTGGCCGCATCCCCTGGGTTGGATTATAGCGGGCGGAACGCAGCGTAGAGAGGGCCGCTCACCCTGAGCAGCGAACTCCAGGTTTACCCCACCCCAACCCTCCCCCACAAGGAGGGAGGGAGCAGAGAGAGCTAGTGTCCCCTCTATGTCACCCTCGGGCTTGACCCGAGGGTCCATGGTTGAGGCCGTGCTTATTGTTGGCATGGATGCCCGGATCAAGTCCGGGCATGACAGTGGAAGTAGAGGGGCACGGACGCATATAGAGTGATGTTGTCATCACGCCATCTGGATCGCACGCCAAGTGATCTCTTTAATCATGATGAATATTCTGCGCATCCGACCGAGGCGCGATCAACTCTGCGCTGGTGGCCTGCTATCGGAAAGACGATCTCGCCGCTGGGTGCTACAATCGCGTCAGTGTGCAGATGCCACATTGCATACGCCTGTATTTTTCGCGTGCGGCATTCTGTGCGATGACAAGAAGATCAGCGGTGGCAAGAAGAACGGGGCGCAGCCCGTGCTGCTGTAATCCGCCGGCCGTCATTACCGCGTAACCGACGACTTCGCCTCTTTTCGACGTCCTCGTGCATCGGCTCTCATCTTTCATCCGGCCTGCGGCTTGGATGCAGGCAGGCGGCTCATAGAAGGGACAACATCATGAAGCGCGCAAAGCTGCTGGCCGGGATCGGCCTCGCCGTGACGGTCCTTTTCGCACATCCAACCGCCAGCCCGGCCTCGTCGATCCTGCTCGACCAGGGCGACACCACGTTCGACCCGGGCACGCATCTGCAATGGCTCGATCTGACCAAGACCCAGGGCCTGGGTGCGAATGACGTGCTGGACAATGTCGGCGTGAACTACGCCGCCGAAGGCTGGCGCTATGCCAGCGGAGAGCAAGTCGCCCAGCTGTGGAACGATGCCGGCTTCACCTATGGGTCCTATGGCGGCAGCGGTGAGCCGCCGGTGCCGCCGGAGATCGGCGCCTTCCAGCACCTGATCGGCGTCACCGAGCAGCATCTCGGCGGCAATGAATATAGCGGCGGCCTCTACCTCTATAGCGTCACCGAAACCCGCTCCGGCGTGATCTATGATTACGGCGTGGCCGATATCCAGCGCTACAGCGCCGATGACGGCGCGCCGCTGGCCCGGGCCGAGATCCTGCCGCTCGGCCTGCCGCCCGAGGAGACCGCATCGTCCATCTGGGGCTCCTATCTGGTGCGCACGGAACCCGTTGCCGTGGCGCCCCTGCCGGCAAGCCTGCCGATGTTTGCCGCGGCGATCGCCCTGCTGGGGCTTGCCGGCTGGCGGCGGCGTTCCCCGCGCCGGGGTTGAGAGGTGTCGGGCTGGAGAGGCCAGGCGGGTTTGCGGCGTCTTGCAGCGGCACTGCCGGCGCAACCCCTGGCGCCACCTGCCTATTCCCGTCTGCTTTCTTCTGTTTTTAAAAGGAAGAGGATGCCGGGACCGAGCTTCTGTCGCTGTCTGTAAAGGACTGTCTCTTTTTCGGACGTAACCTCTTGAACTTGATCCCGAGGGTCCATCGGTAACACCGGGCTCACGGCCTGCATGGATGCCCGGATCAAGTCCGGGCATGACAATGGGCCGGAGAAGGGTGGGCGTCCCTTGCCGGCAACTGTCATCGCCCGCCCGCTTGACGCCGGCGGCGCACCACTTAAAGATGCCGGAGACGATTCTTCATCGCGCGCCGGTTCGGACCGGGCTGTCGGCGCGGCGAAGCTGCTGCGACTGTCTCTCCCGACCTGACCGCGTTCCGATTCCGGTTTCCGTTTCCGTTTCCGTTTCCGTTTCCAGGCATCCATCAACTGAAGGCTGATCCCATGACCTCTTTCCGCCCCCTCCGTCCCCGTGCGGCCTTTCTCGCCGCGTCCCTGCTCGCCCTCGGCGTCGCCCTTGCGCCGCTCGCCACCGCGTCTCTTGCGCGCGCGGCCGAGCAGCAGCCGGAGGCCCGCGCCTTCAAGCTGGGCGCCTTCAACCTGGTGGCGCTGCATGATGCCCAGTTCACCCCGCCCAATGACGGCAAGATCTTCGGCGTCGGCGTCGGGCCGGCGGCGGTCACCCAGGTGCTGCAGGCGGCGGGTGCGCCCACCGACCACATCACGCTCAGCGTCGATGCGCTGCTGGTGAAGACCGGCCAGCAGGTTGTGCTGATCGATACCGGCGTGGGCGGCGCCCTGCAGGGCAGTTTGAAGCTCGCCAAGGTCAAGCCGGAATCGGTGACCGACATCCTCATCACCCATGCCCATCCCGATCATGTCGGCGGCCTGGTCAAGAACGGCGCGCTCGCCTTCCCCAATGCCAAGATCCATATGACGGCGGCCGAATGGCCCTGGCTGCAGAGCCAGGAGAAGATGGCCGATATGGTAAAGGTCATCTCGCCCCAGGTCGAGACCTTCGAGCCGGGCGCCGAAGTGGTGCCGGGCATCACCTCGGTCGAGATCAAGGGCCATACGCCGGGCCATACCGGCTATGAGATCGTCTCCGGCAACAACCGCCTGCTCGATTTCGGCGATACCGCGCATAGCTCGATCGTCTCGCTGGCAAAGCCGACCTGGCATATCAGCTTCGACACCGACCAGGATGTCGGCGAGGAGAGCCGCGTCGAGATGCTGACCAAGCTGGCGAAAAGCCAGGAGACCATCTTCGCGCCGCATTTCCCCTTCCCCGGTGTCGGCAAGATCGAGCCGCAGGCCGATCACTTCGTCTGGAAGCCGACCCTGAGCGTCAAGTAAGCGACGGTTTTTGGCGGCGAGCTTCGGGGACCCCTCACCCCGCCTTCTCCCGCGCGGAGAGAGGGCGGGGTCGATGCGCCGGAGGGGTACCTTCTGCATACGATGATAGTCACGCGAAGATAGCGGCGATCCACTTGTCGGCGCATCACGCCCCAGGCTAGAATCGGCTATCAGCGTTGGGGGACTTACCAGTGAAAATCAATTTGCCGGCGGCCGTTTTCGGCGTCGCCTCGTTGCTCGTCGTCGGCTGCAGCACGACCGAGCATGTCAATTCCGACGGCACCTATCCGCAGGATGCGGTGAAGTGTTCGAATGACGATTCCACTTATGACAGCAAGACCAGCGGCGAGGCCTGCACGCGCCTGATCCAGTCGGCGGCGACGAAGAAAGCGGATCTCGTCGATGACTATTACTATCGCGGCAATATCTATCTGGACGACGCGGAATACCCCGCCGCCATTCAGGACTTCGATGCGGCGCTGAAGCTCGACCCCAATTACCTCGACGCCCTGAACAGCCGCGGCATCGCCTATCAGAGCATGGGCAAGTACGACGCGGCGCTGGCGGATTATGACCGGCTGACCGAGCTGAAGCCCGATTATCCCTATGCCTATGGCGACCGCGGCTCGCTCTATGCCCTCCAGGGCGACGAAGCGAAGGCCGTTCCCCAGCTCAACCGCGAGATCGAGCTGGCCAAGGGCAATGGCCTCAGCTACCGCACGCGCTGCTATGGCTATGGCCTGCTCAAGAAGGAGGACCTGGCGGTCGCCGATTGCGACCAGGCCTTGCGCCTGCACGCGGATGACGACATCGCCTTGGTCTTCCGCGGCTATGCCCATTATCATGCCGGGCACCTGGATGCGGCGATCGCCGATTATAACGCGGCGCTGAAGATCTATCCCAGGAACATCTCCGCTTTGTATGCCCGCGGCGTCGCCTATGCGGAACAGGGGAAAGCCGACCTCGCCAAGGCCGATCTCGCCGCCGCGCGGGCCGCTCGCCCGCATGTCGATGTGCTGTTCAACCTCGAGGGCATCAAGCCGCCGGCCGGGTTGTGACGGCGACAGCAGCGGCGCACCGCCGCCGGCGTGGCGGCGACGCGGCTGGCAGGGCGAAGCTGCTGTCGCAGCGTCACCGAGCGCTTCACGCTGAATGCCAAGCGGCAACATCGGCCCTCGCGTCGCCGCCGCGTTCCCGGGCGACGATCGGCATCTGCTCTTGCCGGCGATGATGCGATGTTGCCCTGCTGCCTATGAATGGTGCGTCGCAGCGATGCCGCAGCTATTTTCCGAAACCTTGCACCCGGCTGCAATTTAAGCCGCTGTGATTCGGATGCATGCCGACATCCCATGCCGCTGCGTGTGGTTCTTGCGGTTTACGTCAACGCAGGCGTCGATGATTTGCCGCGGGCCAAGTTCTCCATGTGCGCATATCGCCGCTTGTCGCCGCGCGAAACGGCGTCATCGACCGACGACGTAATCTCCCAACTTTCGTGTACATTCCGAATCTATTCCTCGACATAGGAATGTGGCTTCATAGTCTCGTTCCGGGACTGTGGCTGTTGGATTCTCCGAACACCTTCAGCCTCCCCTAGAGACGTCGGCAATGGCCCCCCAATGTCGGCGTCTCAATCTTTTGGGGTGCGGCTCCTCGCGAGGATCTGCAGTCGAGCTGGAAGAAAACGTATGCGTGGATAATGCATGCGGGTGGGGAATTTGAAGTTGATCCGGTGCCGAACATCAGTGTGGGGAACGAGATGATGGAGATGCCGCTGGAGCCATCCCTTTGGCTCAAGGTCAATCAAGAACACGTTCACATCAGCACAATTCCCCAGGCGCTCTACTGGTATCGCTCAGTGCATGCCATCAGAAAGGCCGACCATGACTGGTCGGTTCTGCAGGCGCTGGAACTGGCCGAGGTGACGCGTGACGCCAGGCAGGCCGCAGCCGCATCCCAAGCTTTCGCCGCACTGATCCAACTGGCGGGTTGCCGCCACATTCCGGCCGAAGTCGTGCCAATCAGGCGGCCGGGGAACGATGCGACGGTCTCACGCTATCGATAGAGCAGCTGCCGGCGGCAGATGCCGCTCCATCGGCGTTCATCGCGCCGGATGAGCATCGCATGCAAGGCGCCGCAGCTCCGGCCTGGCCAATCGCTGGCACCGCTTTAGCCTCAACTTATTGCGGCAGCGTCACCGAGATCTTCAGGCTGGAATACCAGGCGGCGACATTCGCCATGTCGTCCTCGCTGGATTGATACCGGGTCTTTGCCGGTCGGGACGAAACGCATGTTCGACCCGCAAGACAGTGATCGCCGATTACCGCGCGGCACCGAAGATCGATCCGCAATACGCGCCGTCCTTGTTCAGGCATGGCCTTGCCTATGCTGCACCGGGCAAGAAGGATTTGGCAAAGGCCGATCTGGCGGTGGCGCGCGCCCTTCATTCGCAAATCGACGCCCATATGGCCCCGGAGCAGATCACGCCGCCGTCCGGGATGTGACCAGGTGCTCTTTCATGGCGCTTTTGCGGCCGCCCGTCGCAAAACTGTAACAGCATCGGGACGTAGGCGGCCTCACCCGGCCACCGCGCAGTCGCAGGGACCATCCTGGCATCGCGAACAGCCCGATAAGCCCGAATTGCATTCTGCATATCATTGTACTCATCGGCGCAAACGGTTGCCGGAGACAGCCTCCGTTTGATAGCGTCATCCGCAAAAATAAACATCAGCATTCCGCTTTACGATTACCATCAGGGACGATGCGCATGAATCTCTACGTTCTTTATGGCCAGAAAATTAAAGAGAAGGACTATCTGGCGGCCTCCCATGTCCTGGAAACGATCTCGATGGTGCAACCCACTGCGCCTTATCTTTTATTGGAACTCGCCACAGTATACGTGACCCTCAAAGACCTTCGCTATCGGGCCAGAGCGCGTGAATGCTTGGAGCGATACATCGCTGTCGCCGAGCCGATCGATCCGGTCGCGATCACGCTGCTTGCAGTCAACGTCTACCGCGCGAGCGGTCCGATCGAGAAACTAAAACCGCTGCTCGATAAATATGGCCACCTGCTCGATGCGGAACATCTTCAGCAGCTCAATGCACTGGCAACCGAACAGGAAACCTATGAGGCGTCCCTGCGCAAGGTCACTGCCCAAGATATCGGCCGGTTGCCCTCGCAAATGAAAGACCTGGCCGATCTGCGGCTCTCGATCCGAAATTTCGTTCTTTCCGACCTCGCGCCCCAGCCGATCTTGAAGGACGCAGCGATATTCACCTTCGGCAGCTGCTTCGCCAACAACGTCGCGCGGGTGCTCAAGACGAGGAACTTCGACGTCGATAATTTCTGGGTGGGAGAGGAAGTCAATACGACATTCTCCAATCTGAACCTTGTCAAATTCATCCTGGGGAAAGAGGTTCCGGATGCGGATTACTATGGCGAGGTAATGGCGGGAAAGCCCGTTGCGGCACTGAAGGAAGCACTCACCCGCTCAAGCGTGATCATTTACACGATGGGTGTCGCGCCCGCCTTCTTCCAGAAGGAAACCGGGCGCTACGTTCCCCATTCTGCGCGAAACCTCAGAGCTCTATTGAAAGCCGAGGATGTCGAGTATCGTTTCTCCACGGTCGACGAGAACGTTGCGGCATTGACTGACTTGTTGGCCCTGCTGCGAGAGCACACGAACATCAGAAAGATGTTCGTCACCGTCTCTCCTGTACCGCTGGCATCGTCAATCGGCTTCAAGTCGACCATTTGCGCCGATACGGAAAGCAAGTCGATCTTGCGCGCAGCGGCGGGGACAGTTACGCGCCGTTTCGAAGACACCATGATCTATTTCCCCAGCTTCGAGGTGTTGAGATGGCTGCCCTCCTTTCAGGAGGCCGCCGCATTCGGCGCGGATGACGGCAACGTCCGGCATCCGAACGAAAGCTACGTCGCCGAAATTGTTGAGGCATTCATCGAGCGCTTCGGCGGCTAGAAGCGGACGCTTGCTTCCGGCTCCAAGCGGTGCCCGGCGGACGAAGGGATGGCGTCGCCCTATTGCGGCAGCGTCACCGAGATCTTCAGGCTGGAATACCAGGCGGCGACATTCGCCATGTCGTCCTCGCTGAGCTCCTGGGCGATGATCGACATCTGGTCCTGCTGGCGGGCGCCGGATTTGAAGGCCTTCAGCTGCTTGATGATATAGCCGGTATTGTCGCCCGCAAGGTTGGGGGCATCGGGATTCTTGGCGATGCCGTCGAGACCGTGACAGGCGGCGCAGACGGTCGCGACCTTCTTCTTGCCCGCGGCGACGTCGGCCGCGAAAGCCGGATGGGCCGTCATCGCCGCGGCGATCACGGCGAGCCAGGCAATGCCGCGACCGGACCGGCGCGCGGACGTGGCCGCGGCGCAGTTGCGACGCAGCGCGTCTTGGGTCGGCATGGACCCCGCCGACGCATGCCCGCCTGCGGCGACGGCGGTCAAGCCCGCCTGGCACGGAAGTGAGGCGATACGCGTGACAAAATATTGCGTGGGCCGTCGTGTCATGGGCATGGGCGACAGATCCTTCCCGGTCATCGAGCGGGCCACGGTTGGATGCCGCGGCCCGCTCTGTTGTGCCTGATTTATCGTGGCTGGTTCCTGTATCAGGCCCGGCCTTCCGCCGGGCCTGATCTTCTTCTGCTGTGCCTAATGTGGCGTCACGCCACCGCCGCCTATTTGGTATAGGAGATGCGGTAGATGGCGCCGGCGAAGTCGTCGGAGACCAGGATCGAACCGTCGCGCAATTGCGCGAGGGCGACCGGGCGGCCGATATATTCGCCATCATCGGTGAGCCAGCCGGCAGCAAACTCCTCCTGCTTGCCGGCCGTGCCGTCATCCTTCAACGGTGTGAAGAGGATGCGCGCACCGGCAGGCGTGGTGCGGTTCCACGAACCGTGCTGCGCGGTGAAGACACCGTGCTTGTAGCGGTCGGGGAACTTGCTGCCGGTATAGAACAGCATGCCGAGATCGGCGGCATGGGCAATCGTCTCCACGACCGGGAAGACGACGCCGGCCGGCGGCTCGACGGTCTTGTATTCATTGGTCCGCACATGACCGCCGCCATACCAGGGGAAGCCGAAATTCTGCCCCTGCTTGGTGACGTGGTTGAGCTCGCCCGGCGGGATGTCGTCGCCCATGCCGTCGACCTGGTTGTCATTGGTCCAGAGGTCGCCGGTCTTGGGATCGAAATCGAATCCGACGGGATTGCGCAGGCCGTCGGCGAAGACCTCGCGGTCGGTGCCGTCCTGGTTCATGCGGATGATGCCGCCGATGCCATATTTCTTGAAGACGTCGAGCTTCTCCGGCGGCGGCACGTTATAGGGCTGCCCCATCTGCACATAGAGCTTCTTGTCGGGGCCGACGGCGCAGACCCGGGCCGTGTGGTTGTAGCTTTCATCGGCGCCGGGAATGAGTTCGCCGTCCTTCACCACGTCGCCGGTGGCGACGTCGGGGCTTTCATAGAAGAATTCCGCCGCCGGGAAGACCCGGATGCGGTTGCGTTCGGCGATATAAAGGAAGCCGTCCTTGGAGAAGCAGACGCCGTTCGGGATGACGAAGGCAAGCGACGGGGCGAAACGCTTCACCTCGTCGGCGGTGCCATCCTTGTTGCGGTCGGTCACCGCCCAGACAGCATCCTTCCTTGTACCGACGAAGGTGACGACGCCTTGCGGCCCGACCGCCATGTGACGGGCATCGGGCACCACGGCATAGAGATTGATCTTGAAACCGTCGGGCAGCTTGATGCGTTCGAGATTTTTCTTCAGCTGATCGGCATAGTCGCCGGTCTGCGGCACCGGTTGAAAGGCCGCCATGGAGGTGGTGGTCGCCTGCATGTTTTCCAGCTTCTGCATGTTCTCGGTCGACGGTGCAGCGGTCGACGGCGTGGTCGATTGGGCATAAGCAACATTGGTCAGAGTCATGCCGGCAAGCGTCACCGCCCCGGCCGCAATCGCGGCGGCGGCAATAACGGTCGCGGCAACGGATGAGAGCAACAAAGTCTTCACTCGCGCCTCCTGTTTTTCTGAACCTTGGGATGCCTTGCGGATGCCAGAGCCTCCCCCCTATCGTGAGATGTCTGCGCCTGCGGGTCTTGTCCGGCCCGTCATTGCGAGACGCTCAAAAATAGCATGAAGTTTTATGCAAGGCGCGGGGAGTCTCGATGGCAAAGACGAGAAAAAGACGCGCCGCAGCACGCTTATTAACGAACTTGATCCAAAGGCCAATATCACGCAGCGCCTTCAGCTTTAGCAGCAGAGCGCGTGGGACTTTCTACCTTTCAGCGAGAGCGACGGTCGGGAATATCGCCGGCCCGGCCCTGGCATTGCCGACGATGCCCGATAGTGTTCGGATGCCCGTCCATGGATGCCGTCTCTATAGATGCCGTCTATGATGGCATGCTGCAACAACCGCTCGCCAGCGATCGGGCTCAACCAATCCGCAGACCGGGAGGACGGACATGCACAACGAGACATTGACCTATGATGCCGACGGGCTGGCAATGAAGAGCCAGCTTTTCTATCAGCCGTCCGCCGGACCGCGCGCCGGCGTGCTGGTCTTCCCGGAAGCCTTCGGCCTGGGCCCGCACGCGATTTCGCGCGCCGAGCGCCTGGCCCGCCTCGGCTATGTGGCGCTCGCTTGCGATATTTTCGGCGGCGGCACCTTGCTGACCGACCTTACCCAGGCGATCGGCCTGCTGCAGCCGCTCTATGCCGACACCGCCCTCATGCGCGCCCGGGGCGAGGCGAGCTTCGCCGCATTGACGGCGCGGCCGGAGGTCGATGCCGGGCGCATCGCCTCGATCGGCTTCTGCTTCGGCGGCACCATGTCGCTGGAACTGGCGCGCGGCGGTGTCGACCTCAAATCCGTCGTCGGCTTCCACAGCGGCTTGAAGACGACGGCGCCGAAAAGCGACGCCAAGGCCTGCAAGGCACGGGTGCTGGTCTGCATCGGCGCCGACGACCCCTTCATCCCGCCCGAGGAGCGCGCGGCCTTCGAGACCGAAATGCGCGAGGCCGCGGTGGACTGGCAGATGCATCTCTATGGCGGCACCGTACACAGCTTCACCAACACGGAAGCGGACAAGCGCAACAACCCGGCGGCGATGCGCTATTCGGCCGAGGCCGATGCCAGGTCCTGGGCGGCGATGCAGCAGATGTTTTCCGAAACCCTGGGATGAAGGCCGCCCCACGGAGGGCAAAGGGAAGTCAGAGCGGGGAGAAAGGCACTCTCTCCCCGCATGCCGTCAGCCTTGCAGCATCGAGCCCGTGTCGATGAAGCGCTGATGCCAGGATAGGGCTTCCTGCAGCAGAACCGGCGTCTGCAGGCCGTAGGAGCCTTGCTGCGCGCGCTTGAAGTAGTCCTGCAAAGCGGGCTTGTAAGCCGGATGGGCGCAATTCTCGATGATGACCTTGGCGCGCTGCTTCGGTGAAAGGCCGCGCAGATCGGCGAGGCCCTGCTCCGTCACAATCACCTGGACATCCTGGGTGATGTGGTCGACATGCGAGGCATGCGGCACGATCGCCGAGATCTTGCCGCCCTTCTTGGTCGACGGCGCCATGAAGACGGAGATGAAAGCGTTGCGCGCGAAATCACCCGAACCGCCGATGCCGTTCATGATGCGCGAGCCCATCAGATGGGTGGAATTGACATTGCCGTAGATATCCGCCTCGATCAGGCCGTTCATGGCGATGCAGCCCAGGCGGCGGATGAGTTCCGGATGGTTGCTGATCTCCTGCGGCCGCAGGATCATCTTGTCGCGGAAGCTCGCCATCCGCGCATTGATCGAGGCGGCAGCGTCGGGGCTCAGCGAAAATGCCGTCGCCGAGGCGATCCGCAGCCGCCCGCTTTCCAGCAGATCGAGCATGCCGTCCTGGATCACCTCGGTATAGGCCGTCATGTTGTCGAAGGGGCCGTCGACCAAGCCGCCCAGCACCGCATTGGCGACATTGCCGACGCCCGATTGCAGCGGCAGCAAAGTCGCCGGCAGCCGCCCCTTGGCGACCTCATGGCCGAAGAACTCCAGGAGATGTCCGGCAATGGCCCGCGCGGTGCCGTCCGGCGCCTCGAACGGCGCATTGCGGTCGGGCGCATCCGTCTCGACAATGGCGACGATCTTCGCCGGATCGCAGCGGAAGGATGTTTCACCGATCCGGTCATCGGGGCGGATGAGCGGGATCGGCACACGGTTGGGCGGCAGGGCCGTGCCGTAATAGATGTCGTGCATGCCGTCGAGGGCGGCATTCTGCCAGGAATTCACCTCGATGATCACTTGCCGCGCACGGTCGAGCCAAGTCTTGTTGTTGCCGACGGAAGAGGACGGAACCAGCGAACCGTCGGCCCGGATTCCAGATACCTCGATGACAGCGGTGTCGAGCTCGCCCAGGAAGCCCTGCCAGGCCATCGGCGCCACCTGACTGAGATGCATGTCGAGATATTCCATTTCGCCGCGATTGATCTTCTCGCGGGACACCGGATCGGAATTGTAGGGCAGACGCAGCTCGATGCCGTCGACGCGGGCGAGCGCACCATCGAGTTCCGGACCGGTCGAGGCGCCGGTCCAGACCTGGATCCGGAAAGGATGACCGGCCGCATGTTCGCTCTCGATCCGCTTTGCCAGAGCCTGCGGCACCGCCTTAGGATAGCCCGAGCCGGTGAAACCGCTCATCCCGACCACCGTGTTCGGCTTGATCAGGGCGGCGGCCGCCTCGGCCGGCATCACCTTGCCACGGAGTGCCGGATTGGCGATACGCGTCTGGTCAGTCATCTCTGCCTCGGGTGGATATAGACGGGAGGGCGCCGCCGTCAGAAAAACTGACGCCGCGCGCCACAAACAGGCCGCAGGATAGGCGTCGGGGCGGCCCTTGTGAATGAGCTAGATCAAGGAGGCTGCCCGTCGGAAAGTGCAGGTGTCGCTGGGGCTGGAGAACAATGGCCCGACCCTTGGCGCATAATATGCGGCGCGAAAATGCGCGTCTGCCGCGATTCCTACCGCGGCCTGCGTCCAGTGGGAGAGGAAATCATGCCATTCGGCCCGGTGCCGTGCAGACCGGGTCCGGCTTGGCCGGCATGGAACTTATGTCGTTCAGAAACCGCTCAAGAATAGGATTGAAGATATCCGGCCCCTGCCAGAACGGCGCATGCCCCAGTCCCGGCAAAAGCTGGCAGCAGCCCTGCCACAGATTGGCGTAATGCAGGCCCTCGATGTAGTCGAGATTGACGACGGGATCCGCCGCGCCGTTCACCATGGCGAGCGGCACGGACAGGTTTTCCGCGACCTGGCGCTGGTCGACATCGGTGTTGGCATGCGCCGTCTCGAACAGGGTCTTGCGCATCAGGCCATCGGTACGGCTGATCGCCTCATAGAGAGCCGGCGTGAAGCCGGTGCCGATGATGGCGTTGCCGAAGGAGGCGATCTCCATCGGCGACAGATGCTCCCGGCTGGCCAGCTTCATATGCGGCGTCGGTTTGAAGCCCTGCATGATATTCGTGGCACTAACGGGTGGTGTGCCGGTGATCATCAGCCCCCTGAGGCCGTCGAGCTGCGGCGCCATCTGCAGCGCGATATGGCCGCCGAGCGACCAGCCGAAGATCGCCAGCTCGTAGATGCCGATCATCTCCAGCACTTCCAAGAGCGCATCGGCGAGGCCCGGCAGCGTATAGCTGCGCGCCGGGTCCTGGGCGTTGCCGGAACGGCCATGGCCGGGGAGATCGATGGCGATCAGGTGATGATCGAGGGCGAGCGGCCCCGTCATCTGGTGCTTGAAAACCTCGCCGCTGGTCGAGTTGCCATGGATCAGCAGAAGCGGCAGCTTGCCCCGTCCGCTTTCCGCGACGGCGACCCAGCCATGCGAGGTGGCAAGCGCGTAGCGATGTGAAACATCGGTCATGACGGGCATGCGCTAAGCCGACACGCCGCCATCGACCTTCAGATTGGCGCCGGTGACGAAGGAGGCTTCGGGACTGGCGAGATAGGCGACGAGGCCGGCGGCCTCTTCCGACTTGCCGAAACGCTTCAGGGCGATCGCCTCATGGATCTTGTCGCCGCCCGGCGCCTGGCGGACGGCACGGAACATATCGGTTTCGATTCGGCCCGGCTGAACATTGTTGATGGTAATGCCGCGGGGACCGAGATCGCGGGCGAGACCGCGGGTCAGGCTGGCGATCGCGCCCTTGGTCATGGCGTAGACCGCGTGGCCGCCGATCGGCATGTAGTCGCTGCTGACACTGCCGATATTGATGATGCGGCCACCTTCGCGCATATGCCGTGCCGCCTCCTGGGTCGCAACGAAGACGCCCTTGATGTTGACGGCGACCATGCGGTCGAAGTCGTCGACCGAATAATCGGCAAGGGTTCCAGGCAGCTCGATGGCGGCATTATTGACGAGAATATCGAGCCGGCCGAAATGCTTGACCGTCGTCGTCACCGCCGCCTTCACCTGATCGGCCGCGCCGTTATCGGCCCGGATAGCCAGGGCTTTGCCGCCCGCAGCCTCTATCTCCTTCACCAGGGCCTCGGCGGGCCGGTGCGAGGCGAGATAGGTGAAGGCGATCGTCGCCCCCTCGCCGCTCAACTGCCGCGTAATCGCCGCGCCGATACCGCGAGCCCCGCCGGTAATCAGGGCAACCTTTCCCGTTAAACGACCCATGATGTCCTCCAATCAGCTGCTGCTCCGCCGCATCAGATGCGGACGTGAGAAAGGGCAGACTGGTTGTCGCGGATTGCGCAATGATTGCGAGATCGGCCTAGATTGCTACAGCCGTAATAAAACCCGCGGCAAAGCGGTGATGGATCCGGCCTATTCTTCCGGTTCACCGGGAAACTGTGCCGCATCCGGCGGTATTGGCACCCCGGGAAGCTTACGCCGAGTCCAGATATGGACGGCGTTGCCGAGATCCGGCGGTTGGTCGAGCGAGCCGCCTTTGACGCTGACCGTCGCGTCCCGTTCCTTGTCCCCATGCCACAACCGGCTGCCGCAGAGCGCACAGAAAAAGCACTCGACGACATTGCCGCTGTCGCTCGGCCGCGACCAGCGGCGCAGTTCGCCCTTGATCAGGCGCAGATCGGCGCTGTCGACGATGACGGAGATGCCAAAGGCCGAGGCCGATTGCTTCTGGCATTCGCGGCAATGACAGACATAAAGCGCCCGTGGCGCGGCCGTGATCTCGTATCGGACGTGCCCGCATTGACAGCCGCCGGTGCGAATGATTTTGCCGGCGTGATGCGTCCCTGTCAGATGCGCCTCCGCCATGCGTTTCCGGCAAACTCTTAGGCCTGGCCAAGGCGCTGTTTCAAGCGCGGCACGGCGAAGTCGAGGAAGGCGCGGAGCTTCAGCGGTGCCGGACGCGTGGCGGCATAGACCAGGCTGAGCGGTAACGGCTCCGGTTCGAAATCGCGCAGGATGGTGACGAGCTTGTCTTCGTGCACCGCCTGTTCGACCTGATAGCAGAGCACGCGGGCAAGGCCGGCACCGGCGATGGAAGCGGAGATCGCCGCTTCCGCCGTGGTGACGGCGAGACGCCGGCGCAACGGCACGCTTTCCATCTTGCCGTTGATGCGGAACGGCCAGGAATCCGGCACGGTCAGGGCGGCACGGGTGATGCAGTCATGCTGATCGAGTTCGTCAGGGTGCTGCGGCGTGCCGTTCTTGGCGAGATAATCGGGGCTGGCGCAGATCACCCGGCGGATGGCGCCGATACGCTGGGCGATCAGGCTGCTGTCCGGCATATGGCTGATGCGCAAGGCAAGGTCGATCTGCTCGCCGGGCAGGGTGACCACATCGTCGTTGAGCAGCAGTTGCACATCGACCTCGGGATGGATGCGCAGGAATTCGACCGCCACCGGGGTCAAATGCAGATGGCCGAAGACCAGCGGTGCGGTGATGACGAGATCGCCGCGCGGGATATCGTAGGCGCCCGCCGCCCGCCGTTCCGCTTCACCGAGATCGTCGAGCAGGCGGCGGCAGGATTGGTAATAGTTTTCACCCGCCTGGGTCAGGGTCAGTTTACGGGTCGAGCGGTTGATCAGGCCGACCCGCAGGAGATCCTCAAGATCGGATACCCGGCGGCTGACAGTCGCCAGAGGCATGCCGAGCTGCCGCGCCGCTGCCGAAAAGCTGCCGGCTTCGATGACCGCGATGAAAGTCGACATGGAGGCAAAGCGATCCATTGCATACTTCCATATTCTGGAAAAATACCCGGCATTTTAGCCAGAATATCTTTCCAGATGGAAGAAGCATCTTGATCAGACATCCCACCAAGCACCAAAAAGTCGCCCGGGCTCAGTTGCCGGGCGGAGTCAGCACGCCCGGATTGTAGGGCCGCGGTTTCATCCAGGCATCCGGCGTGCTGTCGGCCGGCGCCGCGACCGAGGAACCGTCGGGATCGTAAGGCTGGGCATGCAGCCAAGCCGGCGAGGGCTTGATAGAGGGCTGCAGGGAACGGGCTGCGTCCTTTGCCTTCGGCATCGGATATGCCGCGTCCCGCTCGACCGGCTGGGCCGTCGGCTTGGCCTCAGGCTTGATTTGCGGCGGCTGGGCCTGGCCCGGCGCCGTCGTCAATGTCTCGGCTCCCCCCGTCGCTTGCTTGAGCGTCTCGCCCGGCGTCGCACCGGGCGCCACGGCCGGTGCCGCGCCGGGTGCCTGCTTGGAGACTGACGCCGAGGCCGGTACTGCACCCGGTGCGGGTACCGGTAGCGGTGAAACCAGACTTGGTGCCGGCTGCGCCGAGAGCGGCGTCATCTCGACCGCCGGGGCCGGGGCCGAAGCGACGCCGGACGGTGCAGAACTGGAGGGTGACGGCGCGGTTTGCGGCGTCGGTGCGGCTGGCTTCGGCAAATCGGCGGCGGGCTGCGACACTGGCTTCGGCGGAGCAGGCGTTGTTATCGGCGAGGTATCGGCGGCTTTCTGCTGACCCGAGCCAGCATTGGTCGTTGGCAGGTCGGAACCCAGCTGCCCTTCCTGCCGATCCGACCAGGGATGGAAGTAAAGGGCGAGACCGATGACGAGCGCACCGGCAAGGATGAGGACGCCATGGCGTCGCCCGCCGGCAACCGATTGCACCGGCCGATCGAATGACGTGGTGACGAGGTTGCGGATATCCTCAGGTGCGCGCAACTCGCCCCATCGTGTTTCAGCCAGACCTGGCTCGCGCCGCACCGCCTCCGGGGAAGAAAGGCGCTCCGCCGATGGCTCGCCCGGCGGCGCGGCCGGCGGCATGGCGGCGGGGACCGCCTGCTCCGCCACGGCCTCCGACACGATGGCGGGCGAAGGCGCGACGGAGGATGAAGGCGCGACAGGGAACGAAGGCGCGGAAGCCGGCATGGCGTGATGGACATACTCAGCGATGCGCCTTTCGCCTGCGACGGACCGATCCGGATGATCGATGTCGCCAGCAGGATCTGCCCGGCCCGCAGCGGCGTTCTCCGCCGCGCGCCGCGCCGCCTCACTAAGATCATGCTCCTGCTCGCGCCGATAGCGCTCGAGCACATATTGCTCTTTCATCCGCCGGCGTTCCGCCGCGCGTTCTTCCGCGGCGCGTTCTTCCACCGTTGGGGCGGGAGCCGGCCGCGGCGAGAGAGCCTGGGTCAGGCGATCGAAAGGCGAGGCCTCGCGATCCGCCCTCGGCCTGTCATCCGACCCCGCATCCGCGGGAATTTCCGCGCGCCCTTCGGACGCGCCGGTTGCACCGCGCAAGCCTTGACTGCGGCGCGCCAGTTCGGCCGCTATCTGTTGTGGCGTCAGACGTGCAAGATCGAGGGACTCCGTCTCCATCCTCGGCTCCTTCCCGGTCGCGCGGCGCGACTCTTGCGATACCTTTTCCGCAGATGAAGTCGCATCGCGAGGTGTCGGTCTTTGCGCGATCATCGTTCTCCTCATCGGCCGCTGCCATCCACCGTCAGTCGCCGCCGCGGCACGAACCAATTCTCGCTCCCCCCTCGCCGAGCCAAGCGTCGCTGAGCCAAGCGTCTCCGAGCGAAGTGATCTTGGTTCTTGCGAAATCACCGGGGGATATCTGACATCAACGCCCGCCCCTGCGGCTGGTTCCAGGAGACGAAACGGGCGGTGTCACAAATATGTGGGCCAGGGAAGTGATCGGCCGGGAGCGTGAAGGGCCGGGCGTGACGCAGGGCGCGCGTAACAGGTGTTAAAGCAGGCCGGGATCGATGGTGAACAATTCTTGCGCGCGGCCGATGCCGCGCAAGGCATAGCGCCCAACGGAAACCAAGCGCGCTTGTGTCGGTCCCGGCAGCGCCGCCACGAAACGATCCGAAAGCAGCATGGCGCGATCGATCGAACGGCACATGGCGGCAATGCGGCTGACCTCATTCACGGCGGGGCCGACGACGGTGAAGTCGAGCCGGTCATCGCTGCCGATATTGCCGTAGAAGACATCGCCGATGTGGAGACCGAGATAGACGCTGGTGATCGGCCGTCCCGCCTGTCGCCGCTTCTCGTTCAGCTCGACGATGCGGTGGCGCAATGCCTCCTCGGCCTGCAGAGCCTGCTGGCAGGCGATGGCGGGATCTTCCGCCTTGAAGATCGCCAGCACGCCGTCGCCGATCAGTTTCAGCACGTCGCCACCGGCCTCCTGTACCGAGGTAATGGCGGCTTCGGCATAGTCGTTCAGGAGGGGAATGATCTCGTCGGGTGCGGCGGTATCGGTGATGGTGGTATAGCCGCGCAGATCGGAAAACCACAAGGCGGCGTGGATACGATCGGCGACGCCGCGGGTGATGCGGCCGCTGAGCACGCGCTGGCCGGCATCCTTGCCGAGATAGACGTCCACCAACGTGCCAGCAATCCGCGTGAGAGATGCGCATTTGATGGCAATGGCAAGCTGCGGCATCAGCCGGCGCAAGGCGAGAAGATCGTCTTCGCTGAAACCTTCCGCGTGTTCCGTCGTCCAGTGCGAGAAGAAGCCGTCCATTTCACCGATGACCCCGGCCGCGGCGAAGCGATGCACGAAGGCGATATAATCGGTCTGGCCTTCGGCCTGCAGGCGATCGGCCGGATAATACAGGACAGGCTCGCCGAGGCCGATCCGCAGCCGCAACTCGGCGCCGCCATTCTGCCACAGCTGATAGAAGGCGGTGTGGCGCCAATTGTCTTCGGCGCTGCCGCCCTGATTGGTGGGCCCGTAGGCGATTTCGGCTTGCTCGACCGGTTCGTCATGGCGCCAGGGAAAGGCGCGGCCTTCATAGACCGGATGCAGCGTGTCGATGAAGACCAGCGATCGCGTCAGGTCCAGCCCGGCCGCCCGACACCGTTCGCAAAAGCCGCGCAGCAGATCCGGCTCGGAAAGGCCGGCCAGACCGGATTGCGCCAGCCAGGTGGCGATGCCGGACAGGTCCTCTTCTCGCATCGGTTCCCTTCCGCTTTCCTTGACGCTGGGGCGTCTGTCCTCCTCTATTGACCGATCCGGGACCGGCTTGCAACCTTGCGAAGCCTGCGCCATATGATGAGCCACGCCGCATGTGCCTTTGCATGTATTTCAGTGGCACGACAGCCGCGACACCTCACGAGTGCGATCGATGAATGCCCTTACCTTCGACAATGCCTTCATCCGTGACCTGCCGGGTGACCCGGAAACAGGACCGCAGCGCCGGCAGGTGCATGGGGCGCTCTATTCGCGAGTGGCGGCCACTCCCGTGGCGGCACCGCGGCTGATCGCCCATGCCGCGGAAGTCGCCGAACTGCTCAGCCTCGATGCCGCGGCAATCGCGGCGCCGGATTTCGCGGAAATTTTCGCCGGCAACAAGCTGATGCCCGGCATGGCGCCTTATGCAGCCAATTACGGTGGTCACCAATTCGGCAACTGGGCGGGACAACTGGGCGACGGACGCGCCATTTCGCTGGGTGAAGTCATCAACCCGGCGGGCAAACGCTGGGAGCTGCAGTTGAAGGGTGCCGGACCGACCCCCTATTCGCGCCATGCCGACGGCCGCGCGGTCCTGCGTTCCTCGATCCGCGAGTTCCTGTGCAGCGAGGCCATGCATCATCTCGGCATTCCGACCACCCGCGCCTTGTGCCTGGTGGCGACCGGAGAGCAGGTCGTCCGCGACATGTTCTATGACGGCCGCCCGCGCGCCGAACCCGGCGCCATCGTCTGCCGCGTGGCGCCCTCCTTCATTCGCTTCGGCAATTTCGAACTGCCGGCCTCGCGCGGCGATGTCGGTCTGCTGACGCAATTGATCGATTTTTGCATCCGCCGCGATTTTCCCGAACTTGCCGCTGCGGCGGCGGCGGACGGATCATTGTCGGAAGAGATTCGCGCCAGCTGGTTTGCCGAGATCTGCGCCCGCACCGCGCGCATGGTGGCGGGCTGGATGCGGGTCGGGTTCGTGCACGGCGTGATGAACACCGACAACATGTCGATCCTCGGCCTTACCATCGATTACGGTCCCTATGGCTGGATCGACAATTTCGATCCGGGCTGGACGCCCAACACCACCGACGCCCCGGGCCGGCGCTATCGCTTCGGCCAGCAGGCTTCCGTCGCCTATTGGAACCTGACGCGCCTGGCTTCCGCCTTGATCGGCGCCTTTGCCACCACCGAGCCCTTGCAGGCAGGGTTGCAGCTTTATGTCGACACCTACCGTGCGGGCGAACGCGCGCTGATCGCCGGCAAGCTGGGGCTGCGTGACTGCCGTGAAGAGGATGCTGGCCTGATGCAGCGGCTGCAGGAATTGCTGACGGCCGGGGAGATCGACATGACGCTGTTCTTCCGCCACCTCGCCGATTTCGATCCGACGACATCGCAAAGCGCGTCCCCGGCGAACGCGCTTTTCACCGATGCCTTTTACGACACGGCTAAACGTGCAGAGGTGGAAGCAGCGCTGAACAGCTGGCTGGCGGAATATGCAGCGCGGCTCGCAGCGGATGAAAGACCGGCTGCGGAACGGCGCCGGGAGATGAACCAGGTCAATCCGCGCTACGTATTGCGCAACTATCTGGCCCAGCAGGCGATCGATCGCGCGGAACAGGGCGACGAGGCAGGCATTCGCGATTTGCTGGACGTCATGCGCCGGCCTTATGAGGATCAGCCAGGAAGGGAAAGCTTTGCGCAGCGACGGCCCGATTGGGCTCGCGATCGGGCCGGCTGCTCGATGCTGAGCTGCAGTTCCTGACCGGTAGCAAGCCCGTAGGCACGCGAAAGTGATCACGCGGCAGGCGCCAGCTGCTTCGCGGAAGAAAACGGCGGGCCGCCGCCCTTGCCGGAAACGTCGATCGAGCGCAGTCTGGGAGAATCCGTCGCCTATCCGTTAAGGCGCGGTGTCATCACGAGCCGGCAGCCGCCGGCGCGCAATCCCGCTTGATTACATCCGCCGGCACGCCTGCCGGCCTTTCCTCAGCTGTGGAGCGTGACTATGAAACATCCGTCGATTCGTGATCGGTCCATTGGCTGTCGGTCGGTGCTTGGCCGACTGAGCCTGACAGCCGCCGCCGGCGGCCTGCTGTCGATCGCCAGCTTTTCATCCGCCCTTGCCGCCGACCCGGCCAAGGAAATTTCGACCGCGGTCGATCACGCCGGCTATGCGGCACAGGCGACCGTCATCAAGACGGCCTATACGCATCTGCACCATGTGATCAACTGCCTGGTCGGCCCCAAGGGCGATGATTTCGATGCCAAGGAGGCCAATCCCTGCGCCGCCATGGGCGATGGCGCCATTCCCGACAGTACCAATGCCGCCACGAAAATGGCCCTGAGCGCCGCCGTCACCAAGGCCAAAGCGGGGCTTACGGCGACCGATCTGACGGCAGCAAAGGCCGATGCCCAGGCCGTGCAGGAAATGCTGCAGCAGGTCAAATAACACGCACTTTCCCGGCCGCGGCGGTGAGGCGAAGCCGCGTGAACGCGGCGTGCTCACCGCCTGCGTTCGGCGGCAAGCTCAGCGTTTGGCTGAAGATAGCGGCTGGGCAGCCTTGGCGGTGGTTTGCTGGCCGGCCCGCCGCTTCACCGGCGACTTGGCCGCGCTTTTGGCGGCCTTAGTCGGTGTCGACGCTGCCGGCTGCGCCGTCGTCGAAGCGGCAGGCGGCGCCGCGGCGGTCGTCATGTCGGCGGCAGCTTTCGAGGCGGCGGCGTGGGCGGCCTGGGCGCCGGCCGTGGGCGTGCCGCCCGATAGCGCCGGCCCGCTCGGCTGCAGGGCCGCCGGAATCCCGACGGTGGAAGCAATCGCGGGCCGCTCATGAATGGCCGGTGCCGTCAGGCCTGCTGCTGGCGCCGGGGATGCATCCATCGCCGGTGAGGCGACTGTCGCCGGCGCCGCAGGCCTCGGCTCCGCGCGCATCGACCCGACAGGCAGCGTGGCAGGCAGCGCGTTGGACAGCGTGTTGGGGAGGCGCGGCGGTACGGACGGCGCCGATGCGACCGCCGGCGATCGCATATCAGGTGATCGCGTATCAGGTGACCGCGTACCATGGCCGACGGGTGCCGAAACCGGCAGAAGAATAGCCGCGACACCGAGGCCGACAATGGCTCCGATCACGAGGCCACCGATCAAAGTCAGCCAGTCGATCTTCTTCAGCCGCAGGAAGACGGGATGCAGCGACGCCGGCGTCGATCGTGCCGCTGACCGCGCCATGGAGGATCGCAGCATCGACGACCGCAGTGTCGCAGTTCGCAGTGTCCGGGCCAGCGCATCCGCCCGCGGATTGCCGATGCCCGATTTATCGATATCCGGTCTATCGATGCCTAGTCTATCGATCCCTAGCCTATCGATTCCTAGCCTATCGATTCCGGGGCCAAAGAACTTTCGCAAGCCGGAGCGGCGGGCGGGGAAATAGCGCACCGCCGGCCGCCGTGGATCGGCGTCCTGGGGCGCGGCGGCCGATATCATGCTCTCCGGCTGCGGCGCCGGCTCATCCGCCTCGGCTAGGGGAGACGGCGTGGGAACCACGGATACCGGTGCGAGATCGGTTGTCATTTCCGAAGACGGCGTGAGAGCGGCAAAGTCATCCTGCTGGTCGATCTGCCAATGGTCGAGCGCGCGGCTGAGCGCTTCCAGCGGCGCGCGACCTTTCGGGTCTTCGGCAAAGGGCCGTTGCGACGCCCAGGCGCCGGGCATGCGCGAACGTTGCAGCTGGTCTTCGCGCAGGCCCATCTTGATCAAACTGGCGTCGACGTTCCCGGAGACGCCTGCCTCGTCGCCGATATCGGACGGCGCGGTCGGCGGCGCAGCAGACGGTGCCTGCGCCGATGACGCATCGATATCGTCGGACTGCTGGCGGATTGCCGCGCGCAATGATTGCGATGAGGCGGGCTGGGATTGCGCCGAAACCGGCTGCGAGGTGACGACGTCGGGTGGGGCCGCCTGCGGCGCGGATGCCTCAGTCGGGAATGCCTCGCTCGAAGATGGCTGCGGCTGGCTGCGGCGCGCGAGTTCGATCGCCACGTCGCGGATGGTCTTCTTCGAGAGATCAAGTTTATCATTGTCGGCACTTACCTGCCGACGGCCTACTGTGCTCATGCCAACACTGCTCCCCGACACTTGCTGCGCCAAATGCGGGTTCAGCTTTGCCCGCCTCTTTTTGGGCCAACGCCTGCCGGCCGGGGGAGTTCCAGAACCTGACATCACCGTTTCATCCCGGCGTCGCCGAGATGTCGCAATTTTGTCGCAGATAGGGGCGATCCGGTTGGGTTTAGCCAAACATAGGCCGCGGGGATGATCCGACAAAAATAGCGGCAGCCCGACCGCCCCCCGCGCCCTCCAAAATAATTTAACACATTATTTCAGGGTGTTACCGCTCAACCGAGGGGAACGTCCTATCGTCACGGGCTCTTGCCAGTCCCCTGCGGCTGGGCTATCGGTTGCGGGTTGCGGCGCTGCAATAAATCAAGAACCGACGCCGCTTGCTGATCCTAAGGAGCCCATTCATGGCCTTGCCTCTCGCTTCCAATAAACCGCTGCTGGCATCCTTGACGGAAAAATCCGTGCTGATGCATGTCGTCGTCGTGGTGCTCGGCAGCCTGCTGCTCGCCGCCGCCTCGCAGATCCAGGTGCCGTTCATTCCGGTGCCGATGACGATGCAGACCTTCGGCGTGCTCACGGTCGGCGCCATCGGCGGCCGCCGCCTCGGCGTCGAGACGATCGCGCTGTGGCTTGTCCTCGCCGCGATCGGCCTGCCCTTCCTGGCGGGCGGCGCCGGCGGCCATGCGATTTTCGTCGGCCCGACGGCCGGCTATCTGCTCGGCTTCCTGATCGCCGGCTATGTGGTCGGCTGGCTGGTGGAACGCGGTGCCGCGCGCAACCTCGTCGCGCTGGTTGGCAGCCTGGTGCTCGGCGAAGTGATCCTGATGGGCCTGGGCGCCGTCTGGCTCGGCTACCTCTATGGCGCCGCCGTCGCCTGGAACAGCGGCGTGGCTCCCTTCCTGCTGGGCGATGCGCTGAAGATCGCGCTCGTCGCCAGCACGGTGCTGGCCAGCAACCGCCTGCGCAAAGCAGCCTGACCTGATGAACGCGGCCGCGTGAGGATCGGCGGATGATCCGATTGCGGCCGCATCATCTTCTTTGCATGTTGACCTATGCGGGGCGTGGTTACACGCCCCGCTTCACATCCGGGATGGACGACCTCATCGCCCGGCTCGGCGGCGGCGCGGAAATCCTCCTCGTCGAGGGGCCGGATGACATTTGTGCCCCATGGCTGGAAGAAGCGAGGCTCGGCGAAGCCGCGGAGAAAGCCGCTCCGCAGAAAGCGGCTGCGGAGAAGGCCGCTACCGGGCAAGCCGGCGCTGAGATACGCGCACCGCATTGCCATGAAAGCCGCATCGCCCAGCGCGACGCCAAAGCCGCGAGCGATATCGCTGCCTTGCTGGAACGGGAAATCAAGGCCGGGAACAGGCTGCGCCTGGATGCGGCGCTGATCGCCCGGCTTCGCCACGCCTTCCATGACAATAGCATTCGCAGCGGCTGCGCAGCTTGCGAATGGAAAGACTTCTGCGATAGCCTCAGCGCCGCCGACTTCATGGACTGCCGCCTGCAGGCGAGATGACGGCGCGCCGCCGAACCGGTTGCAGAAAATCCGCCGGCGACGTTACGCTGAGCGCACGTCCTTCCCGACCACCGCCGACGGCCGACCGCTCGATATTGGCATGCAACATCCCTCATCCGATATCCCTGGGGTCTCGCCGACCGATCCAATCGAACAGCAGGAATCCAGCAGATGATCGAACTCTATTTCTGGCCGACACCCAATGGACTGAAGATCCGCCTCTATCTCGAAGAGACCGGATTGGCGCACAAGCTGTTTCCCATCAATATCGGCAAGGGCGAGCAGTTCGATCCCGCTTTCCTGAAGATCGCCCCCAATAACCGCATCCCCGCCATCATCGACCGCGCGCCACAAGATGGCGGCGAGCCGATCTCGGTTTTCGAATCCGGCGCGATCCTGCTCTATCTCGCGGAAAAGACCGGCCAGCTGCTACCCACCGCACTTCGCCCGCGCAACGAGGTCATCGAATGGCTGTTCTGGCAGATGGCGGGCCTTGGCCCCATGGCGGGGCAGAACGGGCATTTCAACGTCTATGCGCCGGAAAAGGTGCCCTATGCCATCGAACGCTACACCAAGGAGACCAGCCGGCTCTATGGCGTCCTGAACAAGCGCCTCGCCGACCGCGCCTTCATCGCCGGCGACTATTCGATCGCCGATATCGCCTGCTATCCCTGGATCGTGCCGCACAAATCGCATGGCCAGAACCTGGAGGACTTCCCCCATCTCAAGCGCTGGTTCGAGACCATCAAGGCGCGGCCGGCAACCCTGCGCGTTTACGAAGGTGAAAAGGAAGCCTACGGCCCGCGCGACGGCAAGATTTCTGACGAGGAACGCAAAATCCTGTTCGGCCAGACGGGCAAGCCGCAACCCTGACCGGCAGCAACCGCTGCTACCGGTATGCGCGGTTGTGAAGCGGCGGTGCTTGTCTTCGGCCTTGTCTTCTGCCGTTGGTCTTATCATCTGTCATAAATGAAGCCCCGCTGACCGGATTCACCGCTTTGAGAGGGAGAATCCGGCGCCGGAAAGCGTTATAAGGCTATGCGAAAACGCCGGCCGCGCGGGCGGCAAGCGTCAAGAAAATGTGATCCCGCCGTGCCCCCTCGACAATCGCAATGTCGACAGGCGAAATGTTGGCGGGCGGAATGTCGGCAGGCGGAATGAGGAGACGGACCATGAGCATCAGATATCATCGGACCGCGGGCTGTCGGGCCGCGCCGCTGATCGTCGCGGTGGCGCTCGCGATCCTGCCACTGACGTCATCGCTCGGCCGCGCTGACGATGTCGGCAACGATCTCGACACGGCCGGCCAGTCGATCAAGAAAGCGGCGCAGGATACAGGTACCGCCATCGGCAACGGCGCCAAGGATGTCGGCAACGCCGTCGAGAGCAAGGGCAACGAGGCCGTCAGCGCTACCAAGCAAGGTGCCGCGACGGCCGGCGACAAGGTCGAGCAAGGCGCCCAGGAAACCGGCAATTTCTTTGAGCGCTCCGCCAATAAAGTGCGCACCGAAACCGGCGCCTTCTTCAAGCGGGTCGGCGAGTTCTTCGCCGGGCCGTAAGGCGCGTCCGCGGCAGCCGCTGCCATGACCTGATGGCGGTGGCTTATCGCGCAGCCGAAAGAGGCCCCTCACCCAACCCTTGCCCCGCCCACCAAATCAATGTCGGCCTGTGGCGGGGGGCGCGGCGAAGGAGAGATGTCCTACACCGCTCACTTGATCAAAATCGCGCGTCGTGCAACGTGATGCGGCGAAAGCTGCGGGCGGGTCCTGCAGGTGGCGGGAGCAAGCGGGGCCGATCGGCATGAGCAAGACGGAATTGACGGGACGCTGCCTGGTGGCGGGCGCGGCCGCGGGCGAGGTGCTCCAGGCCGAGATCGGCCTCAGCTTCTGGGGCGGCGTCGATCCCTTCACCGGCACCGTCATCGACACCCATCATCCGCTGCAGGGCAGCTGCATCACCGGCAAGATCCTGGCGATCCCCAGCGGGCGCGGCTCCTGCACCGGCAGCAGCGTGCTGCTGGAACTGATCCTCAACGGACACGCCCCGGCCGCCCTGGTCTTCGCCGAGGACGAGGAAATCCTGACGCTGGGCGTCATCGTCGCCGAGGAGATGTTCGGCCGCTCGCTGCCGGTCGTCAGCCTGGGCGCCGAAAGCTTCCAGGCCCTGCGCCATGCCAGCCATGCCGAGGTGAAAGACGGCCGGCTCATCATCGACCGCCCCGGCAGCGGCGGCAGCTCGACGACGGCAGCCCCGGCAACGCCTCCCGCCCCGCACCTCGCGCTGGCGCCAAGCGATCAGGCGATGCTGGACGGGGACAAGGGCCAGGCGGCCCAGGTGGCGATGCGGATCATCAAGCGCATGGCCGAATTGCAGGGCGCGGAAAAACTGATCGACATCACCCAGGCACATATCGACGGCTGCATCTATACCGGCCCGGCCAGTCTGCGTTTTGCCGAGCGGCTCTGCGATCTCGGCGCGCAGGTCAGCGTGCCGACCAGCCTCAATGCCATTTCAGTCGATCAGCGCCGCTGGCGGCAGCTCGGCATCGACCCTGCACTGGGCGAACCGGCGAGCCGCCTCGCGGACGCTTATCTGCGCATGGGGGCCAAACCGACCTTCACCTGCGCGCCCTATCTGCTCGATACCGCACCCGCTTTCGGCGAGCAGATCGTCTGGGCGGAATCCAACGCCGTCGCCTATGCCAATAGCGTGCTGGGCGCGCGCACGATGAAGTACCCGGATTATCTCGATATCTGCATCGCGCTCACCGGGCGGGCGCCCTTGAGCGGCTGCCATCTCGATGCCCATCGCCATGCCACCCTGCAGATCGACCTGCCGGCGCTCACCGGGCTCGACGATTCCTTCTATCCCCTGCTCGGCTATCTGATCGGCGGGCGCAGCCCCAATGCGATCCCGGTGGTGACGGGGCTGGAGCGCGCGGCCCCCAACCGCGATGACCTGAAGGCCTTTGGTGCTGCTTTCGCGACAACCTCGGCGGCGCCGATGTTCCATATCGTCGGCGTCACGCCGGAGGCCGATACGCTCGACCAGGCCCTGGGCCACCGGGCACCGGCACGCCGCCTGGCGATCACCCCGGCCGATCTCCGCGCCAGCTGGCGCGAACTCAACAGCGCCACCGACAGGAGCGTCGATCTCATCTCGCTCGGCAATCCGCATTTCTCGCTCAGCGAATGCGCCAAGCTCGCCGATCTCTGCCGCGGCCGGCGCAAGCATGCGGGTGTGACAATGATCGTTGCCTGCGGCCGCGCCACCTATGAAGCGGCGCAAGCCGCCGGCCATGTCGCCGTGCTGGAAGCCTTCGGCGTGCAGGTGCTCAACGATACCTGCTGGTGCATGATCACCGAGCCGGTGATCCCGCCCTCGACCCGCAACCTGATGACCAATTCCGGCAAATACGCCCATTACGGCCCGGGCCTGGTCGGCAGGAAGGCGCATTTCGGCAGCCTCGAGGCTTGCGTGGCGGCGGCGTGCGATGCCCGTTCACCGGACAGGTTGCCGGCCTGGCTGGGCAATGTCTCCAACCGGGGCTTAGCAGAATAAGAGGCGCCCACAGCTGCAAGGCGAGATGGCAGTCGGCGTCGTCAGCTTCAAGGGCATCCCATACCGCGCCGTCGGTCGAGCCACTGTGCTGGTCGGCGCCACAGCCGGTCGCCCCCTGGGACGACGTGCGCGAGGCAACGTAGTTCGGCCCGGAATGTATGCGAAAGAACTAATGAGGGTCACACGCCCATCGGCGCCGACTGGCTAGCTCGGGGTGATCGACAGCCACCATAGCGTGACGGTGGCAATATCGCTGTGCCGAAAGGGTGCGGCATGCAAGCGCCCGACGACATCACCGGTGCATGACGACTGGGCCGGTGGCTCCGCCCTCGACCCGCAACCTGATGATCAGTTCCGGCAAATACACCCACGATGTAAGCGTTCGGCCCTGGCCGCGTTATAACGAAGTCGAGCTAATGTCTCGCCCTGACAGCCATTCTTTGCTCAGTGACCGTCAATGTTTTTCAGCGTAATGCCGTTTCACAACGACCCTTGTCAAAAAGAGTGCGGAAGCGAGAAGGAGCAATCCGATTCCGAGATAAGTGTTCCGATAGATGGTGTCATGTTCGGCTTGAGTGATATAAACTGTCGATCCATGGTTCTCTAAGGGATAAACCCTCCCCGCTTCTGGGATAGGCACAGAAGAATCATGCGTTGCATATTCCGTCCACAGATATATCGAAAAGAACCAGAAATAGAGCCCGGCAACACCAGATGCTACCGTTAGCAGCCGCAGAATTAGCTGTGTCAATCGAAGCGCGTTCATAGTAAGCGTCCTCATGTCGCTGCTTGCCGATGATAATGCCAGGGCAGCAGCTCATCGGCGCGATTGATCTTATGCTGGGCAATGCGGCTAAGGACATCGGTGAGCCAAGCTTGCGGGTCGACGTTGTTGAGCTTCGCTGTCTCGATCAGGGTATAGGCAGCCGCTGCAGCTCGACCACCAGCTTCCGACCCGTGAGCGTCCGGTAGGGGCCGCCGGGCTCGCTCAGGGTTCCCTCTCGCCGCCCGCAGCCACCGACTTTACCCATTCCAGAATTTCTGTATCTGCCCCGAGCGCCACTGCGGCGTCAATCCAGTCGACCTCAAGTCGGCAGTCGGTCGTACGCGGCATCTGCGTCGACATCACCAGCGAATCTAGCGCGGCATTTACAGCATCGACCGATCCAGTGTTGATTGCTTCACGGACATAACTTACGGCGCAATCGTTGATAAACTTCTCATCCTTAATAGCGAGATCGAGCGCCTCCTTGGCACGCGCGAGACCCTCGTCAAACTTTCCATCGCGAATCAGCGCCCGACCATACGACATCAACGAGAGCGAGTCTTCAAACTCCTTATAGTAATCGAGGGCGAATTTGACTTGCGCGGCAGTCTTATCGGCGACCGAACATTCCACAAGGATATCGAGGTAAATCTGAAATCTGTTGAAAGGGTCTGTCTCAGACTCAAGCATGGAGAGCAGAGTTATTGCGCTCTGTGGGACTGACAGTCCGCCCAGCAGAACTGTCTTATGCCGCTGATGCCCTAGCTCTCTACGTAGTTCTTTTGAAATAACGGGCTTCATAGTAGGTGTCCTCATGGCTCTGCCCGCTAATGTTAGTTCCACGGCAGCAGTTCGTCGACGCGGTTGATCTTATGTTCGGCGATACGGCCAAGGACATCCGCCAGCCAAGCTTGCGGGTCAACGTGATTGAGCTTGGCGGTCTCAATGAGCGTATAGGCCGCCGCCGCGGCTCGACCACCAGATTCGGATCCGGCGAAAAGCCAATTTTTCCTGCCGACCGCTATTCCCCGCATACCCCGCTCTGCTGGGTTGTTGTCGATGCTAAGGCGGCCGTCATCGAGATAAGGGCGCAATCGCTGTAGCCTGGAGAGACCATAGCGGATGGCATCGGCCAGCGCTGACTTGCCGGAGATCCGAGTGAGCTGGCTCAGGAACCATTGTTCCAAGATATCAAGCCGCGGCGCCGCGTGTTCTTGGCGGATCCCCTGTCGCTCTTCAGGAGGCTTGCCTCTGATGGTGTCCTCGACCCTGTAGAGTTCGGCAATGCGCTCGAGTGCTTCCTTGGCGATTGCAGAGCCCTGAGCGAGGTGGATATCGAAGAACTTGCGCCGGACATGCGCCAAGCAGGCGACTTCCTTAATCCGGCCGCCGCGGTAGAGATCCTCGAACCCGGCATAGCCATCGGCATGCAGCCAGCCCTCGAAGTCCTTGAGGTGCTCTCTGGGCCACTTGCCCTTGCGACCTCGGTGAAGCGATACCAGGCCGCCGGGGGTGCCGTGTTGCCCCAGTCGTGCTCATCGCGGAGATAGACCCACAACCGTCCGGTCCGGGTCCTGCCGGTGCCAGGTGCCAGCACATTGACAGGTGTGTCATCGGCATGGATGGCAGCGCCGTCCATGACATGGCGGCCAATGGCATCGACCAGGGGTGACAACAGCGCCGTCGATTTGCCGACCCAGTCGGCCAAGGTGGAGCGCTCCAGCTCGACACCTTCCCGGGCATAAATCTGAGACTGCCGGTAGAGCGGCAAGTGATCCGCATACTTCGAGACCAGGACATGGGCCAGAAGGCCGGGACCCGGCCGCCCATGCTCAATGGGGAGCACGGGCGCCGAAACCTGCAGAACCCCATCGCAATGCCGACAGGCGAGCTTCGGGCGGACCGTCCGGATGACCTTGAACCGCGCCGGGACGTATTCCAGGGTCTCGGAAACGTCCTCGCCGATCTTCCGCAGCCGACCGCCACACTGATGGCAGGTGTCACCCGGGCTGAGAACTACCTCTTCGCGCGGCAAATGATCCGGCAGAGGCCTGCGCTTCGGCTGGACCTTGGTAAATTCTGTCTGGCTGCAGATATTGGCTGCCTCTGGCGCTTCCGCGCTCGACGCCTCGATGTCTTCGAGCATCAGCTCCAGTTGCTCAATCACATGGTCGAGGGCTTCGGACTTCGAGCCGAAGCGATGCCGTCGGAGATTGGCAAGTTGCAGCTTCAGCTTCTCGATCAGCAGGTCTTTCGCGCGAATCTCGGCATCCCGCTGGGCGAGAAGCTGAAGCAACGCGGCACTGTCTGGAGTGGAGGATGTGACGATCTCAACCATCGCCACGAATCATACTCCAGCACCGGCTCGTCGTGAATCCACAATGTCAAAAAACAGAGAACAGAGGATGATTATCCAGCGGTCAGCGGCACCCAGGTTCGACGCGGCATGCGCCAGTCGATTCCTTCCAGCAACATCGCCAGTTGCGCCTGGGTGATGGCGATCCGGCCATCTGATGGAGAAGGCCAGACAAAGCTGCCGCGCTCCAGCCGCTTGGCGAAGAGGCACATTCCTTGCCCATCCCACCACAGCACTTTGATGAGATCGCCGCCGCGACCGCGAAAGACGAAGAGATGGCCGGAGAATGGATCTTGGGCCAGCACCGACTGGGCCAACATGGCGAGACCGTCGAAACCCTTGCGCATGTCGGTCTTGCCTGCCGCCAGCCAGACCTGCGTATTGACTGGCACCGGGATCATGAGCGGGCCATCAGGATATCGACAACCAGTGCTAAGGCCTGCCGGTCGACATGCTGGTCACAGCGCAGACGTGCGCCGCAAGGTAGTTCAATCTCGATGATGCCTTGGCGCCCACTAAGCTTTGGTGCCCGCCTCGGCGCACCCTCTATCGACTGCTCCGCCTGAACTGCCCTAGTGAAATCTACTGGCAGAAGCACGGGCTCCGCCGGAGGCCGGATCGGAGAGCCATATAGCCGTCGCCAGCCGTGCAACAGGTTGGTGTTCAAAGCGTAACGCCTGGCAACAGCAGATATCGAGGCGCCTGGCGCTGAAGCCTCCGTGACAATGGCGCGCTTCTCGTCTTCGCTCCAGCGCCGCCGCGTGCGGCCAGATCCCGATTTTGTCCTGCCCATCCAAGCGTCCATTAAGGAAACAAGCGGACACTATGACCGCCCGATAGCAGCTATTTTAGGGGAGGGAATGTGGATTGAAAGGCGGCCGGGGCCGGACGGTTACCCCACGATAGCCTCGGCATTATCGGCTGCAAGGCGCGTTCCGGGAGCATAGCGGCTCGTGTGTGGAGACAGCGTGTCAGGGAAAAGAAAGTGCAGAGGCACGAACACAGCTCATACCTAACTCAGAAACCATGTAAATGATTTCGATTATAACAAGGTGCTATCCCTTCTTATGCTCTTGCTGACTAAAATCTTTAGCCCATGCTCGCAAACTATTATCTACTTCATCAGGCATATATGCGATGGCCTTAGCCAATTGCTGGAACAACCTGTTGCTACTGCGTTTCGACAGAAGATGTGAGCGTTCAATCTTCTCTTTCGCAAAACGGAATTGTCGCTTCTCAATTAGTATTTTTATCTCCAGTTCTTGAGCCTGTGCTTCGTCACCTTCGGATAGGCCCCCAGCGTCCGCCAGCATCCTCTCGATCTCTGCAAGATCCCTTTCCGCCCCCGAAATGTTATTCATGCGCAGGAATAATTCAGCTCTAATAAAATATGGCGCCAACAATGCGGGCGTTCGTTCCACAGCGCGATTAATTGATTTCATTGCATCTTCATAGTCTCTGTCCCTCATGCGTTGCTGTGCGTCGCGGATCAGATAAAACGAAGAGCCAGGAGCATCGCCATAGGTCCTAAGCTCCTTGAGTATATGATCTACCTCCTCTCTATCGACATACAGCCCTGTCTGCATTTTTCCCAGCAACGTCTCTGCCAAAATGTCGATAATAAATGGATTGGTGGGCGCAATCTGATAGACCGCTCTGGCATGTGCTTCCGCATCACTATATCGTCGCTGCTTGCAATAGAGGCTCGCCAACTCCCTATTGATGCTTTGATTATCTCTAGAAATCTTCCAGGCTTCTAACAGTTTTTGCTCAGCCTGATCTAATTCTCCTCGAAGCCTAAAGCGAAACCCTTGCAGAAATAAGCTAACTCTCTTCGCAACTTTCCCTGTGTATCCCTTTAGCGCATTCAAAACAGAATCATAACCTTCACTACTATTCAACCTGACCGCTGATAGACCCCAAAGACGAAGCACTTCAACTTGTGCTTCATTAGGCAGACGATCCTTCATTCCATAAGCGCGCTGGCAAAATTCTGTGCACAACTTAAACTTTTTATTATCGTAGAAATCACGTGCGATTCTCAGCAAGTGAGACGGAAGAATCAAATGTGAGAGGAAATTAGATGGCACTGAACTCTGAGCAGCAGCCATAGTTGCAACCTCAAGAATGCGAACGGTAACGAAGTCGTCGTCCTTATAGTCTTCGATCGTTTTGCATATTTTGGCTCCTATCGATCGCTTCCAGTCGTCAGATTTTGCGAACCGCTTATCTCGTCGCACTGCATCACGAATTGGAGGAGAGACATGATAATACCCCTCACGACGCTCAACGCAGCAAAACTCTTCCAGCAGACGCAAATTGCTCGCTACTTCCGCAGAGTCCACCTCAATCAATGCGAGCAACATATCTGTAGCAACGTAGCGATACTCGGCCAGAATAGAGATTAGATCTATCTGCAATGATGAGAATTGCAGCTTATTCAGAAAATCTTCTGCTCGTCTTCTTTTCCACTCTACCAAGTCTGAGGGATCGTCGATCAGCGATTTGACGCCATACTCAGAGATGAAACGTACAGCGAATCTAACGTTGAATGGATGTCCATCTAAATGCGCCGCTATGTTAGAAATATCTTCGAAGGTGAAGTCAATTTTGTATTCCTTCAAAGACAAACTTAGAAGTTCCGCAACGGCCTCATCGTTTAGAGGCTGCAGTCGAACATGATAGCTGCGGCTATACTCCTGGCGCCTAGAAAAAGGCATCATCCTGTTTTGAATGAAGCCGAGCATCGGCTGAGTTGAACGGCTGAGTTGGCTAATTAGATCTTTGAAGTGTTGTTGATAGTCACCCTGTTCGTCATATATGCCCCCATCGTCAATCACTAATATGAACTCGCCATTACTGTTCATCTCCGTGATCATCTGAACAAGAATCGAAATTTGTTGCTGATAAGGCTCTTTAGAAAAAGCATCAAAATCTTCAATCGTCTTTGACAACGACGACACAACATGTAGATCGTAAATTGATCTAAAGAGTTCTTCTATCCCTTGATACTTGGCGACTGATATCTCGACAAATACGTCAAAAACCCTCGGATATACATTCTGAATGGATCGCCTCAAAAATGTTCGCCGTCCTATCCCCTGATGTCCGACTGCATGAATTGCTACGGGTGTGCTGCTTGGTGGTGCGGATAATGCTCTACGTAACGCCTTTTCCTCATCTTCACGCCCAATATAGATTTCCGACGACCGGCCTTCACTTGCGTCTAACTCTAATAGAGTAGACTGAATTCTCCGTGCACACGTTTTTGGGGAGGAAAGCTGCTGAACCACATTGATCTGCTTTAACCAGTCAGGCAGCGCGCGGTAGGAGGTGTTATCGATAGCAAACACGAGGACACGCTTTATTATTCCCCGGCCGCGTCCCTCAAGCGCAGCCCGCTGCTCTTCTGTGACGAATGTTGAAGACAACGAGTTTGCAGATAGAAAGAAAACGAATAGGTCGCAGCGCGCGAGAGCGCGATGAATTGCCTCAACATTTAGAGTGAATTCAAAGGTCTTTTCATCATATTCCACTTGCCCCAGCCCTAGTAGGGTCGCAACTTGCCCGACAAATGATTTATCTTTGCTGCTATGTGACAAGAACGCCTTCAATTGCCCCTCCCTTTTGATATTTAACTTTGGCGATTCCGCTCTCTTAAATTCAGCAATTATTATACCAAAATATCTATTAGGATTATAACTCTAATAATTCCTTCTGAAACTCTGACCAGGGGCAAAATTCGGATCAACCTCGATCTGCTGTTGCAGCCACTCGGTGAAGCGCTTGATGCGCGGCTCTTGTGCACGTTCCTTCATGCAGATGAGATACCAGCCGTCGGGCTGAGGTGCGGTGATATCGAAAGGGGCGACGAGGCGGCCGGATTTGAGATCCTCGGCGACGAGGAAATGCGGCGCCAGCGTCACACCCTGGCCGTCGAGCGCCGCTTCCAGGGCCAGTAGATAGGAATCGAATTTCGGGGCGGTGACATAGACCTGCACCATGAGATCGTCGCTCCTCGCGGCCCGCAGCACCAGTTCGGTGCCCTGGCTGATGCGGTCGAAGGCGTCGCACAGGAAGGGATAATAGAGACCGCCGGCCTCGGTCAGCTCGACCCGGCGCGCGGTGCGGCGAAAGAGGGCGGCACCCAGGCGTTCCTCCAGCCCGGCAATCTGGTGGCTGACCGCGCTCTGACTGATGTTGAGTTCTTCCGCCGCCGCCCGGAAACTGTCGAGCCGGGCCGCCGCCTCGAAGGCACGCAAGGCGGTCAAAGGCGGTATCTGACGCCGCATATCGAGCCCTGCCCCTCCGCATTCTTCCGATCCGCGGCCAATCCCCGGCGGGCGGAGCGCCTTTCGGTACCGGCCGGCCGGCTTTTTCCAGTCGTTAGATGACTTTTTCTCATCTGGAAATGACATAGTCTCGTTTGCTTTGGCGACGCTGGACGGCGACGCTGACCGGGCCGCAGAAGATGCGGTGACGCCCAGCCGGATGGCGCAGATGCTGACCATGCAGTCCCCCCAAGCCATCGCCAAGGCCGCGCGCGCAAGAGCGCCGCAGGCGGCCGCCGTCGCGGTTCCGCTGATCGAGGCGCGCGCGAAGCTCGATGCACGGCCGGGGATGCGGCCGGTCTCCGGCTCCGTGCCAGCGGCAGCGAAAGCGCCGCAATCGGCACCTCTGCTGCGGCAGAACATGGTCAGCGGCCGGGTCGAGATCACCGTCGTGCTGCTGCCCGGTTTCGCGCTCTATGACCTCGCCGCGCTATGCGACACCTTCGACGCCGCCAACCGCCAGGCCGAGCGCAAGGTCTTCACCTGGCGGCTCGTCAGCCTGGACGGCCAGCCGGTACAGAACGCGCTCGGCGGTCTCGTCGGCGTGCAGGGGGCGGTCGATCCGCAGACGCAGCCGGACAATATCCTGCTGCTCAGCGGCGGCGATTTCAGCGGCACCGAGCGGCTGCAGGCCTGGCTGCGCCAGGCGGTTTCGCGCCATGCCCATGTGCTGGCGA
>Ga0255336_100132_pt1 | contig 166861 bp, 181 predicted proteins | sample MeOH1_35cm_T3_17_FD_189102 | JGI IMG/M metagenome (GOLD analysis project Ga0255336, IMG submission 189102) | Sandy soil microbial communities from University of British Columbia, Vancouver, Canada - MeOH1_35cm_T3_179 | ecosystem: Engineered > Artificial ecosystem > Sand microcosm > Unclassified... | reverse complement strand
AAAAAAAAAAAAATTCAAGATGTGCCCTGCAGGTGCGGTGGCCACAGAAGGATCTTCGGTCCGGTTCGGCGAGTTTTGAGCTCTGCTGTGACCAACGCTGGGACGGTCAATAATGTACGCGCATAAATATTGAGTTGCAATCTTTGCCAGCAATCCTGCACCATCGCCTCGATCGCATAAATCACTCCATCCTTTGTGCCAAAAAAGACAGCTCGCGGCTATGCACTCGATGACGAAGAGCCCAAGGTGGCTGAGGGGAAGAAATTGTGGCTCAAGTGTGTTGCGTGTTGACTGGCCCACCCTGTCCAAAACAGGTAAAGCGCCAACCCATTTCTGTTGCTGACGGCCTCGGAATCCGAGAGAGGATTGTAACTCGTAACCTGTTGTCGATCATTTGTGAGGTCGTCAAGGTTCTACAGAATGGCTAAGCGTTCACGGTATCTGTTACGTGCGAAGTCTCTACCGGGTCTGTCACCGCTGCTCCACTCGCGACGACGCGTCCCCAGGCCATGTGTATAAATATCTAAATCATGCGCTTCAGGAATTCATTCTTGCCAACTGGCATCCTCGACCGCATCTGACCCTAGGACATTGGCACATCCTATTGATTGAGTCTTTCAAACTTGCCATTTCTCTGACTTGGACTCCTATTGATTCTTCCAACCTTGGTCGAGAGACTCGTCCACAAACGTCACCTCTACAAGATGCGCTTCTCCCAGCCTTTGATCTTCGCTCTTGCTGCTGTTGGATCTGCGCAAGTCCCGAATGTAGGCTCAATCGTCAACTCGGCCCTGTCGGTGGCGTCTGCTGCTGTGGAGGGGGCGACATCCACGGCCGGCGTCGAAGTCTCCTCAGCCCTGTCGGTGGCGTCTTCTGCTGTGGAGGGGGCGACATCCACGGCCAGCGTCGAAGTCTCCTCGGCCCTGTCGGTGGCGTCTTCTGCGGTGGAGGGGGCGACATCCACGGCCGGCATCGAAGTCTCCTCAGCCTTGTCGTTGGCCTCTTCGAAGGTCGATAGTGTCACAACCGATCTTGCTTCGACCATTTCTTCAGCCATATCGGAGGCCACATCAATTGCGTCTTCAGAAAGGTCATTCGCTTCTAGTGTTGCCAGTGCTGCGACGGCAACTGGAGCTGCCGCCAGCTCTTTTGTCACGTCGACATCCAGTGTTGCCGCGAGTACCTCCTCGGCTGCCACGACCAGTTCCACAGCCGCTGCAGCCAGCGCAACCGGAAATGCTGCCAGCCTTTATGTCGTTCCGGCTGCCGGCATGCTCGGCGGATTGGTGTTGGGTGTGGCCCTTTTGCTATGACGAGAATCTTGCCTATCAGCATGACCACCGGCGTCTCAACATCTCGGACATTTGGATATTCGGTGCAGAATGCATCCTGGCAGCGTTAGGTTCATGTTCAGTGAGAGATAATGAAACAGTGTGCTCTCAGTCGCCTGAGATTTGTGGAAGATCTCGGATGAGGAAGAGATACGATTGTATGAGCACTTGGTCTCAGATTCGGGAGTACCATTGCATGAGCACTTGAAATCGAGGAGAGAATAGGTACCAATGCACGAGTGCTTGAGATCTCGCTTCAGTAAGCACGTACCATTGCACGAGTGACTTGAGATCTCGCTGCAGTAGGCACGTACCATTGCACGACTGACTCGAGATCTCGCTGCAACAGGCACGCACCATTCCCTTCACGTAGCCATGACCTATACCACTAAAGAGATAGCAGGAAGACAATGTCGGACACTCCAACTCTCTCGACTCGAGAGAAGACTGGCCAAGGTCGTAAGAAACACTCGTGACCGCTTTGAGGCCAAAAGTATCATGCCTTGGTTACGTTCGGGTTGAAACGCCCGACGTCAGATACGTGATCAGGCTCAGCATGCGTCGTCTGGAAGCATTGCTGCTCAGCATTGACTCGAGATGAGGCGAAACACGCAGGCCCTGAGAGCCACATATCCCGTCAGACCCTGCTAAGGTCACATGGAAATCCCTCCGGGCTTGTACAGGCACCAAGCGGGGAGTCGGCAGTGCTGCCACTGAGGCGAGAAGACCAACCTTGGGGAGACGAGTGCAGCGCCCGCCTAGTGTCACTCATTTGGGCCTTGATTGGCAGCATCATCCATTCTTCGTCTTCAAACGGACAAGGCGGCTCTGAGAAATCAACTGCCAACCGCAGCACGATCCACGCCCTCCTCCAGCAGTCTCGCCGAGAATGATGCGCCATCTCTCGACCCTCAACCGGTGAGAGCTCCCACCTCTCGGGGTGACAGGTGAGGAGCTGATTGGTTCCACGCGTTTGAGGCGGGAAGTACTGCGTCAAACATCGCCGGGACAATAGCCGAAGCACAACTGTCCCTAGCTCCGACTGATCATCAGCGCCCAGTGATGCTGTGGAGGAGGCATCCAGAACAACACGGGAACTTCACGGGCCAGCATTCACGGGCCAGCCAGGTAGTGACAGATGAAGGTTTTGAATCCGTGGGCCAGAACATATTTACAAGTCAGTCTTATCCTGAAGGCGAAGTTTGTCGAGATGTGGTAGGCCACACCACACCGTTGTTTCAATCGTAGCAGGACACCAGGATGCCGATCAGTAGCCAGGTCAGAAGATTCACTCACAGCGTCATTCTCAGACTTGAAGACAAGTGGCCTGGAGCTCGCCATGAGCAGTGCCAGAAATCGGCCACCACAGAACGTTGCTATGACGTGTTGGAGAGTCCTTGATCGCTACATAGCTTCGGCTAGAGTCGGAAAATACCTCTGGACCCGTTCATTGCTTGGAACTGTTTCCATGACGTACTGCTGGGCGCGGCACTGCAGCCTCATCCCTTGATCATCCTTTCTTTCGTCATCGTCGGCAGTGAAGATTTCATCAGCGAACAGACCAGACGGACAGGTGCACAGCCATTGGGTACTGCTGCCGATCTTTGCGCACGGCATATGGCCGCCAATATTGAGCACAGTCTTCACAGCGCTGCTGCTTGACCGGCAGCGCACAAGACCTCGTAAAAGACTGGCAGACCATTCGCCCCCGCTGGTGAAACATAGACAATAAATCTGGTCCGGCCACGTGGTGAATGCATTGTTCTCCCGCCGGCGGCCAGACCACAACGTTGGGACTCAGCATTGGAGGAGAAGGTGCAGTGTGGCGCAGGGAGCCACGGTGAGGCGCAGGGCCCAGAGCCAGCAATCAGATCTGTCAGTCTCACTGGCACGGCCAGGGGATGGGTCGGAGCGGACGCGTTGGCGGATGGCGGCCTGCGACTTGGATTGAAACCCAACTGCCATAAGGCCCAAAGGGGGGAAGGACCATGACTCGCCCAAAAATAGCACTGCCTGGCACAATGCCCAGTAAGAACGGTTCAGTCCTGACGGCCGCTCCGTTTCAGAGCAATGCCCTGGCCGCGCGATGACGGGCTCTGGTCACCTGAGTAATTCCGCCTCAGGGGGATGTCCACGGATGCAGAGCAGTCCTTTCAATATCGTCCTCGTGAACTTTTGGACCTCGCAGCGGGCCCTGGCAACCCCTGTGGGCGAAGTGGCAAATACACAGATAGTGGCTAGCGCGCCGCTGCTGCAGGAACAGGCTCTGCAGGGCGCTCGTAGCTGGACTGGCCATTCGCAGGTGTGCCGATTTCAGCTCAAGACCAACTCGCCTCGCGTCGCTCCTCGTGGGCGGGCGCGGCGCTGTTTTCTTTCTCCTCTCCGAGTGTGCCAAAATCCGCTCCGGCACGTCATCTGTCTGCTACGGTCCCAAATCCCGCTGCAACCGTGCGTCTGTCTCATCTGGCCTCCCTGCCCAATCCGGATCGCTGAGCAGTTCACAGTTTGGCCCCCCGAGTGTGCCCCCCTGACCATGGCAGAAGGCCCCAATCTGTCAGCAGCCAATGGCCCACGCTCAGGGGATCGCCTCTCGACGAGTTCCCACACCGGGCCCAGCGTGATAGATGTGCTGCCTGAATCTTCAGTCACGGTATCATCGCTTCCATTCCATTGCCTTCGGTGCCTCTGTGCACCGTATGTTCATGGTGGCCCGCCCGCCGCGTCCTTGGTCGTCATCTGAGTCACTACACTCAATGACTCCGCCTCTCGATTGGTGTTAGTGTGGTTGCCTGGGACTGGCATCCTCTTGCTGGATCCAATGGTCCGCCTCATCTTTGGGCTTCACGCTGACAGTGTATAAAACCGGTTATCGTCTTCTTCAACTTCTTCTCTCTACACACTCACACATTCTTCACGCACTTGGATCGTCAGCGCTCAGATTTGTCCCAATATCCCTCGCCCCCACCTGTGTCGTCACTTGCCAGGGCTCCGCCACGGTCATCAAGGCACTTTGAAACGCCATCAAACAACATCTTCAGCCTCATTATTCATATCAGCGAGCACTCGCGCGACCACTGATCCGCAAGGGCCACCGCCCAAAGACCAAGCAACAACTCACTGCGACTTGTTGACACCGTCAGCCTCATCACGGCCACCAACGATCAGAAAACTCAGACTACCGACAAGATGCCGCACTCATACAGCTCATCCAGCTCCAGCATTGGCGGAGACCGAGTCTCCTACAACCCCAAGAGAGAGCAGCGAGATCGCAAAGAATCTCGGCCGACGACAAAACGGGACGTTGTGGTCCACAACCACGGCACGCCGACCACCGATGACCTACGGCGGACTTCTGGCATGAGCCAGGGACGATGGAAATAAGTCTTGGATGGACGACTGCAGCTGTAACCCTACTGATTGACCAACGATTTTGCTATGAATATGGAGCGAGGGAGTTTGCGGGACTCGGACACGGATGAATCATCCGGGAGATTTTCTGGGACATTTTTATTCGCGACTACCACCAGAACATGGCAGATTGGCGAAGGATTTCATATGTTCACATTCCGGACCATGTTGCGAATGCTGATGCCTTGCATCTGTACAATTGAGGTTTTGGCGATCGAACCTCTTGTTTCCACCACCTTATAGTCATCTAGAAGAGAACGACGCGAGTCTCTTGTATGAGTTCGTCGAGATTGATACCACAATTTCATTATTATCATTTATGACCTCACCCTCGTGCCTATCTTGACTATCGATATCGATGAGGAGATACCACATCTCTTACAGGTATCCCATCTTGCTCTCCCATCAGTCACCCCTTGCTGCTGAGATTGCTCTGCGTTGAGAGCATCAGCTGATTCCGTACCACTGAAGTTGCTCTACTTCGGTCAACAGTCAAACAATCAGCCATCTAGACACGATGGGTGTCACACAAAGTCCCTGCCAAATCATAGGGATTAGATCCATCTGATCGGCTAGCCAGACGGTTGGTCCACTAGCTAGGGAGGCCGTGGCAGTGCACCCAATCCAAATCGCGACGCTGCACCAAAGTGCAATTGATTCGGCACTGCCCCCTCCCCCTTCGCTCTCCCAAGCACCGCTAACAGACGACCGGGTGGGCTGAGGCTGACCCTTGCGTCGGTGGAACTTTTGGATTTCCTGACTAGAACGTCCGCCGGCAGCCACACAGGAGACTAACGGGCCTTGACCTCTCTCAGAAGTGACCCGACTGAAAGTGAGGTGGTCCCCCACCCGGAGCGATGGATGGGCGGTGGATCACGCGCCGCGCACCAGTGCAAGGACCGTGCAGCAGTGCCCAACTACGCTGCAGGGTGACGACTTCTCCCACGCTGTCGGCTGGCATGTTGATGTCTCTGGTCTTCGTACCCAACTCCAGACATGCACGCCAGACTGAAAGTCCCGAGCCGATTTGAGGAGTCGAACGGGTGGTTGGAAGCAGCGTTGCGTGGCGCCACGAATCATAATACAACTGTGGAGACCGACTGAAGTTTCGCCACTCAGAAATCCACGTCTTCACCGGATGAGATCTGTGCAAGGCACGTATTCTTGATTGGAGTGATTCCCGACGCATGAAGCGGTTCGATCAGTATCAGAGGTCGGGTCTCGGTGAGGCTGAGCGAGCGGAATGCGCTATCAAGGTGGTCGCTGCCTGTTCGCCTTGCTCGCTGCGTATATGTCCACTTCCTGGATTTCAAGATGTTCGCGCCGTTGCGTCGTCTGACAACTTCACCACCCCACCAACTGTACTTCAATCCCAGATGCGCAGAGTTGTGTTGAATGGCAGAGCTTGCTGTGGCTGTGGTTGCTCGATTGAGAACATGGCTATGGGTAGGGATCCCTAATTTCCGCAAGGCTCATAATCCTAACACGCCACGCTCCGATGACACGGATCCCACGTCACGAGATCATGCTAGACGCGGTCGTTTATGTCCTCGACAGCGTCCTCCCATTCCTTCTTGACGAGCCCGAGTCGAGTCCGTCCCGCGGGGTTTGGATCGACGCCATCTGCATAAACCAGGCGAATATAAAGGAAAAAGCGTCAAGTCCAACTGATGGGCGAGATATACCGGTCAAAAGTCTTGGTCTGGCCGGGCCAGCCTCGGAGGAAAGTGATCTGGTCGCAATTGAGTTGGTCAAAAGAGGTGGGCACACTCTGGCCTGGACTCATTGTGCTTACTGGTCCAGGAATTTCTGCTTGCCCCCAAACTCACCTTAATTTGCGCCATGTGTGGGTAGAGTGGTGCAACATGCCATCATTCCTTGAATGGGTCGATTTGACAGCTCCTCACAACCCCAGAGACCAACTTGACGCCGACCTCAAACAGAGCCCGTGGTTCAGTCTGTGCCGTCAGCGTCTGAAGCGAGGCTGATCAGAAATGTCGCTCCTGCAGCTGCTCGTCGATAACCAAATGGGCCTGTTTAGATCCTCGGGACAAGTGACATTTCCTGCTCAGCCTGGGAAAAGCCGCTCTCACCACGCATGATCTTAGGTGACGACCCAACCACGGCAGTCCCTCATGGTCGTGTCGTGTTCGGAGCACAAAGTGAAGGACTTTAGAGCTGGCTTTGATCGGCCATTCCAAAATAGGTGATGATGTGCAGCGATTTGTCTGACGGATCGACTTCGGCGCTGAGTCTGACTTTGCAAAGACAAGGATGACCTGGCACTTGGACTGACAATGTTGTTTTCAAGCCTTTGAATCAGTGGCGACCAGTCAGGTCCAGCGCAATGCGACCAGGCAAAGACTCCTATTGGCAATGCCACCATGAGACGGCCCAACCACGTACCAGAATTCGTCTCCCGAATCCTACCACGTGTTGATCTCTGGCGTGATCCCATTGCAACACATCACTTTAATCCAACATGGCTTCGGGCTCATGTCCATGCTCTTGCGGTGTATGTCCGCAATGGTGACATCGGAGGAACATACTGATGACATCACAAGCAGCGGCCATCTCAATATTGGACCATCGCTGAGATCCATGTGTAGGAATGGGAAAAGCATGTGTGGCCAAACCAACTGACTTGAAGGAACGCAATCGCGTCGAGCCAAATTCGGGCAAGTTTCGATTGCAGAGGTGTACGACGACAACCACCCTTTCACTCGCCCAACTATGCGTGTCACTGCCCCGGCAGCAATGACCTCCAACCGACTGCTCACTCGATTCAAGAATCTTTGCGCAGGAAGCCAAGGCGATCGTGTGCACATTCTGTTCGCAGTTGATCTTTGTCAATAAGTCGGACTTGCATTGTGACTAGATGCTAGCGTCCAGGGAAGCCTACTTCCACCATTTTCCTGTGCCTCACTGTTGGCAAGCATTAGCCGTCCTTGGCTGACTATGGTGACCTCCAAAAAGACGTGGTCATCGGCCGTCGCGAGATCGGGATTGACCGCATCGGACAGACTGCCGGTGAAATGTAAGCGCTACAGCATCAGCATCCAGGCGGTGGAATGGCGACAGCTCCCGTGATAGAAGGTGATTTCTCGTCGCGGGTTGGATTCAGACATCGAACAGGAGTGATTCAGGGATACCGAACTACAATACCAGAGCGAAAGTTGTGTGGCACACGCCAAGCTTTGCATCACGTGTGAGCTTTGTCTGCCTCCACACACTTCAAGATGCTATGGCGACAATCCCGGTAAGGAAATGAGCAATATTGGCAGCTATTTACAGAGCAGCTGATAACTGCGACCAAATGTGAAAACGGTGGCATGGATCACATTCTGAACTCACAACGCAGGCCGAGCTGTGATGAGGCGGAAACTTACACTCCAACTTAACGCGGGGATCCCCCTAACCAGATACTGTAAGTGGCATTCCGGGGTACGATCGTATTGATGCAGATCTCTTTTCGGGCCAGTCCCGGTTATTCGGCATTGGACACACCTCCAAGCAAATTCGGCAGATACCCAGGACACCTAACCTAAGCCAAAGGTGGAGTTTCGATGACATGAATTACTCATGCGAAACGGCGTTTGGCAGTCTTTGGTGTTTCTGCCCGTCTGATGACTCTTCCACCTTCCGATGTCGGTTCTGGCCATCAAGCCTTTGGCTTTCTCTTCCTTCACTTAGCCAGGAGATGCATTGAGAGATTAAAAGGTGTGTTCAACGGGCGAGCAACAACCGTATGACCGCTATCCCATTGTTTGCTTTGGCCCATTCCCAGCATGGGTACCGTCGCTGAATCGACAACGGTCGATGAGAAACAGAGACAGAGGGACTTACCACGCCTCATACCTATCAGGACCGAGTCCACGCTTGGCGAGGCCCTTGATGCCGAGGCGAACATCTCTCCCACGCAGCCCGAAGACCCACAAGATGTAGAGAAGCACGATGATCCAGGGCCTCCTCCAAACGGCGGATGGTACACGTGGCTGCAGGTGGCCGGGTCCTTTTTTCTTTTTTTCAATTGCTGGTAAGGATACCTGATATCCTCCGCCTCTGACGTCACGGTCCAGAGGGCAGCCTCGGTCAGATGCCAAAGGGCCATCGCCTACTCAGTTTGGAATGCTGACGGCTGTTGATTGCAGGGGCACCGTGAACGCGCTCGGAGTCTTTCAGACCTATTATGAGAACAATCCGCTGTGGCACCGGTCGCCATCAGACATCTCCTGGATTGGATCCATTCAAGCGTTCCTTCTCCTCTTGGTCGGCGTCATCACGGGCCCGGCCTACGATGCCGGCTACTTTCGCGCCCTTGTCATCACAGGGGCTGTTATGTGTCCCCTCGGGTTCATGATGACCAGTCTGGCCAAAGAATATTGGCAAACCATGCTGGCGCAGGCGTTCTGCATCGGTCTGGGAAATGGCTGCTTGTTCATCCCCTGCGTCGCGATTTTACCCAATACTTCAGCACCAAGAAAGCGCTCGCGAACGGAATCGCGGCCAGCGGTTCCAGCATTGGCGGTATCATCTATCCCATCGTCTTTCGGCGGCTGGAACAGCGGATTGGATTCGGTTGGGCGACCCGTGTTCTCGGCTTCATCTCGCTCGTCACCGTGTGGTTCAGCGTTCTGGTCATGAAACCACGGGTGATACCCAAGCACAAGCTCCATCTCACCGACCTGGCCGCTTTCCGAGAGCCTCCTTACGTTCTTTTTTGCGCCGCCATGTTTTTTAGCTTCATCAGGTTTTACGACCCAGTGTTCTACCTTCAGCCTTACGCCATCCAAACCGGGATAACGTCTGAGAATCTGGGGTTCTATCTCCTCCCTATCCTCAACGCGGCGTTGGTCTTTGGACGAATCGCGCCCAACTTTATCGCCGACTACATCGGACCTCTCAACGTATTGATGCCCTGTTCGCTCATTACGGGCATTCTCGCCTTGATTTGGATTGGAATCAAGGACTTGCCCGGGATCATCGTGTTCGCCATTCTTTACGGCTTCTTCAGCGGGGGCTTTGTGTCGATGCCGCCGGTGGCAGGGTCAGCCTGACTCCGGACCTGCGCACTCTCGGGACGAGAATGGGCCAGTGTTTCTTTATTGCGGCCTTTGGATTGCTCACGGGGACGCCCGTGTCGGGTGCTATCCTCAGCAAGACCGGCAACTACCTCGGCGTCCACCGTCTTTTTGACAGGATCGCTGTTGGTGTGGGCGCGCATCTGCGCGGTTGGATGGGGTTTGAAGAAAAGAGCTTGAATTTCTCCCTTCCGCAACATGATCAATATGTGGGGCCGCGTTGCCAGCTGTGTGCCGGATATGTCGCACAGAATGGACTCGGATGAGGAAAGGGTGAGTCGTGCAGACCTTGTCACAGGCATTCATTTCCTTAACCCTTTGAGAAACAGGAGGTCAGCGCACCCGAGACGAAGAATTAAATGCGGACGGGCGGGAGTCAGTGGGTGGGAGTCGGTGAGCGAAAGGACAAGAGATGGAAAGAGAAGACGGCTGAATTCAAGTGCCAATACAGCATGGTAGGTAATTTGCTTTTCCCCTTGTGCAGAGAATGACTGCGGCACCAAGTCTCATTACCTACTGAGCGGAGAGTCTACTGATCAATACACCTCCCCGGCAGCGTTATACAGATGTATGCGAACCCACCTCCTGGTCCAAACTCTGTGTCAAGACCATTTCGTAGTATCTCCCTCTCCTCGCAATGAGCTCTTCATGACTGCCCACCTCGACCACCCGGCCGGCATGCAGCACAAAGATCCGATCACAGCGCTTGATGGTGGACAAGCGATGTGCCACGGCAATCGTCGTCCGACCAGGGCCTTTGGCCGCAACCTCAATGGCTCGCTGCACGACCAGTTCGTTCGCCGTGTCTAATGCACTCGTGGCCTCGTCGAAGAGCAAGATCTCAGGGTCGCGGATGAGAGCGCGCGCGATGGCGATGCGCTGTCTTTGGCCACCGGACAGCGCGAGGCCACGGGTGCCCGCGTCCGTGTCATAGCCATCCGGCAGCGACAGGATGAATTCATGGATGTTGGCGTCCTTGCACGCCTTGATGATCCGCTCTTCCGGAATATCCGCGTCGTCTAGACCGAGCAGGACGTTGTCTCGGATCGATCCTTGGTACAGGGTCGTGTCCTGGGAGACCATGCCGATCCTGGCGCGGTGTGCGTGCACATCAAGATCTCGAAGCGGGACACCGTGTATCAGAACGTCCCCGGAGTCGGTGTCATAAAACCGTTCCAGAAGGCTGATGACCGTTGTCTTCCCGCAGCCTGAGGCTCCAACAATGCCAATCGACTCTCCTGTGGAGATCTTCAAATTCAGGTCTCTGAGGACGGGGACCCCGGGTCGGGTGGGATAGGAGAATCGGACGTCCTTGAACTCGATCGCAATATCTGCCTCGGGGATTTCCTTCAGCCCGGTGGACGTGTTTATAGGGGGCTGGGACCGTCGTAAGTGGATGATGTGGTTGGCAGCTGAATGCGCTTTGGTCGTGTCTTTGTCCCATGTTAGCCACATGGCCAGCGACGCCACAAAGCTGACTTACTCAGGGTGAAACCGAACAGGAAACCCGCTGCCTGTCCACCCATAATGATGGCGATGAAGACGGTAAAAAAAGTCTCGACATCATACTTTCCCTCGGAGAGCAGTTTGCCGCCATACCAAAACCCCAATCCGGCGGCTCCGAGATCCAGACTGTCGCTCAATCCAAATAAGACCATGCTGACGGCGGCATGGCGGAGGTCCTTCTTGGATGTGCTCGCTAGTTTCTCACCGTACTTTTGCAGCACCTTCTCTTCAAGGGTCAAGCTGGAGACGGTCCGGATGGCGCCGACAGCCTCGGAGGCAAACCTGGCGCTTTCATGGTAAATTTTGCTCGTCCGATCTTGACTCGTCATCTCCAGCCTCATTCGTGTGAAGCCGGCAAAAAACAATGGAGGAATGCAGCCGAAAATCACAACCAGGGCCAGTCTCCAACCCACGGCCAACGCCAACGTACAGGATCCTAAAAGATTGACAATGACAATCAGGATGAGGCCAAAATTGGCAGAGATCAGATCTTGCAGCCTCTGAGGATCGGTCGAGAGCCGACTGGTCATGGCTCCGGCCGAATGGCCTTCGATGTCGAAGAAGGCGATGTCTTGACGGAGCATTGCAGCAAAATATTCGCTGCGATAGAATCGAGTGGCATAGAAGGCCGCCACTGTGAACAACAGGCCCAAAGACGCATAGCATACGAGAACCCCAAGACCCATGACAAAGTACATGAGCGCCCAAAAATCTCCGCGGTCGCGCAATTTCGAGCGGGGCAACTCAAAGACGAGGATGCTTCTGCTGAACACGACCGCCTGAGCAGGGAAGACGCCGCCGGCACCGATGGACGCAACAAATCCTCCCAAAAAGAATGGCCAGAGATGTCGCTGTTCTTTGAAGATGATCCAGATGCATCTCGCGAGCGAAAACTTCCTGGAGACGTCGTCGTCGGATTTCAGCTCTGATCGGGCCGTATGGACAAGAGAAGCCTCGGTCGTCGCCTTCTGGAGTTCAAGACCATCTTCTTGCGCAGTTGTTTTCTCATCACCCGCATGAGCTTCTGTACTCTGGATGCTGAGATTCTGTGCATTGACGAGAGCATAGTATGCTCCCTGCATCATGAGAAGATCATGATGACTTCCTTGCTCCATGACTCGCCCTCTGTTCATGACTATTATTTTGTCGGCCTTCTGCACCGTCGAAAGTTTATGCGCGATCATGATTGTCGTCCGGCTTTTCGAGACATTGTCGAGGGCCGCTTGGACATAGCGTTCCGCCGTCGGATCCAGCGCAGAGGTTGCCTCATCCAGGAGAAGAATGCGTGGATTGGATATGACACTGCGGGCGATGGCAACCCGTTGCTTCTGCCCGCCGCTGAGGAAGCCGCCTCGATCGCCAACCTTGGTGTCATATTTGTCCGGGAGTTCTTGGATGAACTCATCCGCGTGCGCTTGGATGCAGGCTTGACGCACGAGTTCCCTTTTTTCAATTTCCGGCAGCTGATCCATCTCGGTGCCAAAGAGCCCGTGAGCAACGTTGTTGAAGATGGTGTCACTGAAAAGGACGGGTTCCTGATGTCCGGTTAGACGCCAACGTCAGTCATCAAAGGGATTGATGGGCCCAACCTGTTGGACAAAGCCAATCCGACTCCGCAGCCAGCGCAGATTCAGCTCTTTGATATCGTGTCCGTCGACGAAAACCGTCCCGGCCTCAGGATCGAACCATCGCTCAATCAGACCCACCACAGTACTTTTGCCACTCCCTGATGCCCCCACAATCGCCGTGATCTCCCCAGCCTCAAAGTCCATGCTCACATCGTCCAACACTTTGACTGACGGTCTCGACGGATAGGCAAATGACACATTTCGGAGCACAATGTGCCCATCTATCTTTTCAGGCTGTTTCCCGTCGTCAAGGAGGGGATCAATCATCGACGGACGATCGATCATCTTGAAGATTCCCGAGGCGGCCGCCGAAGCTTTGGAAATGTCACCGATGCTGGGTGCCAGCATCGTGATCGACGATGTGCCAATGAGGACGGAGAAAAGAACTCTGTGAAACGTCAATTTTACCGTGCAAAGAAGCTTCGACTGGCATACGTCAACACGTCTCCTCCGCTTTTGAGATCGCCGCCCAACAGCAAGCGGACTCCGTAGAACCATGCCAGGGCGTAGGCACAGTACATGGCAAAGAATTCAGTGCTATACTGCACTCCCAAGATGGGTCCCTTTTTGACGCCGTACTCTTTGGCGGTTTCCAGGTATGAGTCGTATTTCTTGCGCAGCTTCTTGCTTGCATCGAACGCGGTCACAATGCGGACGGTCGCCATGGCCTCCTCAACCAGTCCACCTGCGGTCGCATACGCCTTCAAAATATTTGCCTCCAGCCTCGTGTCAACAACAATCGTGATCCCCACGATGATCACAGCAAGAGGCAGTGTCGTGGCAGTGACCAAGGTCAGTTTCCATTGCTGAGTGAAGGCGACAATAAAGGCCGAGGTGAGCATGGCCAGTCCCTGAAAGGTCACGCCCACCTTCTCAGAGAGACCATTTTCGACCACGTCCGCGTTGTTCGATATCGTCGTCGCGACAGTGCCAGGCGAGCAGGAATCGAAATAGGCGATGTCTTGTCTAATCAGGGCACGGATGAAGTCTTGCCTCAATGCTTTCGTCGCTCGAATGGCCGTGATGCGGAAACAGAAGGTGTTGATGAAGACCAGACAAAACTTGGCGATGAACAGGTACAGGAAGTATAAAGCATTTTGTGAGATGGAATCCAGCATTTCACGGGACGACGAGGCGCCAATGCCCCAGGAGTTGAAATCATCCACCAGGTGGCCAAAAATGATGGTCATAAGAGGTAACGCAGCACCGGCTCCGCATGCTGCGAGAAATCCACAGACACGAAGCGCATAGTCGAATGGTGTGAAGTAACGCCATACCCGCAAGTACGGGCTCAATCCAACGTTCTTCTTCTCTTCATTCTCTCCATCTTTCTGGGAAACGTTGACAATGACATCTTTGTCGATTTCGTTTACTCTGTCCGCCTCTGCGGGAGGTGATAAAGAGTCCTTGTCATCGATGACCCTCTTCTCCATCGGGCATTGCTCTAGACGGGATTTAATTGGTATTACTGAAAGATCATTCTGAAAGAGCGGCGACCCGTATTCTTGTACTATATCCGAATCGCTATCCGACCACAAAATTAGCAAAGATCCGTATTTGCCAACAGCTCGCTCGTGAGAATAAAATTACCATTGGACGGGACCACTGCAGCCTGCTTGGCTCTTGTTGCACGGAACCGAGGTTTACTTTGCTGGTGCCTGGTACGGGTCCTCACATTCGAGCTCAAGGAATCATGAGATTGCATAATCATTCAAATTCCCTGTGTCATCGAGGGCGCCAGTCAGGCATCCATCAATCTGCACGCCATCGACCCCGCACCTGCGATTCCAATGACCAAGAGCCAAGATTTCGGAAGGACGTATTCTTCCCGAGCAAGTGGCTGCATGGTATAGAAACCTTGATTGGCCTTCCACACGCATTGTTAAAGAGGGTAATAGTGTTGGCCGTATTTGAAGGGCCCGTCGGAAGCTCGCAAGGATATAGGCAATAACATCTCCGCACTCGGTCATCGGCGGATTATAGTCCCGCCTACCGCGAATGATCTCTCCCGTGGGTGATCCTCTGGAGCCTTGAACTCGGAACTGTGAGAGCGCTGCGCCTGTATTGGGTTCAGCTCATAGCGTACAAGGTGAGGATGCGGACCCTGTTAGGGCCGTGTTTGTCAGCCCGAACAAAGACAATGGGAGACATATAAACCGCTCTGTTCTCGAGTATGAACCGTCTGCAACGAGTGTGCCTTAAATTCAAGAGTTATCGCCAGCAGCAGAGACACTAAATCATAACTCACTCACATTTTGAGCAGGGGAGATGGCGTCAGCAAGATCCGTCGCGATTGTGCTATGTGGCGGTCAGCCGGCTACCGCAGCAGCTATGGCCAAGGCTCTCCAACCGACATATGAAGGTCGGCCCAAAGATCCTCGAACAATCATATGATCCTTCCAGGACCAGCAGCATACTAACCACTCTGCAGTCATCCACATCTGCCATGACGTAACACGGCCGTCTCTGAGATTCCTCGCCTGCTTCGGGGAGAGTCGGTCTCACCGTCATCGGGCTTGGGAACGAACGCCCAGGAAGGGTCCAGCCGCGCACTGACGCTCAAGCGATCTGTGTCGGTGGGGGATTTCTGGACCCAGACTTCGAGACCATACGAAATGCTTGCGATACTGTGAAGCCGATGGCCTGGTTCCGCGCTGATAGATCCAAAATTAAGCCGGGTCAGAAGGGGCCACCGCCGACGGACGTCCTGAAGAAGAGACTGACGGATATCCTGGAGAAGGAGTGGAGCGACGAGGGCTTCAAGCCTGGCGTTTATCTGTTTTGATGCTTCATTTGGATCGCTCGCTTTAATTGAGCCAACCTTTCGCTGCAATGTCTCTGCGCGAGAAGGCATAATTGATTGTATTGCGGGCTCCTGTCGCCACAGAGCGGACATGTCAGAAGAACTGTCGGGGGCAAATGGGGCAGATTTCAACCTCGGAAGAGAGCAGAATCTTCCATTACTGCGTCGGTTTATCAGTGTTGGGAACACAGGCGGTTTTCTTCACTTCATGAGCGCTTGGCCTCCGCCACTCCTACAACGCCGTTGTAGGCAGCATCTTAGTATCAATCAACCATCGCATCGCTCTGTGGTTCATCAATCAACAGGGTGCTGGCATCGACTAGCTAGGAAGCTTCTGGGCCGAGAGGCGCGCTGGTGAGCCTAACTTGATTCATTCTCCTCCCACCCAGACCCAACTCCAGAATGCAGCACCGGCTGAAACAGGGGCGAGTGGCGGCCATCCATCGACAACACAATGTCGCGCCATCTCCAGCCAGGCCACTTTTGTTGCTCCAGCCTCTGTACAACCTGGCAAGAAGATATCCACCGTGTCGCCTGTTCTCAGAGGAGTCCACTACAACTGTCTACCACATTGTCGTGCCCACTTGCGGTCCAGCGAGCTCCCGGAAAAATGGTTTCTTCCCAGGACTGGCACCTTGCAGAAGAGAAGTGGAGTGTCGTTCCAAGTATGCCATTGGCCTTAATGATGTTCCTCGAGACGCCGCCTTTGGGTGGCCTGGTGAGGCGCAGTAGCCTATTCCCTTGGTCGGTCACCCGCCTAGATATAGCCAGCCTCATCCACTGTCCCTTTACTGCCACATCATTCTGGCAGCAATTGATTCGTTTGTCTCTTCTCCTTTGCTCGACGGAATTGGCCCTCTCCAGAAAAGACAGATGACAGGACGAGCTGCGCTTACAGAGGTTTTCAGAAGTGAAAATCCCATCGTCGAGTAAGAGATTTCAAAGGTTGCGTGCCATCTACTGAACTCCCAAGCATTGTCGCTGTACACGGCTTGAATGGCGATGGCTTCAGAACATGGACTACGACCAAGACCAAGAAGTTCTGGCTTGGAGATGCTGATATGCTCCCGTCAAGTTTATCGCATGCTCGGATCCTTACCTTCAGCTATGACGCCACCGTCACAGCACTCTTCGGAAAGACATCGTCCGATCGGATCCTCCAGCATGCCCACACTCTCGTGGCGGAATTGGTGGCGGACCGGGAGGTATGCGGGCGTCCGGTCAAAGCAGTGAAAGCAGGCTAACCCGTATTCAACAGCTCGACAACGCCGAGCAGCGTCCAATTATATTTATTTGTCATTCTCTCGGAGGCATCATCACTAAGAGGGTACATTTGATACGATCACACAAGGAGGAAAGTTAACAGGCACAGGCGTTGGCATACTCTGCTAGCAGAACGAGCAAGTCGGTTCAGCACCTCCACTCCATTTTTATATCGACCTATGGAGTGCTGTTCTTCGGAACGCCGCATAACGGAAGTAGTAAAGCCAGTCTGGCCTCCGTTGGACGTCGAATGATTGATGCACTCGTTCCTTCCAAGGTCTGTGACACGGATGGCCAGTTGCTTGATGCCTTGAAAGAAGGATCCGAAATCCTGCAAAATATCACGGACATGTTCGCACCGCTGATGAGACACTTTCAAATCTACTTTTTCTGGGAGCAAGTCAAAACAGACTTTGGCCCCACGAAGGATTACGTTCGTGAGCAAGAATCTACGACTTGTATATGCTAACGTTTGGCAGGTTGTGGACCAGAGTTCTGCTGCTCCGATATTGGGGGATGTCGTGGGTGCCGGTCTCCCATATGATCACCAGAACATGTGCAAATTTGAGGGTCCAACGTCACCTGGGTATCGGCTCGTCGTGGCTACACTGGTTCGGTATTCGAGAGAGGCGCCATCCGTGATCTCACAGCGTTGGACAGATGCGAGGGAGATGCTGAGAAGAATGCGGGAAAATGAGGCGGCAGTGTTGCTGCGGTAGCCATGCTGTGGGACGTGGTTTTCCCCCCCTTTGCTGCAGCAGCATATGCAGGCGAATCGAGCGAAGAATGGAAAGATTTCGGTTCGGAAGAGTATGCATCTTTGTGCGGTTACCTGTACAAGTCGCTACTGCAAGACCAACCTGCAGCCGTCTTTTATCGACATCACCAAAGTCATTGTCTGCTTCTCAACGCCTGTTAACTCGACGACATCCCCTTGAGACAGTCGTATACTGGGAAATCTCTGAATAAGTCGCACGACTGTATATGCCGCTTCCGTAAGAGCGAAATCCACTGGTGGGGCAGTAAAGTCAGTGATCTGTATGGTTACTCTTCCAGGACTGTATGGATGGGAAGTACTCACTTCCGAGACAGATTCTAGGCCCACCGTTGAATGGTAAATAACCCCATTTTGCGTTAATCTGGTCGTGGTTTAGTGGCATGTCCTCTTCCCATCTTTCTGGACGGAAGATTTCAGCGTCCATTCCATACAGATCAGGTCGTCTATGCATCGAATAGACGCTGTAAGCGACAGCGGCACCTTTCGGAACCAACACTGGAGCTTTTCTGTCAGGCCCACCACCTGTTGGTAAGATTGTGGTTCTAATCGCTGTGCGTGTGTTCACCGGTACAGATGGATACAGTCGAAGTGCTAACGCCATCAGTTGCAGGTCCATGCGGAAGGACCTCTGGCAGACGTACCCTCCTTGAGGACATTTTGGAGATAGTTCATGTTTCGAAGGCTGGTTCGGTTCAAGCTGTGCAGAGCAGGATCGGCTATTATTTCGGCACGCAATTTCTCGAGAATGTGTGGATGTCTGACGAGGATAAAACTGCTGGTTGTTTAGACAAGCGCGTGCAAATGTCTCTGAATACCTACAACGTCCAGGAAAGGAGGCAGGCCGTAGTGTCCCTTCCGGCCACGAGGATGTTGATTATTTGACTTCTCAAAGCAGTGCGATCGCTGGTGTTTTTGGCCAGAAATTTCAGGAAAGTGTATGTCTGTTGTCCCTCTTCATCCTTTTGTGAAAGGTTATGGTCAATAATCTGGTCTGCAAACCGATGAACGTTCTCGCAAGCTGCTTGAAACTTTTTGCCACCAATGAGCCAATAAAGATCGAGGAGACGAAATCTCTTTGCGACGTATTCTTGTGCGATGTTGAAAGCGTCGGCAAAGGTCTGCTCTCCAGCGGACTCAGGCGCCCTCAGGCTTCGGACCGATTCACCAAAGAGGAATGCTGTGGTAACGTCCAGGGTCAACCGGAAGAAAAGAGGCTGCATATCGACAATGCTACCGTCTTTCGGAATGGCCTCAATGAGATCATCGACTGCCTCTCTGATAACTTCCAGATTCTCATACTCCTTGTAATGGAATTGTGGTCTCAAGAGCTCACGAGAGTGCTTCCACGCGGCGCCTTCTTGGGTGAATATCCCGTCTCCAAACATTGGAAATGTAATCTCTCGGCGAGGTCCCATGGTGTAGTCTGCTCTGATCAGTCAGTCGGTAATCGTCAAAAAGGTCTCTCTCAAAGAAAGATGCACAAACCTTTGAAATTGGTGCTGAGAATTGCCTCAAGATTGGCAGGCTCTATGGTACCAAATGCTTTGGTGCCGAGGAATACTTGTTCCAGAGTACTACCGGTTTGCCGGAAGTGGAATAAAAAGAGCTCCATCAATCGGGACTCCGTATTGGCTCGGAAAATCTGTTCAAGGCGATCGACCCCAAGCGGTCTCTGGTTTTGAAGTCTCGGAGGCGGAAGGCATCCATGCTGTTGTGCGATCGCGCTGTCCGCCTTGTATTCATTAGAGTTGTCGTTGTAAGAAGACTGTCGTGCGGATGACGTACAAGATGTCGACGATACTTGGAAACCTTCTGACGGATGCTCAGAATGATGGTACAAGTGGTGATGAAAATAAAGAGATAGGTAAAGCCCATGTTGGAGAGCATGCAGTGTGAAGCTCTGGGAGAACACGCACAAAAGGGCAAAGATCACGGCGCGGGTTCAGAGATATCCCTTGAACGCCAAAGCGCTTATCTATGCAGGGGGGAATACATGAACCAGTAATGGTCACAGGTAAAGTTTCACCACCCGATGTGGGCACCATTTAAGGCATTAGCCGCCCGGGAAGGACCGGGGGACTAGGGAGGAGCACCGGCATGTGGAACCAGGGTGGAGCTACTGTAAATCCAAATCCCACCACAGGTGTTACCTCACGTTAACTTCTCTCACCACCTAAGCGCTTGGACGAGAACAATAGTATTGTGTGCAAATGTGCTCCGTACCATGACCATAACGGACCTCACTGCTGAACAATCATCGTTACAGCGGTCCGACTCTCTTGTGGTCGAGTAAGTCCCAAGGACAGTATCGGTAGAAGTCAACTGACCAGCCATATACAGTGTCGTTGCCATCCATGGCCTTTTCGAGGGCACGCCAGAAACATGGACAGACCGGGATTCTGGTCTTCTTTGGCTTCGCGATTTGTTTCCCTTCCAGAAGCTCAGGGCGAGAGTGTTGAGCTACAACTATAAAGTCGACGGTCTGACTTCACCTGGGGAAGGGTCTGCTGACCGTTTGTTGCCTCATGCGATCACTCTGATAGCTGAGCTGTACGCAGAGCGCGACCTGGTGCATGCGGTTCAGCGTCCCATTGTGTTTGTCTGCCATGACCTGGGAGGCATCCTGCTCAAACGTGCTTTGGCGTATTCCAGCGCCAGACTCGCAAGGTCGACAGAGCATCTTCGCTCCATATTCGTCTCGACCTATGCAATTCTGTTCATGGCTACCCCACACGATGGCCTCAGTAAAGATGTCATCCTCCTGTCTAATCATGGAGTGCAAAAAGGCCCCAGTCAATTTATGATCAGCCTTCTCAAGGGATCAGAGATGGTCAATGAAGTCACAGATCAATTCTCCTCATTGATGAAAGATTTCAAGATCTACAACTTCTGGGAGCAGCTCCCCACCCGGACCGAAAACAAGAGCGTCTATATTGTCGACCAAGATTCCGCCATTCCAAAGTGGGATAATAACGATCGATGTGGAATATTGGCAGATCATTCGAGTATGGTCAAGTTCAAAAGCCAAAAAAGCCCTGGCTGCCGTGTGGTGCTGGCAGCTCTAAAAAGATATATTGAATGTGCACCGAACGAGATAAAGTCTCGGTGGGAGAGCGAGATCGAACGACGTCGGGCCGAGCGACAAATGGAAGTCCGGGCGATGCTTCCCCCGCAACTGAATCTACCAGTACCGGACCGTCAATCAAAGGACGATCTGAACGAGCTGTTCGTTGTCCCTCGTGGCTCCATCAACTACTTCACTGGCCGACAAAAGATTGCACAACTCGTGAGAGAAAAGCTCGAGCCCGTGCAAAGACACCAGGTCTGGCACAAGCCCAGAGTCTTTGTCATCTATGGCCTTGGAGGCTCCGGCAAGACCCAATTCTGCTTGAAGTATGTCGAGGACAACCGACAGAGGTATGTCGCGCTGAGTTGAACTCGATACAGTGAATCAGACCAGGAGGCTAATAATTCACGACGACAGGTATTGGGGTGTGTTCTGGATCGACGCCAGCAGCCAGGAAAATGCCGAATCTGGATTTGCGGCTCTCGGGCAACAGGCAGGAAAAGGTGCTTCCTTTGCTGCAGGATACCATTGGCTTTCCACCTGTTCCAAGCCATGGCTGCTTGTCATCGACAATGCCGACGATCCAGACATGGACGTGTCGCAATTCTTCCCCCCTGGTGGAAATGGCCACATCTTGGTGACGACTCGTAACCCAGGTGCTCGAGACCACGCCACCGAAGGGTCTGTGCGATTTCAAGGCATGGATCCGGAGGAAGCGATAGCTCTCCTGCTGAAATCAGCTTATCCGAATGGCGAAGCTCACAGTACTAACCCGCAAAGGCGAAGCATTGCTCAATGCATTGCGGATGAACTCGGATATCTGGCACTGGCACTGGCGCAGGCCGGCGCCACAATCCGGCGCAATATATATACCCTGGAGAAATACCTGTATTATTACCTTGGCCATCGCAAGAAGATGATCAGCTACCCGGGACTTCGACACGCGGACGACACCAACATCATTACTACCTGGGAAATTCCTTTTCAAAGAATTGTCCGCCGCCAGTCGGTCGAGCACAGAGACGCGGTCGACTTGGTCCATCTGTTCGCATTCATGCATTTTGAGTCAATCTCGGAGAAGATTTTTCAAAGGTCTTGGAACGGCATTGAGATGACCCAGTCCGGCCCCTGGACGTACCCTGGAATTCTCCAACCGGACCGGTTGTGGAACGAAGAGGCCCAGGCACGACTTCGACGAGCTCTGGGCGTTCTATGTGATTACTCCATCATAGACCACGATCCCGACAAAGGATCTTGCTCGATCCATCCTGTGATTCACAGCTGGGCGCGAGACCGCCTTACCGTGTCGGACCAGAAGCTCTGGCTGGGGCATACGATGGCTGTCTTGGCTCATTGCATTTCCTCCAACCTCGAAGCGTCAGGCCGAAGCTTCCGCAAGCTTCTTCTCCCCCACATCGACTCCTGCATGCGGACCCTCGAACAATTGTCTCCTTCGATTGCCGATACCGTTCAGCAAGCCGCCGAGGTCGAAAAATTCGCTCACGTGTATGCTGAAAATGGCCTTTGGAAACAAGCGCGCAAGCTACAGATAAAGGTGATCGACTTCAGGAAACGGACCTTTGGAAAAGGCCATGAGGAGACCATCCGCGCGCAGCGCAGCCTCGGGCATACGTATTGGAACTTGTTTGAGATTAAACCAGCGATCCAGGTCCAGTTGCAAGTCCTCCAGTCTCGGTGGTTTTCAAGACCTTCTTGGACCGGTTGGATCACTTGGCCCTGGTTACCGGATCACGTCTCTTACTGTGTCACACTTGACGACATTACACTTCTTTTATGGCTTGCCGGAGAGAGACAAAAATCAAAATGGACGGGGGAGCGTGCTGTAAAGGGCCTCATGAAACGGCTTGGCCCAGATGACCCTCAAACATTGAACGCAATGTTCAATCTGGCAAGGACATATTTGCACCTCGGAAATCCACAGCAGAGCCTGAGATTGCTTGTCACGGTCCTTCAAAAGCGGAAACGGTTCTTCGGCATGGATCATCCCGACACCCTCATGACCAGAAACGAGATCGGTATGAACCTTTGTGCACAGAAGCGTCGTTTGGCCGTCGCCGAAAAGCTCGTCTCCAATGTCCTACGGTCACGCAAAAGGATTCTGGGGGAGGAGCATGCCTACACCTTGTGGTCTGTCAATGATCTGTCCAAAGTACTCTGTGAACGCGGGCGTGCCGCAGAGGCAGCAGCGATGCTTGAAGACATCATTCCCATCGTCCTCCGCACCCTCGGCGAGGAACATGTCGGCATGTTCATGACCAAGTCCAACCTCGCCCGAGCATATGTGCGCTCCGAGAGGTGGAGGGAGGCCGAGGCTTTACTTTACAGTCTGCTTCCTCTCATACCACAAACCCATCCTGACTGGATTCACACCATGTCCGGATACGTCCATGTGCTAATTCATCTAGGCAAAGTCGACGAAGCCGAGAACAATTGTGTCCGGATGCTGGATAGCATAACCCGGGGCAAGATCTTGAGCCTGGAAGATCCTCGGACCGTCGCGATCGCGCGGCAGCTGTCAGAAATATACCACAAACAAGGCCGAATGGACCGTTTGGTCAAGTTAGAGAGAAGGATACCAGGTCTCCAGAAATTTAAACCTGGAACAGAGTTTAGTGTCTTGCCATTACGAGAGGAAGCCGCTGGATGACATGAATTGGACGACCTCCAGACCATAAACTCAATTTGCTTCTTTCCCATTTGGAGGATCATCTGGTGCCATGAGTTGAATTTTGGTGGCCTGCAACGAAAGACGCGCCCGTCTAATGGCATGGCAATTGATTTGATATTCAATGTTGCGACATCAGGCAGCGTGGTATGACCGATTTTGAACTTTATGCTCACCCATCCTAAGCTTATCAACAAGCTTGCCTTTGCATGCGTCAAATGTTACCCATCGACATTAGATCCGTCCTCGACATACCGCCAGTGAAGCAATAGCAGATCCGACAGCGGCAGTCTTTTTGTGGGTTAGCATGGAGGAGAGACTTCTGGCAAAGTCGTCGTGGATGCCTCCTCTCTTGACTACTGGAAAGGTTCTCCGATCCAATAGTCATTGGGAATGACAGTGGTTGAGGAGCTCCAGCTAATGTCAAAGGCACCACCTTGCCTTAGGATTTTCCTCGTATTTGTGGTGTCGTCCGTCATATACGGCATTCTTTTGCCATAGATTGGGCCTCTCCTGCCCTTTTCAAGGCTATGCTGATAAGGGGGCGGTGTTCCAGCGAATGTGGCAAAGCCTGAGGTGGAACAACTCCGGCTAATTATGATCACGGGAAAGATCTCCAACTTTTTACAATCCGTCGAGTGCATCCATTATTGCAACTGGAATCAGTATGGTATGTATTTTTCTGAACATTGGTTCTCTGCTGATTTCGCCCGTAGGCGCCTACTCGCAAGCCTTTGGTCCATCCAGCAAAGCCTCTCAAGTCGATACTAAAAAAGTCTTCAGAACCCGTCAAGGCGAAGCCCGAGTTGTTGTTCCCGACTTCAAAGAAGGACAAACGTCGCATTAAGCATGCGCAGCTGATGTCGAAGGTCACAAAATCCTCTATCACAAAGCGAAAGCCACGAAGAAGACCAAACAATGCACTGGTCGCTACCCTTGATTCGCTAGCGGATGCCTTGCCCCAGAATGAAGACAGTCCTCCGACGGCGGCGGGTGAGAGACCGGAGCAGCAAGTCCATATCATAAGACGCCAGAGCATGAAATCAAGACCTGGCGCTATGAAAAGACGGCAGAGACTGGAGCAAGGCGAAAGGGACCGGTTTGCACGGAATCTTGCTCAACTGGCATCGTCACAGGCTCTCGCTGCGAACTCAACTGGTACAGAAACAGGCGCTTCTGGTCCGTCAATCAGTGGCAAGTGGGCTGCTCTTCGGAATTTCATATCACACACGTTGGAGCAAAAGCCCGAACTAAAGTCTGTCAAGACTTGAAGGTGGGCGACTGTGGTCAAGTTTTGCTGGATCTTGAACAGCGTAACGCTGTGCGTTATCTCGGTCTCACGACGTGAAGCGCCCGCTACTTCTTGATCTAATGCACCATCTCGTCGCACAACACGAATGGATAAAAATCGCCGGCGGCACAGTCCAGGTGATTCAAAGAGCGTGGCTGGAGACTGCGTCAGTGCACCAACCGCGACTGTTGTGAGATCCCCATTGGCTGGCGATAACATTGCGGTCACAGCCTTTGTACAAGTCCGAGGATTGCTCCCGGTCTGCTTGTGACGTGAAAACCTGCAGTGATCCCTGATGCAGGCTCGGAAAGGATTTGGGAGTCGATCTGCTCCTCGGCGGAGATCACAAACCCCCAAAGCCATTGGGTTCACACTGTCCAGGAATACATGGGATATCTTGTCCGGTCTCGGCATATCACAATATACATCTCACAGGCGGACTATGCTAAATTGCTTGAAGAAAGAAGCGGGGATGAGAGAAATGAAGCCAGACTGCCCGTTAAAATCTGCCCTGCAAATTACAACAGCAGTGGTCGTTTGTAGCGTTGGACTTGTATAAATACCAAAGCAGTTGTAATTAATGAGAGATAGCATCAAATCCGGAATCTGGAAGCAAATACCTTTTGACCATTACAGCTGCAGCCCGTGCTCCGATCGCGGAGATCCCAGCCTTGCAGAATAACCCAAAAATTTCCCTGTCAATGTCGTGTGCGAATGGGCAGCAACCATGGCTACCAGGACTCTTCGAATAGGTTCGTCCACTCTGAACACCGCGGCGCAACTCATATTGACTTCTGAATAGGCCTCATACCTGGCGACGGCATTGGACGAGAAGTCATCCCAGTGTGTCTCCACAACGCCCTCATGGCATGCCAAGCTGACTTTGGATTCTCAATGAACAGGCCGGCAAGCGGGTTCTTGAATCCCTTCCCTCGTCGCTGGGTCTCAAGTTCTCGTTTGTTGACCTCGACGCTGGCTTCGACTGCTTCAAGCGGACTGGCACCGCGCTGCCAGATAAAACGGTCGAGATTCTACAGAAAGAATGTGACGGAGCACTGTTTGGGGCCGTCAGGTACACCAGACAGCTTCTCTCCGTTCCTTGTCGTCGGGCGACACTAATTCATATTGTCTTCTAGCTCCCCGACAACCAAAGTTGCAGGCTACACGTCCCCCATTGTCGCCCTCCGCAAGAAGCTCTCTCTGTATGCCAACGTCCGGCCCTGCAAAACAACAGCGTCCCCGGCATTCAAATCGCCAACACCACATCCAATTGACCTGGTGATCGTGCGGGAAAACACAGAGGATCTGTACGTCAAGGAGGAAAGGACATACCCGGACCCGAGTGGCGAGGGCCAAATCGCCGAGGCAATCAAACGCATCTCCAGCAAAGCGAGCTGGCGGATCGCCAATATCGCGGGTGAGATCGCGCTCCGCCGGCAGAAGATGCGACAGGACAACAATAGCAGCGTCGGCAAGATTGAGGAGGGAAAAAAGGCCATGGTCACCATCACACACAAGTCCAACGTCTTGTCGCAGACGGACGGGCTCTTTCGGTCCACGGCGCGCGAGGCGCTGTCTCAACCTCAGTTCTCGAGCCTGCACATCGAAGAGCAGATTGTCGACAGCATGGTGTACAAGTTGTTTCTGCAGCCGCAATACTACGACGTCATTGTCGCCCCGAATCTGTATGGAGACCTTCTGTCCGACGGGGCGGCGGCGTTGGTGGGCAGCCTAGGGCTCGTGCCGTCGGCGAATGTGGGCGAAGGGATCGTTATTGGAGAGCCTTGTCATGGGTCGGCACCGGATATCGAAGGGAAAGGGATCGCAAACCCCATCGCGACGATTAGGAGTGTGGCTGTTATGTTGGAGTTCTTGGACCTGCCCGAGGCCGCGAACAAGATCTACGCAGCAGTTGATGCCGGGTTGGCCGAAGGCAAGTTTGTGAGTCCCGATTTAGGTGGCACGGCAAAGACGGATGAGGTCGTTGAGGACGTTCTTAAGAGACTGTAGGAAGGCAATAAGTACAGAGAAAAGGGGCTGTACATTTTTCAATACCCGGGTAGAGATAAAAGTTACAGACGTCGACAATACCAACAGTCTCACTGAATTCTGATTCATATAACTAGATCAGGTGGTTGGATTGCAATATGCTCGCAAAGACGGCGATACACAACCTATGCTCCAATAACCATGCTCCTCAAGGTCCCAAACTCCGTAAACATATGAGCTGTTGGTGGTGGTGGTGTTTTGTTTACATCATGTCTGCTTCAATATCCGCTTCAGAACTCAAATCCGGCGTCATTGCTCCCTCCGTCTCGTCGAGCTCACTGAGCGAGTCCATGCCAATGCCACTGTCGTAGCGTCTCCGACCCTTCTTGATTCCAGGGCCTGAACTTCGTCTGTGCTTCCCTCTTGATACCTCGACACTGCCATCAACGTGGTCATCCACATCGACAAATCGAACAAGGCTTGCTGGTGTCATGGGCCCGACATCATCTGAAGTGATCTCGTCGCTTTCCAATTCCCAGTTACTTACCCTGACCTTGGACGAGCGGTGGTGACTCTTCTTGACCTCTCTTGCCTTGGCCACGCTGCGCATGAACTCAGCCTCCATCATTTCCAAGGCCTGGGCTCCCTGTTCCACTTCGGTTCTGTATCGGTCCTCCAGCTTGGTGTTGAGCAGTCTGAGCTTGTCTATCTCAGCGTTGGCAGAGGCAAGCGACGTCGCAAGGCCGGCAACCCGGGAGTTAAGACTGCCGACCTCTGCCTCATGATTTTGATTGGATCTTGATACTTGCATTTCAAGCGTGGCCAGCTGTTCTTTGACATTTTCAGAGTGCTGACGAGCCTTGCCGAGCGCGGCCTCGAGGTCATTGATTTTTTGCAGTCGGTCCACGGCTGACTCTTCTGCGGCGCGGCGACCGACAGTTTCGGCAGCAACTTTGGCGTCCATGTCGGAAATTTGTTGCTTGAATTCTGCTTCCGTCGCGGCCCTCACGTCTTGAAGTCTCGCGGCCTGCTCGGACTCGATGAGAATGACCAACTCCTCCAGGTGGGTGACTTCCCGCCGGTACTTTTCAAGAGCAGCGACGAGCGAGCTAATGGTGGACTCCTTTTCGGCATTCTCCTTGTCCAAAGCCTGTGCCCTCATGCGCACCTGCAGCATCTCTTCCGCATTGCTGTCAATGACCTCTTCTAATTCTTTCACGCGAGCATTGGCCTTTTCCGCAGCGGTGATGGCATGGTCGAAATTGCCCTTGAGCGAGCGTTGTTGATCACGCATCGATTTGAGCTCGGCCTCGCGGTCACGGAGCTGCTGAGCGAGTTGCTTGAGCTTGAGAATGGCTTCGGGAAGGAGTTTGGCATTGTCAAACCCTCCCACTGTCTCTCCCGGCACCACCCGTTCGAGATCCAGACGCATTTGACGAAACTGGCTCGCAATGGCCGAGATGCATGCATGTGCGTCGCTCCCGTCGTCCAGAAAACCCAGACCTTGGACCTCGACCTTGAGAGCCTGGAGAGCGAGCTCGGCGTCCTCTGCTCTGCTCGTCGTCGCCCTCAATTGCTTGGCCAGGTCATGGTAGAACGTCTTGGGAGTGGTCGGCATGTCCATCTGGATTTGTTTCCAACAGAAAGGCGAATCGTCGAGAGAGTCAAGGCTCGTTGATGTACTTCGAGCCGCTTGCAGCAGTTCTCGCTTCGCTTGCCGTGCGGATTCCAGCTCGAGTCCCATCACCAGTGCGTCTTCTGCTTGGGCATCTGGTGGGCCATCCCCGCCGGACACTTCGTCCTCGTAGATCTGTATCGTGTCACCTCCCTCACTCGGCGGTCTCGAAGTGGCGTTGATCGGAAATATGTGGTCCCACGACACAGCTTCAGCTTCCTCTGTATTGAAGCTCTGTCTCAATGCCTCTAGCTCAGCCTCACATTCGCCATCCCGAGACTGGCTTACGCCACTCCCTTTCTCTTTGGATGCCCTGGAGCTTCGAATGATTTCCAGCTCCAGCTTCAACTCTTGCAATTCTTGGCCTTTCTTCTCATTCTCTCTCTGTAACGCGGTCACGATCTTCTTCTCGGCAAAATAATCATTCATGACCTCGCTCAGTCCATTCCTTCGAATCCTTCTTTTATTTCTCGGATCTAGTTCTTGACGGAATGGCGTGAATTGGACGACTTCGACGGACACGGTGGGAGCCGGAGTGGAAACTCTTCTGGCATATGGTGTCTGCAAAATTGACCGATTCATATGAGGCGTAAGGCCGGTTGAGCTCAGAGTACTCCTGCTGGTGGGTATGTCCGTATCAGACAGCCGAACTCGCTTCTGTGGCCGCTTCTTCGTCGGCGTGGCTGACCCATCACAGGCTGAACCATTTGCTGATTTGATTGGTGAGATGGCGCTCCCGCGTCGTTTGGCCTGTCGATGTGCTGTTGGAACGTCGCCGTGGTTGACTTCTGCCATAATGTCTGTGCCGGAGGCGACCCTCTGCCAATGTATAGTCACCTATGCCGAAGACAAATCACAGACTGGAGAACACTGGTTGGTAAACGACCTACAAGAAGACGCTGCAAGGTGTTTGGTGTTTTGTAGACTCTGGTCGGAAAGCGGCCGCATATAAACAATGACGCAGTCAGCCTGGATGTACACAATGTTCCTAGAACAGTTTAGTGCCAGGCCAACGCGCCAAGAAATGCTCAACGCGTTGGCGCGTCTCGAAAGATCAGCTGCACGTGAAATCGATTGGCCCTCAACAACTATCGGAGAGCCAGTGAGAGGGACCATGGTGCCGGAATCTCGGAAATCAGCTTTACATCCAGGTTGGTGACGCTTAAAGAGCTCGATATCTCCGCTTTCCTTTTCACGGTATTCGACTGCCTGTGAATTGTCGCCCCATTGGACCGGACCCGAAGCAAGCTCCTGGTTCTGTCTCCGAGTGGACGATGGCGCCGCATTGTGGATCGCAAGAATGCACCGACTTGATTGCTGCAGGTGAGTTCGAAGCAAAGAAGTGGAAGTGTTTCCGGAGGACTTCACACGTCCGGGACCAGGTCAGATCGCCGGCTTGAATTTAGCAGCACGATCCAGTCAAAGCAAACGCAATTCTGTGCATTGGTCAGTCATGAACCGAGTCCTCCGATGGCAGCCATATGACTGACCCACGAGATCGGAGCCAGTCGTAAGGTCCGAGTCTTGCAAAGAAGCGGCGACTCGGGATGAGGAGTGTCCCTTGCCACACATATCAGACCTATTGAAGCCAGCCAAATCTTGGAAGATGGCTTGAATATGGAGCAGCACTATGGAACGGATGGCCGCCCACACAACCCTCTCGCTCGTGCAGCCTTCTTGCTCGCGCAACCTTGCTCGCTTCGGCCGAGCACGCCGTTCCGTCCAGACATTCCAGGTGTGATGGCGGTCCAAAGTTATGCAAGTCGGAACCTTGCGCGCATACCGCTTATGGTGACGTCGACTGTGGTGGTTGTATGCTTAGCTCCTACCTGTGAACGATCGCTATTGCTATTGCGAGATGGTTGATTGATACTATCTAGGATGCTGCCCACGACGGTGTTGTAGGGGTGGCGGAGGCCAAGCGCCACAGAGTGAATATACCGCCTGTGTTCCCAACATCTGCACCAGTTGGAATTGCAACGTAGGCCGGTGGGTGTGATTCCGGACATGATAGAATAAATAACATGTAGATTGGCATCCAAAGGTCTGTGCTAGAAGAACGGCGTCGACAACCAGGCGCTGTTGATGGGGAGGTGGCCAAATGGAAGCGCGCTAACCGGGTCCGTTTTCCGGCAACTCTAATTTTCAAAAATTATTGTCCCTGGATGCCTCGCTCGTTCAGTGCTTCTTAATGCCTCTTTGCTTGATTTTCTAGGCCGTGGTTGGCATGTCTGAGACGCCCACTTCCTCGTCTAGTGACGAGGTTGATCAAGCATCTCATCACTCCCTGTACCGCCTCCGAGTCACGGCAGGTCCGGCATACGATCCAGCCACTCACCGAGTGGTTCCCGTCAACGCCGCAGAAACAATCACCTTCGAGAATGAGCACATCATTATCTCACTGGCTGTACGAATCAGACATTTCACAGGGTTCCCATCGGATTCCCCTGTGACCTCGCCGTATTTCCTCCATCCGCTTCATACGTACGACCAGTACTCGATCTCATTCAGCTTCGTCCCCAAGGTCGATATCCCCGGCAACGACCTGCTGTTTGGGAACGACTTTGAACGTCCCATCAGAGATCGACTTCCTCCTGGCATCAATCAGGCGCTCAGGATCGTGAAGTGGTGGATCGATCCAGGTCTGGAAGGCGACATATACGCAGATAAACCATACTTGTACGGACCGGCGTTGAGCAGTTGGAATGTTCTGCGCCTGTGTGATCAGGTGGTCGAGTCTGACCAACTAGATGATCCCGGGGCATGGAAGATTCCGAATGCGACCTCGTTCCACGAGATGGTGGTGGAGGAAGGCGCGGAAGGGACAGGTGAAGACGTTCGGTTAGCCGCAGGCATCCCGCCCGACTCGGCTGCACGCAAAAAGTTCTTTCTTACCGAATCGAATCGGGACAGCTTTGTCTTTGAAGCGGGCAGACTCTATCAGTCCGACTTTGGCAACCCTTACCTCGACTTCAATGATTTCTCTCTCAAGCTTCCAGGCTTCAGCCTTAATGTCATTCGATATATCGACTCCAAGACGCATGAGTTGAGATATACTTTGAAAAACAAGACGACAGATGAGATATATCTTGTCGTCATGTTTACCTTGCTCTTTGGCGAAGAATTGAGGCAAGTGGCGAAGGAATCCGGCGCTGAAGTGCCGCCGGAGCAAGAAGACCTCCCTCAGCAAGAAGATAGCATATACGACTCGCCACCAGACCAAGATGATGTCGACTAAGGAAGGAGCGACGAACGAGCGAATGAATCAAAGAATCTTTCCAGCACTTCATAATGCATGACCACGCCATGGAGCGTTGCGGAGAGATCCGCAGAGGGTCATGATCCCGAAAGCAAAAAAATCTCATCTCAATAATTGAATTCCGTCGAGGCCCAACTGCCTGAGAATTCGAAGCTTCGTCAACCTGAATTACAGGCTTTTGCTGCCCGTCTACTCCCACGAGTCATTTCCTGCTGCAACGCACACGGGGAGTCAACCTCAATTACGCTTATTCAAGCTTCACCTCACTCTCTCACCATTATGGATGACCAAATTCACCGACACGGGCAGACTCATGGAACTCAACCGAGGACTCACCAAAGCCTTCTCGATCTCCGTGAGCATGACACCCTAAAATCGAGGAGCCAAAGCTGGACCAGCTCCACTCAGTTTGCCGATGAATTTGGCACTCAGGTGCGTGAAGACCAAGTCTGTGGCCGCGACAACAACGGCCGTGCCAAGTGACAGGTCAACAGCACCAACCCTCGATCATGGTCAGGATGCCAGGCCCAGTGCGGGATGTCATGATCTGGTGGCCAGTGTCGAGCATGCCGCCTCAGAAGGTACGGCCGCAAAAGCGTCCTGCTTGGCGATGGGGTATGCAGGCATGAAGAAGGATCTTGTCACCGCAGAGGAAGATGGACGTGACAAGAGACCAGAAGCTGAAGACGGAAAGAGGGGTGCGTATCATCAGCCGCGGCCAATGTAGGCTAAAGCTCGTGTTGTGGGTATGATCTGTGAAGCCGTCAGGCATAGTAATATTTAACAACCTGCCGCCGACGGGGAGGCTGCTCGCGGGCAAATAGCTGGTAAATCGGTGTCCAGATCAAGACCATCGCCAGGGTGCCGCAGTTGACGAAGCGGAGAAGGAAACGGCGAAGCATTTACCGGCGGAAGTAATTCATTAGATAGTGTGATCAGTTTGCATCACCAGCCTGTGATATATTGTTGACAACCGACGAAGAGCAGCAGGCTCGCTCCCTCTGAATGGTCGATGTGGGCCTGAGGCCAGTCTGTCGAGCTCCGTCCATTCAGCAGGCGAGAAAGCACTCGTGGCCCACCCCCAGTGGCCTGATTCAGAACCTTTCTTCATGAATCTCCATCATCGAGTCAAAGATGTTTCGGACGAGGAAATGGGAGACCAAGTGCAGAGACGCTCGGGAAAGCAAAGGATTGTGTCTAGCGGACTCTTCTTTGAGAAACAAGCCTGTGACGAGAGGACTTTTCAAGGGTCGACAGGCTGCCAAGGGAGAGGTAGGGCGGCAATGCGATCGGACACGAATGAGCTGAATATCTGAATGTCTTGTCAACAAAGTCAGACCGACCGGCCCGAGTCAAGGCGGCAACGCAACCAGCGATGATGTTTCCTTGCTCGAGATGAGTGGTGGCTCAGATGGCTGCCGCAGAATTGGTTGAGACTGAAAGCCTAATGCCTGGATTCAAATGGAAAGACTAGCTATGATAGCGGACCAATTGAAAGCAATGCTGCTGACGATTAAAGTCAATCGCTAAATCGCTGCATCAAAACAAGACCGTCGAAAGAGAGGGGAGGATGATAGTACGTTGGTCGGCTATGCACCCGCTTCAAAACCGGTCGTTGTCAGCCCCTCGGCCTGCCGAGATGGCATTGCTCCTTCTTCTGCGATGCTTGTGATAGGATCCTCATTCACGACGTGCGGAGGAGACGGATGCCCCATTTCCGGCACGACGACATCGTGGTGTTCGGGTTCGATGTCGTTTTCGTTGTTCTCACTGTCCCGGGGACCTTCTCCTCCTGAAATGGGTGGATTCATCTTCGGCGGCGCATGTTTTCTGCTCGTGTCTTTCGACTTGGCAGGGGCCGCTGCCCGGGGGCGCGGGGGGCTATTGACCAAGACCCTTTCATGCACTTTTTGGGCACTGCTGGCGGTGGGCCTCATCATCCTGGCGAGAAACCCCTCATCGGGCTTGCTCACGGAACTCACCCTTGACTTGGGTCTTTCGTGGCCGTTGGTCAAAGACGCATGCGACGCTCTCTTTGCCAGTGACGATGCGGTCAATGTGGTGGTCGCCTTTGGTTGCTTGGTAGACGATGTCGACAGCCGCCGTGAAACCGGTTTCTGCAGGTCAAACTCATGAATCGTGTGATGTGCTTCAGCCCTGGCCACAGATGCTGCAGTCGAAGCGGTTGCCCCTACAGGAAGTTTCCCCGGTCGAGTCGGTGACTTTGGTCGGACAGGTTTGGGCGAAATGGGCGCCGAACGCTGCCTGACACCATTGGTCCCTGTCTTGGATCGTGGCGGCGTGACGCTCTCCTTTTGTCTGATGGAGGGACTCTTCCCTTCCTTTGGTGCCTGTTCCTTCAATGCATGTTCCTTCAATGCATGTTCCCTCGCTTCTCGTGCTACTCGGGCCGACTCCATCACTCCTTTTATCTTCGCAGGACCACCTTTCACGCTGACAGATGGGAATGTCGGCGTTTTGGGAGACTGTTTCGGGAGCGTGGGTGATCGGGGCGACGGTTGCGAATGTACTTGTCTTGTAGGAGGAGCTTTCACCGGATGAGCGTTTTTCGTCGTCTGAAGCTTGGTGGGAGGCGGCGGAGGCTTTTGCCCGGCACTGGGCTGCATGGCTTTGACCATGGCTGCGGCCTTTGAAGCATCGCCATTCGTTGTCCGTGTTTTCGGGATCTTGTTCTGTGCCTGTCCTGAGGCAAGAGCTTCGCCAACTTTCGCGGCTTCTGTCGTCTTCGGTGGTGATTGTGGAGGAGCAACGGTGGGTTCGTCGAAATCAGAGCCCTTTAGAATCCTTCCCAGTCCGCCTTCAGCCGGCTCCGTCGGTGCACTGAGTGCAGGTGCTGCAGCATTTGGAGGCGGAGACGCCCGCTCAGTCTCGTCGTCCTTGGCCTTTGTCTTCGGTATGGGGCCATCGTCTGCGCTCTTCGCCGTATTGTCCTCATTTTCTCCAGCCTCGGCTATGCTGCTCACCTCGCTCGCTTTTCTCAATCCCAATAGGGGCGCTTGGCCAGGTTCGCCGGGCCTTTCCACTGCGACGAAGCTTGCTCTGACTTTGCTCACTGGTCTGCTGCTGCTCGAGACTTCGGACAAATTGGGTGATCGACCTCGACTTGGTGGAGATGTAGATTGGTCGCCGCTGGCCTTGTTCTCAAACATGGCCCGAAGGTTTCGTACGCCGCCACCTCCAGAATTGACGGCAGCGGCAGACATGACTGCGGAAGGAGAGATCAGCTGCCGATCCCGCACATGGAAATCTTACTCAGATGCTCGGAACCAGCAAGACGAGATCAAAGATGAGTCCTCGATCCCGACGTGCAGGTAGCCGGACCGTTTGACTAAATGAAACCTGGAAATTGTGGACCCGGGGTTGAGACAGGGGTTTACCGCGTAGCCACGCGTTTTACAGCGAGGATGAAGGAATACTTACGCTCGGGCTCCCGCAGATGCCCAATGATCAGTGTCGGTGATGGCTTTGACAGACAGGCTGAATAGAAGCAAGTACAAGGTGTCGGCAGCCACGCATTTGACCAGAACCTGCTCTATGATTTCTGTCACGGCTGGAGAAACGCTGCACGTGATCACTAACATTCACATGCAATCAGTATCGATAAGAGCTTCCTGACATCAACCCTCCTGATCTCGATAGGAGAGAGTGCTGACTTCAGTCCACCGATCAAAGACGGTTAAATGGTGAGTGATGCCATCAGGCGCCGGCGCCTTTGGACCTCCGTGAGATTGTTGCCGTGAACCGACTCCGACTACCATCAATCCACTGGAACATGGCCTCCAAGACGGAGCGTGATCCATTGTTGCCGCGAAATGAATCTGCTCCAGAGATTTCTGCCAACGGCGCCCCGAAAACGAAGACGAGCGAAGAGATCAGTTATCCGCATGAGAACTCGAGATATCTAGACGAAGAGTGGATCGACGATGACGAGGAGCAGGACGTCCGGTCCATCTCCAGCACTGCCGCGGCGAAATCGGCCATAAACACTATCGGCTCTATTTTTACCATTGTCGTCTTCATCTCTTTGGCCATCACGATGCTCGGCCCATATATCAGAGAGCGAGTGCCAACCGGACCCGGTCGAACGATCGAAGAGCGCGTGTCCAAGATCCTAGACGGCACACCACTGATAGACGGCCACAATGACTTGGCCATCTTCATTCGTGGCATGTACCAGAACAAGATACATACAACGGAGTTTAAGGATAAATTTGAAAACGGAGGCATGGAATACGATGTCGACCTGCCTCGGCTGCGGTCAGGCCAAGTGGGTGGAGCATTTTGGAGTGCCTTTGTCGTCTGTCCCGAGAATGCCAGTGAGGATTTCTCGGATGAAAATTATGCGACGGCAGTCTCGCACACCTTGTCTCAAATTGATTTAATCCAGCGCCTGCAAGCAGAGTATCCGACCAATTTTACCTCGGCCACCACTTCTCTCTCCACGAGCTTGACCAACTTTCACTCCAAGAAGTCATTGATTTCGCCGATAAGTATCGAAGGGCTCCACCAGGTCCCTCAATCTGCGCCCCTGTCGACTCTTCGCCTGTACTATTCTTTGGGCGTGCGTGCCGCCACCCTGACCTGGAACTGTCACAATGCATTTGCCGACGCGGCCTTGATCTATTCTCAGGGGAAATCGACACCGGCACCATACCATCGTGGTGGTCTTACCCCCGCCGGCCGGGCAGTCATCCAAGAAATGAACCGTCTCGGAATGCTGGTGGACATTTCGCACACTTCGTACTGGACGCAGAAGGCCGTGTTGAGCAATAAGACGTCTGCTGCCCCGGTCATTTTCTCACACTCGTCAGCATTTGCCTTGTGTCCGCACCCGCGGAATGTCCATGACGACATTTTGGATCTCGTCAAGGAGACAAAGAGTTTGGTCATGATTAACTTCACCCCCGACTTCATCTCTTGTCTCCCGCCCCCGAACTCGACGGTCCTGCCAGAATTCTACGCCAAGAACAACACGTTGCATCAGGTGGCCAGGCATGTGGTGTATGTTGGTGAAAGGATCGGATATGACTACGTCGGGTTCGGCAGCGACTTCGATGGAATGGGCGAATTGACGCCCGAAGGGTTGGACGGAGTGGACAAGTTCCCCGACCTGGTAGGCGAACTGTTGAAAATGGGGGTGAGTGACAAGGACGCCGCAAAAGTGGTGGGTGGGAATCTCCTGAGAGTTTGGGAAACAGCCGAGGCCATCGCCAAAAGTCTGCAACACAAAGACCTGCAGGAGGGCGAGGATGAGGTGAGTGGTTGGTAGAACCGTCAACATTGAGTCATTCCATTTGGACATGGCATTCTGTGAAAGGACCGGAAAACCGGCATGTCTCCATTCTTTGCCTGACGGTTTCAACTCTGGTCCCATTTGGCGGGTCTTTGCGGAAATTTGGTCTCGTTAGTGAGCTAAAAGAGATTGATGACTGAAGCCCACCATGTTTCTCTACCCACAGCCGAATGCTTGAGGAGGGGAGAAAAAAAATCTGAAAGCCAAAAAGCAAGCGACTCTCTTCGGCGGAGAATCGAACTCCGGTCACGGGCGTGACAAGCCCGTATACTGACCACTGTACTACCGAAGATGTAATTGCTGGGAAGTCTTGCTGGTTTGAAATACAAGAGCAAATGCGGTAATGGGTGTGACTCAGCAACAAGCAGTGTCACGTGCTTACCTTGATATTGACCGTCATTAATCAGAGACAGACCCGGGGCACCACCTGTTCTCAAATCTTGCTAACCCTGCTGTACTCATGCTGTCGTTCGACTTTCAATTCCAAGGTTTGGGTGACCATGCCACCACGTTGCGCCTGCGATATACGGACTGGCACGTGAAAGTTGGATGAGCCTTGCCATGACTGTCATATGAAGCCAGAGTTGGATTGAAATGGAGTGCCTCAAACGACGGGGCTCCAGCGTCGATGTGCTCGATGTGCCGCTCAGGGTCGCAGAGCTAGTTTCAGCCCATGGAGTCCTCATCCAAGCATGGAGTGGTAAGATCAGAGATGTAAGAAACCCAAGGAGGTAAGCATTCCCATGTGTCGGTGGTTTTTCCCGACAATGAATGGTCAACAACTGCGGGCGTATCGTCTCCTCGCGAAGACGGGTCAGATTTGTGTCAGCCACCGAAGAACGTTTGCCTCCGTTGGCGATCTGGATATGCCAATACCGTGCCTTCCTGTTCATAAGCATCTGCGAACATTCCAGAAAGTCATGGCCATGATCCAGAAATGGGAAAACACATGGTCAAGGTTCACATGCCAACAACCCGTTCACCAACCGATACACATTGTTGTTGACATTTTTGTAAATTTAATGCACACTGAGTCTCGTGCCGCTGTGGAAGCCTCTTCACTTGTAGCATTGCGACCTGAATGTTTGCACAAGATTTATTCGTCAGTCGTAGGCCATGCATCCTTCTATCTTTCAAAAGATGTTTAACATGTGGTCAGAAAGTAGTCTCATGCCAGTCCTCAGGGTCAAAATTTCCTTGCCAAGGGAGGCGATGAATTGGCCTATGCTCATATTGCCCACCAGCACCCATACCACCATGACTGCGATAATGAGGATTAACGCTATGAACATGGCCGTGTGCTGCATGTGATCAAATGTCCACGTTAAGTCCACTGATTCTGTAAAGAGCGATGATATCCAAGGAGGTTAAATTTGAAATATTTAATTTTGAACTCTTGTGTTCTCCTCAACAACCCAAGAGGCGAGTCAGTCGCCTAAGTCTTCCTTGGTCTAGTGGTCATGATTTCCGCTTGTCAGCATAGCTAGCAAGCGCGGGAGACCGGGGTTCGATTCCCCGAGGGAGAGATAACCCTCAACTACCATAGGTAGTTCGAACCATTCTTTTTTGATTATTTTGCACCTTAGGAATGTGTGCCTGTCTGAATTGCTGATCTTGGCACCAACTGAATTATCTTTGGCCTGCCACCGTTTAGCCATGAATAGTTGCACTTTTGGTTGTCTTCATGCCCTGGCGCCATCGATGCTTGCACGTTCTGAGAGCGTCCTCCTAACCCACAGGCTTCTCTTTGCTGGCGGGTCCTGGGTGATATTCACAAGCCTAGATTCTATGTCGGATTTCGCTGTAGGAATTGTGGATGACTCTTGTTACAGAACCAGCTTCTAGTAGCTGCAATCTGGCATGGCCACCTTAGCCCGAAATCGTCACAGCCCAACTTTTGGCACGACCGATGACAGACCAGAACAAATGGTTCGCTGCAGAGAGTTGATTTGTTCAATAGATTCCCAGGGCCAGAACGATCAGGAGTTACTATTTGTACCATCAAAAATACGGCAATGCCAACTCGGAGCATGCCAATGGACAAGATTGTCCGAGACAAGCGGAGTCATGAGGTAATCAGTAACTTCGCCTTTATCTTGCTGAAGATTGCCTGTCATCATGCATTCATTGTCCGATGGTTTGCGGAACTTCATTTGCTCATGAGAGCTTGCTTCCCAACCGCTAACTGTCATGGTCCATGCGTATGTGAAGCTTCCGATGCCTCACTCTCTTTTCTGGGTGCGAGTCGTGCTTTGGGTCTCTCGAAATACGGCAAGTTTGTTGGTGACCTTCACACTGTCCTGCACCGTCATATCGGGCTTTTCAACGGTTTCACCTCCAGGCTGTGTTCTCCTCTCTCGAGTCGAGTTGGTCCGCATTAGAGATTGCACATCCTGGCACCGATCGAGTTCTTTGACCATCAAGTCCTGGTAATGTCGATCACTCGTGATCTTGCAAGCATCGGCCTATCGTCCTTGAAAGCCTGGTGGAAATCCTCTCCCTTGGCCCGGTGGCGCGCCCTGGAAGCCAGGGGGTGGTTGAAATGCACCGCTGGGTGCCGCTCCTCCAAATCCGGGTGGAGGTCCTCCAAAGCCAGGGGGTGGCCCTGCCGGAGGTCCTCCTCTTCCAAACGCGGGCGGAGGTGGGCCTCCAGGGAATCCTCCAGGCGGAAAGCCAAATCCTCCAGGCGGGGGGCCTCCGACTCCCGCAACAGGTCCTCCCAGCCCAATAGGTAATCCTCTTCCCGCGGGACGGCTGATGCCGGTTCCTGCTTGCAATGCTGTCGGAGCCCCTCCCGGCGCGCTCTGGCCCAGCCTCGCCGAAGGCTCTGACGGCGGTGGGCCTTCGACCGAGCACGAGACAATGTTCGTCCCACGAAGAATGACCAGACCCAGTGTTCGCTTCTCTTCTGTTTCGATGGCAGCAGCAGCCGACCCCGGAGCGGCAGGGGCGGACGACTTTGCTTGCTTTCTCCTCACTTTGCGAAATTCTTCGGTGTCGGCGAGGACGAGATTCATATGCTGTGACAAAGGTGTTAGTGAATTCCCGCTGAGAGCATCAAAAGGCTGACCTTGTCAAACGCCAACATTTGGCCGGTCATCTGACGCCCATCGGTCAGCGTAACTCGCATTCGATAGTTGATCTAAAAAACACATCGTTAGTACGGCGACCGAGGTTCAGCGGCGGCCACCGAGATCCTACCAGATTTTGCTACAGATCAATCAGTGTCATGTCCCACAGGCCAGTGCGCAAGGAGTTGAAAGCAGACGTACCATTTTCCCTTGCTTGTTCGCCATGGTACTGTCTTTGCGCACGAATGCGACTTATCACTGCTTCAAAAATTCTGAACGTAGCACGGGCGGCTGTGGCCAGATCGGTAGTACGGGGTAACTGGAAGACGTGGGAGAAGAGGTGCAGGCTGAGGTGAATGAATGTTTTCAATTCTCACGCGGTCGCGAGACTGGAAAAGCCCACAGCTTGCAGTTGGCCCGTCGCCCGGTCGAGCCTAGTGCCATGGAACTCTCGGCGCCAAGATTGGCCTTTTCCGCACCATTGAATTTCGACAACCAGTTTAATCTGCAAGGGAGCATCACGACTTCCCAGCAGGAGAAACTCTGTCGCAATCGTTAAACCCACCATCTGAGACTGTGAAATATCAGTGCTGCAAAGATGGCGGAAGGCAACGACAAGAGCTCTAATCCTATGCGCGAGCTGCGCATCGACAAGCTCGTCTTGAACATCTCGGTCGGCGAGTCTGGTGATCGTCTGACGCGCGCTGCCAAAGTGCTGGAACAATTGTCTGGCCAAACTCCGGTCTACAGTACGCTTCTCTGTGGCTGTATTGTCCAAGCGCTCGGTTGGAACACATGGCTGACGACTGGACCACAGGCAAAGCACGGTACACGGTCCGCTCCTTCGGCATCCGACGTAATGAAAAGATCGCTGTGCACGTCACCGTCCGAGGTCCCAAAGCCGAGGAAATTCTCGAGCGTGGTTTGAAAGTCAAGGAATACGAGTTGCGACGAAAGAATTTCTCCGACACGGGCAACTTCGGCTTCGGCATCAGCGAGCACATCGATTTGGGAATCAAGTATGACCCGGCCATTGGTATCTACGGCATGGATTTCTACTGCTGCATGTAAGGACGAACCGTGTCGAGGGCCCGAGAGGGGGTGCTAACCAAACTCAGGACACGGCCAGGGGCACGCGTGGCGAGGCGAAGGCGCTGCAAGGCCAAGGTTGGCCGATCGCACAAGGTCACCAAGGATGACACGATCAAATGGTTCAAGACTCGATTCGAGGGCATTGTCCGATGAGCATGACATGGGCGAGGAAGAGTCGTGATGTTTGCACGTCTCTCTCAGCGTCATGCGGATCAAATGCCGCTTTGACGGAGAAGGAATATGTTTGGGATGACGGCTGCCTGTCTTGAGATCCGGAAACCTGGGTGTGCCAGTGATGATTATTCGTCTTGCGATGCAAGCCGGCGTCATCAGGTATTCTCTGCATAAAAATGAAGAATCCCGACTTGTTCCAGTAGACGATCCTTTCAGCGGACGGTCAATGGCTTCAGCAATGGTCCAGTCGGTGCCGAGAGAAAGAGATGAATAACACGCAGCCATGTTTGCATTTTCAAATAGACGTTCACACCCTTTACCCGCCAACGCCATGCTTGGTAGAAACCACATCATACACTCATATCCCCATGCGTCATCCGAGGTCGTTTGCATTTATCATGCGAGCTTTTCTCATACTATACAAATCAAATCGGCCGAGTGTGTCCCTCTGCTGTCGAAGCAGTTGGTCCCCCTCTAGCCCTCAGCCACGTCCGGCTGCCTGGAAGAAGTTTCATCATTCGCCGATGGTATTACGGGCGTATTGGGTTCGCTAGCACCTTCGACATGGATCCTGGGTAAGTTGATCTGAGGCAGCGGTGGCGCGTTGCTTGATGTCCGCTGTGGGAGACCTTGCGCACGCGCACTGGCATTGCTCGCCGCACGTCGAGCTTGTATCGCAGCTTCATACGCGGGCGCATCCCCCCAGTCGAGATGGTCATAATCTGGCGGCCTTGAGAGGCTGTCGCCATCGTCCCCAGCGAGGGCCGGGATACGGGACTCGCCAATGTCATCAGAGGCGGTGCTGTCATCCGGAGTAAAGCGATTGGCCGTGGGCGATGAATTGGATGTTCCGCTCGTGGGAGGATCGCTACTTTGTGAATTCCGAGGCAGGGTGCCATCTTCGGGTTGCGTCGATCCTGGGGTGGCCTGGGCAGGATGGTCAAGATCGGACGCGGTCGTGGATATGCTCATGGCGGAGCTGCCCGACCGACCGCGAACACTCGGTCGTGGGAGGTTGGAGAGAGAGGAAGAAAAGGTGGCCTCAGAGAGTCCCCTGGCGCGAGTCTCATTTTCACCCATGGGTGCCGCTCCGTCCAGGAGAGCTCCCCTTTCCGACTCATTGCTGTTAGCCCGGACGCGGGTACCATCATGGCGAACTTGACCGACGGACGCGTAGTCGACACTGGATACTCGGCGCTCGCGACCCCGGGACTGATGCTCCGCGATCAGTGTTGCAGCAGACAACGTAAGACCGTCATTCAAGGACGTCGTGCTTTGACTGGCCGCCCCTGTCGCCCGTTGTCGAGATTCTTGTCTCAACTCTTCCAGCCGGGCCCAATCGCCCCTTTCTCGGGCCTCTCGCCGTTGTTGTCGGCGTTCCTCTCGTTCCGCAATTTCTCGCCGTCTGGCCAGCCGGATCTGGTAGAGAGACTCCATTTGATCTTCACGCCGGGTCTCTTCCTCGTCGGCCGTCTCTGGAAACTCAATCACCGTGTCCATACCAGCCCTCTCACCCTCCCGGCCAATAACTTGCTCGGTATCTTTCGGCGTCTGCGAGTATGCCGGGAGGGTGATCACGCTCCGCACGCTCGTGTTACGATCGACGCCAGCAGTGACAGCGTCGGTGGCTGCCCGCTCTTCCGTCCCGGTGCCGCGGTACGCAGTTTCTGTGGACGACAGATCCCCCCGCCGATCGTGAGACCTGACCTGAGAGTATTTGCGGCGAGGCGTCCATGCTTGCCATTTCTTTTTGAGGTAGCTTGTCGGCAAGAATTTCGGACCGGTCCCTCGCAACCGGAGTCGGCGTAGGAGAACGAAGGACAGAACCGTGGCTATGGCGAGAACCACGAGCACAATCACAACCTGGACAAATTCAGCACCTTCCATTTCACCAAGGCATCCGTCCACTTACCACCAAGATGACTGTGTGGCTGTTCGAGGACGGCGGACCATGCTCATTGTCGACGGACGCACGCACCACCGGAGGGGCCCGGAGCTGCGAGCCCGTCTCTCTGGAGGAGATTGTGAGGTACATGCTTGGACCTTTCGACACAGGAAGAGAGGAGGTCGGGTCCCCGAGCTATTGAGACATCTGACGCAGCGATCGATGGCCCTGTAGTGGCAAGATTGGGGATGTCTGGATCCGAAAGGTTTGCGATGTACGAAATTGGAACGTGGCAGACTCGGGATCTTCGGGAGGCAAGTGAAAAGAGCAATGATAATGTCTCAGCAAATATACAGCATGAACAGGACAGAGGACTTCCCAGCCATCGAAGTAAGATGGACTGGGCCACGATCGGCTGGGGTTGCGAACTCGAGTTGTCGTAGTGTAACGTCAGCCACAGCGCGCTAAATGCTGAGACCAGCCCTCCCGCCACATGCAGCTGAGAGGTCGGTCCGTGAGTTCGTCGCGATGATATATGTGGTCTCTCCTGAAGCTCGATGTTCGCTCGTGCCGATGAGATAGATAGGCCTTGCGCAACTGCTCCCCGACAATTTATTTCAGTTGTGCTGCTGTGGACCGGAGCTGTAGGTGAGAGAAACGGCTGAGGCCAGATACGGTGACCTTGCTACTCCGGCAGTAAGCCTCAGCTCTATCTCAGTAAGCCAGGGTCAGAAGGAACAGCCGCATCCAACTTTCATACAATTTGCACCCATACCATCCTAGTAGAACTTCCGATCCGTCATCCTCTTGGGCATCAGCCTGGCTGTGCCAAGATGTCAGGGCCCGCTGCGGCAACGATGCTGCCAGCTGCCAAGCCTGAATGTAAACAAAGAATGATCAACTTATGCAAGTCAATACATCAACGGTTCAACATCTTCTCCCCGTCGTCATTCGACAACCTGGTATCAGCAGCTCGACATGGCTCTCTCACCGATTTCAAACCATGCTGGGGCGACCCGGTTCACCAACTATAGCAGCATTCACTCTGCTGACGCATTTGTCGGAGACTACCAGGTAAGACAGGCCTGCTGGGATATCTATCTCACCAAGATTAATGCCAATGCCAGGTGATGTACACGCCTGGATCGACTTCTCCACCTGGCGAACGACTCCCGAAAAAGTCGACACGTTTTAGCAGGACGGTGTCGTCATCAAAGCCACAACATGATTCGCAGTCTTTCATGTTGCCATCCAACATTCCAAACACGTCCCAGGTCCTCCCCGACCATGGTCCGCTGCCCAATGTCCAAGTCCACTACACCATCCCTGCCGATGAGAAGCAAATTATCGCTTCTTTACGTGCGCTCCAACGCGATCTCAATGGGGCCATGCAAACAATCCATCAGCTCACACGGGAACGAGATGAGGCGCTCCACGAGCTGAGATTGCTCCGAGCTGCCTCCAAGAAGGCATCCACACCGGCCAAGAAACAAAAGGCAGCCGTCTCGCGGGTCGAGGAGGAGCTCTTTGACCTCAGCAGGCTGGAAGACTCGCCCACCCGATCGCCGGCCGGACGAGCGTCGATGAAAGAAGTGCAGACCGAGAACAGGATCGCCGCCACCAAAACAAATACGTCCGACCACGCCCGGGTGCTGTCACTCCTTCCCACCAATCGTCCTCCATCTCCAGTATCTGAGAAGAGAACCGGAGGCAGATTCGCCCCGGCGGCCCCAGGCAAGGGGCGGCAGTACAAGAAGCCAGCGGTGAACGACACGGAGCAAAGTATCGTCATAGAAGATCCCACGGCGGTCTCCAACACCTCCCGCCGCCGTCGTCATTTGTCATTGGACGATAATATGACCTCTGCTTACATTCTTCCGGACATTACGGTGAACCACCAGCAAGGCACCAAGATTCATGTGTCCAAGCAAGCACAAGAGGTCCTCCACAGCCATGAACCTCGCCACGTGGAACATTGTGAAGTGTGCCAGCGCCTCACGTCCAAAAAGGCCAAGTCGACAAGTCTGAAGCCAGATTTCACGGCGCAGATCACAGAACTCATGAGGGATGCGGCATTGGAGGAGCCGACGCTGCGGCCGAAGATTCCACCGTCGCAGGCATTGGCCAACATCAAGAGGATGCTTACTGAGCAATTTGAGGAGGCCAAGAGGAAGCACAGTCAAGCATGGGAGAAGTACGACGCCATCGAAGCGCCGCTCAACAGCAAGAGACACGCCGCTGCGAGCCAGGACTTGTTTTATTGGTCCAAAAAGATGGAAGAGTGCAGGGTCAACCTTGATCAACTGAGAGACGTCGAGGAGGGGATGAAGGCTGCCGGCGAACTCTAGAAGGGGCTTCGAATTGTCAGATGCTGGTTGCTTAGTATGACATTACGACGGTCGAGATGGGCGTTGCCTCTCGGGTTAGAGGTTATATGGGCTTTCTCTACATTGTCGTCGAGGCAATGAGCACAGATTCGGCCAAACGAGCGTGTTGAATCCATCCCTTGCAAAAAGGAAGGGTTCCTCGGCAATACCATTCTCGTCTTTCTGACCTGGACGACTTGTCGTGACGCTTCGTAACACTGACGAAAGCGCAGACATAGTGCACCATCCTACCCTCTAACGTTGTTCAGCTTCACCTTCTCCCATCATTCCCACATGACGGATGACGAGCCTACACGAATTCCTCGGTTTCCTCAATCACCTCCTCAACAACCTCTTCAACCGTCTTCTCGCCCTCGGTCTCGACGCTCTTTGTCCTCTGCAGCTGCAACTCCTCTTCTGGATCTGGCAGACCAAGCTCTTCTCTCTCGGCCTTGAGCAGTTCCTTCTCATGCGCCACCCAGCTGTACCACTCGGTGTAGAGTCTCCGCCGAGCGTCGATCACGGCCTGGTTGGCTCCCTCTTCCATCTCCTTGTCGAGTTCGTCGAATTCTTTCGAGTATTCACGGAGGTTGCGGCGGATTTGACGTTGCTCCTCTTTGCTGAGCAGGGTCGGCGGTCGAGGACGCCAGGCCAGCTGTTTAAATTTCTCCGTGGGTGCTTCGTTGAGGAGTTGTCCGTAGAATGTCCACATCCGATAGCCATTTTCCATCTGGCATGAGAGGTCAGCTCGTTCTGTGGTCGGTCAGAATATGCATACCTGGTGCGTCCACATGCTGGCACATGTGGTGACATATCGTCCGGTCGGATCCCACACCACATCCGTCATGCCATAGTGATCCTCGGTGTTCATCAGCATCAGGTTCGCGTCGAGATGGGCGTCCTTCTCTGGTTTCTCGCCTTCATAGTCGAGGTCATAGAAGTCGATGTCGGAGTGTTGCTGGACGCTGACGGTGGCGACGACGACAAATCGACCCTTGGGAGACCAGTAGATCCCATTGCTGTTCTTCTTGTCAAACGTTCGCACGAGCTTGAAGGCACCCGTCCCGGCGCCTTTGACCTTCTCCGGGGCAAAGAATGAGACGGCCGTCTTGGGCAGGACATTGGAACCCGCGACGGCTTCGCCCGCCGTGATGAGAACAAACCGGTCACCTTTGGGTTCCCAGGCAAAGTTGATGACGGGATCCTTGAGGCTGTCGACCACCTCGACCGGCACACCTTTCTCCTTGACCCTGAAGATCTCGAGATTGGTGGCCAACGGTTTCTTCGACTTGGAATGGCGGTCGACCTTGACGCAGATGAACTTGGCCTCGGACTGCCAAAATAACTTTGCGTAGGTGACATTGAACAAGTTCCTCGTCCGGACCATCTCTTTACTCGGAATCGACATCAGTGCCACCTTTGCCGGATTCGAACCAATCTCGGGCGTCCAAAAACACAGCAACTGCTCGTATGTTTTCACGCCTTCTCGTTGCGGTGTTGCCGGGGCCCACTCAAAATCCACGATCCCGTCGACTTTGATCGACGTTTTATCGAGAAGATTCATTCGCGGCAGCTCGTAGATGGAGATCGATTCGTGAGGCTTCATCCGAGCCACGTACTTCTCATCCGCGGACCACTTGAAAGCCGGCCACTGGACTTGGGCTTTGGGCGGTACCGCCGCTCCGTCGACACCGGCCGGGGCGGGGAGGTCGTACGCCACGAAGGACCGGAGAGGTTTGCCGGTCACGATGTCCCAAATGACAATGTGCTTTCCTTCCTCGTCGATGGACAGAGGGCCCTTTCCCTCTTCCACCGTGATGGCCTGCTTGGACCACGTTGTGATATAGTTTTCGCCCGGCGAAAACTCGATCAAGCTGACAAAAGGGTGCGGAAACTGTCTGACTCTTGAGAATGACGGCCCGCCCCAAAGCTGAACACCTTGCTGATGGATCGAGGCCAGATATGTGCCCAGTGGCGACCAAGAGACGAAAAGTTGCGTCCAATGCTTTCGATCCACAACAACTTCAGGCGGATCTTTCTTGTTGTTCCAGAAGACGCCGACGTTGTCGCCGCGATACATGACGAACTGATCGCGCGCGTTCGGGTCAAACAACCACGACCGCAAATGTTCCTTGTCTTGGAACGGCTCGATCTGGGGCGGTTCGTACTCTTCCTCTATCCTGCCTTCTCGACCATATTTTTCTATGTCGGTGAGTTTGTTCACCGCGATCGTGTGTTTTTTATCGAGAGCGCTGCCATGGAGCTGTTTGGTGGCCGCGACGGCCTGCTCGGGTGTCTGATACTCGACAAAGGCAAAACTAAACATGTCAGCGGGAGAAGGTAATCTCGTCTGAGAGCGGCCCTCGTACCCTTCTGACACTCCCTGCTCGTTGAGCGGCATAAACACCGATTCTTCGCCATCTTTGACCCGTCCGACAGAATTCAACCTCTTTAACAAGAATTTGATGAGCTTCGGCTTCTGGTCCGCATTCACAATCGGGAGTCCATCGATGACCTGCGCTCCTCAGTACAGTTCCGTGGCATGATGGAGGGTGTGACATACCACAAAGGTGTCGAGACCTTCTTCCATGCGCACATTGTATCGTTCCTGAAGGTCACTGAAATCCAACTCTTCTTCCTCATCTTCAAAATCATGGTCGGAAAGTTGGTCGAAACTGGGCGCCATCTTCGAGGCTGCCTTGACCACCTTTCAGATTCAGAGACACAGAACCTTGGGAAGATGACCTCTAAATGATCTGATGTCAATATTCAACTGGCAGCGCCGCGAGTGGTTGTGGATGAGCCAAACGGCGCCAAGATTTCAGTCGCCGCCTTCCGAAGTTGGCTCCCCGGGAAAGTTTCCGCAATTGTCTCTCTCCAGCTGCCCTTCCTCATCCCGCGCTTTCTGACGGCTTCTTTAACAAACCCCAGGTCATCCAGATCGGACTGGACTTGCCGCATTCTCTCGTTCGTTCTCGCAGAGACACCCACGCTCAGCCACGGCTCTGACTCTGTGGCGGTCATCTATGAGACTTGGATTGTGCCAAGCAACCACACTTCCCGGTCGTCGATCCCTCAGTACGGCGTGCATGGGAATGCGTACCTCGCACTGGGAGCTGTGACATGTCTCTCAGCCTCTTTGAAGCCCTGTCTCATTGAGTCCGTCCGTGCTTAACCTCTCTGCCCCAGCTGTTGCGCTCCCCGTGGAAGACGGTTAGAATTCAAGGATTTATTTCACCATGTCCCGTATGTACCCCGTCACCACTGGCCTGAGGTCCTCCTGACGTTGTCCAGTGCCTCCAGAAGTCCGCGCAAAGTACATTGAGATTATTGATACCATTCTAGAGAGTGCTGACCTCACCACCATATCTACCAAACGTGTTCGCCAGGGCATTCAGGACAAGGTGGAATATGACATTACTCCTCAGAAGGTCAGCTCGGTGGCGTGCCAGCCAGCGCGAGACATGCTAAGTGCGGCCAGGCTGCCATTAATGCGCTCATAGGAGAGCGATTCGACATTGTCAATGCGAAGCAAAACGGAGATGGGCTCCCTGTCCCCTCGGTCGAGAATTCTGAACCGGCACCAAAAGTGAACGGGGTCCACAAATCTCGGACCAAGGCAGCACCAACTCTTCAGTCACCCTCCACGTCACCGACAAAGCGTGTCACCGAGAGTGAAGAGTTATCAGACATTGTGGACGCGGCACCGCCCAAGAAGAAGCGGAAAGCCAGCATCGATGCCGATGCGGCCTTTGCGGCTCGATTGCAAGCGGAGGAAGACAAGTTGGCGAGACCGACCCGAGGTGGTGCAACAAGAAAAGCGACGGTGACCAAGAAGAAGAAGACTCCAAAGAAGAAGACCAGTACCCGTGTCACCGGCTCGGATGATTCGGACGTCAATGATGAAGATCGTAAGAAGCAAGAGCGAAATACTGGGTTTCACGTAAGTCGCACGACTCGATCGCCATCAGGTGTCTAACAAGCTCAGAAACCACTCAATCTCTCGCCCGCGCTATCCAACCTCCTTGGTGGCGAAACCCAAGTACGTTACCACAACCTTTCCTGTGGAGCGGCTACTGACCAGCTCAGCTATCACGACCGCAAACGACGAAGAAGCTCTGGGAGTACATAAAATCTCACAATCTTCAGGATCCCACCGACAAGAGGTTCATCATATGCGACGACAAGATGCGCGAAGTCTTCCGACAGGACAAGGTTCACATGTTCACCATGACCAAATTAGTTTCGCAGCAGATGTACAGCCCGGATGAATGAATGATCCGAGAACATACAGGACCCCATTGGCAAAGGCCCTTCGACCCTACGAAGAGCGTTGCCGTTGGTGATGGATGAAAGGATTTCGACATGTACTACAACTACCACTACTACTGAATGAGAAAGATCAATCAATATTACCCGGCTTGGGCGCCTCTTCGGCATGGATGGTGCGTTGGGGAGGACTGGTGTCGGCGCAGGTTGACCAGGTCTGTGGACACCATGGGCATTTCGGAGTCCTTGATTTTTGGGAACATGAACCTAGCAGCGGCAAGACCTCCAGCGCAGGCAAATATCCAAATGAGAAGACCCTCTGCAGAAACAGTCCAATTGTCAAGTTCCTCGGACTCGAGACCGACTCTCTCTTGTAACATGTGAAATCGCCTGAAGCCGAGCTGACCAAGTTGAACTGAAATTTCTCTGATTGGTATTTCGGAATCTGCGTTGATGGATCATAATCACTTCCACTGCACAAGATCATGAACTGTAAACTTTGACCTCACGGCAAGCATTGCACCGTGCTGGCCGTTCAGACATACAGGACAGAGGCCTCGGTCTAACAAATACGATAAAGGCAGAGGATGAGGTTGAGTCATTCCTCTTCCCTACACGCACGGCCTGACAAATGTGGGAACCCCTGGTCTTGGACGGGTTTGGTACAGGAGCTTTTGCCAGAGTCTGGACGTGAGAAGATGGTGCATCATTATCTGAACAAAGCAATAATGCTAGGGACAGCCTTGCTTAGTAAGTCAAGTTTTCTGGACAGTTCTGGCCTTCGCTGTGATTGATCAGAGCACCTTCTGCACAGTTGAAGTAGATGGACTTCTACAGCGCTGCTCGCACATGTGAAGCATCGATTGAACGTGTTGCGTCATCCTAGACTTGGAGTTCAGTCATAGCTAGTCAGCGCTCCGCGTGCCTGAAGATCATTTTGATCCGCATCCCCCCACCAAGTTGCCTCCATCCGCCATCCTCCAGGACAGCTCGTTTGTGCGATTGCTTGATTACAACGAAACCAAAAGATGAACGCGATGACAGACTCCACCACGGTTGTCGAAGCACCACCCGCCTCCCCCAGGACTGAGACCACAACACGAGGACATCGAGGCCGCCCTGGAAATTCTGGTGACTCTCGCTCCTTGAACACTCGAGGCCGGGCGTCTGGATCGCGAGGTTCGCGAGGCCAAAGAGGAGGCAGAGATAGAGGACGAGGCCAAAGACCAACCAGCGGAGTGGCAACAGAGCCCGCACCGGCTGAAACCCCCGGGGAACAGAATTTCGGGAGACCACCTGGAGGCAGCTTCGGTGTTCGCCTGACCGGAGCTGCCTCAAATCCTGAAGGCGAGCCAAAGGCCCTTCCCAAACAGGGCGGGGAAGCAGACACGGCGGCCGCCGAAGGCGAGGAGGCAGAGGTGTGCTTCATATGTGCAAGTCCGATCGAGCACACTTCCATCGCACCTTGTAACCACCAAACGTGTCACATATGTTCCCTGAGGTTGAGGGCATTGTACAAGACTCGAGCTTGTGCTCATTGCAGAGTGAGTCTTTTGACAGTCGGTCCGAAGATGGAACTAACCAAACAAATTCTCGACCTGCAGACTGAAGCACCATTCGTCATCTTCACCGACCATCCGGAGAAACGGTTTGAGGAGTTCACCGAGGATGACTTCGCCAAGGTTGATGACAATCTGGGGATTAAATATGAGAAAGACGTTATATGGGAAGACACGGTCCTGCTGCTTCGATACAACTGTCCGGACAAAGATTGTGACGTCGCATGTTTAGGATGGCCTGACCTGCACCGGCATGTCAAGACGAAGCACGGCAAGGTCATGTGCGATCTCTGTACGAGGAACAAGAAGGTCTTCACCCATGAGCATGAGTTATTCACCTTTGGAGAACTGAGAAGGCATGAGAGATTTGGCGACGATCAATCGGGATTCAAAGGACACCCGGAGTGCGGCTTTTGCAGACAAAGATTCTATGGCGACGATGAACTGTACAATCACTGTCGAGAGAAACATGAAAGATGCCACATATGCGACAGAAGAAATGGTGGACGACAACCACAGTACTACCTGAATTACCAAGAGCTGGAGAAGCACTTCGCCGCGGATCATTTTGTGTGCCTGGACGCGGAATGTCAGGCCAACAAGACCAACGTCTTCGAGACAGAAATGGATTTGAAAGCTCATCAACTTTCCGAACATCCAGATGGCCTTTCCAAGGATGCGAGGAAAGACGCGCGACTGGTCAGCCTGTCCGGCTTTGACATCCGCACTCCGTATCAGCCTGAAAGGCGTGGAGGAAGAGACAGTCGGGGAAGCGGCCGAGGCAGGGATCCGAATGCTGAGTCGCTTCCCTTCTCCAGTGCTCAGCCGATCAGCCGAGCAGAGCTCGCGTATCAGAGACAACTGGCCATACAGAGCTCTCAATCGGTCTCGACGAGGACCTTCGGAGGTCAATTGACCCCTCGCGCTCCTCCGCCAGCCGCCACAGCCGCTGTATCGCGGGAGAGCGAAGCCCTGCCACCGGTCGAGTCTCTCTCTCTGGGCCCCCCGCCGGTATCCCTTGCCAACATGACTCCACAAGAACAAGCCCGGGCTCTGCGCCATCAGGCCGTCACCACTCGCGCGACAACCCTCCTCCACAACGACCAGACCAAACTCTCTCAATTTCGCACCCATATCTCATCCTATCGATCGGGCACCATCTCCGCCACCGACCTCATCGACTCGTTCTTCTCGCTCTTCGACTGCCCCAGCTCCGAACTCGGCAAACTTGTTCGCGAACTGGCAGATCTTTATGAGAACGAGCAGAAGCGCCGAGGACTTCTCGAGGCATGGAACACGTGGCGCAGCATCAATGAAGATTACCCCAGCTTGCCTGGACCAAGCGGCACTGTGGCGACCGCGGGAGTCAGCAGCACTGGCGGCCGCCGAGTGCTCACGTTGAAAAAGAGCACCGTGCAGTCGAGACAAGGGTCACGGTCCTGGGGCAATGTGCTGGCGCCAGGCACGAATCGCGACCCCTTTCCCGCTCTCTCAGCCGGCACCCGCACGTCGGCCAGCTCAAATCCCAGGTCGGTCGCAGCACCTCCACCTATCGCATGGGGCAACACCACAGCCCCGACGGTCACATCCACCTCGATCTCTCGCCAGCCTGCGCTGACCACTTCCACGTCATCCATCTCGCGAGCCCCCAGTACGCGCCAGCCACTCGCACTCGCGCTGTCGGGACGCCAAAGCGAAGAAATGTTCCCTTCGCTACCAGCAGCTCCCAAGCCCAACACAATGATGCCAGGCTTCAACACGCGCGGATCAGTCCGCTGGCTGAGCGACAGCTCTTCTAGCTCTTCGATGCTCGCGAATCCATGGGGTAACGGCGGCCCGGCGCAGCCACCTGCACAGGCGGACGCTCCAGCAGAGAGTCCTGTTGAGCAGGGCGCCAGCGCGGGGAAGAAAAAGGGACGGAAAGGCAAAGGAAAGGGAGAGACGTTGTTCCATTTTGGATGATTGCGTGCTCATCTGTCGGTATCCCCGCCCATGGCCTATCCGACTGCCTGAAATTTATATTCATGTCTATAAAATAGAAATTTTTTCAATTCTGGCTTCCAGCTCGGGCGTCAGCATTTCCCCCTGCATAAAGCCATGAAGATAAGATTCCCCCACAAGCCTTATAGATCCTTGATTGGTATGACGGCGCATGACGAAAGGTACTAATGCTCCACGGAGGAGCCAAATCTCGTCTCCTTCCATAGCTGAACAGGGCCCAAGACCCAAATATCCATTTGAAGTGCGATAAAGTGACCTGTTGGTCCCCACCTGGCCTGCAATGGACAAAAAGCGGTAGGCATAGTCCCGGCTCTGCAGGAAAAGTGAAAGCGTTTGGAACCGATTGGGCTCTGTGCGTAGCACTTCTTGAAATTCATCGTGGAGCGCTGCGGTGCGCTGAAGGACCTCGCTGCTCTTCGGTAGTGCCGACGATGGCTCTGAATCATGGAGCACATCCAGAACTTGAAGCCCCCCGCGGATGAGTTGTGACTCGGACCGGTAATATGTGAGACAATGACAGAGAATGCACATGATAAAATCCCGAAAACATTCACCGATGTTATCGGGTGCCGGGCACTTTCCATCGTCAACGTCTGCAATCATTGTCCGCCAGAGTGCTTCGATACGCGGCTGGCCAGTGGCTGTGTAAACCGGATCAAGATGGGTGCAAAGCTTCAATAAAGTGAAAATGCCGCCTCGCACAGAGACTTTCTCCAGCATATCGGACACCTCTTCCACTCGATCAAAATATGCCCCAGTTACGACAAGCGCATCGCCACAAATTTCTCGGAAGCTTGGAACGGACGCGTTGGCGAGAGAGGTGTTGTATATGCTGCCAGGGACGGGCTGGGTGTGTTCCGTTTCATCTCCAGAGAGAGATTGAGTCTCCTTCCCACCAAGCCAGACAAGCGGTGTGCATTGTCTCTCGCACGAATAATCCGGTACCCAGGACTGAAGATTCTGGTTCCTGTGTTCGGGAAGCTCTTGGACACAGGAGAGCAGGGTTAAAAAGGGAATAGATTGAATAATCTGCGCCGACACCGATGTATAGACTTCTTCTGTGGATAGGCGATAATTCGGACGAATTGGCGGAGGAAGGCTTTTGGGCAATTGGAGATTTGCCAGCCCAAGGATGCTATAGATCTTGTCTTTCGGATCAGTCGCAGATAAGGAGCGAATTCTTTCGACGAGAAGCAAGAGGAAGCAAAACCATCGTGCTTCCGGCGTGGTAGCGCCAGAGACGGATTCAAAGATGCGCCGGAGCCATACTCCCTCCACTCCCCCTTTCGTTACTCGAAAGTCTCTCGAGTCTTCCCTCTCTTCGAATACAGTTCCTCGGATGCCGGAGAACTCTTCCATGGGAAAAAGAACCATATTGGGAACGTCGAAATCGAGATAGGCAATGTCTTGCCCCCAGGCGCTACCGGTCATATAATATGACAGCCGGATCATCTGATTTGGGTGCAGAGCAGTACGACCGCAGAAGAAGATCTGGTTGCGTCCGAGGACGTATTCTTGAACGATCCAAGCTCGGGAAAAGAACCGTCGACGTCGATAGAACCTGAAATAAGCAAGCCAGTAACTCTGCCATTGCTCCACACTGTCAATTCCAATCTCTTTGAGAAATGCCAAATCCCAGAGACTTTGGCCATAAACATCCATCCCTCTTTGATCAAGTTCTGGAAGAAACTTATCGTGCAAGAATACGAACTCGTCAAGGTCTGAGGTGTCGTTGCCGAGCCACATGATCACAATATGAGCCGCGGCATATATTTGCCCCATTAGAGAGACTTGGTCCGCTTTCTCGTCGTCATCTTTCTGGTTGATACATAGAGCATCAATCCAAAGGAAATCTTGTCCGACAGTATTCAAGAAATCGAAGAGATTCTCTGTGACAGGATGGCGCTGTCCATTACACTCAACCAGGTACTCTTGCTCCTCGTTATTCTCGTTGGAACCTCCGATTTCGACGCATGATCCCCAAGTATATGACAAGGCAGTAAAATCTGGACTAGACGGGAGATTGTGAGACTCGAACTCGAACCGATGACAGGGGATTTGGCCAGAATTGTCGCTCCCCAGTCGTCTCAATAGTCGAATATGGGTTGGGCTAGCTAGTCGCTCGTATTGTAAGCCTCGCGTCGGTCGAACAGAGGGATCGGTCATTTTGGAGAAGAAATCACTGATCAAGCAGACTGAAGCAGTTCAACCGGACATGTCTCCCCTTCCATGTCACGTCGGGTTGTGCCCCAGCTTGAGCTCGGGAAAATCGGTTTCACGGCTGTATATGCATGTAGTCATAAACAAGATCATGTACGAGATGGTAAGATGTTGAAGACCGACGACGGGGATGGAGACGGGGAGAAGGTGACGGGAGAAGTTGAAAGGTTAACTATGAAGTCTATCTCACATGACACTGTCACGTGTAAAGTTTGAAGAGTGAATGTACAATCCGGGCCAAAGGTCCGTCTAATAAGAACTTCAGATAGGAGCCAGACCTTGTGTGTTGCTGCGAGCTTAAATAGCTGAAGCCAGATTCCATAGGCAACCTTAGCCCAGTTACAAGGGAACTGGAACAGGTCCGTGCTCGTGGCTCAGCTAGTTCCAGGCGTTCCGGCCCGTCCAGGAAGAATCCAGATCGGCGAAACAGAAATCCCATTATGGCTAATCCAGTGTCCGTGGTCGGGTACCTGTACCTCTGCCAAGGCAGCAGACTGGAGAGCTCGGCCTTTGTTACTGGGTCAGAGGCCTGGCAACGTTACACCAGCCGTCGCCGTTCCCTTGAGCCGATGATGGCTAAGATTGGATCACCAGTGTCAGATCGCATGGTGAGCGGTAAGACTGGAGGTTTCGGTATCAAGGCCACCCAGCTGCCGGCCTACTAGCTAGGCTGTTTGGGCGGAGAACCTGGTCGATTGCGGGTCCGCGTCCACATCTTGAGCGACGTCAGTGGCTCCATTGCTACATATGATGATAACTCCTGGTAAGGCCAAGAACAACAACAAGGGTCACACAGTCTTCCACTCACTGGTGCTGGTCATTCACCGGACCGAACACTCAATTAGGAAGGACAGATGTCCGTATGAGGGCAAAGACAGTCTGACAAGATGCTGGTCTTACCAGCAATGTCATGGTGATCCAGGCGAAGCAGCGGATGAAGTGGCACATGGGTCGGTCTATCATGACCGTCGCCTCTGCTACCAATCCTCCTCCCGCTCCGCCGAATATCTTCCTCCGGCGCCCGCTCTTTTCTTCCTTCCTCACGCCAGGCGAAACTCTCTGCCACAGCAACGGCGACCATGGAGAAGTTAGATTCTTCCCAGCGCGTCGACTTTGACAGCGGTCACACCTTCGCCAATAGCGAGAAGCATCTGGAGGAAATCCCGGTACCTGTGATCAGCGAGGAGATTCCAGACCCTGACGGCCATCTGAGCGAGGAGGAGAGGAAGAAAATTGTCCGACCCGACCGGTGATGCGCATTGGGCGTTGGATCTGGCTGACGGCTCTGTCAGGATCGCCAGCTGCTGTGGAAACTCGATCTGCGGCTCATCCCGTGGCTCTGTCTGCTCTACCTCATCTCTTTCCTCGATCGCACGAACATCGGAAATGCGAAGATCGATGGTCTGCAGGAAGATTTGCACATGACCAACAGCGAATACAACGACACCCTCACCATTTTCTTCATTTCATACTCACTCTTTGAGCCGGTCACCCAGATCCTTCTCAAGCGCCTCCGGCCCTCCATTTTCCTGCCGGTGATCATGGTGCTGTGGGGAATCTGCATGACGACCATGGGGCTGGTGCATAATTTCTCCGGTCTCATGGCCGCCCGATGGTTTCTCGGTCTGACCGAAGCCGGTCTTTTCCCGGGTTCGACCCGCGGCGAGCGATGCCGGACGAGGTGCTGATTGTGATGCAGGAGTCAATTACTACTTGAGTTGCTGGTATCGACGATCGGAATTCGGTATTCGTGCCGCCATCTTCTTCAGTGCCGCCGCCTTGGCCGGTTCGTTTGGTGGCTTGCTGGCAGCCGCCATCGCCAACATGGACGGAGTGGGGGGGAAGCCAGGCTGGGCGTGGATCTTCATCCTCGAAGGCCTTGCCACGATCATCATTTCCGTGCTCTCCTTCTGGATGGTGAGGGCACCGACGAGTTGGCAGCCTCTAACTCACCGTTCATAGGTTCATGACTTCCCCGATGAGGCCAAATTTCTCTCCGAGGACGACCGCCGAAGGGTCATCCGACGGCTCAAGCTGGACAGGCAATCCAGTGCCGAGCATGAAGAATTCAAGCTGGCATATGTCTGGGCGAGTTTGACGGACTGGAAAACTTACACGGGGATGATGGTCTACATGGGCTGTGACGGCGCCCTGTATGCCTTTTCCCTCTTTATCCCAACGATCATCCAGCAGATGGGCTATCGATCGACCCACGCTCAATTGCTCAGCGTGCCGCCCTATGCTGTTGCCGCGGTGGTCACCATCACTGTTGGCTTCATTGCCGACCGAACCGGAAAGCGAGGTGAATCAGACATGCGTGTGTTCCTCGATGGCTCTGCTGACTGGCGGCACAGGGTACTGCAATATTGTCATGGCATTCTTTGGAATCACCGGCTTCGCAATGCTGCTCGGGTCTGGAAATCCCCATGTGCAATATGCCGGAACATTCTTGGGTGCCATGGGAATCTATCCGTGCATTTCCAACACTATTTCTTGGACCGCCAACAATGTCGAAGGCGTGTATAAGCGTGGCATCTCGCTCGGGTTCGTCATTGGTTGGGGCAATGTAAGTCATTTCTGTCCCGGTGCAAGGACGACGTGATGGCTGACTCTTTCCCCTTCCTCTTCAGCTCAATGGCATCGTCAGCTCAAATATTTACCGTGCTGAGGACAAGCCAAGGTACAAGCCAGGCCACGGCGTCGTTCTGGGTTATGAGACGGTGTTTTTGTTGGGCGGGAGTATCCTGCAGCATGTTTTGCTCAGGCGTGAGAACGCGAAACGGAGAAGGGGCGAGCGCGATGCTTGGATTGCGGGAAAGACCAAGGAGGAAATTGACAAGCTTGGAGACAAGCGTCCAGATTTCTTGTATACCCTGTGAGACCACATTCTCGTTAGGATGCTGGACCATTCGGTAGCAAAGAGCACAAATATCGACAGCGTTGAGCAGAGCATGGACAGAATGGGACCTCAGGATTCTGCTGACTGATGGTGCTTTGGACTCAGGATGACACCACGCAGATTATGGTTTGAATGTCAGAGAGTTAACTTCGATCACAAAGCCGTCACCCGAAAGGAAAATTCCAGCATGTCCCGTTCGTATCTGGCGCCGGTCCTTTCCCAGCCTGAAAGGTAAGTCGTCGTGCTCACAGGAGGGCCCGGCGGATCGGTCTTGCGCTCACCAGCTTGCTGTCATTTTTGGAGACGTCTCCCGAGACGCAGGCGAGAATCTTGCCATGCCACTGGAGATTCCAATGATAGCAGGTGCAACTCCAACAGCGGAGAGGGAGGTGGAGGTAGTAATGGAATAAAGGGAGTGGCATCCGCGAGGTGGGTGCCTTGTGATGTGATTTCGTGCGCGGGCATCCTGAGCAAGGATATCACTTTGACCACGAGTTGACGGTTGAGAGTGTGGGCAAGGAAAAAGGAATTATGAAAGTGCTGGACGTCAGGCACTTGTCGTTTGCTGGCCGCCGTTTCTGCGCATGAAAGGTCGGACAGTCCGCGATGTATGACAAGAGCGTAGACGTGGAAGGCAGGGTGGGAGTTTGAAGGCAGATTGGCCAAGGACATGACCAAGTGGTGGAGTCAAGAGAATGATGAGGGAGAATGTGGAGTTATCAACAGGCTGAGCCTGGATCAAAGGGAACGGAAGACGTTTGGAAAATTGTTCAAGGTCCAAGACGGTGACGATCGGGCCTGCGATCACTTGGAAGAGACCATTCGGTGGTCGACTCTTCTGTTGTGAGGGTTGACAGCCTGACCGAGAGAGTCTTCTGTGGTGAGGATTGTCAGCTTGATCGAGGAGTCTTCTGTTGTGAGGGTTGACAGCCTGACCGAGGATTCTTCTGTTGTGAAGATTGACAGCCTGGCCGAGGGCATCTTGTCACCAACCTTGCCTCATCCAGTCCCGCGATTGGAGGGATCAGAGCAGCATACATGAAAATAGATTCATCAACACATCCACGATGAATCAACGTCCCGAAAACAGAAAGTCATCGTGCTCGGGATCGATTGTTGAAACCTGAAGTCATGATACGTTATCGCCCTGCCTTGATGTACCGAGAAGTCAATTTCCGCGCCACGAACAATTTATTTCTGTTTCTTTGCTGCCAGCTGTCCCACTTCCTTGTCAAAGGCGGCATAAGTGACCTGAAGCGATGCCACGGCGGAAATCGCAACATAGAGAATAATGAGGAAAAGGGATCCGACGAGAAAGCCCATAAAGATGCCTATACAGATCGCGTCAGTGACCAGGCGACAAACAGATTCCACGCCGGGCCAGGCATACCAGGTGTAAAGAATTGATACTTTTCGAATAATGGGCCGTCAACTATGGTCTGATTGTCTCTTTTCCCCAAAGTATATGTGCTCAGATCCCTTTTCAGATCGATGTGCATGGCCTCTTGTATTTCCGATTCCATCTCGTATTCCTTCTCTTCAGTCGGGACAGATATCCTCCGACTGGACCGACCCGGACTGGTTGTATACAGGACGGTGAAATTTCGCGAGGGAAGCATATCCAGAATAGACGCGAAGAAGGCATCATTCTGCGACAGATCTTTGGCTCTTTGCTCCGTCGATGGAGCTGGTAAATAGACGGTCAAGAGTCTCGGAAGCGTGCCGTACGTCGTCGGAATGGCGCCTGTCGCGGCATCGATCTCGGTGAGCTGGACGCCGCACTTGGTCTGCAGCAATTCCACCCAGCTGGACGTGTCAATGTCGCCGAGAACATCATTTATGGCGACACTGCTTCTGATGATTGATCCGGGTTTGGAGGACAGTCGTTGGGCCAGCGTCGGGGATGATTTGCGGCTTGCATAGTCTTTCGCATGGACACCAGGTTGCGACACGAGGACGTAAAAGTCCGAGGGACAGTCGGATAGAGACAACGACACATCCAAAACTATGGATGAAGCAGACTGGAGTTTTGATGTCGGCGTCAACAGTCTGGGATCATCAGTAGACCTTCAGTAGGCTGCGCGGGAACATACTCGGAGGTTGACAACATGAAAAAAGGCGCCGTGTCTAGGTAGCCATGGACCGTCTCTGCCACCAGCGCCAGAGCGCACAGCTTTAGGAGACGCATGGCGTGGCGATTATAATATACAGTGCTCGCCAGAGGAGATTGATGCGTCTATCCCAGTGCTCTGATGATCTCGCAGATAGCGAGGTCCATACATGCTGGAAGCTTGGCCTCTCTAGCCGATTCGGAAATCTGAGCTTGGCTACTGCAGGTGGTTCGCCTCCTTCCAGCTTAACAAGCCAATTATGACTCTCATGCCGTGGCCGTGGACTATGTGACCCTCAGATCCAGTCCGACTGCATCGTGATTCTCGCTGACGTGGGAGTTCTGATCTGCGGCCTTTTTGGGTGTACATCAACAACTCTGCAGGGACAGAAACACGCCAACCGTCGCTGTTGATACTCTTTCGCCAAAGGTAAGGTGGATCAGATCCGTCAGCCCTTGAAGAATATGTATGGAGAGTTCCTGGGCCCTTTCCCCGAAAGTTGAAATCCAGACGCATGTAAACTGTTAAAGTGGGGATCCGAGCCAGTGTGGTGGTCCTGCCATCCCGCGTGAAAATATGCAGATCCTTCTGTTGATTTTGATATATCATCCAGTCTGCTCTTTCCAATGGCCCATTCGCGGGACTACCATATTGACATTGTGTTCACCTCCATTCTGACTTTAATGACTTCGGTGACGTGGTGGCAGATGCTCCAGACCATACCAGTGCAACGTGCTGTCCTCTCCCAAGTTGTTATCGAGTTCGATGGCATGAGCTTCTCATTCATGGCGCGAATGCCACATGCTCTATTGGTCGCTCTACCAATAAAGGACAACGCTCCAACGCTCAAATACTCCTTCCCAGTGGCAATTCTATCCGACCCAGATCTGCCATGAAGAACGCGATTGGTCATCACAACTCGACTGAGGCTGCCTATCTCTACTTCAAATTGGCAATATGTCATTCATTGCCAATGAGTTATGGATAGCCAAAACCGTCGTCCCACACATCTCAGATTGAGAGGGTCGGAGTTCGCCGCCGATAACCGTAGGCCCGGAGGCCCTTCGGCAAGGTGATAGGATCCATATGTTCTAGAGAGCTACGTCTTCGAGAGACGACATATTCGAGCCAGGATTTTCGAGGTAATAACGTTAGCGATCTCTTCGGAATTACCGAATCCAAGAGGCCCGTCAGAGGTTCCCTGTGACGATCTCCTGCTTGCAACTGTACAGACTCCCGCCACCAATCAGACCAAACAGTGGACATAGTAGTCCGCAAGGTTCCAGTGTTTACAGAGAAAGTGCTGCCTTGGTGCTATCTACGTCTGGTCTTGATCCTTGAGAAACGTCCGCTCAGAATAACTGCCACTAGTCAATCTGTTCTGGATGAAATTGGCACGGACCATTGGACGCAGAATACATACTTCAGCTTCGGTCTTCACGAAATAGCACTCGATATGGCTCCCGTCCGTATCTTCAAATTTCCCATATTATCCCCGGCAGATACATCACCATTGCAAGAACTGAAACGCGCCGGGTATGACGCTTCCCAAATTATTGGTGTCGTCGGCAAGACAGAAGGTTCGTTTCCCTCATCATTTCTCCGCGGTGAATGGATCTGTTGGTATTATCGTTGATGCAACGAGGCATGCTGACCTCGACATCAGGAAATGGTTGCGTCAATGATTTCTCACGAACGCTGGCTGCTCTCGCATGGGAACAGAAAATCCCAGTAAATGCAGTGACGATTTTCTCAGGAGGGACAGAAGGCGTCCTCAGTCCACACGTAACCTTTTTCGTGAGCGAGGAACAATCGGGACCCTCCGGCCTGTCAGCGTGTGTGGGCCGTACGCGTCATCTTCTCCCTCATGAGGTCGGGTCAGCTCAGCACGCCCGGCAGGTGGCCCTGACCGTGGTTCAGCTGATGAAAGAAGCAACGGTCACGCCGGAGCAGGTCCACCTTGTCTTGGTCAAGTGCCCATTACTGACATCTGCCAAACTCGAGGTTATTCGGGCCGAAGGCCGAACGCCAATCACCACCGACACATATGAATCCATGTCGAAATCTCGCTACGCCAGTGCCATTGGAATTGCCGTGGCCCTGGGGGAGATCGCTGAAGGCGCGCTGGAAGACGCGTTGAGTTTAGGCGAGGCCTGGAGCGCAAAGGCGAGCTGCAGCAGCGGTGCCGAGTTGGACGATTGTCATATCCTCCTGCTCGCGTCGACGACAGCTTCCGAGAAGCCGCTGACGTCGACACAAGGAGAGCTGCGTGTCATTTCGAAACCGATGACAGATGCCATAGACGCCGCGTCAATATTGGATCTTCTCGATCAGGTCAAAAAGGACGAGGGCAAAGTGGTGCAAGTCTTTGCTAAGGCAGAAGCTGACCCGCGGGGCCATATACGTGGCTGGAGGCATACGATGAACACCGACAGCGACATCCACAGCACGCGACATGCTCGGGCTGCTGTGGGCGGCTTGATCGCTGGATTGGTGTCCGACACTCAGATTTATGTCAGTGGAGGAGCCGAAGGTCAAGGCGCCCCTGGCGGCGGGAGTCTGTGCTCTACAGGATTGGCAGCAGCGGGCCCATCTAATCCCTGTATGTAGATCCTCAACATGCCTCCATCTCCTCTTCTGGCAGTCGTCGCTGAGATTTTAACGGGCCTCTCTATTTGGTATAGAATGCCGTGGTGACCTCTCTATGGAAGAGAGATACGACACAAAGAATGGATGGGCCGTACTGGAGGATGATATCATCATCACTCCACTACTTCAACGTTCGCAATGAGATATTTGCACAAGGTCTAAATTCGTCTCAGGCAAAAGTCGAACCGATGGCCAGACTGACTTCTGGACACCACGACTGAATGTCGGACAATGAGTCCTGCCACCACCGAGTAACCTGATGGTAGCCTAAAGGCTTGTCGTAATAAATCGTCTCCACCGCGAAGGTCTGAGCAATTTCTTGAGAAGGTAGTCGGGGATCGAGGCTTTCGGACATCTTCATCACCATCCACTGATCCTCAAAATCAATCTGCCAGGGAGTGTCTCGCGTCGGGGAGCTTTTCTCGGCCTCCCAATCGAATTCTGTGACAATGTCCAATACTTTTCTTCTGTTGCGGATTGACAGGCCGCCATTATACCCCCGTCCAAATTCCTGTCGGATCGGGGCCCCGATGAAGTCGTATTCGAGAAAATCGTCCATGCTCTGTTGCGCGTTGGAACAGATCATGCTGTCGGCTTGAAATAGTAAAACACGCTCCGCTGGGGCAAGGTCCTCCCAGAGCCAACGATCGGTGAGAAACTTGGACACGCTCCCGTGTGTCCTGAATTCTGTGCCCGCCGGTAGAGGCCGAACCTGAATTTGGCGTTCCATGCGAGCCAGGGCGGTTGAATTCTGGAGACTGTCCATCACCTCTGAACTCGTATACAGAATGATGGGCCATGTTGGACCCAGGACGGCGGCGAAGTGAAGGATCAACGGGATCAGACTGTTGAACAAGCGATTCTCAATGATCACTGCGACTTTGTCCGTAATTGAAAGCGAGTCGGAGACGGAAGTGGACGTGACGATCGACGTTTCGTTCTGACAGACTGGTTCTGGCGCCGCGATATTGGGAGCCGGTTGCAGGAAGTCTGACTGCTTGAGAGAGAGAAGTACTGCCGTTGAAAGGGTCAAAATGGCCACGATGGTCACGATCTTGTGGATGGCCATTTGCGCCATCATTTGACCTTCTTTGGCAGGGGACTTTTCCTGTTGCTACCGAGGCATGTGTCTCAACCCCAGAGGTCCTGTAGCCGTCCAGAACTTAGTCCTTCCACATTCTTTGGGGATGAGATGATCTAGATGGATTCCTAGCGGAATGGCGAGTGCGTTCGGAGTAGCGAGCAAGAGGGTGAGCTAAGAGTTAGGGTATCGATCGCTCCGAGTAGGAGTCCATAGCTAATCCACGGTCAAAACGCGACGGCGCTGCAGGGGAAATTTGCCCGCAGATGCTGGCGTCATCCGACATTTAGGCCTTCCATGGGCGGGCTATGGAGAATACTGCAGTCGTACTAGCCAGCGTCTTTCCATCAGCGAGCCTTAGTTGGTCTGGCGGTGACGTGTCAAGGTTCTGAGAGCGGCAGGGATTGGAATTGAGATCGACCACAAGGGGTTCGCGAACCCCACTGAATCGAATTATCCTGGTCTGTCCAGAAAGTGTATCAGCATCGTATCAGTGGGACAATCGGAATATCTCCTGCTTATCTGTGACAAACCTACGGCTTGGACATGGGGTCCTGGTCAACTGTGATCCTCGTTTGTGGTAGGAGGTCCGTCATGGACGTTCATGAACTTGAGCCTTGACATTTTCATGTGACCCGGTCTACACGCCAAATACACCGCTGGAACCTCCCTTCTCACCTTATTCCGATTGCATGTTCCTGTGGCACATTTGTTGCCATTGTCGTCCGCCCGCCGTCACCTGTCGTAAAAGTCTCTACTCTCCCAATTGAACGCATACAACTTGGCTCTCTCGGGAGCAAGAGCTGGAAGTCAAATGAAGCCACCTCTCGTCAAAACGACGGCCCAATCCAGACCTGCCACCAGAAGAATGGCTGACTTTTGCCAATTTTGCTCGTCCTCAGGAGTGGCATTGCCAATTAACCTTGGACGCATTGTCTCCCCATATCTCATGTCGAATGGAGCGCCGCTGCCGCCGTCGATCTCGACGCCGGCATTCGGACATGTACCAGTCGAATTCAATGTATCTGAAAGGAATGAATCATCACACGGCATTCAGATGGAATGCAACGGAGCGCTTCATCAAGCGAAGAGTTCACGATTCGTGACAGGCGGTCGTATTGGGAGTCTGTGATCGCCTGGTGTCATGCTACACCTTTGACGTAGATTGCTGCTGCTTATGTCGATACATGATAACCGAATAGCTGGTGGGAATGGGGTGTTAGTGGCAGGCTTGAGCTCATTCCAGTCGAAGTGGATGACTGACCTGATGATCCCGCCTATTGCCAGTATGATGCCGACCACGCTCTTGTCAGTTGCTTTTCGACCGCTGACTGCCCATCCGAGCATGACAATGGAGCAAGTCTTCAAATGTCCGACCACGGTGCTACTGACAGCACCGGCACCGGCAATGATGAAGAATTGGGTGATATTGATCATGGCCGCAAACAACCCGCTCTGAGAACCATCAGCTCATGTTGCCATTGCCGGGTGTCCGCCAGTCGTCCTACCAGGAGAATCATAAAATATCGGCTGGCCTCCACGGAAAACCAATCGGGTGCATGGTCGGTGAACGGAATGACATACAACAGGGCAAAGGCGCTCAGAGGCGCTTGGTTGAGCAGGAGCTGCATGCTATTCACCCCCAGATTCTTCTGATAGCTTCCGATCCAGACGGTGTACAGTGAACTGGCCAGGACACCGGCGAACGCAAAGAGCACGCCCGCCATAGACGTCGTGGCCACGGCCGATCCTCCGCTGGCCTGGGTGTCGTAATAAGTGACCAGGCCAACACCGATACAAATGGGCACCAACGTCAGTGCCGCGCGACCAGGGATGACGGTGCCGTAGCAAAAAAAGTTGATCATGGCCACAGTAGGCGTGAGAAGAATGCGAGCGATTTGATAAAATGTGACGGTGGAATATGCCAACGACAGGTTCGGCAGGATCACATTCAGACACATGGCACATACCAGCGGGAGCATGTCCCGAACCTTGATCCGTACAGGCTCAAAAAAAGAGAATGGAGGCCTGGAGATGGCGAAGAGCGTGCATGCCGTCACCACGAAGTGGAATGCCGCAAATGACGACTGATTGAGTCGTAGCTGAGGGTCCCGGAAAATGGCTTTGTTGGTGAACACCTAGACCGGATCAGTATGAGGGCAGGAAAGACCGGTGCCATACATACAATTCCAATCGTGGCAAACGTGTTTAAAGCGGTCCATAGGAGGAACTGTAAGCTACTCGACGGCTTGGATTCGACTTGTGACATCTTTCGAAGCCTTTGAAGATCGATGAGGCTGCCACTGCTGCTGGCGCTGCTTCCGCCGTTTCCGCCGTCGTCGTCCTCGTCGTTTTTGTGGTCGTCGCTGTCGTCGCCTGAGGGCAGAACAAGTCTGGAGTGCCTGCCTATCGCTACTTTTATCGATCCGTCCAAGGTGGGCCTACGCAATAGGAGAGTCTGAGACCGAGGAAACAGGGGCTGGAAACCATCACTGACGGAGCAATTCTTGTGGATAGGGTTCGCGGGCCAGTGGAATTGGCGTGATCACGTGATATACAGGGGTAGGTCAAGGGTCCAGAAATGCTGCATAATGGCGAAATTGGGCCAGCGTTTCAAAGTCGTCCGCATAATCGGCACATGGTGGCATGCAGCGACTGGGGTGTGCTCCCGTTTCTGCTGTTACAATGACTGTACCCGCCTGTGGACTGTTCCTCAGGCCTCGACTTGGTGGTTCACCAGGTAGGGCAATCTTCCATGTTGTTCAGTGCGTGCGGCATGCCAGCGCTTATTTGGGCGCATGCAAACGCGGGAAAAGGACGCTGTTCCCTCCTAGTAGGAGTGGTGGCTGATTCGTACGCGGAAATTGCCGACTCCAACAGTCTTAGGGCCAAGCGTCCCATTTCATGGCGGTGATTGCCACGCACTGACCTGTCGAGGATCAAGTCTCTAGTATTATTGACAGCCATCTTTACGGCCCCTTTCCAAGATGGAGCCGCTATATCGGACCCCACGTCATTGTGTTCACGTCTCCTGACAGCCCCCGGTCATATATCTCTGGGGTTTCTGTTTCCACGTTTCGTTTGTCTCGGGGTCGATTTTAAGTGACTGACTGCTTCGGCCACCACTTGCAAAGCAATCGACCATTTCGATCGCATCTCTGGATTCGACGCGGACGACAATATGCCGGCCATAGGTACGACAGGCTTTTCCTCCTCTCCCACCTCAAGATGCCAATCATGAATGATGGACGAGCTGACGAGGACGATTCAGATGCTCGAGTCACTGCGACAGCCGCAGATGGCAACGACTTTGGGGAGCCACAGGCTGACTGGCGTCAATCGCCGGTGTTCATCGGGTCGACCAAGTTTGAACCTCTCCCCGATGTTCGAAACATTATGATCACTGGTGGTGCCGGCTTCATGTATGGGTGAACACCAGACTGATGACCGTCGATCGCGATACTAAGGCATGGTTCAGAGCATCTTGGCTGACGAGGCATCTGGCCATTCAATATCCCGATCATTATCGGATCGTCTGCTTTGACAAGCTGGACTATTGTGCGTCTCTCAACAACATCAAGTGTCTAGAAGGACGAAAGAATTTCGAGTTCTGCTATGGGGACATCACCAATGGCGCCGACGTGCTGAGAGCGCTCAAGAGATACAAAATCGACACGATTTTCCATTTCGCTGCGCAGTCCCATGTCGACTTGAGCTTTGGCAATTCATTTCAGTTCACCAAGACCAATGTCGAGGGGACACACGTCATGCTCGAGTGTGCGGTCAAGTCCCATATCCGACGTTTTATCCACATCTCCACCGACGAAGTCATGGGTGAAGTCGGGTTTGGGGACCCTGATCTCCTGGAAAACAGCGTCCTGGCTCCGACCAACCCGTACTCGGCCAGTAAAGCGGCGGCCGAGATGTACGTCAATGCATATGCAAAGAGCTTCAAGCTGCCCGTCATCATTGTCCGAAGCAATAACGTGTACGGACCTCACCAATTCCCGGAGAGTCAGTCGTCTTTTCCCTCCATTATATGCCCTGATCACTCACCGGATACAGAAATCATCCCCAAGTTTTCCTGTCTGCTGACGGTCGGTTCGGCGCTCATGCTGCACGGCGATGGACGAAACACACGGCGTTATCTGTATGCCGGCAACGCGGCCGACGCGTTCGACACCATCTTGCACAAGGGTAAGATCGGAGAGATCTACAATGTCGACTCGAGCGATGAAATCTCCAACCGGGATCTGGCATACAAACTCTTGGAGATTTTCCAGGTCCCTGAAGAGCAGCGACGGTCCCAGATCGTTTTTACCCAAGATCGGCCCTTCAACGACAAACGCTACGCCGTGGATGGCACCAAGCTCCGCAAATTGGGCTGGGAGCAGCAGACCACGTTCGCCGAAGGCCTCCGCACCACCGTGGACTGGTACCAGCAATTTGGCCGGGCCTGGTGGGGTGACGTTGAGAGCGTGCTCACGCCGTTCCCGGTGGTGCGAGAAGGCGAGATCTATCCCGATGCCGATTCGAGAAAGCATCCTGTGACCCCCGTGCAGGAAACGGCCATCACCTTCAGCGAACAACAGAAACCTGAGGTCGACGGGCATCAGGAGGTGTCTGAGTCCAACGGGCATCTGACGTCCCCGACAAACGGCCACCTGACGCCGGTGACGGCATAGGCACCGGTGTTGGTGAGAGTTTCTTTTTGGGCCAATATTTCTCGGCTATTACGACATGATAGAATCAAAGAAGTTCTGGGCTTGGATTTTATATTTTCTTCTTTGGGTCGCTCGGTCGGGGTTGACCGGCATCGACAGGGAACATCTGTTAGGCTTCTTTGGTTTGAATGGGTCTCAATCGATGAAAGAGTTCACGAGTGCATGTTGGGGGTTTGGCAATCATGTTGACTCACTTCAACTTTTCGCCTCTTGAGCGGGTCGAGAAATTCGACATCAGAATTTTACCTGTTCCATCTTTCCTGAACATAAAGGCAAGTCGAGATGGAAGCTGCTCGCTCTCTCATCCGGTTGCGCCACAGAATCCCAAGCCAAGTCAAATGTCCTCGAACGAATTGCCTTGAATGTCTCTCAACAAGATAGGGCCCTCCCGTGTGGAGTCTTCCCAAGGCACGTGAAAAGTGACGCCGCCAAAATCCCATCTATGCCAGTCCTTTCATGAATTATCGTTCAAGTCTGATAACATCTCCGCTCGTCGTTCCTTTGCGCCGATTTTGAGCTCTACTTGACATCAGTCTCTCGCGTGGCTCAACTTGTTGTCGAAACATCGCTTCGGATGAGCGGGTTCGAACATCAAGACTATGAGGTCCTTACCACCATTCTTCGTTGCATGTTTCGCCCATGAGGCTCTCAACATCCATGGACAAGCACATCTTGATCTCGGGACAATACTCGAAGATCTTTTTCCGTTTTTCCAACGTGCCCCATTTCTGACCAGACAGAATGGCACCGCTGCCCCCGAGATGGTAGCCCATGGGGGTCTCGGATCCGATTCCCTCCACGGAAAACGTCTGGGCCTCGGTTCCATTGGCGACCTTGGGGTTCGGGAGGTGGCCCAGTCGTTCCGTCAGCCAGACGTCTTCGGGCTCGGAGCCCTCGAGTCGCTGTTGGTGCCTCAAAACCTGGATGATAGAGCTCACTCTTCGTAAGGAAAGGCCACCATTGCCTCCGTATCGGTGTTCGGTCGACCACGGAGCACCGACCCAATCGTACTGGAGCCAGGAGTCGAGATCGTCGAGACTGTGGGCACAGAGGATGCTGTCCGTTTGAAAGACCAACAACCACTCGGCCGGCTGGAGCAAGGTTTCGTACACCCACAAGGTCGTCAGGAATTGGCTGATCGCTTCCCCGCCATTGGTGGTCATGTTGCTCGGTATGTACGTCAGGTCCATCTTCCCGGCCTCCACCTGGCGCATGATGGCCGCCGAGTTCTTCATCATGTCGACCGATTCATTCGACCCCATAAACTGGAACCGCCATTCCGGCGGCACCACCGACATAAAATGCAGCGTCAAGGGCGCGATCATCGGTAGAGGCCGATTTTCGATGAGCAGTGCCACTTTGCTGTAGTTGTAAGGTGACGTTCCATAGTCGAATTCAATCGCCGGGAGTTCGGGAAGGAAGCTGTTGCCCGGTATGCCGACGAATTTGAAGGCCACCCTGCATATCCGTAACGCTCAGTATCGGCCATCTGAAGGAGTCGCTCTTGACTCGGGCCCGCCCAGCAGATATTTGGGGACACCACCGACAGACGTACCAGAGAGAAACCAACAGACCGACGATGGCGGCAATGAGCCGCGGCGACCGTCTCTGGAAAAACATGGTCTCCGGGAAATGTGATGAGAGAGACACAACAAAGACTCTACCTCAACCACCAAGCGTCGAGGTTCAGTTGCGCCGTCATCTGGTGCTGTCGACGCCGACGAAACGCGTGTGTAAAGGTAGGAAGAATTAGTCTGCAATGCCAGCCGATCGCAGCTTGCGTTTCCCCTACCTCCCTAGTGTCAAGAGGCGCTGACAAGGCCACGGAGCAGGTGACAATAGCGTCCCGCCAAGGCGACGGTGGAAGCAGTCAGGAACCGGTAATCTCAGCGACTGACCGGGCTCAGGCTCCACAGCACCACCTAGGTGCCGTGTGTGAACTAATTATGCTCAACTTTGTTTTATCCTGTTCGGGAGCTAGCAATGGGTGGCGATCCAGGAGTTGTGACGACCTAACAGACTTGGGCTGGTTCATTCAGGGGCGAGGCCGATTACGAATATCACAGACAAACCCCACCAGCGTCATTTCCTGAAACTTGACAGCCACATAACGCACGTGGGCTCTGGCATTTTCGATACATTGGTTTGGACGTCGGTACGGGCTCCGAAGCTGGGAAACCAGAAATCAAGTTACAAAGAAGGGTAATAGTGAGATCGACAGCCCCACCCGCACCACCCCAAAGCTGTCTCCAGCATCCTTTTCGATCCTCAGTCCCTCACCGCCATTTACTGAAGGACAAAAACATTCTGGCTCTGCTTTCACAGTGTTGGTTTAGCAGTATTCTTCAGCCAATCTCTCTGATTCCTCGGTGTGCATAGTTGACACTCTCGCACAAGTTGAAAAGATGGCCACCAACGGGGTCAAGGCGAATGGCAACCATGCCAGCCGGTCTTATCTCATCTGGGGCGGTCAGGGCTGGATTGCCGGGCACTTGTCCCGTCTGCTCCAGTCTCAGGGTGAGAAAGTCGAGTCGACGACTGTGCGGATGGAGAACCGAGAAGCCGTCGAGGCAGAACTGGAGCGTGTCAAGCCGACGCATGTGCTGAATTGCGCTGGGTGCACGGGACGGCCCAATGTCGATTGGTGTGAGGACAACAAGGAGGCGACCATCCGCAGCAACGTCATTGGCACTCTCAACTTGACGGATCTCTGCTTCCAGAAGGGAATTCACATTACCGTGTTTGCCACCGGATGTACGTTCTCTCTCCACCGGTGAGGCTGTGAGGATGCTGAACAATCTCAGGCATCTACGCGTACGATGAGGAGCATCCCATGGGCGGTAAGGGCTACACCGAAACCGATCCGGCCAACTTTGACGGCTCATTTTATTCTGCGACCAAATCCAAGGTCGAAGAGGTAAGTCACTGGTCGGATCCTCTCTCGCGGTTGCCCGTGGACGGTGATGGTCCTGGAGGTCCCAAGAGAACGTCACAAGTCTCATTCGCGCCCTTAGGTCATGAAAACATACCCCAACACGCTGATTCTGCGTCTCCGGATGCCTGTGTCCGATGACCTGCATTCCCGTTCGTTCGTGACCAAGATCACCAAGTACGAACACGTGGTCGACATCCCCAACTCCAACACCATCCTCCATGACCTGCTCCCCGCCGCGATCCTGCTCGCCGAGCACAACGAGACGGGCGTGTACAACTTCACCAACCCGGGCGCCATCAGCCACAATGAGGTGCTCACGCTCTTCAAGCAGTACGTCCGACCCAGCTTCACGTGGAAGAACTTCTCGCTCGAGGACCAGAGCAAGGTCATCAAAGCCGGTCGGAGCAACTGCAAGCTCGACACCACCAAGCTGATCACCAAACTGAAGGAATACGGCTATGAGGTGCCCGAGGTCCACGAGGCGTATGCCCAGTGCTTCCAGCGCATGGCCAAGCTTGAAGCGTCGAGCTGAGCATTCTCAATCTTCCTCTTTCTTTTCTTCTGCCCTTTTGCGAGAGAACAGACATGGGTCGCGTTGGAAGGTCGTGTGAAAAGGCAAATCAATCGATAGAGTAGGAGGAACAAGGGCCATTATTTTTCCCTAGTCAACATGAGCTGATTACTGGCATCCGCCCCACCACTCTGGCCATCCCTCACGGACCCTCGTTTACAGGCCATTACCACGTACATACCAGGTGCCGATTTCCGCCTCGATCCCCGTTGTCGTAGAGTGAGAATAGCTCCAACGACCGCGTTTGACGGGACTGTCATCTCTCGTCACTGATATTCTTGTGTGATGGCCCCGTGCGAGAGGACCAGAAATACTGAGCAGGCAGGCCCGTGAATCCACCAGAGGCACACGAAGATGACTAACTTTTGGTGATTGTTGTCAAATAATCTACAGACCAGTCGTTGAAAAGCATCCAATCTTCCTGCTGGCGAGACCATTGAACATGTTACCCCGCAACTCTGATTGGAAAGAAAATCTCCTGAATCTCCAAGGCCACCTTCCTCTGGCCACCGCTAGGAGGACTCCAGCTTGCGTATCAAAGTCTCACCCTCACAAGTTGGCACTCATCAAGTCCATGAGCTATGTTGGAGGATGAAAGTCGGGATCTTCTCGTGACCCGCCTCTTTCGCCGGTATGAATCCGGTCTTCCGAAGCAAGCTCATATTCATGCTCATGGTGGTGTACTGTCAACTTGTTCGTCCCCGGCCTCGTTATCCATCCGGCTTCCGTCCTTCCACGCAGCGCCGGTGACCTCCACCAGGTTGCATGACTCATCGGTGGTCTCTCGTCTGATCGACAGAGCAATGAGATCAAGATTGCCTGGGTCACGCCATCATTCCGCATACAGTAGCTGCTGCCGGTGATGTGATGGTGCCATGATATAATGTCTCGTCATTCACGTCACTCACGTCGTTACTCACGGCCGAATCGCTGGGGATCCTCTTCATCTGACGGGGTAAAACAGCGTTCGCGCTCCAGACGCATGTTGGAGAACAGAATCTTGATCTCCGGACAGTAGTCGTAAATTTGTCTTCTCTTGCTCAGCGTCGCCCACACGCCAGGGGAACTGTCGGGAGTCAGGGATGGGTTGACGTGGTATCCCAAAGGCTGGTCAGCCCAGATGTCTTCGACGGCAAAACCGGCCTCGATGCTCGCGTCGGCGTTGTTGGCTCCGGGAAGGAGCCCGATGCGGCGGCTGAGCCATCGATCCTCGCTTTCGGTGTCGTCCAGTCGAGCCTGGAATTGCAGAACCTCTTGCACCTTCGACAACCGACGTAGTGACAGACCACCATTCCCTCCGAAGTGGTCATCCAAGCTCCTGAAGATGGAATCCCTCGTCAGAATGATGCCCTCACAAAAAGCTGGGAGACGGCATCAATGAACTCTGGTACTCACCATGGCGCGCCCACCCAGTCGTACTCTAAATAGTCATTAACGGTTCGGTTCGAGTTGGCACAGATGATGCCGCTGCTGCGAAAGACCAACAGCCACTCCACCCCTGGAAACTCTTTTCTGTAGAACATGGGATTCGTCAAGAGGCGATTGTACGTCTCCTGTATGTCGACCTGATTCTTCCACGTTTCGGTCCACGGTGCGATGTTGCCGAGCCGGAGCTTGCCAGTGTCCTGCATACGCTGGACCGGTTTGGACCGGTTGACTTTGGAGACGATTTCCTCGGTGCCGAGGAAGACGAATCGCCATTCGGGAGGGACGACCTGTGTCATGTGCAGCAACAGAGGCGTGACATGATTGATATCCTCCCTTGTTTCGATATAGAGTGCCGTCCTGTTGGTCGAGAATCGGTTCAACCATGTGCGATGTGGATGGAGGTCGATCTTGACAGACGGCAACTCGTGGTATTTGCGTTGGACCTCGCGTTCGACCAGTTCGACCAGTGAGGTGTGGGGGAGAATCCAGCTGTTGAGCATCAGTCCGAAGAGTCCGTTCCAAGCCGACACGGTAAGAATCCATCGCCCATGGGTCGGCAACCCCTCGGACCATGGAGAAAACTTACATGAGAGCAAGCAGCATGAGCATAGGCAGGAGGACGGGCTCCGTCTGGAAGATTGAAAAGATCCTCATCTTTGGCCGTCCGAGTGTCGAAGCTGAGAGACGATACCGTAGATGAAGTTTCGAGAGACTGACCGACTGGTCCTCCTGGACCGCTCACGTATGAATGGCAAAGTGGCGTGTCGATGAAACAGATCAATCACACTGGCCTGGGGTATACGCGGCAGTGGTCGGTTCCTATTCCGCAACTCCCGTTGCGCTGCTATGAGACAAGAAGGCAAGAGTGAAGTGAGGCTGTCGAAGACTCGACCGGGACTGACCCTGGGTGCGCAGGTAAGAACCTAATTGAGAGAATAATGTCTCGCCAATCAATGCTGGATCAAAGCGTCATCCAAGCCAGCCATCCCCTTGTTGAGGGCACCTCCTATGCTCGCGGACGTGTAGTGGGTGCATAAAGTGGGTAGGTGACGTTACCTGTCACGGTTTGTCACCGCAGATTGCACGCGTCACTCAGTAAAGGGGCAGGAAAAGTCGCGGCGCCAACCATCCCTGGTGGCACCGGCACAAAACCCCATTAATCTGGCCGCCACATTTTCATCTAGCCACCTGTTGTGACTAGAGTCGGAAAGCTAAGATCGGGCACTAATTTTCTGATTTCCTGTCTGGGAGCACACGAGAGTCTAAATTGATTCCTCGAACATCAGCGGTCAAATGAAGAAGATCGTAAGGAGGCCCGGCCGACTGCCAGCTGAGCGTGATTGGCAGCACTGGATCCTGCTCGTGGGAAGAATAAAAGATTGACCTGCAGAGGATCGACCCTGCGGCCTGCTGGAGAAATTAACGCTGCAAATCCATCCCCACCACAATCGCACCACTGACATGGATTCACGGAATGGTGAGGCCGAGAGCTGTGTTGCCCTTCTCTTCCCGATACCCATCAGGCGCAATCAGAGGTCATGTCTCTTCATCCAGGATACCAGAGCAGCGTCCTTGAACTGGCCTGCTCTATCACCTTTCATCGGGCCGCGACCGTGGCCCTTGTACCGTGACTTGATCTGGGAAGATGGCGGCTGCGAGCCCAAGAATCTGGCCGATGACGAATTCCTGCAATAGGCAACCTTGGACGGGGCAGGGTCGTGGGGAGCCGTCATCGGCAGATTCTCCTCTTCGTCGGAGAGTTGAGTTCGAGTGCCGTCAAAACGTGGTCAGTCTGGACCCGTCGAGGACTCAATCATGACGTTCCTCCCCTGGGTCTTGGTCAGGTTGACGACACTCGTCGTGGTCCGTGGCACATGCAGAATCGATATGGCCGTGGAAAATCGACATGGCTGTGGAAAATCGTGGCCGTGGAAAATCCTCGCCGCGTTGAGGGTCAGGTTGGATAGTGGTGGGTGTATGGAGGTTTCCATGTCATCATCGTCATCGTCATCGTCGTCATCGCTGTGGTTGGGGCTCCAAAACAGCTCCCATGTCGTCAAAGGGATCGACTGGCCTTTCGGCCGGCGGCGGCGGCGGCGTCGAATCAGTCATTTGCACCTGCTGTTGCTTGGCCCTGTGCAACAGCTCGTTCGATGCATCTACCTCGGCCTCCTCGGGCGGATGTGAGGCTTCCCAACTTTCCTTGGTGGTGATGGTGAGGTTCAGTGCAGCCTCGACCGCGCAAGCGCGGACCTCGTCTCCCGCCCAAGAGGCCAAGATATTGGTCAATTCGTCCTGTGTGGCGTCCACCGAGCCATCGTGTCTCGACAGTGCCTGCGAATGCGGTAGACCATGCACAAAGCTGAGGAGGCCGTGGATCCGTGCCGCCTGGACGGTCTGATCGTCGACAGTAAATGTCATGGTCATGACATCCTGTCGGTCGGTGGTATTCCACTGGGCGATGCTCATCGGCAGCAGAATGGCACCCTTTTTGCAAGGGTCATCTTCTGGCGTGAGTTCGATCATGGTCGAGCCGAAGCTCACCGGCTGACTGGTAAAAGCGAGATGAAACTGGGAGCCGATGTTGATCATGACGACAAATTCGGGCCGGTAAAATTTCCCCCCGCAGTCGGTGAAAATGGTCGTTCGGTGAAAGGCGGCATACATGCCCATTTGTTGGTGAGGAGAGGACCGTGGTATGGGCACAGGAACAAAGTTGGATCCGCCCCTGAGGCTGCCATCATCTTTTTTGTAGTGGGTGAGAGAGTTGCTGGGCACCTCCTGCTTGAAAACAAACTCGCAATCGCCGCAGCGCAGATGACACTTGAGGATTTGAAGCGGCTCGAAGCTGTAAACAAAATGGATGAATTCACTCGGCTGGGTCGATTCCGAGGCGAGGAAAAACGGAGACCAGTTCTTTTCGGTTTCCTCGCGGTTCCGATCGCTGATGGTCAGGATCTTGGTATGTTTCGAAAAGGGACGGTAGATGTACATGGCTCGACGCCAGTCCGAGGCTTGTCCGATCATGTTGAATACGATCACCGGCTCGGCGCCTTCCTTTCCTTCTTCCAGAACGACTCGGGGATCCTCGGGGCCGTAAAACCCTCCGCCGGTTTCATAATCCGAGGCGACGCTGAAGATGGTCGGAAACATAAAGTCCTCACCTTTCCACCGAAGAGTGTAATTCTCCAGGTGCTCCCACTCGGGGCTGTATAGCTGTCCTCGCAGAAAGCTAATGACCGGGTTCGCACGGCATCCGTTGGTGTAAAATAACACCCTCGTCACGAGCAGAAATACATTGTGCTCGGGGAGCCAGACGCTGGAGCCGGACATGTGTGTCCAGGTGCGATTGACAATCTCGCTGACATTGAGGTCTGGGTTGTTGATGATGTCGTCCGGATAATCCACCATAGGATGAGAGTCGAGCGCGAGGGCGACCTGCTCCAGGTTGTCATGCAGATGGAAGCTTTGCTGCACGCCAATGGTGCCATTGTGTTTCAAAGCGTCACACGACCTCTTGCCGGGCACACCAGTATTGATGTATCCCGGCAGGTCAAAGGATTCAAAGGAGCCCCATCGCAGATAGTATTCCGACGGTGGCCCAGGCTGGGGGACTGAATGTCAGCCGGGACCATACGTGTACAAATGAGGGGAGGACAACTCATACTTGTTCCGTGGTCTCCAAAAAGGACCATTTGAGAAGATTCAGCAGCAACAACGCCGTCAGGGCCAGGCCGCTCAGCCTGTGAATTCTTGAGCGGCCTGGAACGCATTCAAGCAGTCGGGAAGGCATCTGATCCCCTTGGCCAACCTTGACGCCCCGAGCATGGCGCAGGCGATATATAGCAAGTCCGCGTGCCACCAAAGGAACCAACCCCTAGACCGATGACCCAAATCATCAGAGGCTGGCTAGACTTTTGGCTAGCTAGGTGGCAACCCTCGTATCCATTGAGGCTAATCAGTTCTTTGGCGCCATTGCCTCACCACCCGGACAGCGCCTTCACTCCCGAAATTGGACTTGGCCTCGCGCAATCTTGGCCATCCCCGGTTGACAGGTAAACCGACCTCAGGAGGCCGTTAGCAAGGAAAGACCCCAAGGCTTGGACGGTTCCTCTCTCAAGGATGCAAGGGAGGCTTGCCCTTCATCGCAGTGGCAGCCAAGACAGAGACATGCACGGACTAGTATGGGTCTGGGAGAGAAGACTTTGCAGAACGAGGGACGCATCACACCATTGTCCTAACCGTGAAAAGTCTAGCGAGGAGTAGTCTAACCAGGAAGGGGACATTGCCAGTCAAAAAGAGATGCTGCTGGTGGAAATGCGGCGAATGACTATCGCCTGCGCTTAGGAGGGATCCTTTCCAGATCAGTGCGTGGTGGGTCAGTCTCTCTCATCTCCACCGTTCATCCCCTTTCGCGAGGTCCGATCTCCAGTCCCCTGACCCAATCATCCCTGGCTCATGTGCTGACAGGCGACCAGCTGTGCGCTGACAGACGACAAGCTGCGCGCTGACAGGCAACAAAGCTGACCAGCAAATGCGCTCGAGGAGACTATTAATAGAGAGGTGTGACCCTCTGCCACGTGGGACTCATGATACTGTCTCTCTGGTCCTCCACTGTTGCATTCTTCCTGTCATCTTGTTCAATTCACCTGGAACTCTGACCGTTCTCTTATCCACCGTTGAGATCTTCCCGCGCCGCGGCGAAAGGACGTAAATTCGAACCATAGGCGACAGGATAGCAGGTCATTGATCGGATCAACGTCTTGAAGTGCCAATCACACCACTGGCCAATGCCACCATGGTCACAAGCAGACCTCGCAAAGGATTCTCGCCACCTGCCCTTGTGACCTAGACCATTTCTCTGCTGAATCGCCGTCCTCCAAGGCGGTAGCTCTTTTGATACCTGGTGTCCGGCGCGAACATACTTGCGTGCAGTGTAGTCGTGTCGTAGATTTGATGCCGCTCTCGCTATCAGATTCCAAGCATAATGAACGCTGCAACGATAGTCTGCCTTTGCTTGCTGAGCCCTTTATTTGAACATGTCATGGTGGCAACCGCCCATCAGCAACCGCCGAAGGGTAAAAAATGAAAAAAAAATAACAACACCATACCTGTGGCATGCTCATGTCTGACCTCAGAACCGATCCAGCACCTGTAGGAGCAGGACTTGACCGGCGTTGCTGGCAGAGCCCTATGGGCCATGCATCCCCGCAATTGGGCGGGCCTTTGGGCTCGGCGACGCGAAAACATACAGGCTCGAGGCTGTGCGGCTGAAAGAATAGGGGATCCAGTCCTCTTCTCCTTCGTGGCCAATACTGGATGAATTAATCATGACCCTCACTCTCTGGTACCACTGGCTCATATAGCTTGTCACATGCTGTTTCTCCTCGTCCCACACTGCCATGGTTGAGCACACACCATGCTGATATTGCGGAGGCTGCCGCGATGGCCAGGCTCGTCTGCGGCGTCGGCCTGCGCCCTGATCCTCTGCATCTTCTTCCTATTTCGTGGTCTATCTCACTTGCCAGACCTATCTCTACCTTTTGCGGGCGGTCCGTCTGAGGCTGTCGAATCGTCTGCCTTCACTTCACAGCAGAGCGCTTTCTGGCGCGCCTTCTACGCCGACCTCATCCAGTATGCCCCCGGTTGCGATCCAGTGACGCACACCAAGGACACGCACCTCGACATCTTCTACAATGCCTCGGACCATCGACCGCGTCCAGACTACCTCACGCTCTCCGGGTCGCAGCTGCTACAGCTGCGTACCACGCATGCCAACTTTACAAACCGACTCAGGAGCCTGGACTACACCTTGCCGTACGTGAAAAGGACTCGGGGCATCGTCACCACCGCGGGCGGGTCTTACCTCCCGGTCGCGGTGGTTTCGATTCAAATGCTTCGCGAGACCGGTTCTCAACTGCCGGTCGAAGTGTTTTTGGCCTCGGAGTCGGAGTGGGATTCTCAGATCTGCGATGTGGTCTTTCCGTCCATGAATACACGCTGTGTGGTTCTCCAGCGGATCTTTGACGGCGCGGGGCATGACAAAGCCGCCCAAATTGACAAGTACCAGTACAAGGTCATGTCGATCCTGTTTTCCTCGTTTGAGGAGGTCCTTTTCATGGACTCGGACTGCTTTCCGGTCTTTGACCCAAACGAGATCTTCGACCACGAGCCGTTCACGTCCACGGGACTGATTCTGTGGCCCGACTTCTGGTTTCCCTCCGAGTCGGCCTTTTTCTTCGAGATCGCTCAGATTCCCGCGCCGGCCATCTCCAGTCGGCCGTCGACCGAATCGGGTGAGATCTTTTACTCCAAGTCCCGGCACGCGCTCTCCCTCATGCTCGCGGCATATTACAATTACTACGGCCCCGACTATTATTACAATCTCCAGTCCCAGGGCGCGCCCGGCGAGGGGGACAAGGAGACCTTTTTGTGGGGCGCCGTCGTCTTTGACGAACCTCTTTATACCGTCAAGAGAGGCGTGAGTGCCATGGGATATTGGACCACCAAAGGCGAATGGAGAGGGTCGGCCATGGTGCAGTTTGACCCGGTGCAGGATCTGCGATTCCACTCGTCGCTGCAGGAGCCCGTGGACAAGTCGGCGGACCCCAAGAGCCCGTCCCAAAGTCGGAACCAGCCGCGGCCTTTCTTCGTTCATGCGAATTTCCCCAAATTCGACCCGGCCACCATCTTCCAGGAAAATGCGATGGGAGCGACCGGTCCGACCCGGGATGCCGATGGCACGACACGCAGAGTATGGCAGGAAACCGCATCCAAGGCGATCGACATGTTCGGCTTCGACCTCGAAAGAAGGCTGTGGAAAGTGATCAAGAGCATCGCTTGCGACTATGAAGGGACCTTTGGTGTATGGAGAGGCCGGGATGATATCTGCGAAAATGCCTCCCAATACTGGAACGCCTTGTTTGATAATCACACAGATCACGCCAGATTTGCCTGATCATACCGAGTTTCAACAAAGAGAAATTGCATTCCTGTCCACTTGACCGGGGCTTAGATTGAGTATTCCGCTCTGCCAGAAGAATGGAGTCTGACGCAGATCGAAAGGGGGGGCCCAGCGTCATGCTCTCGTCGTTCCCCAAAATGACACCATGAATCATGAATCATTCGGCTGAGCAGCTGGCATTTGTCCACCGACCACGACATGGCGGGGTCTTCCTGGAGGAAAATGTCTAAACAAACCTCTGAGTGGGCCGCCAATCTTTTTGGACTTGTCGTCTCACAGGTTTCCAGGTGGTCTGCCAGCGCTACCGTCCATTGCCAGAGGCAGTGTAATGAGCGAATCCGAGTTCGCTGTCGCGACAAGTTCTGCATATTTCGCCATTCATACCCCCCGGGTCTACCCCGGTTCTTGGCGCCAAATCCCCTTTTTCAGATTGCCATGAAACAAGTCCGGCGAAATGCCACTCTGAGCTTAGGATTGAGCGGCTGGTGTGAGATAAGCGGACGGTCATCTCAGCTCGTCTCTCCCTTCCAACGCATGGGCCATTAAATAACTTGTCGCTCGAGGCTGGCTGAAGCTTCGTGACAGGCAGCTGCCGCCAACAGCCACATTTATGGCACTGCCTGGAGGGTTATGATAGCCAACGAGTTCTGAATCGGCGCTGGGGGCAGGGAGTTTTGGAGAGGTGCTCTTCATTTTTGCCGCCATATTACTCTTCCTTGCCAGTATCAGCTTGATCAATTGATCCGTCTTCTCATCATCTGCCATTCCATTGTCATTGTCCTCCCCTGCCCGAGCGGCGTCCTCGGACCCGCCGAGTACTGTCAAGTATGTCAAAGTGGTGGCGTCGTCTCCATCCGCTGTCTCCCACCTGCTCACCAGCACCAGCACCTACACCAGCATTCAAGCGGAGTCGTGTGGGGCTACTCCCACGTCCGACGATGCGGACTCAGAGCTCGTCCCCGTGAAGCATGCACCGACGGCAGTTCGCCAACAGCAGAATCAGCCCCCTGAATCCACTTGCCCTTTGTCCTGTCGACCCCAACTGAATGTCATCCGGGGTGCCACTCCACTCCGATTGACAAAGACTTCGCCTCGACCGAGGCTTCCTCTATCGCAACTCGTTCAGTGTGTTTCCGAGAGCTGGTACCGAGCTGCTCTTCAAAGAATGATGCGGGATTGATCAGTAACACTCATCTCCCCGGGGGTTCAAGACCTCCATGAACAGCCCCGCGCCGACGGAGGACCGTGCATCTGCGAGTCCTTTTTGGTGTCATACAAGCTCAAAAACGTCGTCTGCGGCAATAGAAACCGCCAGCCAATACTGGTCTCATCCCGTGTCGTCGGGCAGTCTGGCCAGAACAGAGTTCAGCCCTTTTTAGTTGTTCTCCCCCTTGCATTAGTCCACCTTTAGCTGTTCTACCGAGATGGGCTAACTTAGTACATACAGCACAAACCCTGCTGCCACGTTCTGCAGCTAGCCAAACGCAACCGATTCGGGCGATCCGAAATTAGATGCTCACTAGCTTACCTCCCTGGCTGATAAGGATGGTATCGATAATGCGTTCTTCTAGCGGCCGCAGTCGTTCAACAGTCCAATCTCTACAAGGGACAAACGAAGAACGAGGTAGAATCTGGTTGACCCCACACGGTCAGATATCCGCACTGCTTCCATCCGATCACCTTTTGGACCTCGTACCCCGACATCGAGTTGATTGTCATTCAGTCTCTGACGGGTCGGCGCCCAACCAGAACAGAGAGGGCTGCTGTCATTGCTGAGATTGAATATGATCAATGGCACTCCCGACTCGAAAAGGCCTTTCGAGACATGAATTTGAAGCCTGTCATAAGCCGGCTCTGTGCTGCCGAGCAAGTGGCCGGCTTTTGGATGAATGTGCCAACTCTGGACTCTGGCTGCAGCCCTGGTAATCCCTTAGACCATCCCTTCTCAATGATCCCCCTGGTCGAGGCACAACAAGGCTCTCTAGAAGAGCTGAAAGTTCCAAGACTAGAAGGTCTGGCCGCCTAATCCCAAGTCCTGTTCGACAGCTTGCCAGAGGCCGCACAGAGAGCCAATGTCCCGACAATCACATGGAAATGGAAGAGCCGAGCTAGGCAGTGATGTATTGCTCCGAATGTCCATAATTCAGCAGCAGAATGCATAGAGACTAGGTTTTGCTACATTTTGAATTCAGAGGTGGCTACACCCAGAATCAAGAGGAATACAGACCTAGTTCGCCGCCCACTCCTTTCTGTCTCCAAGCTGGACTTTGGCGTCACCATACAGGAGACACACAGGACGGCCGACCATGACCACTTCTTTCAGTTCGCCTCCAGGAATTTCATAGTTCCAATCGTCCATGACGGCTGGCGCATTTGCAATTCATTAACTCGCTTTGGCCTGATAAACCTGAATCGGTCCATTATATTGAGTCTCGCTGACCACAGCTTTCTCTTCGACCTTTCTCATTTATCCGGACGGGCATCTCACGACGTGTGCTGGCAACAAGGACCGAGTTCGCAAATCCTCCTCGCCACTGACCATTCAAAGCTATGCCATCAAATGCGAGAGACAACAGCACTGACAAAGTCACGATGAGGCAACGTTGAGAACAGAATTCATGATTGAGAGATTGACCATTTGGCATTTCCAGATCACGGACGTGGGTTGTCAGTCGCTCAGGATTGGGGCACTGTGCCTGCTAGAAGACCACGATGACCATCAGGAATGTGAAACATCCGTTGGCCTGTTGCATATATCCGTTCACTATTCGACTGACAGCTCGGGTGATCTGAAACCACCGCACTTGGTATCACTGTCCTGCAACATCAAGGCATTGATCACTGCACCCTCTCTGCCCTCAAGCGCGGCAGGCTCTGTCCATGACTACTCAGTCATGACCAAACTCATGACATTGTCCCGCGCCTGGCTGTGTGCCCATCGACTCCTGCCACTCGACTGAATTTTGATGACCCAACCGCCACCGGAATGCTACGTGTTGCCCACACGTGTGAACTTTATACTCCTGGGATTTCTGGTCACTTCCCTGATCCTTTACATCTCACTTCGGCGGCCTTTCAATGCTCTCGACTTGAAGAATGTTGTCGACAATACCTGGCCGAACTCTCCCCCCAAAGACACAGCCCAACACCGACAGCCTTTACGATGTCCAGAGTGAGACGCTTGGAGTAGGAGTGGCATAACATTGGTGAGAATAAGTAGGCTGATTTTGGGGACCAGTTTCAAGAAGTCCGAATGATCTCGATGCCCAGCAGGACGGACAAGCGAGACGGCTTCGCGGTGCAGGCCGGTCTTTCCGGTGTCCGATACGAGGTGGCAGATGATGTTGACGGCACCCAGGTTTCAGAGAAAGCGCTCCCTCACGTATGTATATCTGTACCATATTCACAGCCAAGCTGACAGCGGCATCTCTCCGCCTCTAGACAATGGACCAAAGTGCTCCCATTGTCGGATGTTGGCGGGCCCACCTGAATGTCCTCCAAGACATGGTCAGGCGTGGGATCTCTTCGACCCTCATCTTCGAAGATGACGCCGACTGGGATATCTCTTTCAAGTCACAACTGGTGCAGTTCGCCGGGGGTCGAGATATATTCTCAACTCTCCAGCGGGTGCCGCGCCTTTTTCTCCCTACGGAGATGATTGGGATCTTCTCTGGATCGGTCACTGCGGAACATGGGTGAATCCTGCGGATGATCAGCGATTTTTGTCATTCCGGATGACCCCACCATTCTTCCCAAGCAATCCCGTCGAAACGTGGATGAGCCCGATATGTCACCATGGGAAACTAGTCCCGACGCAGACAACAGCACCAGAATCGTATTTAACTCGGAAGGCGCCGGTATGGTGTTGACCTCCCCGTCATCCTGGCGCTTGTCCATTTGGACCTGCCTCATCTTCCGATGGCTCTGGTTCACTCGGATATTCTTTCTTGCGCCACCTCGTGCCGACTGATTACAGTGTGTACGGCCGCTTATGCGATCTCACTGAGCGGTGCAGAGAAGGCACTCTCCATATGAGCACGTTGCCATATAACTCACCCATTGACTGGTAAGTCTCTATCCAGTACGAGGGACATCAACTGATGACCTGTCACCAGGGGCTACGCAGGCCTGTGCAAGGATCAGCGGTCCAACTTCACCTGCGTTGCACCATTCACCCAGCTGGTTGGCGTATTCAGACCTGAAGGAAATACGAGCAAATGGAGTCACATTGGATACGGGGCCGATCCCAGAAAGAACTATGAACCAGCTCGTGCCGAACACCTGATGTTCTCGACCAGAATGAATGTGGGAAGATTATTGGATGGCCAGACGGTCTTCGAAAGCCAACATCCGGACGTCACTGGCCCGGAAATGAGCATACAGGAAATTGGCGCTGAAGTGCTAATGTTCTCAGAAAGTCCAGAAACAGTTCATTCCTGAATCACTCAGCGGAGAAGCGCCTTCCAAACACGGCCAGCCCAATCGCTGCCTGATATCTTTCCATTGGCAGCTTCCTTCTAGCGAGAGGCATCTTCGACCAGGCTTTCGTTCATCGCACCATCTGTCCCGAACAACAACCAGAATCTGGGCGGGCTTCTGAGCTTGATCTATCACCAGTGAAGAGAGAGAAGGAAATGGCGCAAATCCTCATGCAGATTCATTGTGCATGGGGGAGCCAGGGAAGATTTCGCAAGGTCGATGACACTGTCTGAGTGATTGCACGCGTCGTACGCTGCGGGCGTCACACCTGCAACCATCCTCAACGCAATCTGGACCGAGATGTTATCTGCGAGCATCAGTGCATACGGTGTGACGGTGGTCATTTGGGGAAAAAACTTGGGGACCGAATTGCCATGACAAAATTTGGGTTGCATGGATGGACTCACACCTAATATCTAATTACTCATCCAGACAGATAACATCCGTTCCAGGTCAAAGCTCACTACTCAAAATCTTGTCCGGTGCCGTGATTGGTAAGAGTTTGTTACCGCTGTTTCCGCCAGTTAGTATATGGAAGCCTACGCTGTTCTACCTGGTCTCCAGAATCCGTCTACAGCTTGTCAAAAGTTGCCTGCCATTGCTTACTCTCGAGTAATGGGCCAGAGCTGAAACCCAGCATGTCAGAGCCGGAGAATAGAACCTGTTTAACGTCACTTCCTGTCAGCTAGGGACTCCAATGGGGCTCTCATTCCAGCCGGACCAGCTGTTTGGATCTCCGTGACCTTATAGTTGTGGAATGGACAGTTATCCTATCTCACCACTTCTTGCAGCCGAGAGTTGCGGCCAATACCACAATCGCCACCTTTGAATATGTGATTCAGATTGCAAAGTTTAGGTGATAGCATTTCGGATACGGATCTGTAGTCGATGGGCGACTATTCCCGCTCTGTCCTTAGCTCAGGATATCTAATCCTTCACCTGCCTAATCAAGCGGCTCCGCTCACTCTCAAACAAAGCAGCTTTCTTCAGGATACGGTGTATCTGAGGTGTTACAGAGAGGGTACCACCATGTCTAGCGTCAAAGTGGGCGAAGGGGTCGAGATCGCGTACAGCGTCCACCGGGCCAACCCTCCAGGCATTACTGGTTCGTCGACGCAAGATAGCACGCCTTTCATCGTCTTGATCAACGGACTGGCCGACTCCAAAGAGACGTGGGCGACGCAGGTTCCGGCCTTCGTGGCCGCGGGATATTCGGTCCTCACATATGACAACCGCGGCATTGGGGCGTCGTCGCGACCGGCAGGGCCATACACGTCGGAGCTGATGGCGTCGGATCTCAAGGCGCTCGTCACAGCACTCAATGTTCCCGTGCCGTTCCATCTCGTCGGAGTCAGCATGGGCGGCATGATTGCACAGACGTACGCGCTCGAGTATCCCAACGACATCAGAAGTGTGATACTGGCTTGCACGTACGCGGCGCCGGGCTCCTTCTGCTCGCGCATGTTCTCCGTCTGGGCCGACATCGCGCGGAAAATCGATGTGGCGACCACTATGCGTGATGTTACCTTGTGGTGTTTTACGCAGGAGTTTTTCGCGCCTGAACGGCAGGCCGATCTCGAGGAAGCGGAGGCCGCGATGCGTGATATCGACATGAGTGTGGACGCATATCTCAGCCAGCTCAATGTGATTCAGGTCTTTGATACCACCAAGCAGCTCCAGAAATTGTCCCGGTCGCACGTGCTGGTGTTGGCGGGAGAAGAGGACATTTTGATTCCCGTGAGGTTATCCCAGACGCTGCATGAGCTGATCCCGGGCAGTTCGTGGTGTAAAGTCAAGGGCGGGCATGGGTGCATGTGGGAATTCCCGGGCAGTTTCAATGCCGCGGTCCTTCGGTTCTTGAAATCGGCGGAAAATTGAGATTCATTCAAACGCGGACGTGAGCGTATCGCGACAGATTGAAAGTATTGTTGCGGCAAAGGCCCGACAATGCCTGTTCTCAGCAGGATCATGACCTGACATCCATGCTGCGGGGGTCGCTCTGGTGTTGTCAATAAAGTCTTCCAGATCTATTTCGCGGCTGCCGCCGAGTTGGACAATGATTGATTGATATTTCCATTAGAGGTTGCAGATGTATGCCAAAGATTCAAATTGCTAGAATTTTTGACTTGGTGAGACAGCGTGCGTGGAAAAGATCTGGGCACTGTTCACCTTCAGAGACGTTCGAAATCATCAATCTCTCCTCTGGGACTCGATGTAACGAAAGGGGAAGACTTGCTCAAAGCTGTCTGCTAGAGGTTGAAAGGCCGCAAAGTTCATCGCATCGACCCGTCTGACAGCTCGGTTCTACCACTTTCAGGCACGCTTCGCGGCCTAAGCCTTGTGACATCGCAACTCTTCCTGTCAATCAGCGCTGTGTGCTGCACAGTGGCCGCCAACCTCTGATTTCAAGACCGCTTCATGAATATCTGCAACATGCACGGTCAGTAAAGCTTCTCGACAACACATTTCAGTCCTGTAGTCAGCGAGCTCGGTGTACTCACCTCGTCTAATGCCTTCACGTCGGAGAATACCTTCTTCTTTGCCTGGATATTCCGCCCACGAAGTATATGTCTGCCATTCTGCAAGACCCGCCTGTTGGTCACGACAACAGAAGGGACGACGGGGTCGTTGGCAATCGCTGACTCTCGACGGATGTCAAGCTCGGCCGGTGTACTCGAGTCCTGGGCGGGAGTGTCTTCGTCGGTTGATGAGACCGGCTCGTCAGGCGGATGGGTTGTGCTCGTCTTGCCGCTGATCAATAGCTGAGAATCATCTTCTGCTCTGCGGCCATCTTTATACCCTTCGACCGCCTTCCTTTTTGCTGCCTTTCTTGCCGCTTTTTGTTCTCGCCTCAATCTTCGTTCCTCTTTTCTTCTCCTCCTTTCATCCTTGAGTCGTGAGCGATCGGCGTCAGCATCCTCACCATGGCCCTCATTTTCGATCCTGGCTGCTGCCCTCTTCTTCTCCGCCTCCTTCCTATTCTTGTACTCATCACCCTGCACCAAGACGCCTCCGGACACAAACACCATCCCGCCCCACTTCCCTGCCGCATACATGGCCAAATTCCTGTCCTCGTTCTTCCTCTCCGCCTCCTTCACCTCCTCCTCGCTCTTCCCATTCAGCCGTCCCAACAGTCCTTGAAATGCATCCAGTCCTGTGCGTTGATGCGCCACGTCCTTGCTCTTCAACTGTGCTCCCAGCCCCAACGTGTCGTCCTTGAACAGCACGCCCACGCGGGCCGCTGCTAACCTCGCCGCGTCATCTACCGTGGTCATCGCGGTGGGAGAATCTGCGCCGCGCGCCCCGAGACTCTGCCCTTGCTTCCACCCTTGTTGTTGCATAAGACGCTGGCCATATGAGGATATAGATTGGCTCCATTGCAGGTTGCGTGGGTCTTGGGAGATCTTGATACGTCTGTGTATTTGACGATACTTATTAGCCTGGTATAACCTTGCAAAGCGCAATTGTTCTGTGGACATACTTTCGTGGCTCCGCAAGGCCCATTTCTGACTGTTCCTCAGAAAGAAAAAATCTCAAAAAATCTTCCCCCCGGACAACCAAACGCCTTTGCCTGTATTTCTACCGTCTATTGGAGTGGTGGAAAAGCAATAAGTGACAAACCGAGGCTTGACAGCAACTCGGTTGCAACAGCAATGAATGAATACTTCATGAACTGGCCGCACTTTGTGGTGCACTCCACATTAATTAAGTAGCTTTGATTCAGCCGCCGCCAAGATCGCGATATATTGGCTATCTCCGTCACTCAGGACTTGGAAGGCCCAGCTTGCAATTTATCAGAAGTTCTTACAAGATGACCTAACAGAACGGACCCCTCAAACAGCATTGGAGTTTCAATCTCTTCACCATTAGACGTAGTCTCTGTTGACCTACGCCAACTATTCTGTGACCTGCTTCCACCCCGCTCGATCCGTCAAGCCTGACAGTGCGATGGCATCCCATATCCATCCTGACACCACGGCTCATGCCATTTAATCAATGAGAGCCCATTCGCCATCCCCGTCAGCGATAAAGCTTTCCGCCTACACCCCCTTAGCTCCCAATTTGTGCCATCTGGTCGGAATTTGTGTAGACACCCCCATGGACTTTGACACTGATGCCCACAGCGATACCAACAATTGCCCCGACCATCAACAGTGCCACTGCGATCTTGATCAGCAATCTCTGCCAGGGCGGTACGCGTGCCAGCCATACACAGCCTCTCGGCTTGGGCCCGGTCATGCTCTCCTTTCTTCGGCTCCACCATCTGAATCTTCCGTTGACCGCCTTCTGGGCATCTCGCTTCTCCTGTGTGATTGTCGGAGCCAGATCCACGTTCCCGGCCTCGAGATCTTGGATGGCCACGCGGATCAGCCGAGATTTGGGCCTGGTGTCACATGACGGACGAAGAGGGTCATGGTTGTAGAGGTAGAAGGGCGAGGCGACCTTTGCGTTTGAGCAGGGATCGAACTCTGATCGAGGACCGGTCCTGCTGGTTTGCTGTTCCGACCCGAGAGACGGCTGTGTCTGAAGGGTGTGCTTGAGCGGGGTGAGAGGTACCATGTCCATCGTCGCGTCAAGGTGTGGTTCATTCACCGCTGCTCACGCACATTACAGTCCAACGCGTAAGTAATATGCCGAAGTTGACAGCCGAGCAGGTTGAGCCTGTTGTCCTGCGCATTGACCGGCTTGAGGGTTGCTAGTTATACAGCCATCTCCAGCGATAGAGGTGAATTGTGTCTGACTGGCCGTCGCCCCGTGAACCAAGGTCGTGGCTGCCGGGAAAGAGAGGTCGGCAGTTGAAGCCTTTGTGGATGGGATCAACTTGCGACCGGTCCAGAAGGAGTGCAGGGAAGAAGGCGCAGAGTGGGAGGCAGACTGTCATAGCGGTGCTTACCAAGTTATAGAGATGGACAACTCAGAACGTCAGCAGTGTGGTAACGAGGACGGCGGATGATTCATCCAGGTTAGGGACCAGGTATCGATTGGCCATGTCTGAATGGAAACCAAATTGGCAATTTGAAAGCGCCGCCCTTGTGCCGGTTAAGGTCAACAAGCTTGGAACGATGCCCATGGGCACTGCTATACTGTATGATAACTTGAACCTGTTTGTTATGAGGCTTCCATTTGTGGCGGGTTCGACAACTGCACTCGACCGCGGTAAGTTTGTATATTCGCCCGAAAGACACTCCTGGACGCGTGTGAATGAGGCGTCGATTGGGTGGTGAGAGGAGCTGAGCTGGTGTGGACAGGGGCGCGTGCCTGGATCGAGGTCCACCACCCTGCACTCTTCCGCTCTCTGCATGTGCGACAATCCCCTGCAATCCAGGTACCCGATCTGGACCTGCAATTACGTATAAAAGACAGAGGTAGATACATTTATTTACAATACAACTAATGCAAATCACAAGCAAGTGTGCCACCCAAGCAAGTGGGCCACCTCTCACAATCCCGCCGTATTAATCGTCGAATAAATGCCAACAACACAGCTCTACAGATATTTCCATAGGCAATGGTTCGTGTTGATTAGCTAGGGCATGTCCTCGAATTGTGTCCAGGCTCATTGTAGCGCCGCAGCGCCGTTGGCTAGTTGTTGTTCTATGGCTATCTGGACTGACACGTGATAAACTCGATCGTTGATTTCCTGTGTAGCGTCACCATTGTTTGAGATTAAGATTGCCGGTACTCAGATTCATCTCTATAGAGTAAATAGCAGCTCTCATAGAAGGAGGAGAGCGGAGAATTCCAGGTTGTGATTTCATTGACCGTGCAGCCAAATCAATCACGACCTGCCTCCAACAGTCCCGGAGTCAGTCTGGTGCGGCTGACCAGACAGCCCCAACCAGTATACCTATAGCAGTCATGCGGATCTCTGTATGCAAAGGCAAGGGCTCTTGACCAAACGGCGTTGCTCACCCCATGCTTACATCTTGCAACGGATTCGCTGGATCTAAAAGTATTCATACTTCATTATCATTTTTTGAGGCCGTAGCTGAAAAAGGAAAAAGAACTCTAGCCTCGCTCGCTCTTTGTGACCAAACCCCGACAACATGCCCGAGTCCATGATCCAGTGCAGCTGCTCTCACTGAATGATCCCAAGCTGTCACGGTAGGAAGAATCACAACGTTCAGCCTTGGAATCGCTGCTCATCGGCTTATGCAACATCTCAGGAGGCGTGCTTTCTCAACATCTCAGGAGGCGTGCTTTCTCGACATCGCGGGAGAATCTCGGGATCGAACCCTTCGTTCTCTGCGCTTGAGCTTTCTCTAGTCTCCCGTTCTGCCTCACAGAGCTCCATGAATAGCTCTTTTGCAGAGATAAATATTTCTTCGTCGAAAGACACTCCCCCGTCAGCGAAGCCCTTCTCTGCAAAGTCTTGGAGGCGGACTCGCAGACCAAGTTGCGGGTCATCAATCGAGCTGCCATCTTCGTTGCGGAATACCTGAGAGATGTGAGTACGGACATACGGTGGCCGATCCATTGGTCATAGAATACCTGATCTGACACCATTTTGTGCGCAACAAGTGCTTTTTTGCCATCTTCTTTGACTTGAGTTCGGGGTTGCCATATAGATAGGGTGGCCATCTTGCCTGGACCATTGAGGTCGAGTCCACAACAGTGCCGATCCGGCCTCTTGATCCGAGGATGTAGTCGTTCGCCAACCGGGGCAAATCCTTCTTCTTTTCTGGAGAGGACACCTCGATAACCACGCCTGGATATTTTGCTTGGGCATGTTTGAACACAATGTCGGGGTAGTATTTACCAAACTGGTCATCGTCAAAGGTGACAGTAGGAGAGACCGGAGATTCGATCTGCTTTGCAAATTCGGCTGCGGTATTTTGGCTCGCCATCGAGTCTAGTTGTTGTAGCAGCTTCCCAGTTGTCCGTGCAGTTGGCAGGGAATCCGAAGAGACTGGCTGATGGAAAGTAGTCGTATCTGGGCATCAAGGCCAGTAGATGGTATCCTGCACCGATAGTTCGAGTGTTGCAATGCAGCATACCGAAGTTTGTCCTGACAAATCCCGTCTTCCTGATATTTTGTTCCCAGCACTCGTCGTCTGTCGGAGACAGCTTGAAGTGCAGCCACGGGTGAGTGGAGAATCTAGGGCCAACCTTGCACTTCTCGACTTGTTTGGTAATGGCTTTCAGCCCAGATAGTGGAAGGGGAATCAAGCAGATGGTTAAGGAGGAGTTAGAGCAGATGTGGGAAGGGGGATTCAAGCAGATGGTGGAAGGGGAATCAAAGCAGATGGTGGAAGAGGAGTCCAAGATGGTTTAATAGTCCTAGCCGGTAGTGTCGTGCTGGTGCTCTTGCTGTGAACACACCAAGTAATGACCATAAGCCCTCATGATCTCGCAGTCCTTTGTTGGCATGGTGAAGAAGACGTGAAGCGCACGAGGGCGATTTTTGTGGCTTTGTCATGCTGGCGGTGTCGTAGTTCTTTCCAGGATGCTGAAGGAGTGCCGGAGGCAAAGCGCTCACACTACCCGGGTTTCCAATAGGCCAAAAGTGGATGACCAAGACGACTTTACAACAATTGGGTCAAAGTACTGTTCTCAATACGCATGTCAGCAGGGTTTAGCTATAAGGAGTCAAGGCTAATGCCGAATAGACTATCCCAGAACGTCTCAGTCTAGCTTTTGTTATGTTCATGCATCGAATATGTAGACAGAGATGCCCACCAATGCTGGCACCATGATTCTTCTGCTGATTAGTCTCGCAGGAAAAAGTCCTCCCGCACAATATGGCTCTTGTCACACATGCCTCGGAAAATGCCACCGGCGTCAAACAGATTGATGGGCGTGTCCAGCTCGGCAATTTCGCCTTTATCCATCACGCAGATCCGGTCATAGTGGATGATGGTCTTGAGCCGGTGAGCAATGCACAACAACGTCTTGCCTGCAAACCCAATGCGCATGGTGCGCTGGATCTTCTCGTCGGTCTCGAAGTCGACCGACGACGTCGCCTCGTCACAGACAATGATTTGCGAGTTGCGCACCAGCGCGCGAGCAAGGGCCATGAGTTGGCGCTGCCCGAGCGAAAAGTTGAGGCCTTCTTCCTCCACCGTGCTGTCGAGGTGGATGCGACTCTGTCCCGGGCTCGCGACGGCCGTCTCGGCCGTGTCAGGCCGATCGTCCTTTTCTCTCTCGACGGGTGTTGGTGACGGCGGCTCCCTCTCGTCACTGACCAGGTCGGCCTTGCGGAGAGCGGTCCACAATTCGAGGTCAGTGTGCTCGTGGAACGGATCGAGGTTCGAGCGAATCGTGCCACGGAACAAGGTGGGATCCTGAGGGATAATGGCGAGGCGTGACCGCAGATCGTGCAGACCGACCGTGGCAATGTCAATGTCATCGATCTTGATCTGCCCGCCCGACAGCTCCGTCAATCGAAAGAGTGCCGACATGATGGAGGACTTTCCCGCTCCCGTGCGGCCGACAATCCCGATTCTCTCCCCGCCGTCGATGTGCAAATCGAGTCCGCGGAGAACCAGCGGCAGCTCGGGTCGATACCGCATCTCGACCTTGGTGAACGTGATGGCGCCCCTCTGCGGCCAGGATTCAGGCACGTCGCGAAGCTTGAGCGGCGCTTCTTGGTCCAGCTCCGATCCATAGTAATGCAGCCGCTCGGTCGCGTTCATGTTGTTCTCGACCTCGGCCAGCTGGCGCACGGTAAACTGGAGCATTTGGACGATGGCCAAAATGTACGACAGGACCAAGCCGGCAATGCTCGGTGACACGTTGAATCGATCCGTCACCACCAAAATGCCGGTGGTGAAGACCAGAAGATTGCCAATGGCGTCAAGTCTCGTCGACAGCCAGCGCTGGTTGGCAAAGGTCAAAAAGTATGCCGAATCCATCTGGTCAACGGCGTCGCGCACGCGGTGGATGAAATGTTTTTGCAGGCCGTATGCCCGGATGGAGGACACGCCCGAAATCGATTCGGAAAACCGGGCGAAGACGGTCGACCGCAGTACGGCCTCGTGTCGCTTGATCTCTCGTGCCGACGCCCGATAATAGCTTGCCGCGAACACGAAAATGAAGAACAGGGGTCCCAAGGCGACGGCAAAATAGTGGAAATAGGCGATAATCAACGCAAAGACCGAGGTGATGACGGTCAGCGTCAAGAAGTACATCCTCATGGCATCCGTCAGGTTGTTATCCATCGAGTCGACATCTTTCGAGAAGCGATTCGTGATGCGGCCCAAAGGCGTCGTGTCGAAGAAGGACATGGGAGCCCGCAAGACGCGGGTCATGGCTCGCTGTAACATGGCCCGACTGGCGTTGGTCCCGCTCGTCGACAGTAACGTGGAAAAGGTGAACATGAGTATCGCCTGGCTGAGGCCGAGACTCGCGTAGATGCCAATGTATGCCCCTGTGCTCAGGCCGTACCGATCACTCACCCACCAACTCAGCCACAAGCTCGTGATGATGTTGGCCGTTTGCGACAAGATGAGCGAGATGAAGATCAACGGCCACATGACGACCGAGCCCGATGCTCCAATATATGCTCGCCATACCGTCCAGCTGAGCGAGCTGACCGCCCGCTCTTCTTGCTGCATCAACGCCGCCGCGGCCTTTCCCTTCTTGACCTTTTTCTCCGCCTTCTTGTCGTCGGGCTCTTCCGCCTCTCGGCTTCGAGCGTGGGTGATTTCTTCTTGCGCCGTGGTCGCCATGAGTTTCTGGAAGCCCAGGCTGTGACGCATCAAATGGTCGAACGTGTCGATCGCTTGGATCCGGCCATCCTCCATCCAGATAATCCGGTCACACCGGTTCAGCACGTGGAGCTGGTGTGTGGCCAAAATGCGGCACTTGTTTTTCATAATTCCACAGATGGCCTTGTCCATGATGTGCCGGCCGACGTGGGCATCGACGGCGGAGAGAGGATCGTCCATGAGGACGATGTCGGCGTCGAAATAGATGGCGCGGGCGATGTTCAGCCGCTGCTTCTGACCACCCGAGAGCGTGATGCCACGTTCCCCGATTTCGGTCTCGTCACCGGCCGGCAAAATGGCGAGGTCGGGTCGCAACGCACAGGCGTCGATGACTTGATCGTACCATTTCTTCTTGTACGGCTTTCCAAACAGAATGTTCTCCTTCAGACTCGCGTTCTGAATCCAGGCGTACTGAGGGCAAAACGCACGGTTCGAAGCCATCTTGATTTTTCCTCCCGTCTTTCTCATGTCTCCGGCCAGGGCCGCCAGAAGAGAAGTCTTCCCGGCTCCCACCGATCCAATGACGGCGATAAGCTCATTCCGGCCCACGGTAAAGTCCACATCATGCAGCTTAAAGGGCTCGATCTCGGTCTTTTCGCTGGAGCCATCGTCTGCAGGAGATGGCGGCTGCTTTTTGCCCTTGTCCGCTTTCTGCTCCTTCTTGGCTCTTTTCGCCGCCATGAGTTCTTGCTTCGTCTGGAAGGTCCCTTCGTTTTCTTTGTCCTGAGTGGCGGTGCGCTCCCACGTGAATGACGCATGGTCGACCTCGACCGCGTTGTCCATGTCCGGATCCCACGTCATCTCGTCTGTCATTTCTTCGGAAAGGAGAAATTCTTGGATCCGATTGACCGCGGTCCGCGCGTCGGTCACCTGTCCGATGACCAGGGGTAAGAGATTGAGCGGCATTCGCAGAGAGTTGAAGAGTGCCAAAGAGGAGAACACCCGGGCAGGGGAAAGGCCATGGTCCGAGAGTGAGTAGGTGATAAAGGCGAGCATGGAGGCGAACACCGGCATCGACATGGACACCGCATTGATGGCATTTCTGATCGAGAGCAGCACTTGGACCGCTCTAATCTCTCGCTTCCGGAGCTCCTTGAGGCGGTCGAGAAAGCTGGACTCCCAGCCAAAGAACTTGACAAATCTCACCGAACCCAAGATTTCTTGCGTCAGCGTCACCCGCTGATCGGTGACCTTGTTGATCTTCTTCCTTCGCTTGAAAAGAGACCGAATCGCTCGGGTCAACAGGGGCAAGACAACGACCAGAAGCGCAAAGCCGGCGAGCGCGCTATATCCCAGGTTGACGCATAAGACGACCAACATGACGGCCAGTTGGATCGGTGACGTCCACAAGAGGTGAAACATGCCCGAGGCGAGGTCCACCCGATAGGTGTCCACGCTCATCAGATTGACGATTTTACCATTGCTCCAGCCGGTGCCATCGCCGACCACACCGCTGGCTTTGTCAGGCGTCAACTTGGGACCGCCCTTTGGGTGCAGCCTTTTGGACAGCGCCCGGGCCAGGAATCCTCTTCTCGGTTGAGTCTGTTCTCCCTCGGGCTCCGTGCCGTTGGTCACCTGGTCGTCTGCCAGAGCCTTGCCACCGGCTTTGGCCCGGCCGGAGATTTTGAGGGCCTTTTCAAAAATGGCGTCGATTAACACCGCCCGGACCTCTCCACCGACAACCATGCCTCGATAGATGAAGTGATTCGTTGCCATACTCTGGCAGATCTGCATAAACGTGATGCCGAACACCAGGCCGATCCCCTTCCCAATGTGGGGTCCTTTCGTGCCCGTGACCTGTGCGATGTATGCATCCGTGGCAAACTGGATCAGATACCGCGTTGTGAAGGGGGAGAAGACCTGAAAGAGGGCCGAGAAGAGCGCACAGAAGCCGCCAAGCAGGAACTCGCCCCGAAAAGTGTCGAACATGGCCCAGACGAGCGGATTCTGTTCGCCTCGCGCGACCCGGCGCTGAAACGACGACGTGAGATCTGACATCATTCTTTCAGAGCTCCGATTGGGATTGACCAGCCATATGTCATTCAGCTCGATGGGCCTCCGGTAGCCGGTGGTCATGAGAGGGTTCATCCATTGGAAGGTCAACAGACTCAGGAAACTGGCATTGTACTCGCGGCACACACTTCTCTCTTCCGGGACCGGCGGCGGGCTACCGCGTCGCAGGGGATTTATTCTGTGATGCCATGGAGCTTTCTCTGGTTTCTGTGACTTGGCCGGCCCCGCGTTGCTGACTTCTGTGACGCTGGTCACGGTCGATGCCATTTTCTCCAGTACACCACCATCCTCGCTCTTGCGGCCCCGACCAACCTTTCCCAGCTCTCTCGGCGCCTCCCAATATTGGGTCGGACCGTCCTCATGAGTGGCCACCTCGACATCGTCGCTGGCATCCTGACGGATGCTAGTGGCTGCGCCCGCGCGTTCGAGGTGTTTCTCGTCCACTCGAGCCGGATCTGCCATCGCGGACGGGCAGGATTATTGGGAAGCGGAGCGCGGAGAAAGGGTGTGAGGGGGAAGCAGCGCAGGCCATGATGAATAATGTATAGAGAGGCAAACCAGCCAGCCCTAGTCAAAGTGGCGGCGGAGAGTGGACCAGTCCACCATCGGTCATAACAGCCTCGGTGCTGTCGAAATAGAGAGGAGTTCCGACATTTGCACCAGGCCGAAGTCGTCGCTTCGGCGTCGCCTGACCGGCATTGCACCTGACGACGGCGAGCAGAAAACGGTCCGTTTGGGTGAGCCAAATGCAATTAAGACGGTTGGGATTGGGTGGATAATTATTTTGTGGGCGGACAGAGTCAAAAGATCCAGAGCTTGACTTTCCGCTTACCCCGACAGGCGAAAGCTTGACCTTCTAGGAATTCGTACCCGCCTGGGAGCGTCATCGATAGTTCCCGGAAACCTATCCAAGTCAATGGGCCATTGGAGCCTAACAAGTGTGCCAATGGGAACCTGAGAGGCTCCGGTAATAATGCAGGTAGTCCCAGTCTGGCGCGTTAACACCGGTGGGGTTTGGCAATCCATGTAGAGGCTCGCAACGAGACCCTACTTGGGCATGGTCCGGAAAGAGTGGCTAAAGAGTGGCTCTCCAGCTTATCTGCCCACCTACCGTCCCCGCTGTTAGACGTTGGACCGTGGTAGCGATCCTTTGCTCCAGTCATTACCTGCTAATTATATACACCATATTACTAGGATAGGGTCCTCACCCCCAGTGTTTTGCCCACCTGTTCACTCTCGGCCCCGATTTCTGCCCTCGGGCCCGAGCGCCCTGAGAATTTCTTTGATCTTGAACAGTGAAAACTTCCAATGATTATGTGAATCTGTCTATATTTCGTTTACTTCTGATGACAACGCAGCTAATGTGACATATCTCCAACCTGATGTCCTTCCTATCGCTTGCCGGTTCGCTTCAGCTTTAGTATCGTCATCGTCATGAGAACTTCAAGAGCAGGACTTGGAAGGCGAGGCCAAATTCTTCAGGATCTCGTGCCGCATTGGATGGCGTGATAACCTGCTCACTTATATTACAAAACTCGCGCCTCTGCTTGGCTGGTAGACCTCATACACCGCATTTCAAGCCTGGGCAGACTAATCTCAGTGCCGGATATCGGAGTCGTCTGGGATGTCGACATTACCACTAAGCTGTTAGCAGCTCGGCAGTCCGCTTCACGTTTGCGTTCTCAGTTCTGTCGTCTTCTGGACCGGCAATCTGATCAGAGACTTGTGCTGGCGGCCACATCTTTGAGGAGATCAGCAGTCCTTCTCAGCTCTGACACTTTCTCATCAACCCTCTTCCAAGAATCTGGCCCGATCACAAGCCTCAGCAGTCGTGCGTCTTTGATCAATGGCCCAACCTCTCCTGATCCGGTTGCCGCTTCAAGCATGACTCGAGCAGCTTTCGCAGGATCACCTATTGCTGCTCCACCCAGGGTCTTCACATGCGCCAACCTCGTTGCGACCGGATGCCCTGCAACGGCGTAGTCCTCAGATGGCTGCACATACCTCGCCGCGTTCGCACCGCTAAAGTTGGTTCTGAACGCGCCCGGCTCAACAATCAGGATCCGGATGCCAAAGGGCGCAACCTCTGCGCTGCACGACTCGGACACGGCCTCTAACGCAGCTTTGCTGGCAGCATACACGCCACATGCGGGACTTGGGCACAGACCCTGTGTGCTCGAGACATTCATGATCACACCCGACCTCCGTTTTCGCATGTCTGGCAGCACGGCTTGCATGATCCTCAAGGGGCCCGAAAAATTTGCCTCCATTTGTGCCGCCGTCTCGGATTCGGGCACGTCTTCCACGGCTCCCATGACCGCGTACCCGGCATTGTTCACCACGACATCTATTCTCCCAAAGAGTGATTCAGCTTGTCGGACGACCGCTTTGATCTCGCTGTCGGGTGAAGTGACGTCGAGCCGGAGCCATTTCCCACCATGGCTTTCGACCTCTGCAACGAGATCGGGCGTCTTTGACGGGTTGCGGGACGTGGCAACGACGGTGTGGCCCTGGGACTGTGCATAGCGCGTCAACGCGAGACCCAGGCCGCTGCTGGACCCAGTGATGAGCCAAACTGGAGTCGTGGCGACCATCCCAACCGATTCCAGACCGTCTCAATCACGACTGAACGGGAGGAAGTTTCGTAAAATGCAGAGGCATCATTCCAATTGATTGCACCCTGCCAGACCTATATATGTGTATATTTGTAAGTTCACCCGGACTTTACGGCCATACGTGTATATTTGTGAGTTCACCCGGACCTTACGGCCATATCCGCACTATTTCCGGCCCGTCCATTTATCCCACGACTGAATACTATTGACAATCCATCGTAGATTGGAATATTTTGTCTTCAGCTTCACCAGACCCATGGCATCCTCTGCACAACCGGCCTCTCCGAGCATTTCGTGTACAGACTTCGGCAAAAGTATGTTGTTTGAGACCATGTGCTATTATTCATCTCCTATGCATCTTCATCAGCCTTGCAAATGATAGCCCCTTTCCGAATCTCAACGTCTCAGATCCCACACTAAAACCACCGCTCCTCTCCAACAAACATCAATTTTGACCATTTTGAGACCATAACTAACCCAAATCGATTGGCACACTGAATATGCCCCCCTTCAGTGATTGCGTCCATCCTCCCGGGACTCTTGTCGCCCCCGTCCTCCACTTCAAGCCATGCGTCCATGTTCTGCTACACGGCATAGCGATATTCAACCCTTGGCACCCCGCTTTGGAACCTCCTCGGGTAAATACCTCGAACTGATATCGTCTGGGAAAAGCTGCATGTCGCCTCTTCCGCCCATCAGCATGAACTCCTCCTCTTGCCTGTGCGCAGCGGGATGTTCTTCCCGCTTCGTCGGGAACTCCTCCTCATCTGCCGCCGTTGGTCGGATCTTTCCATTCTTGCCTCGCTTTGGACTCATCCGGACATTTTTGCCCGACGGGTTTTTCTCCCACACCTTGACGCGGGCCGGAGAATGAGCGCGCGCAGGTTGGCCTTGGGTCTGGGCACCGTCCACGTCGACCACTTTGCTGACTTTGATGTCATTGATGTTGGCGAGAAGAGTGCGCTCACGATGCACCTTGCGTTTGGAGAAGTCGAGGCTGCTCATGGCGCCCGTGAGGCCGTCGGTGGAGTCGGCAGGGTTGATAAAGTCGGTATTTCGGATCCATGGATGTTCAAGGCATTCGTCGATGGTGATGCGTTTGTTGACGTCGACCGTGAGCATGCGGTCGATCAAGTCGAGGGCGGGATCGCCGATGGAATCCCAATATGGAGAAGGATAATCGAAGCGTCCCATTTTGATCTGTTGAGCCAACGTGTACGGGTTCTCTCTCGTGTACAGTTCTTCCGAGAAGGGGGGGAAGCCACACAAGCAGATGTAGAGTACCACCCCGAGGGACCAGATGTCCACGGCCTTTGTATACTTGCGGTGTCGCGTATTTTCGAGGATCTCGGGCGCCACATCTCGATGGCCGTTAGCAGAAGAGCGCGGGATAAAATATCTATACTTACAGCTCGGCGTTCCACACAGCGTGGTGGTGAAGGACTCTTCGCCAATGATCTTGGCCAGGCCAAAGTCGGCCAATTTGACGGACAGGTTCTTGTCGGTCAGAAGGATGTTCTCCGGCTTAATGTCCCGATGGACAATGTTGCGTTCGTGCAGATATTTGGTGCCCTGGAACAGCTGAATGAATATTTTCCGCGTTTCCTCCTCGGTCAACTTCTGCTTGGTCACAATTAAATTGAACAGCTCCCCTTCGGCCGCCAGCTCCAGGACAAGATATACTCCATCACTTTCATCGAACGTCTCTTTCAGGCACAGGACGTTTGGATGGCTGACGCTCATTAATACCGCAATCTCTTGTTGGAGGCCGTCTGTTTGCGAACGTTGTGAATCACCCAGCCTCTTTTCGAATTTCTTGACCGCGAACTTGAGTCCAGTGGACCTCTCGACGCACAAATAAACCGTGGCAAAGTGGCCCTTCCCGAGTTGTTGTAAAATTCGGTATTGTGAGTTGAACGGACTCGAATTGCGACTTCGAGGATACCGGAACACAAATCGGGCCTCATCCAATATCGTAATCTCGTCGCCGTCCTCGAGTTCTCGCCTCTTGTTCCGGCCGACAATGGCTTCGTTCACAAACGTGCCGTTGCTCGACAGATCCTCGAGAATAGCGACGGCACCACCATTCTTATTCTCATTGAAGATCAAACAGTGTCGGTTGGAGATGGTAGGTATATCCAGAATCATATCACACTCCGGGTGTCGTCCGAGAAGGTAACCGCCGGCGGGAAAGCCAGAACCTATCTTTTTGTTCTCGTATTCCTGCTCCGCCTCCACCAACTCATCCTTCTTCCCCCGTTTCTTTGACTTGACGGTTGGTCTGGCAATCTCAAGAGGCGGCTGAGGTGTCGGGCAAAATGATCTTCTCTTCATGACCAATTTATGGCCTTGTCCGGGATTCAACGGGAATAGGTAGCCCCACGTTCCGTCATCATCGTTCAGGTCGGGTTCGATGTCCCTCGGGGGATAGATGAATTGAGACAGCGGTTGAGTGTCTTGCAGAGGCGATGACCAGCCCGTGGGCGGGGGGGAAGAGAGCGGAGTCACATGCCGTATCTGACTCGGGCGACCCTCAGGGGGTGTGGCCGTGTTTTCTTTGTACGCCGCCGGCTCCGTGACAGTCGACCCATGGTGTGTGAGCGGAGATGGCAGGTATTGATTTTTGAGCGGCGTGGTCTGCACATCTTTCTGGGCTTGAGACGATATCCTCTGAGAGCGTCGAGGCTTTTTGAGGTCGTGGTCGTCACCAATATTATGCTATTTCTCGAGTTAGCTCTCCCGCATTTGTCGACCTGTGGCATTACCTACACGCCCACGCTTAAGGCTGCTTTTCTCCGGTTTAGGACCCATAGACTCCTACTTTCGCCCTTCTGCTACCACGCCACCGGATTACGGCGATTCGTAAGAACTGAGGTGGGAATGTTCCAGCTTAGAGGCGTCAAGTGTGCATGCATGTCTTCGCAACGGTTCATTGGCTTGCACAACCTGGAAAGATGCCGCCAAGAATTGGGTCTGCAGCCAACTCACCCTCACCCTGGTGGGGCCCCCCCAACTCCCCTGCATCCAATGGTACAATGTCAAGATACTGACGCGCCCACCTGAGCAACCGGGGAATATAATGCACCACCTCGCCGCTTTTCACTGCTTCCTTTCTGACCCTTCAGAGTTCTCTCAACCAGATTTCAGGGCTGTTAAGGCCGCCTTCTGTGAGTGGTTCGGCGCAGGCGTCCCTCTGATGCTCAACCACCGTCATGGCATGATCCGTTGACGGACGGTTTCCAATTCATTTTCCATCTACCTATTACTCTGGCCGGTTCAGCATACCTCGTGACCCCGCTTTCAGCTTCAGTGCAACGCAACTCGGGCGAAGAGATCCTCCATCTTCTCTGTGGGCGAGACCGCCTTCCTATCCACGCACTGTCGCCGTCTTTGCCGATCTGATGTGCCGCAACACTCAGAGCATGTTGCCTTGTCCAGTGGAGCAGGCGCTCCAGAGGATACGACTGAGCTGGCGGCCGAACATGGTCGGCGAAGCGCCCTCATGTCGACATTCAACCTGTGCAAGGATCGGGCCCGGCGTTGAGAAAAGTGCGATAGCGAGGAGTGGCCTGCAGGAGGTTTTGGCCTATAAAAGTCGCCATGATCCCAGCGACGTCGGCTCGCAAACATTGCGCTATTCCAGACTCTAGCCCGGCGAGCCATTCTTACACCTGCTACCTCTTACGATGACCTCTGAAATTGCGAGCGCTGGAGCGCTTTACTTACCGGTTCATCCAGCTGCGCTCTCATGCCCCGGCGCCGGCGCCAGCGCCTGCATTGAAAAGCGGTGCGTCCACGACATTGAAGCCGATCATGACGATGATGCTGGTGCCGCCAGTGAGGTCGGTCCAACCGCAGCGTCGACCACTCCTCGGACGACGGTCGCTACGCCGCGACTAGGCTCCTCAGAAGCCCCAGCGCCTCCTTCCTTTTGCCTCACCTCGCCCGCTACTCCAGTGCACGATCAAGGAGGACATGGACCAGGATGAGCCTCCGGACGTCGAAGATATCTGTAAGGGCAGGGTGCCGATAGATCTTACGAACGACTCTGACGATGAGGTACACACAGGTCTTACCCAGGCACTCTTCATCAGGAGGTTAACTTATTTCTATTTACAGGATTGGGTTCGAACTCCTATTACCCCTGCACCATTAGGCCCTGCAGCTCGACGGATGGCTCCGGCCACCAAGTTCACGACGTCCTCTCCTCCCTACAAGAAACCGCCCATCTTCAAGAACCGTCCCACCTGGATGAATCAGCCGAGGCCCACTTTGCCGAACCTGCGGGATGGCGACAGCAGCACGGGAATTGATGTCCCAGAGGCCGCCACCGTCCGGCGGGACAGCTGCGTTGAAGAGGATAACACAGCCAGAAGGCGGGCGCGACAAGGGTGGTACTACACCCCGAGTCGGATTTTTTTGGAGTGCCCGGCCCTTTGCTGCGAGCATCGTCTGCAGAACAACCGAACTCTCCAATTAGCCGTGCAGCCAGTTCCTCGCGAGCACGGAATGCTCGGATCCCTTCCCCACCAGCTGAGGATCACAAGGCGGGCAAGAAGAAGCGGAGGACGCTGGCACCGAATCACATGACTGAAGAGATCTGTAAATATACGATTTCAAAAATAGCACGGTGAGCCAAATATAATCCCTCTATCCAAGATGTTGAAAAACCATGGCCTTCCTCCAGAAGTCGTTTCCAAGGTTAAGCGGGATCGTTCGATTCACCCCTTCGACCACAGGCCTTGGTGTTGGCCATATCACGAAGGTCGACGGCAGATGTGCCACCCGGAGGTGACCTGTATCACATGTTGTGATTTGGCCTGCTTTCCTTCATGCAGTTTCACCTAGAGGGCTGTCAACATACACCAGCAGCGCCGAGAGTGAGCAGATGCGAGGAGGCTGTTACTCTGCACCTAATGGCTTCTGGCATGATGCTGCTGATACGCGTAGCCATTACAGTCCCTCCTATCCACTGCGCCCGATTCCCCACAAGTCAGGTTTATCCCCTCACCGGTTTCACGAACGGATCATGAGGATCCATATGCAGCAGCCTCGCCCCTCGATCCTTTGATCTAGCCTGATTCTCAAAACAGACCGAAATCGAATGTCTTCTGATCATGGCTGATGCTGTGCATGCTCCTTTCTCTCGCATTCATCATTCCGATGTTGCATTTGACCAATGCAAGCTGAAGTCGCTATTTTGCTCTGTGCCATGCTCGCAGGCAATATCTTTTGTGCACAGATTACGTTTCTCTAGGCGATGGCGATCCCGTATTTCGACATGAAGACAAGGTCATTAAGTTCGGCTTGAATGTCAGGCTCGACGGTACTGTCATCCAAGATCATGTGTATCGATGCGCGGATCTGTTGAACACCACAATTCTGGAGTCCTGGAGGAATTACAAACCAAGCGCTCTGATTGGCTGAGAGATTTGCAATTCACAGGGTCAACTGGCTCAGGACATCACTCTAAACTTGCCTCCTCCAGCGCCCAGGGCCATGGGCGATGAGTATATGAAAGGGTTTGGCCTCGTGACCCTCCTCCTGAAACACACTACTCCTGTTCCGCCACTGTCGCGGATTGTCGTCATAAAGTCTCAGGAAAGCCAATGTGTGCGTAAGAAGCCAAGTTATTTGGCAGCATGTAGACCCAGGTTTGATGGCTGACGTTGGGTCATCGTAGCCCAATCTCTGAATAAGATGGTTGCAACTAATTCGGCCTTTCAGGTTTTTGTCCATACACAACATAACTGGGCCAGGATTGTTAGTGAAAAGAATCTTAAGCGCGAATTTTTTGACACCCACATAGGCCAGTAGGCGTGGATTTTGGGGTTTTGGATGTCAACTCGTGACTCTGCCAGCAGAAGCTCGAATTCTTCGACACTCATTCCCAATACCTTGATACACAAACGTGCGGAGAATCCATGTAGGCCGTCAAGGGTGTTGAACATATTCCATTGGCCGATTCTTTTGAGAAGTTTATCTTTCGGCCAGTGGTTCTGGGGCCACTTATATTTGATCTCTACCACGTTCACAAAACCTGTTTGTTCCATGAAGTCTTTGTATTTAGCCGCCCAGCCCCCATCTCGACTCAGTAGTTGAAGTCCTCTTACCAAATTATCATTGAGTCGCTCAAAGGCTGTGCCAGCCATGGTTCCGTCGTCAGACCTGACGGGAAAAGCAAAGTCTTGTAGCTCAACCCACCCTCCTGGTTTCAGCGCTTCGAGTGATTGCTGGAGTAGATGTATGGGGTCACCCAAGGCGCCTGCAAGCATCCTTCCATGAATTAGATCGAACTTTTGGGTGAAAGACCACGGTTGATCAAAATCGTCGATTTCAAATTTGCAGTTTGGCGGGACGTAAGAGGGCTGAATGGGGCTCAGGTCAGTACCGAGGACCGTGGACTGGGGGTATTCGTCGGCAAAGTCGATCGCCCAGATGCCGGTGCCGGTGCCGAGGTCGAGAACGTCCAGAGAGTCCGAATGGATGGGGGCGGCAAGGAGCTTGCGATTCATGGTCTGAAGGAAGATTTCATGCTGCATGTCGAGCCGCTCCTGTTCGCGTTCATCATCCGGTATGAAATAGAGCCCGTCCTTGTACTTGTGATAACCGCGGCCGTTTTCGATCACACTCTGGAACAGGCTCGATCTAAGGCTTTCGGTATCTGACTCAGAGAACCCGTCACCCAGTGCAGAATCATTGTCGCCGAATTGCTCCGCCTCGATATATCCTATGTCCCCCTCAGAAGCCATAGTCAACTGCGACACTGTTCGCTGTACCTTCTATCCGAAGATAGAAAACGAGCAATTTTAGTGGCGCACCACTCGGAAATCTTGAGCTCGAATAAGTAAGGCGTCAGGCGAAATTGTTAGACGGTCATTGCGATAGAATCGCTGATGTGATGATACTGAGTGACGAATGGCTTTGAACTACTGGTCTGTGGGAGGAATTTATGCTACCTCAACGCCAAGCTCTGTGTGGCTGCCACACAATGGGCTCTCTGCATGGGCTCTCTGCATCACGTGCAGTTGACAGCCCGCCTCTCCCGTGACTGTCATTATCAGCGCCAAGGAGCTAAACTTATCAGGAAGGTACGGCACGTCCCCTATCTACGCGAAATGGAACAACATACTTGGTCCAGTACAGCAGCATCCATGGTGTGGTGGATTCTGATCTCGTCATTGGGGCGCGGCACGTTCATTCAGCATCCGACGTTGAGCGGAAGGACAGTCCGAAGCTCCCGGCCCAAATAAACTAAGCAAAAGAGGACTGGTAAAAACTTAGATGGTATGATCTCCCCCACTTGGACGCGCCCAGAGGTGAGTGAAACAGTTCTGTCCGTCGATCATTGGACAGCAAATTGCTTCTGCAGCAGCGGGAAGCTGTCGGAGTGACTCAATCTTTTTATCCTGAACGCCAATCGAAGGAGCTCTGAGCCTGCCACGTCGAAGCTCCAATCGAGAAAGTCTTTGGATGGTCGGAGGTACCCGAAAGTAACCATTGGCCGATCTATTTCAAGTTGGGTAAGCCATCCCTCCCTGGCCACCTTTGCACAAGCATCGCCAACCATATAGCCTGTCCCATGCACGTATAATGCTGACATTTGACACCTCGATTTTGAAAGGTGTTTCGTGGCCCTTTCCGTCCCCTTCATTGATCCCTCTCAGTCGCCAGAGGCGTGCCGTTAGCTTGCCAGTTGCTGTGATTTGGTGTCGAAAACCTTGTCTTATTTTTGGCAATATCAACGACCCATGTCTTATCTGTACTCGAGCCTGGTCACTGCAGCCACGGCCTGGCTCGCTTACATCTTTGGCCTTGTTGTGTATCGCTTATATTTCCATCCTTTGGCGAAGTTCCCAGGACCAAAGTACGCGGCATTAAGTAGGTGGCACGAATATTACTACGATGTCCATTTGCAGGGGAAGTTTATCTTCCATATACAAGCCCTGCACAAAAAGTACGGTGCGTACATCGGTCACTTACAACGGATTTCAAATAACCTTCGGGCCTAACCTGTCCACATCCACACTACAGGGCCCATTGTTCGGATCACGCCAGACGAGGTCCATATTCTGGACTCTGATTTCTGGGAAACCATCTTCACCAAGGCAGGAAGGGTTGACAAATACGATTGGCTGTCCGCCCGCTTCGGTAACGAGAATTCCGTCTTAAGTACGGCTCCAGATGAACTCCATCGAATACGACGAAACGCCTTGAATCCTTTCTTTTCAAGAAAGAGAATTATAAGTTTACAGGGCATTATTCGCGCGAAGCTCAATATCTTGATCACCACAATACAGCAACACAAGCCATCCGGCACTCCACTGGCAATTAATCGCGGCTATATGGCTTTTGCCGAAGATGTCATTATGCAATACTGTTTTGCTCATGACTACAATAGTCTTGAGGCTCCTAACTGGACGCCAATTCTGCATGACCCATTTCAGGCTGTTAGTATCAGTGGCAACATGTCTCTCCAATTTCCCTTGGTGCCAAAGATCTTGAATTGCCTGCCAGAGTCCTGGCTCATCAGGATCGAGCCATTGTATGCCCTTGTCTTTCAAATGCAACGGGTAAGACCTCTTGGCGATCGATTTCCTTTTGACTTCTTCTGCTGATCAGCCGGGCAGGATTTTGCCCAACAAATTGTCAACTTGAAAAACGGCAAGATTGATGCTCTTGCTGCAAAAGCCGACAACACAACGATATTCTCCGAACTGTTTCACGGTGACCTGCCTCCCGACGAGAAGTCCGACCGTCGCCTACAAGATGAAGCACAGTTGATAATAGGAGCTGGGCTCTCAACCACTGGCTGGACACTCAGTGTAGGCACCTTCTACATTTTAAGCAACCCAAGCGTTCTTGCCCGGCTACGCAAAGAGCTGGAGGAAGCCATTCCAAACATCGATGAGTCAGATCCCACCGCACCGCTTGAATGGACGCAACTCGAAAAGCTTCCGTATCTTTCAGCCTGTATTAAGGAGGCTGTCAGGCTATCCTATTCGACAACGTCACGGAATGCCCGTCTATTCCCCAAGCCAGTCCAATACGGCACTTGGGTCATCCCTGCAAAGACGCCGATATCGATGACAATTCCCTTTCTTAACCATGACGAAGAAATATTCCCCGACTCGACATCATTTATCCCTGAGCGGTGGCTTGACTCACCCAGAGCGAAGAACGAATCCAGTTTGGATCGCTATTTTGTGGGTTTCGGTAAAGGCGCGAGGTCTTGTTTGGGAATTAAGTGAGTCACCTCTCTCTTTGATTTCGGTTTTCTTCATTCGTCTGACCCGATCTCCCATATTAACCACGTCAGCCTCGCACACGCCGAACTCTACTTGACACTGGCAGCTATGTTCCGCTACTTCGATTTTGAGCTGTACGAGACAGACAAAAGTGATGTGGAATTGGCTCACGACTTCTTTCTCCCATTCCCCAAACTCGACTCTAAGGGGATCCGAGTCATTGTGAAGCCTACGAAGGACGGATGAGTTTTAGTACGTAGCGTTTTGCCTTTCTGGAAGCATTGACTCCACGCCTGGAGTTGTCCACCACAACGTCGGTGTCGTCAGGGCGTACGTTGGCGTTTCCTACAAACCTTTGGTCCACCAGGTCCGCGAGACGTGCTTCCAAGCATCGTTCCCAATAACGGCCCGGCGCCAGCATCACGGTCAGCTCCATGTCACTCGAGATTTTCCTGCCGTACAGTGTTTCGCGCTTCAACGTCACCTTCTACTCAATTGAGTAGCAGATATGTGGCTAGGAGTTTTGATCGCATATTTGCTCCGGGTCGCAGTCTGCCTTTTCTATGAAAGTCAGCCTCCTGGGATTCGACTGCTGCAGACTTGACGCTTTGGTATGACGGAATCAGGGAGGGGTGACCACAGAGCTCGCAGCAGTCGCTGCCAATTTGTGACGATCCCTGAGAATCCATATGAAGATGGAATGGTATGGGGGTGCATGGTGTCGTCGTGTCGGACGCTGGCTGCAGTCTTTGTACCAGCGCATAAACACGCCTGCGTGCCCTTCCGAATCAAACATCGTTTCGGTGTGCCTGCAGTACTGCATTGCGCCGCACGTACTCTAGACCGTGTCATTCATCAGATCATCTGCATATCGTCTCTGCAAGACAGGGAGCAATTCCGCTCAAGGACGAGAGGAGAGGTTCTATGCAGTAGGGTTCGACGTCGTGATGTTTCAGACGCTTTGTAGGAGCTTCGCACTTGCACCCCCCTGAGGTACAGCATACTGTAGTACCCGTGCGAGCAACAAGACCTTTCATGGTGGAAGAACAAAACAAGCTAGGAGCACCCACATTTCTGGTGGTTCACGTAATTTTAATTAGCGTGGTAATCGTTGTGTATGGCACAGTACGCGGAAGATGCCATGCAACAGAAAGCGGATTGCGATGATGTTGCCTTACAGATGTCACGTGACCGACCATATCCGCTGCCAAGCGCCACCGCTTACAGCGTCACCGCTGGCTTCAATTCAGGGCATTGTCAATGTCGGACCGCGTCGTTCCACCGCCAGGACCTTTGTCTCCGCAGGCGCCCCTCCTAGAACGCCAGTCGTGGGTTCGCTATGGACATGTCAGTCCTGTGCATCGCTCCATGAAATGTGCTGATGATGTCCCAGCGGTCATGGCGGCCTCCGAAGGCAAGCTCTCACCAAACTTGCCGCCCTCTCGACGCAACGCACACCAGGCAAGCATGATGCCGACTTCAAACGGCTGACGGCCTCGATCTCGCCGGCAAAGACTCAATCAAATGGCATTCTCGACGGTGTCCTACGCGCCATTGCCCCCTCTTCTCGAGTGCACATGAGCCTTCGCGAACTCGATATCCTGCTTGCTCTCTGTAGAGCTGCTCCCGACCTGAACGAGCTCTCCCATGCTGAACGTCTGACCAAGCAGCTGACGACGTATCTTCCTGAAGCTCACACACAGTTATTCTCACCTTCGCCATTCCTTCATGAGATCCAACCGGCGCCATGGGCCGTCCTCACATACCACCTCACCAAGGCTCTCTTGATCCTCGGCCTGAAATTCCCGTCCCTCAAACGGAGCGTTGCTGATAGCATCACATTGTATCTGTATAACTGGTCTCAATCATCAAAGATACTCTCAAGCGCCGGGTTCGGTGAACAAGATGAAGCGACCGAACACGAAGCCCGCGAAATCGCGGCCGTTTCTGTGTCACTGGTCGGCTTCATGGAAGCGGCCGCGATCCACGAAAACTTTTGGACTTCGTTCGAAAGGCTGGAGTTGATTCGCGCTCTGAAAGCGGCGCTGTCGGAGAATTTCCTCATCGCGGTTGAAACCGCCTCCTCCGCCATTCGAAACTCGACTTCACCAGAGCCGGCAACGAGGGACTGGAGAAAATATCTCAAACGATACGCGGCGAAGGGCAGTCCCGTGGGAGCCATGCTCCTGCAAAAAGGGTTCATGAAGCTGGTCCTTGAGAGCACCGCACGAATCCTGTGTAACGAGCACACCGTTCGGTGCGGAGATCTCCTGGACCAGTACATAGAGGGCACCCATCTCGGCCGTGCAAAGGAGGAACAGGTCACCGATGAGATGGTGGAATCCTTGGTCGACACTGTTAGTGATCAACTGCGTGTTCTGGAAGACGGCTCGGACTACTTGCAACTGAGTTCTGCCTGGCAACAGAAACTCGCCTTTTCAGTCAAAGCGTATGCGCTAGAAGCCTATCTGCACTGCATGGTCATCGACGAGGAAATAGCCGATGCCGAAGTGCTCTTTGCCTGGTTGGACGACTCGATCTCAAATCCGGTGCAAATGGCCGATCTCGATCTTGCCGACATTGTGCTGAAGAGTCTCGCCGTGGTGGCCAAGTACATCCCGGAAGGAGCGTCCAATTTTGCTCGGATCCTCCTCCGTTTTATTGTACAAGGCACCTCGCGACCACCGGCGGTGGCCATGGCGGCTCAAAGCTTGTCGCACATTCTGAGGATGTTGTCGCAAGATGCCGTCATCACCACATTATATTCGCTAGGAAATGTGTTGAGCTCGCAAATCGGAGCCGAAAAGGTTCAGCACTCGCTCTCACCTTCCCCGGAGACCAACAACGCCCAGCACAGTTCTCTCTCTATCTCGCAGCTGAGGACGACGAGCGTCATATCCCTGTCTCTGAGTGGCGATGAAGAGGCATCCCTCGTATGTGGCAACGTGGCCCATGCCATCGTGGTGATCGCGACGAGTTGCAATGACAGTAAGATCATTGCGCTCGCACAAACCATGATGTTGCAGAAAGTCGGGCGCATCAACTACGTCGTGGACGCCCACATTCTGGAGGAAGCTGCCATTCTTGCTGCACACGGCCGAGAAAATGAGTTCAGGGCCTTGCTGAAACTGTATTCGCGGCTGCACCAAGAAGCCGTCCTTCACAACAATACCGTCGTATTCGATGCCGTCCAAAAAGCTTGGGAATACCTGGGGACGCACCTGGACAATACGTCACCGCTGTTCAAGATATTCGCCGTGCAATTGCTCGAGAGGATCCTGAGCAAGGGCGACGTGGTTGAAGGAGATTTCAAGCAGTCGGCCGAGGTGGAGCAAGCGGCCAAAGAAGTGGCACCCGTTTTCCGACCGCTTTCACTCCTGTCAGCGCGCCAGCCTCGCACCCATCCCGACGGCGTGATCATTGACCAGGCAGAAATCCAGGGCATGGCGAGGGAGATGTGGTATAACATCGCCGTGCACGGCATCACCCTCCAGTCACGTATCGGCCAGCAATATTACCACGAGTTGAGATTGCTGGCCACAAACTCCTTCCCCCTCGTCGACGGGGACCGTGCCGAGCTGCTCGAGTCCGACGTCGAGCTGAATACGGTTCTACGAAGAGGGATGAGCTCTCAGCACACCGCGGATCAAAAGAAGAACCTCATTGCGGTCATCCACGACCGAGAGTCAGAGATTCGTCCGATGAGTTACCAGAAAGTCGTCTTCCTCAACGCCGTCTTCTTGGTGGAGAGTCTGCGTGCCGTGTCCGGCAGCTGCGCCGAAATCCTCGACTACTTTGCCGATCCAACGATGCAGACCAGTCACATGGGCATGTGCCTGAGCTCTTTGGCCAAGGAGATCGTGAAACGATATGTTCAGAAAGTCGTCGCGGCCAAGGAGGACGAATTCAGTGCCCCATACGTGTCCAAGCAGCTCGCGAGAATTCTGTGTGGATGTTGTCACCGTAGCAGCATCATGCAAGAAGTCGCAAGATCGGCCGCGGACCACATCATCGCCTTTGCACCGTCGGCGCTCTGTCAGAAATCGGCCCTGTTCGCGTTGCTGGAGCTGTTGTCCCTCATGTGGTCTAGCTGCCTCGACGCCGAGTTGGAAGAGTACGAATGGAGATCGACGCTCAGTTCTGCTCGTGGCAAGGTCACCGTCGAGTTGTCCGACGACTATGCCTTCCGTCGACAGACGTTGCACACGTTTTACGCCGACGCGCGGAGATGGTTGACGACGGTGATATCGGTGGCACCCCTCGACGTCAAAGGATTGCTTCAGACCTATCTCTCCGAGTTCGATGACACCGGGGCGTATGGACACGTCTCTCTGGGCCGGTCTTTCGCGTTGGAAATGGGATCGTTGATCCCATCCACGGATCAGAGACTGACCGCCATTGACCAGAAGGGGGAGTTGACGAACGTCAACATGGCCTCCGATTTCATGGCCCAATACACGACGAGACAGGAGTACAGATTTGCCGGCATTCCGGAACACATCTGTAAAGGAGCTGACCGGTGGCACATTGATGACACGACCGGTCGCAGATCATCGGTTGGGCATTCGCCGTTCGACAACGCGGCGATCGTTCGGAGTATCCTGGCCGATTTACACACGAGAGTTGGTCAAGGCTTGTATGTGCCCATCTCGGAACTCAAGGATGTTCTTCGCCGCACCGCGGCTCTTCTGTGCCAGAGCAAGAAATCACAAACGGCTCTGGTCTATTATCTCGTCAACGTCCCCTTCGAGGTCTTCAGCAAAGACTCGATCAAGCTCGGCATTTCGCTGTGGCTGGGGGTCATCCATGAAAACCCTCGAATGGAGCCCCGTATCCTGACCGAAGTGGCGCAAGCTTGGGAGCGGACGATTGATCGGAAAGTTGGGATCTTCAGTCCCCACTTTCGACATCGCGACCCCTTCTACGTCCGACAAGAGTTTGCCCCCTCCGACAAAGTGGCCCTGGAAAGACAGGCGCAGGCCGCCCACAACTCCATCTCTCCTCACTATCGGGTCCTGCAGTTTTTCGAGAGCCATTTCAATGCCGTCCGACTTGGGACCGTCCATACGCAACGGACTTTTATCAGGGTGACGGAGCGGACGTTGCAAGGATTCATTCACATCAACGGTCATCCCCTTCTCCGCGAGATTCATTTCCACGCCGTCCTCTTCGCCTTGCGCGTCCTCCGCTCCAGCGTCTGCCTGAATAAATTAAGCACATGGAGATTAAAGGACCAGATCGTCGCGGCCGGCCTTCGATGGTTCTCGACGCCGCTGGCTTGGTCGTTCGGCGGGAACCGAATGCAAATCAAGGCCGAAATCTCCGTTTTGCAGGACGTGCTCGCTTTGTTGCAGACCGTGAAGCAGCCGACTTTTACCAGTGCCGTCACCAGAAAGGATCCGCATCAGAAACATGACTTGTTGGAAAGTTTGATTCACAGTGAGATCACTCGTCTCAATGTGTGGCTGACGCCTCTCACCCACGACGGGCACCATTCCCACCACGACGCGTCCGTGGTCGGGTTTGCTCGGACCGCATGGTTCGAGGGTGCGGGATTGGCGATTCAGCTGTTGACAAGAGTCTCCAACGAACAGCTTCACCGCGACGTCCGCTTTCTCCTGCTGAATTTTCCCGAAAAGGCCTTGGACGAGCCCAATGCCGTGGAATTGTTGCTGGGCGACGCCCTTCCTCGCGATGTTTCCTTCCAGCTGAAGTACCTCCTCTACTGGAGCCCCGTCAACCCGATGCAGGCTGTCACTTATTTTTTGCCTGCTTTCGGCAACCATCCGTATGTGATTCAATATGCGATGCGGGCCCTGGAGAGCCATTCTGTCGACGTGACATTTTTCTACGTCCCTCAAATTGTGCAGAGCCTGCGCTATGACACGTTGGGATATGTGGAGCGATACATCATCGAGACCGGGAAGTTCTCGGCCCTTTTTGCACATCAGATCATTTGGAACGTGAGAGCGAATGCATACAAAGACGAGGACTCTCAAGTGCCGGATCCAGTGAAGCCGACGCTGGACAAAGTCATGAACTCTCTCATCTCGAGCTTCTCGACCGAAGGCAAAGATTTCTACAGGCGCGAATTTGATTTTTTCGGCGAAGTCACCGACATCTCGGGAAAGTTAAAGCCGTTCATCAGGAAGAGCAAGCCTGAGAAGAAGGCCAAGATCGAGGAAGAGCTCCGCAAGATCAAGGTCGAAGTCGGGGTGTACCTGCCCAGTAACCCGGACGGCGTGGTGGTCGGCATCGACCGGAAATCTGGAAAACCGATGCAATCTCACGCCAAAGCACCGTACATGGCCACATTCCGCATTCGAAAGCGGCGGGATGGGTCCAACGACGACGTCGGCTCTATGATCGAGACGGCACCCAGGCATCAAACGGCGAGATCCAAAGGCCATAGCAGGACGAGTACCAACACTTCGGAGCTTTCCGCCACCGGGGCTGCTGAGACCACCGCGCCGACGTATGAAGTGTGGCAGAGTGCCATATTCAAGGTGGGAGACGACTGCCGACAAGACGTTCTGGCCTTACAAATGATTGCTGCCTTTCGAGGAATCTTCAACTCCGTTGGCCTGGATGTCTACGTCTTTCCCTACCGCGTCACGGCCACTGCGCCCGGTTGTGGCGTCATCGACGTGCTTCCCAATTCAATTAGTCGAGACATGCTCGGTCGCGAGGCGGTGAATGGCCTGCATGACTATTTCATCACCAAGTATGGAGGAGAGCATTCGGTCAGATACCAAGAAGCCCGGAGCGAATTCGTCAAGAGCATGGCTGCATACTCGGTCATCAGCTACCTCTTGCAATTCAAGGATCGCCACAACGGGAATATCATGATTGACGATAAGGGACATATTCTCCACGTCGACTTTGGCTTCTGCTTCGATATTGCTCCGGGCGGCGTCAAATTCGAGCGCGCCCCGTTCAAGCTGACGCCGGAGATGATCGCGGTCATGGGCGGGGATGATCCAACCAAGTCGCAAGCCTATCGCTGGTTCGAAGAATTGACCATTAAAGCCTTCCTGTGCAGCCGGCAGTATTGTGACAAATTGAGTCATCTCGTCAGTCTGATGTTGGACAGCGGATTGCCTTGCTTCAAGCCGGAGACCATGCGGAATTTCAAGAATCGATTTGTGCTTGACCGGACCGAACGAGAGGCCGCCGAGTTCATGCTGGGCTGTATAAAGAAGAGCGCGGCCAACGTGACGACCCGAGTCTACGATGAGTTCCAATTGTTGACCAACGGAATTCCCTACTAAAGCTGAAGACGCTGTACAAGACGGGGAGTGGAAGTCGGTTTGGACTGACGACGGGTTGCCAATGTTCTTTTAATGTGTACCATACTGTAGAGATGATGGGGCTGGATTTGAGAGGTCCCACCAGCAAACTCATCGGCTGTTCTTTGATCCTGGCCCACAGACCTCTACTGTGGTCCATCCAGTCTTCTTCCTCTTCGAACTCATGTTTGAAACATGCCCCAGATCGAGAGTTCACCTCGATACCAGCCCAATCTTGGCCAATGTGTTCAGGAAGAAACCCCACACCGCGGGCAACAATTTCAGCTGCTCGATAAATAGAGGCGCGATGACAACGAATATTAGTAGAACTGCATGTGACCAATGGACAGATCAATAGATTAGACATGGCACATCCAAAAAGTCGTCGACAGACAACAGGGGTTGAACACACCGACGACGGCGACCCCGACGGGGGACTTTTTGACCTCCTTTTTCTTGTATGCCGACTCAGGCTTGCCCATGCGCTTTTCGACCGATTTGGCGTGTTTTTGGTTGGCGCGCCGTTGAGCTGGTGTTTGGGCCTGATTGGATAGTCGTGGTGAGAGACGTGCACGAGTTCAGAGAGGCACGGAAGCATAGGATGAGGACAGGAAAGCCGAGAGGGTCAGAGGGGGTGGGTCCTTACCATTTCCGTTTTCTTGAAACCGGGATAGGAATGAGTAAGGAGGGTGGTGTGCGGCCGGCTAGGATGGATAGAGTTGTATGGCTATGTGGTAGATGATGATACTGATAATGTTCAACGCCGGTCTACGTGAACCGAGGTTTAATGATGGATCAATGATGTGTTGGCAGACCTGAGGGATTGTTCTGTGACATTAGAGGTCGAAGAGTAATTTAGAAATACATTCAGATGAAATAGAGGATAAATACTGTCAGATTCTCCGCCCCTTTGTGAGACGTCTCCTGAAGGGCACGAGCCAAGGGCGAAGTCACGTGCAACATGGCCCAAAAATGTTTCCCACTGTCGCCAACAACGCAGGTCCATCTGGCTATTCAAGAATAATGCAGTCTGCACGAGTCGCGACGCGTCCATGGTGGAAAGCTGCGCATGCAGCTCCTCGAATTACACACGGTCCATACCAGCGAGCATTCAACTCGTACTCCCCCCAAAAGCAACAACACTCTGACCCCGATGCTCGTCCCAGCATCTACCGAACACACGGTCGTGCGCTCCTCAAAGCCCTAACGCTGGCCTTTCTCACCTATCAGGTCGTCTACTGGACATGGCTCACTTTAGAGACGGAGGAGATCAAAGACAGCAAGAATCGGGAGATACGCTCGCTCGAGAACGAAGTGAGGCTGCTCGACGAGGGCAGGAAAAGTCACAGACCGTCTGAAAGGGCGAATTAGCGGCTAATACTCTCGATATCGGAGCACGTTGTTAAGGGATCCGAGCTTTGATATCTGGAAGGACCTTGAATATTGTCCTGGAACCCGAATATTCGGACACATTCTCCATCCTGCCGCGGCCAATGTGCAGGCTTGCATCGGTCGTGGGCCTTTGAATGCTGGCCACCTGGACTCTCCCAGCAATTGTCGTGTTGTTGGGAAGCTCCACGCTTCTTCGTCGACCAAGATCCCAAGGCTATATTGTCAGGCACCATAGGTCGAGCCGGCCATGCATCTCTCTTCTTAGCTCTGTCCAATGGCTCTTGTTGTCACTGCAGCAGGTGGTACGCCTGGCCAGAACCTTCCACACTTGCCAGCAAGCAAGACCACACCATCTTTGCAGATTTGCAGAAGCGGCAGATTTCCCTTGCTCGACCAACCCCCACTACATCACTCTACACCGCCCTTTGTGTCAACGGGTTTGAATAAGGCCGTGAGTGGCAAATATTGTACAGAAATCTGCCATGAGTCTTGCATAAGCGGCCTCCCTTACTCGAGTTTCAACGAGAGGCAATAACGGCTCAACGCTCGCTTTAGGCCGGTGTCGCCAAGATGCAGCTGCTTTGGAAGGACATGACCATTCTTAATCATTGCACGACGAAGCCTAGTTTCTCAAGCCGAATTGCAGGGCCAATGCTGTAGCGGCGCGAGCAGGATAGGACAAGAGGCAAGAAGAGAGGCAGACTCCAAAAGCGAAGTTGTCGGCATGTTTTGCGATATTCGAATCAAGAAGCCTACTAGTTTGACAGGAGGCCATTTACCAAGATCCCATCCGTTATCCACTTGTTCAAAATAGTACTTCGAAGCTCATGGGTCATCCTGACTGAGAGCAGGAGTCGTCGCCAAGCAAGATAAGAAAGCAGAGTGATAGCTTTTGTAGTGAGCGAATGGAGAATGGTCTCGTTGGTGTTCAAGTTTCCAATTAATGGCACGTCTCTAGAAATCATGCACAGGGTCACGCAGTACAGAGCACCACTCTCAAAGATGAAATGGTCAGCCATGAATCCGGCCCCTATATAGCACGCGATGTATGTATCAGCATACGTACGGATATGATATATGGATAGAATATTCAATTAGTTCTGTGGCAAACCAAGGGCTTCGCGCCTTGATGTCGACGCTGGATCCAGATATGGTCTTTCACCGACGCCCGAAGCACGCACACCAACCCTGATGCCGTCGACGAGGTGGGTGTCAGGCTGGGAGAATCCGTCAGAAGAGACAAGGGCAGCAGGATCCAGGACAACGGCTGGATACGTACCGTAGCGGCGTGCAGGGTGCAGGCATTGCTCCAAATGGCGACGGCCTGCTTGGTCCAGTGCATCCGGGCGATGCGGTCTGATTGCGCGTGATGAGGCGCAGGACATAGTCACGGATCATCTGGTCCTCGTAGGTGTAGACGTCGTTGATGCGGGTGACGTGTAGCCCAATGCCCGCGAATACTGACTTCCAGCCAGTGACCGGGTGGGTGCGAATGACCGGGTGCGAGGGTGCAAACTCATCACCCACATTCAAGGGGAGCCGCGTGGAGACATGATTTCATACTGACCATGGGCGGCCGCGCTCTTGAAGACTGGCTGCGCGCACGTCGCGGTCAAGGTTCCGAGATACGAGCGGAAGGACGGGGACATGCGGTCGTAGCTTTTACAAGCAAAGAGTCAGTGAAGAGAGGAGCTGATGGGTGGACCATCGCAACTCACAGTTTGTAACCACAACACCACAGCGTGTCGCCGCCGGACGGAGGTGTGTCTTGCATGCGAAGAAAACTGAAGTCGGCTGGGCAGACTTCGAAGAGACCTGGTGAACAAAAGTCAGCTGTGCCTTTTGCCAAACGGCGCCTGGGGACCGACATTCGCTGTGCCATTCCCGGCTCAAGTCTTTGGGCTCCGAAGAAATGTTGGGCCGGTTCTTCATAGTTTTGTATAGCTTCTTCATAGCTTCTGAGTTGATCACGTATCTAGAAGAGTCAAGGACGACTTAGTGTTCAGTCTGGCCTCCCTCGAAACGGTCCTGGAAGTGAGATGGACGGACATATTCTCATCGGTAGTGCCGTCTGCCATGGGAATATTGTTTAGATCCTTGTACAAGGGATGAACGTGCAAGCCATTTTCCCTGGGTCTCCCAGTTAACCGGCCAAGCAGCTCCGTGATTCGCATCTGCTCCTCCACCGTCAGGTCATCTTGTGGAGCTCTGAAGAAAACCACACCGCGCTCGCAAATCGTAATGGCCAAGTCCCGAATCTGATCTTCAGCATTAGGAGCGCACAAGATGCCCTTGAGTTTGGCGTCGGTATTCGCGGCCGATTATCGGTGTCACATCGACATATTTCAGATGGTCAATGGCCCCAGAATTCTTGAGAGGCTCCCGTTGTAATTTGATAGGGCCTATGGAACCCATCACGTGTTGACTTCGTGGCGGATAGGTCAGGTCCAACATTGGCGTGTCTGCAGTCTCAAAGTTAGAGCGTCAGTATCCTCTCACCGTGGAAGAAGGTCGAGGCGTGGGATCCTATATCAATTCCCTTGTGGCGGAGTCGGTCGCTGAATGGGTCTGTGTGGAAGAACTCCGGCAGAGTAAGCAGGAGCCGGTCTCTTACAACAGACGACGGCAGATGCAAAACGCTGGCTGCAGTTTGGGGATCAAACCTCAAATGGCGAAGCCAGGGGCGGAGCCTTCCAGACCAATGGGTTGGTAGCTTGGTTGGCCTGTTTCGGCATTTGTCATTGCCACGGACATATTGAAGATGTTCCAAAGTATTCGCATTGGCATGGATGGGCGTGTGGGGACTTGGAGTGTTGATCTGGGATCCTCCACGCTTTTATGAGCGGGTCTCCAAGAAGTATCCCCGGATTTCCCCAACTCTCTCGTCGTCACCTGGACCTCGAGCCCTCACATGGTCCTTTTCCAACTGCTCAAACGGAGTCCAGCTAGTATGATTCTCGAACAAGTTCCGCCAGGCAGCTGTCGCTGGGAGGTCGCAACTAGGATTCGCCTCGTCTTCTCGCAGCATCAAGACCCATAGCCACCAGTCCATTCAACTGGGTACCAGCGGTTTGTATTGTTCCATCCCTTCATCGACTCCAGAGTCCAGCAGTCCCGCATTCTCCCTGCTCGGTCTCGGCGGTAATGGGGGCCCTGACGGGTCATTCAATGATTTTCTAGAATTCACAGAGGACACACTAGCATCTCGATCTCCGTGCAGCCTTGATATCGCCCTCGATGCCGCCCTGGGCTGGACCGCCGGTGGCGTCACCCTGGCCACCGCTTCTGCTGTTCTCGAGGCCGAAGCCACTGAGGACACTGTACTTGTCCGTTTCGGTAGGGGTGGTGGATTCTCGTCCTCGAGGTGTCTCGCAGTGGCTTCCGGCTTCGTGAGGTTGGCAGGAACCGCCACCTTGCTGGAGGTGGTCGACAACAGAAGGGGCTTGGCTGGTTTTGGCGGAGGCTGCTTTTTCGGCGCGGTCGTGCTTGAGCTTGTCGTCGACGCTTCGCTCTCTGCTCGTGTCTGGCTTCCCGCATTTCGCGGCGTCGGTGGGGTTGGACGCCCCATCGGCTTCATTTCAGTCTTCCTCTCCGTCGACTCGACTCGTTTGGTCTGTGTCGGGGAGGCTTCCCGCTCACCCTCCCAAACAGGTGGCACCATCCTTCTCGCCGTTCTTGGAGGTGGCGGCTGTGGTTTCCCATTTGTGCTTCTTGTCCGCGCCCCGTTCGCCATGAAGCCCTTTGCTCCATTTGGTACCTCCCGGGCAGGTCTCTCAACCTCCACCCAGTCGGGCTCGCGACCCTCCCTCCAAGGATTGCTCTCTCGGGTCCTGTTCAGCACCAGGCCGGGTCTCGGCGGGCCTACGGTGCTTCTGGCACCTCTGTCGCCGTCCAACCACCATTTTCTCCTGTCGCTGCTCGCCGGCGGCAATCCCTCTTGTATGCTTTGGTAGCCCATCAGCTCGTCCATTTCTTCACTGTCACTGTCTTCGTCTCCGACGTCTTCTGTTGTCTTGGATTTCACCTCCTGGGCCCTTTTCCGATAGAGGTTCTGGATCAGAGCGTCCTTCTTTGCTTGGTCGACGACCCTGATGCCCGTCTCAAAAATGGCATACACAGGCCTGTGGTCGCTAAACCGCATCGCCATGACACTGTCGTACTCGAGCTGCTTCATTTTTGTTCCCAAATCGTCCCCTGGTTGGAGGATTTTCTGGTTCACCTTCCACACCACTCTGTCAGTCCAGGCCGGTATCCTCTGCTTCTCACTGCTGTCGAATTCGTCCTTCCCAAGGTCGTACTTGTATGTCGGCAGAAAGCGGACTCTCCCCTCTCGATAGAAGTTGAAACAGTTCCCCACGACCATCTGAATGTTGAGCTGGTCGTTCTCGTAGAGCTTTCCCAAAGACTCTTCGGCCCTCGATCCACCCTGCATGGCGTCATTGACCAGCGCCTTTGTCCGGTCGTATCCGAGACCGATGCGGTAGTTGAAGTCACCGGCCCAAACCACCACCTCGTGGTCTTCAATTCCTCTGTTCCTCTGAAACCTCAGGCCGGTCGTGATGGTATTGTAATCCCGATTTCTTTCTTCGTAATTGGCAAAACCGGCCGCCAAATGCGCGGTCACGAAGCAAACGCTGGTGCTCTCAATCTCCATCCGAATCGCGACGGCGCCCTTGTTTCCCGCTATGCCACTCATGCCAGTCTTCTTGATCGCGCCTTCGACGTTTTTGATTCGTCCCAAGAGGCCAGATCGGACAAATACCATCAGGGCCGCACCCACCAGCTGGCCACTTCGTAACAGGACGTAGTCGTCGTCACCTTGGAAGACGTCGTCCTGGAAGACGCTGTCATCCTTCTCGCTTCCATGGTCGTTCAGACAATTTTGCACGGCGCTTTCCCACGCCATCCTCCTGTTGGGATCCGTGCTCATGATTTGTTGAGGGCTCAGTTCCACAATCTCCTGGAAGCCGACGACCATGACATCCGAATCTCTTCCTCGGACTTTCAACCACGGGCTGAGGTCCTCTTTGATGCCTGTGGTCTTTCCGTTGAGGTTATAGGTTCCCACCCAGACCTTGATGTGGTCTCTCGTCTCGAACTCGGTCCTCCGCCGGGCCACCTCGGCCACGACCCAGTCATTCACCGGATCGTACAGGTCGACACTGTTCTGACCGACCAGTCTCCCAAGGAGCAGGTCGACCGTATTCTGGCGGTTTTTGTCCTCAAAGTGGTTGACGTACAGTCTGGTGGCACTTTTTCTCGCATCGGCCAAGGCGCCAGCCAGACTCATTTTCCCGTATCTTGTAAAGGAACTTTTGAGGGCTCCAGTGCCCGCGTATATCTTGGAGAGGGCATCTCCGTTATCCGCCCACAAGGCAGAATGCCTCATCCAGAAGTCGGCATTCCCCTTTTCGCCTCGGTGTGAGAGGAAGAGTTCAATGGCCATTTGGCTGATAATTCCTTGCACCAGGTTGGTCCGGTCCAGGCAGTCTAAACAATTGACGCGGAAGACGCCATTCTGCTGCATGATGACGATTGGTCGCTTGATTTCCTTCCTCTTGCCGTTGATCGTGGTGGTCTCCACGATCTCTTCGGACAAGAAGTACACGAATGCTTCGCCACTGGTGTCAATATATGGCCGAATCGCTTTGGCTCCTTCATAACCACCGGCAACACGGGCTTGTTCGTGAAAGTCGAATTCGGTTTCTCGAAGGAGATTGTGTTCTTCCATCTCGCCCTTTTCATGCCGCCGCAGTGGACTTCTCTCGATATGATATCGATACCGCTCTGTGATCTCGGCCTCGCCGGGCTTGAGAGTGCTGAGCAGATTGACAATGTGCACGGCGCCATAGGTCCTCTCCAGCCTGGCAAAGTGCTTATCGAAGCTCGGTTGCGTGGCTTCCGGTGACCGCGTAATCTGAATCTTCTGTTGTCCCGGGATCAAACTACTTGAGCTCTCCCAAAATATCGGGACGCTCCCGCGCACCTGCGTGTAGGAAAAGCACAGGCCGGTCGGGGACCAGAACACAGTCTCGGTCTCCACAAAGTTGGATACGTTGCCATCATCGTCGATCCCGCGTGAGTTGAACCGTGTGCCGGCTCGACGAGAGGAAAGACGGGAGATCAGGGTCAGAGACGAAGGCAAGTTCGTGACCCTCCTCCGTATGGGGGATGACGAAGGCGGGACGGTCAGCGTCTTGACAAAGCCTCGAATGACAGAGGTGAGCAGTCGAGAGTTGTCCAGAGCGACTCTTTCATGATCAGTCAGGCGGCTTCGAAATTGGAGTAACGGGTCGATCATATACGAATTCCAGAGAAGGCCTTCGTCCAGACTCGCAATGTCGACCGAACTGTCCGCTTCGGCTCTGCTACCTGGTCAGCACCGGACTGCAAGACAGTGACGAGTCCCACCCACCGGTCCTGGAGACGCCGCGTCAGATCAAAGTCGACGCTATAGTAGAAATTGCCCTCGTTGAGAAGCTTCCTCAGCGCCTGAAAAGGGTGTTCGGCCGTGGAATCGGTTTGATCGAAGCCGCCACCGTAGACGAGATCGTCGGAAGAGGTCTGTCCAGGGTAAGGATTCGGAAACGCCCCAGGTGGCGTCCCATAGGTATACTCGTAATCAGTCCGATTGAGACAATCTTGCCTAATGTCAGCCACGGCGGTGCGACAACAGAGCGTGCACGCTCTTACAAAACTCTACCGCAAAGATCCTCTGTACCGTCTCTCCCGGCCTCACCGTGGCTACTTCTTCCGAGCCAGTGATCACACAGACAAAGACGTCGTTGTTCAGAGTGATCAGACCCAGAGTGCCTTTCGCCGTCGCCACAGGACGGAAGTGGAGCAAGTCGATCGAGGACTTTTCAGCAAATTCCACCATGTATCGAGGAGTGCCATTAGGTCGGGTGGCACTTGGTAAGGGCAGACTGCTGGAACTCGACACTCGTGCGTTATCGGAAGAATGAGTATGGTGGAAGACGAGGACGTGCGTGTCGGTGGCGAGTCCTACCGTTCGATGTGGAAAGTCGTTCACCAGCACCCGGAAGGCCATGACGGATACGATGTTATGGGAAGCCGTTGCCTTTCATCGCGCCGCGGGGATGTACGGGCGGGTTGTCATTCACAATACTTAGCGAAGTCGATGGCTTTTGATGTGGCGAGAATCGATTGCGTGCGGCGTTGTTTTGTTGACCACGTTCACAGCCTCAGCACGACAAGTCTCATCGGAAAGGTTATATCGCCTCCCGTTGTGTCATGCCTTGCCCTTGATGGCACGATCGAGAAAATACTCTGGTCCTGGCTTCAATCAACTGGTTTGGTGGTGCTGACCAGAGGAAATCTCGGCGGAGGAGCTGACTAAGTTTGGGCCGAGGACAGTGCACTGTGGAGTTCTACTGGAACAGCTCCATCGATCACAGTCAGGTTGGAGAGTGGAGAGGACGGTAGGAGATCAAGATGTGAATTCACTCATAATATGGTAGCATCGTTTTGGACGAGGGAAGGAGTAGCCTCGCCAGCAACCTAAATGGGGTATCTTTCAACAGAAGCAGAACTCCTCCGCTCATGCTATCAAAACATGAGATCGTTATTTCATCATCCAAGGATATTCCGTCCTTTTATTGCGAGTCCCTCTTGCGAAGAACCACCATCTTTCAAACCAACATCCATCCATGATCATCACCCATAATAAGCTGGCGCTAAATATACCCGCATCAATCGTGAAAACATCAAACTCATCCACGGTCGTCCCCTGAGGCATGAAAAACCAATCCCGAAATGTTCGGGAGGAAAAAGCCATGCCTCCTGAAGTAGCCTATGGAGCTGCCACAACGTGGTCGATGTCCAATTCGTCGTTGGTCGTTGCGAGAGGGGGAGGGCGAGGAAAGATCGAGAAGCCAGAGAGTGGCCGCCGCCGTCGATGAAGTGCCCTTGCCGCAGTGAACGAGCAAGTAAACAAACAAGCAACAACAATGCTGCCACCCAAAAACATTCCCTTCGTCTTCACCGCTGTCCTTGATCCCGGACTCTCCATTCAACAACTTCTTGGCATGTCAACCACGCCGCAACCGCTCACATAGCGATGCATGTGCCCTGATCGGGAGCACCGCGCTGAGACCCAGCTGCTACTTCAGGCTTTTTATCCCCTTTTAAAGGCTTGCCGGGCCTACTGGGCGCCCCACCCATCATCCACATCGAAAAGGCTCCGGCCCGACTGGGCTTCTTCTTCGCTCCTGGAGAAGGGCACGTTAACATCTCGTATGCAGAATAAAAACACACGTCAGAGGCACGGCGGAAATGCTCCTTACCTTTGCCCTTGTCTTTGGGACCCTTCTTTGGGTTGAGGATGTCGTCTAAACTGAGAATGCCATCGTCGCCCAGAGGAGGAACGACGATCTCGGGGTCGTGCTCCGGCTCCTTTGGCGGTTCGGGGATAGGCCAAAGCATCATGGTGATGTGCATGTTCGGCTCGATCGTCGACTCCCAGTAATTGGGCATGATAATCTCCTTATCGGGGCCGATGAGGTCGTATCGGCCGTTCATCACATGTTCGGCCAGGCCATCGATGTGTGCAAAGGCCTGGTTGATCAGTCCTTCCATATCCTGTCGGTCGTTAGCGGAGATGCACGGACAGGTCAGTCTCAACAAGGTCAGGCCTTACCCTCCACTTGCAACATCGTTCCCAGGGAAAGTTGTAATTGCGCCCAATGGCATCCTTGAAGCGAACAGGAGGTTTCTTTTCCGGCGGCGCCGCAGCGGCAGCTTTCTTTTCTGCAGCCTCAGCCTCAGCCTTCGCTTTCGCCGCGGCCTCTTCAGCTTCCTTGAGCTTTTTCTCGGCCTCGTCTTGCTGCTTTTTGGCTTCTTCCCGCGCCGCCTCCGCGGCGGCCGCGGCTTCTTTCTCTGCCACCGTCTTTGCCGCGGCCGCGGCCTCTTCTGCAATCTTCTTCTCTTTCTGGGCCTTTTCTGCTTTTGCCGCTGCTTCCTCGGCGGCCTTCTTCAACGCGGCGTCGGCAGCCTCTTTTCGGATTTGTTGTTCGCGTGCGGCTTGCTCGGCCGCGGCGCGGGCCTTCTCCTCATACGCCCTGATGGCTTCGAGTCTCGCTTCTTCCCGAATTCGACTCTCGGCGGCCATCCGTTCGGCCATGGCGGCGGCTTCGGCTTTGATCTTTTCCTGCGCTTGCCGCAATGCTTCTTCCCGAATGCGATTTTCCGCCGCCATCCGCTCGGCCTGGGCGGCCGCCTCTGCCCTGGCCTTCTCGGCCGCTTGCTGCATTGCTTGCTCCCGGGTCAACTCGACGTGGGCGCGTTCTTCGGTCTGTGCCTTCATCAGCGCTTCCATCTTCCTCAGAATCTCTTCTTCTTTGGCCTTGTCTGAATCCCCCCCGGCCGAATGAGCAGATGCTGGCGGTGCCGGTGAAGGTGCCCTTTGAGGGGGTGCCGGAGGTACCATGTATTGGGGGAACGGTGGTATCTGCGGTGGATATTGAGGGAGATATTGCGGGGCAAACTGCTGTGTGGCATATTGCTGACCGTATTGGGACGGCATGTACCCCGAGGGCGGACCTGCATAGTGAACAATAGTAGGGGCCCCGTACGGCGAGTTGTATGCCGAACTGACCTGGGACGGCGCCGGCGGGAATGGAGCGGGGAATCCGGCGTGAGTCGGAGCGTAAGACATCGGCGGCGGACCGGCCATGTGCGGGTATTGATGAGGATATGGTGGGGGCACCGGCTGCGGTGGAAGAGCGATCATTTGGTTCGAGGGCGGGATCTGTGGGTAGCCATACGACCCAGAAGAGTTGCTGTGAGTATACCCGTTCGCCCCATAGTATGACTGAGGGCGCGGCATGCCCGGCCCGTAGTCTGGCCTGTTCAAGAATTCTTCGGTCGAGTCGCCGCTTTCCGTGGGCGACTCCGCTGGCGGTTCCCTCGTTCGACTCCGGCCGGCCTCACGCCGCGGAGGTTGTCGCCGAGAATGGTCTCGCCTGGCCGAACTCGACCTCGAAGCACGGGCGCGTGCTCTTTCGTGAGGGTCTAATCGTGACGCCGAGTCGGACGGTTGCACATCGTTTTCGGCAAGCTCATTGGGATACGACAGATGGACAAACTCGCCCGGGTGAGACGAGGATCCACTGTGACTGTGAGGCTGGACGACGGAATATTGGGGAGAGATTTCGGGGGCGTCCACTGGGACGCCGTTCTCCTGGAGGTCGTCGTCCTCGTGTGACACGACCGAGGGAGACCGCGAACGGACGTGGTTGATCTCGATGCGTGTGGTAGTACTAGAGAGACGGGTCCATTAGCACGCTGGTATAACACGGAGTGAGTGGGTCAGTCAGTGCGGCCGCCTTGCTGGAAGACTCACCCCATAGAGATTGAGTCAGACAAGGAATTACCGCATCCAGCCTGCCCTCAAGGGAAGGGTGGATGAGATAGCCTTGCAACGGTGTTAGTTGAGGGATGCTAACCGAGCCAAAGCTGTGATGACTTGCAGGACCGTCCAGATCGCTAGATCCAGTATCGCCGTTTTCTCCGTCCTGGGGGAGAAGGAAATGGAGAATGTAGCGGTGTGGAGGAGTGCGGGCTGGTGACAGTTGCGGCCCTGGCCACCGAGCTATACGGAAATGGCCGAGGACCGAATTTGAGGAGACGGTGGTAGGGACGCGCCCAAATGTAGTATCCGCCAACGTTCTGGCGGCGATGAATCCAAAGCCGTGCACAGGCAAAGGGCCTGGCCGCAACGACGCGCGGTGATTGAGGTGGGAAAACAGAGGAATGTGGATGAGAAGACGGCGGAATGTTGGCGACGCGGGCTGCGCTAAAGGGGGGGAATCGTGCTGCCCAAAGCCAGGTGATGCAGTGTGGGGCACGTCTTCAGCTTGCCGCCGGTACGGCGCGAAGACTCCTGGAGATTTTATTTTCTCGCCGCCCCTCTCTCGATGCAGATTGGACCCAACAGAAAAGGGGTCACGACGGTTTTCGAAGTCCTATGAGGCGTCGTGACGGTGCCAATGTAAGGCTGACCGGCTTCCGGTGAATCGACTTGGCCAGAATAGCCGACTCCAGGCCAGGAACTCGGCACCTCTGTCTCCGGTGGTTGTGCTGCTGAGGACCAGATGTGTCCACGCTTGCTCTGTCCGAGTGCTGGCTCTTCCCGAGAGCTCTCCGGCGTGCACACCAGGCTATGACTCGTGTCCTGCTGGGACACAGGGGGGCGTAGGCCAAGGTGTCGGCGATAGCAGGGTTGAAAGTCCTTCAGAGGACCGTCGGCACTTCAGTCCGGCGGGCTTCAGGACGTTAAGCGGAAAATAGAGGTTGGGTATGAGAGAAAGAGAAATGGCGAGGACACAGGAGGCAAAGCCCTATGCAAGTGATAAAAGAGGAGTCCAAGCGAGGTGTGTGGTGTGGGCCAATGGGATTGTCACCACAGTACCCAGTGTTGCTGCTCTCGCGTGGTGTTCAGGGTTGGCGGGTCAGTAAGCGCTTTCTTACGCGCGGTCTTCCTTCTTCGAGTGTATTCAAATCCTGGCATATCAGACATGGATGGTGGGTGTAATGAAGAAGAGGAGGCTCCAACAGGCGTAGATCACGAGATTCCATGCTCGAGAAAGACGTCTACATTGGGCTGCCTCCCAAGATGACGGATGATGCTCTTTGAACTTTGGGCGATGCTGTGGCGATATCGGTCATGCACGCTTGCTCTATATAACCTGTACCCCGGTTGTCCCTCGCGGCCAGCTGGCCCACTCTTCTCAATGAGTCACCACCGGCCGGCCAGCCCGTCCGCCAGGACAGCCCCGGCGAGATCTTGAATTGCCACCAGCCCTTCAACCCGTGCCAGAGACGGCTGTGGATCGGCACCAGACAATATAAACATAGAACAGGCTAAACATGAGCGAGGATGGCTGCGGGAAGCGCAAAAGAGCCCAGACAGGACTCGGGGTTCTTCAAAAATTGAGACGCTGGCAGCAGAAACCGGTTCGCCGACAAGGCCGAAAGAGTCATTTGGAAGGATTTGGGCTCGTCGCCGTGGTCATCGTCCTTAGAAAAAGTGCCACGTCGATGGGTGCCAGACTGCTGCCCAACGTCAGTGCGGCGCAATGCTAGCGTGCACGCCCACATCTTACACGATCTGCCACGAGGCGTAATTTTCAAGCATGACTTCCCGAGTCGGTGCAGAAATGCTGATTTCCATTGGCTCATCATGGAAAAAAGAAAAGGGCATCCAACGCAGGTGAGGTCATTCGCGCCCGACTTCTCGACAAAATCTGTGCCTGCGCTGGCCACCGTCACGGCCGGAAGGGGAGTGGAGGGAGGTGTGGCGGCGTCGGACCGGGCCCACGACGCGACTTCTCAAGTGGTCGACCGAGTATTCAACAATTCTTGTGCGGCGACAATCTCGGATTGTTCCAAAGTCGCCGATGTTGACGACCGCGCTTTCACGATCTCGGTAAGCTTTGCCGTGGCGAGTCGGCTTAGTCTTTGTAGCGTATCCGATGAGATGGGTAAATTCTGGTGTCCTTTGGTGGTCCCGATGACTTGCAACAGCTTTTCCGAGGCGAGCTTGAGCCCGTAGTATCCCCGGAGATAGTCGTCGCACAACTCAATGCTGCGGCCGAATCGTTGAACCGCGTGGAGGAGAGATTGCTGGTGGCGTTCGATAGTGTCTTTTTCCGACAAACTGGTCATGTACTCGAGCTCGCCCAAACGGGCGTGTAAATTCCAGGCGTATGGAACAATGAGGAGGGCTTCCTCCAGGCAAAAGATGGCCTGCGCGCTCAGACCCTGCGAGTAATACAGGTCGCTGAGCTCACACCAGGCTTCGACGTCGGTGGGGAAGGTGTCGAGAAACTCGACCAGACATATGATGGCTTCCTGGGGTCTTCCCGATGCCCGGATCAGAGCGTTCCGCCGCTTATGTACGGGAACATTCATCGGGTTCTCCGTCAAAATTTTATTGTAGTCTTGCAAGATTTTCCTCAGACTCGCTTCGTCAGGGGCCACCGCCTCCTGATATAATCCCCGCAAGGCCATCACGCGTTCATTTTCGGGCCCGAATCGGTGGGATATTTGTTCGAGGCAAAGATGAGCGGACTGGTCGTCGCCCGTCCGAAGGCACGCGTACAGGAGTTGTTCGAGTTCGGTCCAGGTGTCAGGAGAATCGGCAGTACTCCAAATGGACATCGGAAAGCGTGTGCTGATCGAGGACGAGCTTGCCAGCATCGCCGGTGCTCTCTGTGACAGTTGCAGCGCGGTGGCTGGGTCGGAGGAATACCGTCCCTCTGTGGCCGTCGCCATTGGTATGGGGAGAGGAGCAACGACAAAGATATCGTAAATAGTCAGTAGAATAGGGGTGCCGCGGCCTCTTTCTCGCCGTGTAAGTCCTCGAGAGATTCCAGAGGATGCGATCGAAGGCAATGTTGGCTTTGATTGGGCCGAGCGCGGTCACTGATCTCAGCCATCTTGGCGTGGCGCTTCATCTCAGAAGTTGTGTAAAGAGCTTGAGAACAAACTGCCGCTCTCATTTCAGCAAACCCGGTCTCCATGTCTCAGTAATTTCGGTGTGAAGACAGTCCTGAAATGACGCTGGAGCCGTATCGTTGGATAGACGTGGTGACCTTATTACCCATACAGGTCCTGGTCTGGTGATGATACCCGAGCTGGTGCGGCCAGAAATGGTTCCACCTGCTTGAATGAAATCAGTCCCCACCGACATCTGACGGCTTTGGATTGCCGCTGCTCAACATGTTCGAGAAATCGTTGGTGGACCTCATCCGTGGTCTTCGGGGCCATAAGGGAAATGAGGCCGAATACATCCAAGCGGCTCTCAAAGAGTGTCGGACCGAAATTCGTTCACAGGACATGGACATCAAGGCCACGGCACTCTTAAAGCTCATCTATCTGGAAATGTTTGGTCATGACATGACCTGGGCGGCCTTCAACGTCTTGGAAGTCATGTCCGCTGCCAAACAGTGGGACAAGCGGATCGGCTACCTCGCGGCGGCCCAAAGTTTTCGGCCAGACACCGAGGTGCTCATGTTGGCCGAGAACCTGCTGAAGAAGGATCTGACTTCTCCGTCCATTCCTGTTCTGACGTTACCTCTGGTGACCTTACCACACATCGTCTCACCCTCCCTGGCTCTTTCCATCCTCCCGGATCTCCTCCCGAGGTTGTCGCATTCGCAGCCCGCGGTACGGAAGAAGACGATTGTCACGCTCTACCGACTGGCTCTGGTCTATCCCGAGACATTGAGAGTGGCCTGGCCGAAAATCAAGGAACGTCTTCTGGACGAGCAGGAAGACAGCAGTGTCACGGCGGCCACGGTCAATGTCGTGTGCGAACTCGGATGGCGCAGACCGCAGGACTTTCTCCCCCTCGCTCCTCGGCTGTTCGACCTCTTGTTGGCCCAGAGGAATAACTGGATGGGGATCAAAATTATCAAGTTATTTGCTGTCCTGACGCCATTAGAGCCGCGGCTGGTCCGGAAATTGGTCAGACCACTCACCAAGCTGATCCAGGAGACCAGCGCCATGTCCCTCCTCTACGAGTGCATCAGCGGCATTATCCAAGGCGGCATCCTAGATGGTGGCGAAAGCGGGGTGGACGTCGAAGAAATCGCCGATCTCTGCATATCAAAATTGAGAGGAATGATCGTCCTGGAAGGCGATCCCAACCTCAAATATGTGGCTTTGCTGGCCTTTAACAAGATCGTCGGGTCCCATCCCCGGCTCGTCTCGATGCAGCAGGACGTCATCATGGCGTGTCTGGATGACCCCGACATCTCCATCAAAATGCAAGCCCTGGAACTGGTGTCCGGGATGGTGAATAGTGATAACATACAAGCGGTGATCGATCGTCTCATGAAGCAGCTCTCCTACGCACCCACTCCCGTCAAGAATGATGGACCTGGCCACACGGAAGATGGCGACAGCACCGACCTCGAGCAGAAGCTAGTCCCTGATACCCGTGGATCAGACACGGCACCACTTCCAGACGAGTATCGACATGAAATTATCTATCGGATTCTCGATATGGGTTCTTACAACACCTACTCACACATCACGGATTTTGAGTGGTACATCGACATCCTCGTCCACCTTGTGCGACATCTTCCTGTGGACAGAAGCGTGCTGGGAGCCGGCACTTATGGGGGAAAGAATGACGACAAAGCTTCCCTCGGCTCGCGCATCGGTTTCCAACTCCTTGACATCGCGGTCCGTGTGAAAGAGCTCAGACCAGAGGCCGCTACGGCCGCCCAAACACTCCTCCTCATCGCCAATCGTTCCATCGTGTATGCCTCACACGGCGCGGGTCACGACCAAGTGCTGAGATCAGCGGCATGGGTTTGTGGAGAGTTCGCGTCCTACCTCTCCTCACCCTACGAGGTTCTCAACTCTCTTATCCACGAATCGTCGCTTGGTCTTGCTCCATCGACCTTGGCCATCTTCGTTCAGAGTATCCCCAAGGTGATGGTCCAGTTCGTCACGGCTGAGAGCCACGAATGGAACTTGTCGAGGGCCACGACCTTGTCCTTGATGTTGGCCCGCTCAACCGAATTCCTCGAGAAGCTTTCCACCCACTCGAGTTTGGAAGTCCAAGAACGAAGCGTGGAATTCCTCGAGTTACTGCGGCTCGCGTCGGAAGCCCTCTCGTCCCAGTCCCAGGAGAGCAGAGAAGCACCACTTCTGCTCACCTCTGCCATACCCAACCTGTTCACGGGGATGGACCTCAACCCCGTCGCTGCAGCCGCTCAAAAGAAAGTTCCCATCCCGGCAGACCTGGACTTCGACACCCCCATCAATCCAAACCTCCCATCCATCCTGCAAGCTTCCCAATCGGCCGACGCGGACGATTCGGTAGATGATGCTTTCCATGCCTTTTATCACGAAAGAGATCCTGCCAGTACCGCGACCCTGACGTTACACTCCCCGTCTGGATCCCGCTCGGCCGAGGCCTTCTTGGAGTCAGAACCGCCTTCATACCAATCAGTGCCCGAGTCTCCGGCAACGATCGCTCGGCGTAAAGCGGAACGCTTAGCGCGAAACAAAGATGATCCTTTCTACATACCGGCTTCAGGCACCTCTTCAGGTCTCTCAACGCCCATCCACGACATCATCAGCAAATCCAACGGGGACGAGCTTGATATCGACTCCATCCCCATAATCGACTTGCAGATTGATCCCAGTCAGACTGCTCACACAACCTCTATCCGGGATGAGGACCAGCGGCAGATGGAACGACACAAAAAGAAAGTGACACGCAAATTCGTCGTGGCCGCTGACGAAACACTCGATATGGGCTCTGACGCAGCAGGGACTGGCGGTAACGTCTCATCGAGATCCGGCACACCACAACGCTCCCTCAGTCACACTCCGCCCATCATTGGAAAAAGAGGACGCACTGGACGGAACCTGCTCACGGTTGACTCGAGCACGCTGGAACAACTGAGTCTCGAAGGGCCGTCGGGGTCAGAGTCGGCACTTGATATTCAGCGACGTGAAGCTGAGGAGGCGGAAATGGCTGCTGCGCTGCGTGAGGTGGAGAGGAAGAGATTGGAAATGCAGCGTGACGCGGAGAGATTGCAGACGTTGATGGCCGAGGGAGTGGATGCCGAGGGCACCGTGGTCAAACGCAAAAAGAAAAAGAGGCGAGGTAAGGGGGGTGAAGAAGAACAGGCCGACGATGGACCAGTGGACGGGGCGGGCGCTGGGGGAGACGTGGTGAAAAAGAAGAAGAAGAGGAGAAGAAAACCGGAAGGAGAGGAGACAGGATTACCACAGAGTGCTGGTCAAGGTGGCGGTGACGGCTCCACATGACAGAGACGAGATCGCAGCAGCAGAGCCTGGTCTCTTGCACGAATAATCTACGAATATCCCGAGAGGCAGGGGGAAGAAAGTTCAGACATTCAACAGCAGAAACCTGTGACCGAGGACGACGGCCTAGAGGTTTGTTGTCAACAGTGATCAGGGGCATTATATACTCAGATGACCACAAGCATCTCAAAAAGAGAGAGAATCGGTATGATCGCAGGGCACACGTCGATTGAAACTCATGCTGCTCAAGGCTCAAGCAACATTTGATGAGATGGGATGAGGTGGCTGGCCCTGCCTTCTCGGAAAAACAATCCTGCTTTATTTCGGTCCAAGTTGGTGACGAACAGTATTCATTGGTGATATGATGCTCGCACCCATTTTGCATGGTTCAAGCTGAAGAGATCTGGCAGCAAGGGAGGAAATGGCGAAGCTGGGCTTCTTTGACAGACGCCAAAACAGCTTCTGCCTATCCCAATTCCTCACGGATAGGTGGTATATCTCACTCTCCCCATGTCTCGCCATCTCCCCATCTCCCACCTCCTGACCGCCTCTTTGATGATCCCATGCGCACCTCGCCCTTCCTTTCCCGCCCATCTTCTTCACTTGATCACGTCAACAATGCGAGCCCTCGCCCACACCTACCATTCTGCACTTGATTGCTGCGTTCGCGCTGCATGTGAATGCCAGGCGGGTAAGCTGGTCCACTCGGAGAGATATACTGGCCAGAGCGACAAGGCAGCCTTGACTTGGAGATATTGGTGAAGGTGCAGTATAGACAAAACTGAAGCCAGACGCTTCATAAAAATGAAAGCTTCACGGCCGCTGCAGCCATCTTCGATATAAGACAAATGGGGCATGGAGATGCCGCCAAATGTGAATGTCGAGATCTGGAGGAGTGGCTGATGAAGCCTGGAAAGCCTCTTCTGGCCTAGATAAGAGATTCTAGATGTGCTTGCTGCAATGAGAAACAATGGAGCGAGGTGCTTCGACTTGTACTGTTCTGTTCATGTTCGTCTAGCCTCTTTGGCCGTCAATTGTGAGCTTTTATCTTTGTCGTATCAGCGATTAATCACTTCTCGCTTCATATGGTACAATGTTAGTCCCATTCGGACTCGAGCTGGCTGGAATGATTAATTTTCACTCCATAATCTCCATTTCTCCATGTCGGCCCTTTGCGAAAACGTCTTTATACGTGTCCCAGATCCTTTTTAACTCCTCCACATACTCGGCGTGGACCTGATCAAGATAGGCCTCTTCAACTTTGCCGTCCTTCCCGCCCTGCTGGATGATTTTGATGGGCCTGCCAACCACAACGTTCACAGGGCGCCTGTACGGCAAAAGCCCGACATCATAATTGAAGATTCCGCGTGCGTGGAACAGTGGAACGGTAAAGCCCATCATTTTCTTGATGAGAATCTGCAACTTATAGATCCATGGATGTTCGACAGAGTCGACTTGGTCATATAATTCGTTCTCGCCAAAGGCCAGGACGGGAACGAGGTCGGCTCCCATGCGAATGGCGATCTTGACGAAGCCCTTTCGACTATTTAGCACCAGCCGCAGAGAATGTGGATGCGCGTCGAGGCTTTCTCGCGCGCCGCCCACGACGATGGTGACTGCCCTGCCCATGCCTTCGCCGTTGTGTCCGCCCGTGGACAATAAATTCTCGATCGACTCGCGTGACACGGAGGCCAGGCCCATGGCCAGGGCATAATCGCGGTAGAAGGGCACCCGGAAATTGGCATCAAGGGTCAGCAGGGTATTGGTAATGCCTGGGTAAAGATCGGAGAAACCTAAAGCTTCGGTCGCAAAGGCTGCAAAGGCCCCATGAGAGATGATGCCATGAGGATGGTATCCAAAAATGTACTTTCTCGTCGGCTCGAGCTCGACCGTCCGATGCAATCGAGCGGGGAAATATGAGGCAAAGGCCGACCAGAATTTGGACCGTCGTAACCAATTGGAACGCCTCGACAAGGTCCCCGAAGTCGCCTCATCACTCACCAGAAGAGTGTAGATCAGGTATGGGATGAGAAGTGGCCATGTTAAAGGAATGGCACAGAGAAGGAAGAACAGAGTAAGGAAGAAGGGGATCGTGAGCGTGTGCCATAAAACGGCGAGGGTCTGAAGACGACGCTGCAATGGGACGTTCAGAGGAGCCCATCGCATCCTGTGCACCAGCATCAGCACCCACATGACTTTGACAGGCCACACACAAACGCATATCTTACGCTGATTTTTCCCAGCCGGCACCAGCTCGCCGGCCACTGGCCAGCTCCGATTTGGCCATGTCCGCTCTCTTTTGGCCCTTCACACCTGCCTTTCTCTTCTCCCGAGGCGTCCTGGCTCCGTTGTGGCGCAGACTTTCTTCGTAGGCATGGTGCGCTTTCGAGCTCGTCAAGGTCACCACACCATTACTTGTCCCATGTTTCGTATGGACAACCCTGTCTTCGTCTGGCTGTTCCACCTTGCTCTTTTCCCCGGAGTCATTGACAAGCCCTTTGTTGGTGGCAGCGCTCTCCTTGGATGTCACCGATCCATTTCTATGTTCTCCCATGCGACCATCCGACACTGAATGCTGACTGGGCTCGTAGGATTGTGGAGTAGCGTCCGACGCGACACCCTCTTGTGGGTGTGAGGGTTCAGGGCTCCCAGGCAGCACCATAGACACCATCTTGGAGACAATCGCTGTGCAGCAGGCGAGTACGGTCGCGAAACCGTGCAAAGTCAGAATATTCCTCTCTGGAGCATGGCCAAAGCAGGTCTGGTGCCACTCACGGCATAGCAGACACAAGCTACGTCTCACCTACCCATGCTTCTCTTAGTTGGATGGTGGCAGGGGAGCAAGATGACGTCACATCCCAGAGCCCAACAGAAGATCCATTTCGCTGTGTTCGATAAAGCGGTTTAAATGATGCCAGAATTATCACGGAATGTTGCATTTTCAGTCTGAGCATTAGGAGTGAATTGAAGGAGCTTGCCTCCGTCCTGATTCCAAGGTACAGGACAGGTGAGTAGAGGACTTTGCACCCTCGATGCCACGGTGCCAATACCCAGCAATAATCAGGTCTCAACTAATTCCCAACATGTCTCAGCCAGCTTCATTTTCCTGATTTCTCTATTTTCAAAATCCCCTCGGTCAATCAGATTTCCGACGCCCCGAGATTCTATTGGTGTTCTAAGATTGTGCTTCTACCACTTGCCACCAAAAGTGTGAGCTGTTCCCTTCTAGAAAAAAGAATGTGAAACAAATGATCGGATGTTAATCCCTCATCCCTCGGCCTTCTTGCTCTGTTTCGTCCGGAGCTTCATCAACAAGTAAACGAGGGCGTACGAGCTGATGGCAAAGATGACGACGATAGCGGCGTCTCGCCAACCATCATATTCACTCTTCAGGTTGACGGTATAGAGATAATCAGCGCCCGTCCTGTATTCGCAGACTTTGCAGTTGGCTCGATCGTCCGGGTTAGTGAGGTTGGCGAGCATGCCCCTCTCACTGTTCAGGTAGTCCGACAGGTACTCGCGGCACGTCACATTGCCCGGGGTGTCGAAGAGAGCAAACTCTCTTTCCTTGCAGGAGATGTCGCTGTCCCAGAGGTTGAAGACCAGGAGCGCACCCATCAGGTAATTAAATGGGTTCAGCCAGTATATCCAGTATCTCCAGAAGGCTTGAATCTGGTCATAAGGAACAAGCACACCGCAGAATGAGACCAAAATTCCGATGATCAGAGGATTTGTGAGAGATGCGAAGATGGCGTTCGGGGCGTATGCGGCGATAAATTGGCCAATGCCCGTGTACACGAACTCGTAGAAGAGCATAACAAAAAAGGTGCCACCGGCACTGTTGCTGTTGTTGGGAAAGCCGACGGTGTAATACCAACAAACGAAATAGAGGACAGCACAGACGCAGAGATAAGGAATTTCGGATACAATCAGAGCAGTGACGAAGGCTGTCCAACTGTACATTTTTGACTTCTTCTCTCGGGTCTCGAAGATATCGCGGCGTTCAATGAAAAGAGGTTGTAGCTGGTTGATGACTCCAGGGGCCACAAAGATGAAATTGAAAATGGTGAAGAGCTTCAGTTGCAGGTCGCCGACACTGTCGCCGATCATCCAGAACGAGAAGCCGTTGAACAAGCCAGATCCCACGTGGAGGGCAATCTTATTGTTCGTGTAGTCCGTATTGCGGTACAGGGCAACATTCATGCGTTGAGTGACGATCATGATCTGGGACCACAAGGGCATGGCAAACTCGAAGCCGTCATCATGAGTCGCTGGAGGCTCTGAGGCAGCCTCATCGATGATTCTGTCGAGTTCTTGGGTCATCCTTTCATGCTCCGCCGATTCTAACCAGACGTGTGCCCAGTCACGGCCTTGAGACAGGTGGCCAGAGACGACATCGATCATGTGCTCCGCGGGATTGGCATCCGGTGGACACGGAGCCCCATACCGTCCAAAATAGTCCTTTATGGTGGCGCCGTTGTCACCGATGTCTCCAAAATAGACGGTCTTCCCGCCCTTGGCGAGTAAGAGGAGGGTATCAAATTGCGCAAAGAGTTGAGCGGACGGTTGGTGAATGGTCACCAGGACTGCTTGGCCCACGTCGGCGAGCTTGCGGAGGAAGCGAATCGTGTTGTATGCAGATTGTCCATCCAGACCCGAGGTGGGTTCGTCGAGGAAGATGAGAATGCTGGGTTTGGCCACCAGCTCGATACCGATGGTGACTCGTTTCCTTTGCTCAACGGACAAGCCGGCGCCCGGGAAACCAATGAGCGTGTTCTCAATGTCGCGGAGCTCCAACAGATCCACGATCGTGTCCACGTACTGGAGTTTCTCCTCTTTCGGTGTATGTCGTGATTGCCGGAGCAAAGCCGAAAATTCCAATGCTTCGCGGACCGTGGCATAAGGTTCGTGGACATCGAGTTGTTCGCAGTAACCGGTAGACCGCTGAAATGAAACCGGAAGAGATCGACCGTCCACAAGAATGGAACCATGAATCAACCCTTCGGTTTTGCGTTGGGCCAAGACGTCGAGTAAGGTGGTCTTTCCGGCCCCAGAAGCACCCATCAATGCACCGAGCATTCCGGGTTTGACCCAACCTTGGACGTTGTCGAGGAGTTTGCGATCACCGTGAGCGGTCTTGACTGTGTAGGATAAATTTTTCCACGTGAATATCGAGTTGTTCTGTATCAGATTGCCATCCTTCTTCTCCTCCGTCTCTGGGCCGTTTTCGGTGAGAGACGAGTCAGAACTGATGATTTGCTTCTCTTGGCCTTGAGATTCTTCGTCCTGGAGAAAATGGTGGGCCATGTGAGCGCGTTCTCGAGGGATGAGCAAATTGCCGCCTCTTTCGGCATCAGACTTCCACCTCGTCGTGCAGATCACCGTCACGGCAACAAAGAGGGCCCACCAGGCCCAGAGAATGCCAAAATTCCGCCAAAGATGAGAACGACTGTAGGAAAGTGAGTGTAGATAAGCATCCCCGGCGACAGAGGTCTCCCCCAGGACGGCGCCACCAACACCTGCGCAAGACTGGTATTGGGCATCGGCATATCCAGGGCCACTCGGCACAAGATTGGTTCCGACACACGGAACGACCACGTCATGGAATTCATTTCCCATGATCGATTCGAACGCATAAGCCAGGGGGTCGATCCAGTAAATCCAGACAAACCAGGGATGCATATCAGGCTTAGCGATCATGTAGCCAGTGTACATGATCAGGACACCAATCAGGAAGCCCGACACCTTTGAAGCAGCGTCGAAAGTGGCAAACGATGCGCCGATGGCTCGGAAACACGCCGTCATGCACTGATGGATCTGGTCAGCGTTTCGAAGAAAAAAAATGGAAGGAAGCAGGGAGGGTATTTACCATTGTAGTTGTGAATATCACAATCCAGAAAGTGAAAAACTGCCCAGCGGTAGCCGCCAAGCCAACCATCCAGTAGAGGATCACCGAAAAGGTGGTGATCTGAACGATGAGGGGTGGAATGTCCGCAGTAACTTGAGCGATACAGAACGCTGCAGGATGAAACAAGGCAAAAGTTTTATGTTTCGCCAGGACAGGCCGACCAAAGAAAGACTCGGTCACTTCCGACATGGCCAACAAGCTGTTGTAGAGCAAGGAGAAAAACAAGGCCCCCCCTTTGATGAACAGACCACCAGAATTACCGGGGGCGTTGTAGAACAGAGAGCTGGCGATGAGAGCTTGGACGATGGTAGAGATCTGCTTAATCATAAATGTCGCCTTGTCGCCCCAGAGAATCTGGTATTGACGGATGATGCACGCTTTCACCTGTGTCACGAATCCCGTCGTCAAGGGGCTTGTGTGAGGAAGCTGCTTGTCTTTCTCATGCGCCACGGATTCCTGAAACGCCTTCGTATTCTCCTCGGCGGAGGCCGAACTCGGATACTCATATTCTGCCGACATCTGCTCACAGAGGCGAGAGCTTTCGTAGTGTTTGAGAAGCTCGTCGGCATTTCTCGGGAACCTGTCCTCATACCCGGGCCGGATTTGTCTCTCGGTGGGAACAGTGACGCCCGTCAGGAAGTCGGCGACGTTGGCTCCGTCCGGACAGACGAAGCCCAGATTGTCCATAAAGGGCTTTGCCTCTTTCATGGGCCCATAGTAGACTTGCTTTCCACCATCGAGCACCAAAACTTTGTCAAAGAGATTGTAAATGCCATTGCCCGCTTGGTACAGCGTGACGATCGAAGTCAGGCCGAGGACGTCTGTCAGGACACGGATAGCCTTGGTGTACTCTAGGGCCGTACTGGCGTCAAGTCCTCTCGTGCTGTTGTCCCAGCAATAAACCGAGGCGCGGGTCGCCAGACATTCGATGATCGACACCCGCTTTCTCTCTCCTCCCGAGACTCCACGGACATATTCGTTGCCCACCTTGGTGTCTTCGGTGTGTGAGATGTCCATTGATTCGAGGAGGAAATCCTTGACTTCTCGCTGGTAGTCTTGCCGCGACTGGACTCCGTTGGGAAGGTGAAAGGGCACTTTCAGTTGTGCGGCAAAGTCGATCGTCTGTCCGACGGTCAGAGTGGGAAAGAAGAGCTCTTCCTCGGTGTTCATGACAATCTGGCCTCTGTAATGCTTCGCGGCCATATGGTCCATGGACCCATACCACACCTCGCCGGTAATCGAAGAATAGCCACCTCGTCTGTTGGCCAACATTTTCAGCAACGTCGTACATCCCGAGCCTGGACGCCCCAGCACGAGCAGCATCTCTCCGGGTTTGACGCAGCCATGGGCGCCATGCAGGATGGTCTTGAGCGCTGGCTTCCCGCGAGCCTCTTTTACAATTCTAGGGAGGTTATGTTGGGACAGAGAATTTTCGTGGATGCTGGCATCGGCGCTGACCGCTTGGACGGTGAGATTGCTCCAGGTCACCCCCAGTTTCCTTTCCCTCGGAAAGGAGGCTAGATCCTGTTCGTGACGGGCTTTGACTTGTTCCGTCAGCTTCCAATCCTCACCACGGGTGAGGCTGAGCTTGATATTTCCCAGCGCTTCTTTGGTCCCAGAAATCTCTTCATCTTCGACAGGTTGAGTGTGGATAGATCCTTGAGGTATGGAAGCTTTGGCATCAAAGTCACCGTGGCCATCCATCTTTGACAGAACGAGAAGGGCGACGGTCACGAGAAGACTGGCGTCCACATATGATGGTGGCAGACCTGGCGATCGTGGCGACGGGGTGTCCCTTCAATATAAGGAGGCCGCTCTCGTCGGAGCCTGGAAAGAATAAAGACCGAACAAGGTCCAGCAATGGATATAACAGCATATACGCCATGTTGTGGATACGCGATCTCTGTTGAGAAATCCACCATAGAGTCCTGTCGGACAACACCTCCGTCCGGTCGTACTTGTTGCAAAGACATGCCTGGCGGTTGACGGCGCTATGAGCTCATCAGCTTAGTATTTGGACAAATAGGGTTGCCCAAGTGGATCAAGCCAAATAGCCACTTTTCGAGCGTGAGGGATGGTCCACAATGAATCCGTCTCACACTGGCGGAGAGTTGAAAAGTCGACCCGAGATGCCGCTGACTAAGCGGAGATATCTTGACTCGGAATGATATTCCATTGTTTACCGATGTCGCGGCCTGGCGTTCCTTCTTGAGAGCAAAAGATCTTACTAACCAGCCGCACAGGATCAATCTCTGCATCAAGCACTGGAGTCTTTCTGGCAACATGCTAAGCCGCCAAGCCGGCACACCCTCCTTCGACCGTCTCACTGTTTGTCCTATTTTTACAACCAATCCAGGTCATAGAAGCCCTAGGTGATAGCGACAATCCTCTTAACAGGCCCCACCATATCTTCACAAATGTCCACGTCGTCGGATCAGACCTCGCCCATGACCCAAACACTGGCTTCGTCGTCCGAGGTTCCGGCGACCGGAAGCAGTCGTCCTCAACGGGCCCTGCGCGCATGTGATTCCTGCCATCAGAGAAAGGTACCACCTCGTCCTGAGCCTGGCAGGATATCGTCCCAAATGCGGCGGGAACCACGCTTCAACGCAGTCTGACCATTAATAGATCAAGTGTGATGGTGTCAGGCCTCGGTGCAATTGGTGTATGCACCATGACATCACTTGCACTTTCATGAGAAAACATAGTGGAAGGAAGAGAGAAAATCGGTCGAGGTTCGAGAATGAGGACATGTGTCCGTTGGTCGATCTACGGGTTTCCTAACGACATCCATTCGCAGAAAGCTGAGGGAGAACACGCTCTCACAGCGAATGGAACGAATCGAGCAGCTCCTCGTTCAAAATCTTAAAGGACACAGTGGTCGGTGCCGTCGTCCCAACAAGTGTGCATAGGTCTCATTTCAATCCAGGAACAGCAGGCTTGCCCTTGCATGGCCCTCAGCCTGAATCTCTCACGTCGACGTCGAGCCCGGACAGCCCGGACACAGCAGCGCCTGCGAGTGTCGACACCAGTGGGCAGACGTCTTCTACTGGCTACCAGCTGGGCGATATCAATCTGTTCCATGGCGTTCCCTTCTTCTTACACCCGGGCCAGCAATGGGCCGGGTTTCAAACTGGGGCCGTCGACGTCGTCTTCAGCCATGATGACGTCCAATGTCCTCTTTGGCAGAATCAGCAAGCCGGATGGCCCAGCTTGTCTCGTCTCGAGGCTCTGGAACACGGGATCACGACAGAACTGCCCGGACGAGACTCTTTGGAGCCATACCTCGATCTTTATCAAAGTTCGCCCGTCTCCAACGCTTTCCCCATCGCGGACCCCGTCCTATTCCCGGCAACTATTGAAAAGGCCTACCAATCCGATCCCTCTAGCTGGCACGATGTGCTCCCCGCAAAGGCGTGTATCTTTTCCTTCTTAGCTTTTGTGTCGATGGTCTGCAATCCAGACGAGAAGACGCTACCACTTATAGATATGGCCAGATGCGAGACGGCAGCGCACCTTCTTATCCTCGATATCTCGAATACTCGAGTTAGCACTGAAGTGGTTGACGCCATCATGATGTTTGTAAGTCGTGCATTTTCATGACAAGCATCCCTTTCCCAAGAGCAACCCGAAATGGAGCCGGGACCAAAGTGAGGCGAGTCCACGACGTGGTGATGCACTCGCCGTTTGCTTTAGATCTGCTGAGGTTCAACACTGTGGGCCATGCACATGTCTGCTCTGGCATTTTGTGTCATGTGTGAATTCATCTCCGGGAAGGTGATCATCAGATGTTTCTGTCCCCGGTAGCTATTTCGCAATATTCTTCCGTCTGTTCTCGCAATCCAGTGCCGCACGCTGATCTCTCAGTGGCTAAGATCTCGCTAACGTGCCATTGTGGGAACATCAGGCAGTTTACCAGTTTTCTTGTGGCAATATGCAAACGCTAGACATCATGCTATCGCTTGCATGCCGATTCCTATTCATGTTGGACGCACACCTTTACCCTGGAGACGATCTCGATGGGCTTCCATCAGAATCGCGGGATATCGAAATTCGAACGATCCTTCATCGGCGCGACTTGTTCTGGATCTGCTACATCCTTGACAAGGAAATCACCTTCCGCACAGGCCGGCCGCCGATTATCAATGATCGGTCTTGTGATCTTACATTCCCAAAAGACTATTGGAGGCAAGTCACGGCGGAAGTGCCCCGACTGCCTGGCGACCTGCGTTTAAGTCTGATCAAGTCCAAAGCCTACGAAGAGCTCTACTCTCCCCATGCGCTAAAAAAATCCGACGCTGAGATACTGAAGGACATCCGAGAACTGGACGACCTGCTGGAAAATTGGAGGCAATCGCTCCCTCCAGAGTACCGGCCAACGCTCACTTTCTCACAAGAAGCTCATAGAATGCCCAAGGGTCGTGGCTTGACCATCCCTTCTCTTTTTCTCCGGCTCGAATATCACCACTGCATGACGACGATTCATCGAGCGAGCCGCCGCTGCAAGGACTGGCCGGACAACCACCGGCTGGACGAAGGCCTTGGTTCAAGTTTGGGCCTCGCTTTGGAAGCGAGTCGCTCATTACTTTCCTATCTTCACTTTGCTGAAGAAGTTCTTATCCCAAATCTCTTCTGGTACGTCTCCGATTCTGCTCAAACGTCTTCACAGGCCTGCAGTTTCCATGCCTATAACCGCCTGGTGACACAAAAGTTGACGCCCTGTTTCCGACCAACTAGGATAGTGATCTTCTACCCGCTTTCTGCGAAGCTGACCCTGTTCGGCAATATCTTGCTCAACCCTTCGAGTCCGACGGCATCGTCTGATCTCAACATTCTGAGCAATACGGTAGAATATGTCAAGGGCATGTTCCACCGCGCCTCGGGCTTCTCTGATACTCAATTACTACACCTGAAGCGTGTGACGGAGTTCCTCACGGAATTGGTGACATTGGCCAAAACTGCCATTCTTCAGAGCCGACAGACAGCGGGCTGAAAATCACCGTGCGCAACTGAGGACGACCAGCACATATACCCCAAACCTGTTCCTCCGTCGTCAATCGCAAGCTTCAACGCGGCTGACATTCGACGAGATAATTGGGCGACGAATGGGAGAGAGCTTTCTAAGCACTCCTGCGAAACCCCAGATATACCGGCAGCCGGTCTGGGTGCCGTTGTGCCTGGCTCGGAGCATTTCCCTTCCGTCCTGCTCCTCTCTCGACCCGGAGTAAGAGGGTCACGATTGACGACAAGATGATCCACGGGGCCAACAATCTGTCCGGTTTCCCGTGCGCTGCCACAGAGCGTCCATTCAGTACCCATACGGGGCACCACATCGCCCGCTCAGCGAATTAGTGGTCCATTTTCCGTGGAAGAGTTGAGGGCACCGACATGACTGCAGCAAAGAAGCATTTGCTACGACCATCTCTTTTCACGTACCAGGCCAAGGTAACAATCTTAGCTTCTACCCACAACACCTTACAGAAGCTTCACAAGAAGCCTTTGAAACGAGTCATGAAGCAGAATCCCTCCAACCATCCTCGAGCAGGAAATTCACGCTCGCAGCAGCGGCCTGCTTGGAACCGTAGCGAAGACTCGTCTAGTCGGAATTTCTGGGAGATGACATCAGGGTGTGGAAAGGCGTAGTTAAGCGACGACATTGCCTTCAATGACAGTCGTTGTGGATATCTTGTTGCATGCCGTGCAGGAATGCCAGCTCGGTAAGGCGAACCTCAATTCATCCCGTCCATATCGGCGGAAATGTATTGACAGTCTTACACTCGTGAAAGACCAAACCGTTGACTTCTCATATACAGCTCCGAGGGTGAAGTCAAATCGCTTTGGGTAGCACATGATTTCGCTCCAGCCCGGCAATCGGAAATGCCTAGGCTCGGGACCGATTTCACTCTGCCAGATCCGCCAAGCGATTGGCCAAGATTTTCCCATGCCCAAGGACAAGATGCTGATGACAGAGTCATAACACTTTTTTCCACAACGTGGCAGTGGTATTGTCTCATTTATGTGATCTCGTCCTCATTACTGTAGAGTACCGACCATTAAGCCTCGCCGCATACGTGTTGGAACACGTTTTCAAAGTCTCGCAATCGAGGTGAGTTCTAAGCAGCCTCCTAGTGACGCAACACGGTTTCACTCCAAGGCCCGATGCGACAGCTAGTCCTGAGCGATGGTGGCGATAGAGCCTCGTTGTTTTGCCTTTGATCCCTCCCTCGAGGGCCTGACATTCCGCGGGTGCTGACCATTGCCGTGTAGGTGGTATTTTACCAAAGACCCCTCCATGCTCAGACGTCTCTTGCAGCCACTTATTCTTACGCCTCCATCGAGCCAGGGGAATCAGCCCAGCGATCAGCGCCCTCGAAACTTGCCGAAAGCCGGCGTTGCGGATCCGACCTGAGCATACGACTCGTGTGCTCCTCGACGGCTGAACAAATAAGCCGCCAAAACGCAGTCCTTGAACAAGCTTCTGCTTATCTCACTCCTTAAACCTCCTTGACCTCCGAAGAGTGGCCGAAGCGGAGCGAACTGGTCGTTAGCAACACTCTTCTTCACCCAGGCAGCGCTTGAGATATTCAATGGGCCAACAACAGTCCAAGAGCAGCGATGGATCAAAGACACCAATAAAGAGTTCGTCGGCGACGAGCCTCGTTCCCGATGGCCTGCAGCAGTATCCTTCCATCTCGAAATCCGACACGAGAGAGAGCACTTCTCGATCGATCCGATCGTCCATCAGAAGCAAAATCAAGAGTGCTGGAGATGGTGACAAGGTCGAAAGCCCGAGGACGTCGTCCTCGTTGCTGGCGGGGGTCGATGGTGTGGTCAATGACAAGAGCGATGCCAGCTCCATCATATCCGCTGCCAGTGGTCGGTCGGCGTCGTCCCGCCCGGGAAAAGCGACGTCGACTTCGGCCATCCCATCTGCCGGGCCGCCCGCCGCCAGTCTCGATGATGAGGACGTCCCATCTCCCGGCACCTTGACGCCTGCTCGGCCGCCATCACCGACACAGTCCAAGTCGGTGGGGAAAGGCCACAAGTCGGTGGATCGGGCACAACGCACGGGCGAGGTGGGCGCGGTCTCGGATGAGGCGCCTCATCAGGGTCATCACCACTCGTCCACGCAGAAAGCGGGCGAGTCGATCCTGGTCAAGCGGGAAAATCAAATCAATCCGCGGGCGCCGGAGACGAAGGCGTCCTTGCGAGCCCGATTGGCCGAGCTGCCCGGCGCATCACCGGGAGGAAGCATGGGAATGAGCGAGGTCAATGAGATGGACCTCGACGACATGATTTCCCGTCTGCTCGATGCCGGCTACACGACCAAGGTGACCAAGGCCGTGTGCCTCAAGAACGCCGAGATTACCGCCGTCTGCGCCGCGGTTCGAGAGGTCCTGTTGTCTCAGCCGGCATTGCTTGAGCTCAACCCGCCGGTGAAGATTGTGGGCGACATCCATGGCCAATATAACGACTTGATCCGTCTCTTTGAAATGTGCGGCTTTCCCCCCACGTCCAACTTTCTCTTTCTCGGTGACTACGTCGACCGGGGCAAGCAGTCTCTGGAGACGATCCTGTTACTCTTCTGCTACAAGCTCAAGTACCCCGAGAACTTTTTCATTCTTCGGGGGAACCACGAGTGCGCCAACGTGACGCGCGTCTACGGCTTCTACGACGAATGCAAACGACGATGCAACATCAAGGTTTGGAAAACTTTCATCGACACATTCAATTGCTTACCGATCGCGTCCATCGTCGCCGACAAGATCTTCTGCGTCCACGGCGGGCTCTCCCCCAGTCTCTCCCACATGGACGATATTCGTCAGATTGCCCGACCCACGGACGTGCCGGACTATGGCCTGCTCAACGACTTGCTCTGGAGTGACCCGGCCGACATGGATCAAGACTGGGAGTCAAACGAACGTGGTGTGAGTTATTGTTTCGGTAAGAAGGTCATTGTCGACTTTCTCGCCCGACACGACTTTGATCTGGTGTGCCGCGCCCACATGGTGGTGGAGGATGGGTACGAGTTTTTCAACGACCGGTTGTTGGTCACCGTGTTTTCAGCTCCCAATGTTCGTCTTCCCGACCGGACTGGTTCATTCTCGAAAGCTAACCGTTCCAGTATTGTGGCGAGTTTGACAATTGGGGCGCCGTGATGTCGGTCTCGAGCAATCTCCTGTGCAGCTTTGAGCTGCTCAAGCCGCTGGACTCGAGTGCACTGAAAAGTCACATCAAAAAGGGCCGAAATGCCCGCCAAAATATGCTGAACAGTCCCGTACGTTGTCCTGGGTGCAGATGTCTCTGGCATGAACGTGCTGACTCGGTGGTAGCCTGCGCAAACATCGGCACAAAGCTTTTAGGGTGCGCTCATCTCAATGGAGGGCAACTAACAAGGTTGATCCGGCCACTGGCCACGGCAAGAACTGGCCCAGTGATACCCGCCCCTCGATCTGTCGGTCTGACTCAGTTTTGATTTTGACAACAGCAGCGAGTCACGGCAATGGTGGAAGAAGCCTAAAGCTCCCCCACGCAGCTCACTGCTCGAATGGCTGGGTGAGCAACGGTTATTGATGACATTTTTGGAGCTGGAAACAATCAAGATGCGAAATTGGCCCGGATCGACGGCGTTACATTGGGGGATTTGCTGTCACAGTATTGCTGTCATTTTTAAACATGGAAACGAGGAAAGGTTCTCAACATGCTTTGCGGTGGTCGCGAAGCGCCTCAAAAGGTCCGATCTCATCTCCTGTCAGGTGTTTGGAGAGAGCAAGTGCATGTGGTTGGTTGGAACGGATCTCGATCTGACGTCTACCAGCTGTCACAGGCCAAAAAGCCAGTGGAGGAAGAAGCCAGAGTCCTCCTCACACTCTGGTTTGGGTTTTGTTTGAGTTGGAATCTCCGGGAATGCTGTTGTGATTGTATGATTGACCCGGTCCAGAGATCGGAGTACGCCTGCTTATACTAGAAATGAAACGTGCTATTTGAGAGTGCAGGACGGCCAGGCTCTCTGGCCGCTCATCAGTTCATTATCATCAGAGGGGTCGAAACATGACGGCTCGGCGGCTGCCCCCTTCAGGCGAGGCAATCTGTAGTACAGTAATAAAGGCAAAGAGCGGCGCGTCGCGTGGGCAAGTGGGGCGGAATTGAAGCTCACTCCTCCGCGCTCCACGGCACCTGCAACTGCAACTGACTGGACTTGAACTTGGCTACCCTCACTCACTCACCTCATCATTCTCTTACCCTCTCACCCATCCACTAACCACTGCCGCTCTTTAACCTCACCTCTCTGACGACGGCATCGTAGTGCAAAGCGGGTTTCAGCTCCTGCAGGCACCGTATGCTGACGACGAACCTGCAGTTCAACTTGCAGTTCCAACCTTGTTCGGCCTGATTTCATCTTCCACAACGTCGATTGACGTTCCTCAACCACCCACACCCGTACCCCTGGACGACTCACACAATCGGAACTTTTCAGTGTCAATACCCGAGGCAGTGACATCGCCGGCCATTTTGACCTCTCTTTCAACGGCCTCCACGGCCACATTTCAATGTCAAGATGAAAGCCGCTCCGCTTCTCATTACTTGGCACAACGAAAGCCAGCCCATCTATTCCGTGCACTTTGACCCGCATGGTAAAGGCCGGCTGGCAACAGCGGGAGGGTAAGCGGAGAAGAACTGTGGTGCCGCTGGTCGAGGACTAACGTTGACAGGGACAATAATGTTCGAGTACGAATCTCCACGGGCCTCATTGTCCGTCTCTCCAATGCTAATCCAGAGTGAAGTTATGGGCCATCGAGGCTCACGGGGAAGAGAGAAAAGTCACATACCTCTCAACGCTCACCCGACATACACAGCCGGTCAATGTGGTGCGCTTCAGCCCCAAAGGTGAGTGCCGTCACGCGGCTGAAAGAATCCCGTCGTCTGATGACAGCTCCAGGCGAAATGCTGGCATCGGCCGGTGACGACGGAAATGTGCTTCTGTGGGTGCCTTCGGAAGCCTCGATGGCGGCCAGCTTAGGCGAGGATCATGCCGATGACAAGGAGACCTGGAGGATCAAGCACATGTGCCGAACATCCAGCGGAGCTGAAATATATGATTTGGCCTGGTCTCCCGACGGCCTCTATTTCATCACTGGTGGCGTCGACAACACGGCGAGGATATTCAATGCCCACACTGGCAAGTATGACCCGAGACGGTCTCCTTCATCGCTGACATGCGTAGGGGCGATGATCCGTCAGATCGCGGAACATAACCACTTTGTTCAAGGCGTCGCCTGGGACCCGTTGAACGAGTTCGTCGCGACTCAATCATCCGACCGCTCCGTCCACATCTATGCTCTGAAACTAAAGGACGGCACGTGCACTCTTTCGACCCATGGAAAGTTCAATAAAGTCGACCTGCCTGCGAAGCGGATCTCGTCTCAGAGCCCGGCCCCGACGGAGCTGACCCCTCGAGCCTCGAACCCCGGTGCCAACAACCTCGCCATCGCGTCTCCAGCCCCGTCAAATCCGGGAACACCGCTGACGACACCATTGCCCATGGACCCGCCGGTGATCACTTCCAGCCGCCGGTCTTCCTTTGGATCCTCTCCCTCTTTCCGCCGGTCTGCATCCCCGGCACCGTCGTTGCCACTTCCCGCCATCAGGCCAGAAATCTCCTCACCGAGTCTCAACGCCGCGATGGGACTCGCAGTGAAGAATACCAACATCTACCACAACCAAGAGACGAATTCGTCTTTTTTCCGCCGCTTGACCTTTTCTCCCGATGGAAGCCTTCTCTTTACGCCGGCGGGACAGTATAAGACCTCCCACCTGTTGGCGTCAGATCCGACCAAAACGACCGAGGACGTCACGAACACCGTGTATATCTATACTCGGGCCGGCTTCAACAAGCCTCCCATTGCCCATCTGCCCGGACACAAGAAGCCGTCGGTCGTGGTCAAATGCTCCCCGGTCTTTTACACGCTGCGCCAAACTCCGAAACCGACCAGTCAGATCACCATCGACACCTCTGCGTCGGGCGAAGAAATTCCGTTATTACCAGACCCCATTGTTCCCCAACATTCTTCCACCTTCATGGAGCCGCCGCCTCCACTCACACAGGCCAATTCGATGGGCGAAGCTTCGAGGCCGGTGTCGTCGCCCAAACCCGGAGACAGCGAGTCGTCCTCCAGCGCCGGACCGACTCCGGCCTTTGCCCTACCGTACCGGATGATCTATGCCGTTGCCACGCAAGATGCCGTTTTCGTTTATGACACCCAACAGACGACACCTCTTTGCGTGGTCAGCAACCTTCATTACACCACTTTCTCCGACTTGACGTGGTAAGTTGTCCCGACTGCGCGTGATGCATGCCCCCTAACTCCGTCAGGTCCAATGACGGCCTGACTCTCCTGATGTCTTCAAATGATGGCTTCTGCTCGACGCTGGCCTTTGCTCCTGGAGAACTGGGTCAGATCTACACCGGACCTCATCCCACATATACTCATCCTGTGGTGTCGACATCGATCGCTCTGCCGACATCCTCGTCAAACAACACCCCACTTCCCACCCCTACCGCGGCGGCATCTCCTTCCCTGACCAAGGCTTCACCGGTGATTCCACCACCTTCGCACCCGTCGCCAGCTCCCTTCATTCTGCGGCCGGGAAGTCCAACGAGGTCAAATTCGCAGTCCTCCATCGCGACCCTGGCGTCTGTCCAGACCTCGGGGCTTCCAAATCATCCGACTCCCACTCTCGGACACGTCCCCTTGGTGACAGCGGCCAATTCTGGACCCCCGGTTGCCATCCCTCCGATGACCACTCCTCCTCAAACACCGATGAGCACGCACAGTACAGGCCATCATTCCGCGCACAACTCGATCAGTGGGAGCGTTCTGGGAAAACGTGATACCGGGGCGGCCAGTGAAAGTGAAAAGGAGGAAACTAAGTCCAAGAAGAGGAGGATTGCACCCACGCATATAGGACCCTCGGGTTCGGTTTCGGTTCCAAAACAAGAGGACAACCACGGATGACATTGTGAAGCGGGGACATTTTCTAATTATTCGTCGTCTTGTCGTGCTTACTATTTGCCCGACTTCAGAGACACGGGCTGTCTCCCACAACGGACGGATGAATTAGCATGGCGTTTGGATGGACTTTGTCGCTGGAAGGGACATGTTGCAGAACCAAAATTTGGGAATACGAACGCCGCTTAGAGAAGTGTATGAGTCGAGCGGGAGAATAGCATCCGCTCTCGCAGCATTGTTCAACGTGATTTCTCAACCCGAACATGGGGCCATTTCCAACATGCCCACCAGTGAGCTTGGTATATAAATCACGTGACTGCGTGTCATCGGGTGGCGACTGGTGAGCATATCCACTTTTAAAGACACTGACAGTTGCAGCGCCACTGCGATCAACATCCAGACCTGGTTCAACGTTCGGTCGGGGCTTGGGGATGGCAAAGCCAGCCCAAATTGTCAAGCTCGATGCGGGCTAGTGTACTGAGAACGCATTACTCATTCTATGACGACTGATCCATACTTTGTACCTTTCATCCTAGGTGGAGTGTCTTCGCCGTCGCCATGGGTGTCACCGGCCTGTGGACAGTCGTCGCTCCCACCGCGCGTCCCACGCAACTCGCTTCGTTGAATCGAAAGCGTCTCGCGGTCGACGCATCCATCTGGATCTACCAATTTCTCAAAGCGGTTCGCGACAAAGAAGGCAATGCGTTGCGAAATAGCCACGTCGTGGGCTTCTTCCGGAGGATATGCAAGCTTCTATACTTTGGCATCAAACCGGTCTTCGTCTTTGATGGAGGTGCGCCCGTCCTCAAACGTGAGACGGTGCGGCGGAGAGCACGACGCCGAGAAGGGAGACGAGAGGATGCAGCCCGCACGGCCGGCAAGCTGCTTGCGGTGCAAGTCGCAAGAGCGGCGGAAGAGGAGGAGAAACGCCGGAGAGCTGCCAGGGAGCGGACCCCGGTGGAGGAGGAGTTGCCTCCAGATCAAGAGCTTGTGTATGTGGATGAAATCGGGATGACGGCCCAGGAGAGACAAACGGGAAGGGGCTTCAAGAAGAAAGACCAATATCATCTGCCGGATCTGGATATCAGTCTTGAGAGTCTGGGGGCGCCGAATGATCCGCGTATCATGTCGCAAGCAGAACTAGAAGAATACGCCCGCCAGTTCCACAGCGGGGAGGACATCAATCTCTACGATTTCAGCAAGATTGATTTCGAAAGTCCCTTTTTCCTGTCCCTCCCTGCCGGAGACCGATACAACATTCTCAACGCGGCTCGGCTACGGTCGAGACTGAGGATGGGCTATTCGAAGGAACAGCTCGACGGGATGTTTCCCGATCGGATGGCCTTCTCCAAATTTCAGATCGAGCGAGTCAAGGAACGAAATGAGCTGACACAACGGCTGATGTACATCAACGGCATGGGCGAGGGCTTCGTCAACCAAGGCGGTCGGATCGCAGGCGAGAAGGGGAAAGAGTATCTCTTGGTCAAAAATGAAGGAGTCGAAGGCGGATGGGCCCTGGGAGTCGTTTCCAACAAGCAAGGCCACAAGCGGGAAGACGCCATCGACTTGGAGGACGAGATGAAATCTGACCAAGAGTCCGAGGAATCAGACGACGAGGAGGACTTTGAAGACGTGGCCATCGAAGGCTTGAACAGATTACCCCGGCTGTGGCAGCGCAAACGCCAGGAGGTCGATCATGACATGTCATATGAGGACGCAGCTGCTGAGATTGCACGAAAGCGAAAGGCCGTGTATGATGCCCGTCGGGCGGCGGCAGCGAGCCAACCAAGCACTGCTGTTAAAGATCACGATATGGTCACATCCGACACCCTTTTTGTCCCGCAAAGCGATGAGAGTGTCGAGGGGACAGAAGATCTCTTTGAAGACGTCAATCTTGAACAACTGACCGAGGCAGAAGAGGAGGATGATGATCTGCGACGTGCTATAGCCATGTCACTTGAGCAGCCGCTGGACGAGCAGCAGCCGGACGAGCAGCGGTCCGGCGGCTTTCTGACCTCGGAAGCACTAATTGAAGATGACGAAGCCGAGGATTTTGACCTCCAAGTCGCTCTGGCTGAGTCTCGACGTTCGAAATACCAGCCAAAGACCAATGCTCGAGCGCAGTCTCCAGTGGCAAAGGAACAACAATTCGATGGGCCTTTACCATTCGAATCGCTAAACCTGGGGCAGTCCTTGCTGGGGAGGAAAAAGTCCAAGCAAGTCGTCGAAGATTTACCCGGCGGATTTGACCGAAATTTGAGTGATGAAGCCTTTGAGAAAGAGAAACCTGCTCAACCGCTCCCTGTCTGGTTTGATGCCGCCCCCGCCACGAATGATTTGCGCCATGCGAATGTGGTTGACGATGGAAATGACGACAGCTACCTGGCATTTCGACAAGAAGGCATGGATCGACGAGGGACTTCGCGCCGACACGAGACCCAGGAAGTGATTAATCTCGATGTCGAAGATGAAGGAAGCGAGCAGCGGGAAGTCATCTGCGTGGATACAGATGATGAAGATGCGCGGAGCTTTGAGCAATCCTCGGACATTGTGGGAGAACATGAACCAGAGCTGGGAATCGAGGTTCACGATGCGGGCTCGATCGATCTTGAAGATGCAGAAAAGCAACGAAGAGAGGCAGAGCGTGAGAAACGTTACGCCCTCGCCCGCGAGATCGCTGCGGAGAACGCAGTGGCGGCAGAACCTCTGATGGACGAGGATGTCTCTCAACACGCACGAGCAGAACCGGCCCCATGGAAATCGTCAAGCATTGCCGCGCCTTCAGAATCGCCCATAGCACATGAGGGTCGTGCCGAGAGCGTCTCTGACATGGTGGACTGGAGTGAGTCTGATGGTGAGGTTGAAGGACAGACTGGATCCTCGCGTCCGTCGTTGCTCCCTACACCTACTGGCGAAGCGTTGTCCAGCCAACGAGCGGAAAGTTCGTCCTCTTTGGCCCACGTTCAGGACGTCGAGGAAGAGGACACATTTGAAGACGTGGACGTCGGAGCAAGGTCGCATCCTGCTCCTCTTTTGCCGGAGACCCGCATGGACGACTCTCTGACCGCTCAATATATCCTGTCCGCTGAAGATGAAGGTGGACACACCGGACATGATGACGGGAATGACGAAAATCAAGTTGATGAATACGGGTATCTGTCCGACTCGGACGAAGAGCTGGTGCGGCAACTTGCCATCGAAGCTGAAGAACATGCCCGGTTCGCTTCATCGTTGAATCACTCCAAAACGCCCGCCGAGGTGGCCAGGGACTACGAGAGTGAGCTCAAGCAATTACGCAACCAGCAGAAGAAAGACCGTCGAGACGCGGACGAAGTCACGCAGACCATGATTCAAGAGTGTCAAGCCCTGCTCCGACTCTTTGGCCTGCCGTACATGACGGCGCCGATGGAGGCCGAAGCACAATGTGCGGAGCTGGTGCGTCTCGGTCTCGTCGACGGCATCGTGACGGACGATTCCGACATCTTCCTGTTCGGCGGGACGAGAGTGTACAAAAACATGTTTAACGCGGCCAGGTTCGTCGAATGCTACCTCGCCGCCGATCTCGAGAAGGAATACGCGCTGGACCGGAAGAAACTGATCCGCTTTGCACATCTCCTGGGGTCAGATTATACCGAAGGCATTCCTGGCGTCGGGCCTGTGACAGCGCTGGAGATCATCACCGATTTCGAGACGCTCGACGAGTTCAAGGAGTGGTGCGCAAAGGTGCAGCTGGGCCGGCCGCAGGATCTGGAAGGGCAACTGACCACGCCATTCAGGAGGAAATTCAAAAGTACCGTGCAAAAGCGGTTGTTTCTCCCCCCCGGCTTTCCGGATGCGAGAGTGGATCAGGCCTATTTGCAGCCTGAGGTCGATTCGAATCCGGAGGAGTTCCAGTGGGGCGTGCCAGATCTGGATAAGTTGAGGAGTTTCTTGATGGCCACCATCGGGTGGAGTCAGGAGAGGACGGACGAAGTGCTGGTGCCCGTGATACGGGACATGAACAGGAGAGAGGCGGAAGGCACCCAGGCAAACATCACCAGATTTTTCACTGGAGGAGCCGGCGCTGGAGCGGGCGCCGCGCCTGCCGTGCCCAAAGAAGGGACCGCGCCGAGGAACCGGACAGGCAAGGAGAGTGGGAGGATGGCGCGGGCATATACCAGGCTGAGAGGAGAGGCCCGGAAGAGGAGGCGTGGTGAGGAAGCCGTGCACGACACGGTGGCGGCTGGCGGACATCCTCCCGACGAGAATGAGACCGTCGAGGAACAGGAGGTCGTTCAGCAAAGCCAAAATCCCAGAACCGGCCAGAAGCAGAAACAGAAAAGGAAGTTAGCCGTGGACAGCCAAGAGGGGCACGCGAGCGAGGGGGACGCTGACGAACTCGAGACCAACGATGGCCATGAAAGTGATGATATCATACCGTGGACGAAGAGCAATGTTCAAAACAAAAGGCCGCGCAGGACGCGGCGTGATATTGTTAGTGAGGGATAAAAGAGCTTATCACGGACCTCCCGTTCATAAAGTCTATTGTCAAAAGCAAGGGAAAGCTTTACGCGCTCGAAAATATCTCAATGTTGAGCTCGACGTTGAGCAGCCATGATATCTTGAACGGACTAGGCCGGTGCAGGTTGTACTAAAAGTGTATCGATGGACACGTGAAGTACCTATGGGGAGCGGCCTGGGCAGTTCTAGACTCCGGTGCTAGAGAATTGCTGCAGAGAACATAGCCTAGAACTCGCGACGATCCCGGCCCATCTGGTCTTTCTGTTCGCATCAACGGACGGTGCCAGCCAGTCCTCATGGTCAGGAGGACAAGCCCATCTCTCCATGTCCATGGCCACTCGAGACGGTCGATGGAAAAGGGAATACCTCTTTAAGGGTATCCTGACAATACAAGTACCTATTGCGGGTTGCTCCGGGGTCACGGACTCAATGATCAGTCCACATGTGTAGTGGTGTACCAGTATCGCATGACATTGGCCACTATCGACGTCCGCCCCACAGTTGTCCAGATCCTTGATTTTCGGTGTGGCGAAAATTAATTTCACTCACAGCCTCGCTGCCATATCGCGGAATATGTTGCCGGTAATAAGGATTCCGGTACCCAAGATTCCGTTGGAGAGATCGTTGCGAATATCGGCTGTCCTCGAGTGAAATGTCTTGGGTATTGGTGAGATTGTTGTGTCGCTGCAAGACATGCCGTTCGTTGACCAGGCCAACCACCAACCCCGTTCGAACATCTCCACCACGCTGGAGGGCGTCCTTTTCCATCCATTCGACCTCCCCGTTCTGCACGGGCCGTCATATCGCCTTGTCCTTTGCGTCTCATGTCTCTCGCAATCGCTCCTCTCGCATCGAGAGGGAACGCGAGCCCAGAACCTCCTCCACTACCGCCGCACGTTCCACCCAAGCGGCCTCTGACCAAGATATCTCTGGCCTGCACCCCGTGTCAAGCACGAAAGACCAAGGTGTGTAAGCGAAGTGCTGTAGCCCCCGAAGGTGCTCTGATCGGTGCGACAGTGTAGCGGAGGCCATCCTTGTGACATGTGTTCACGCAGAAATACCAACTGCGTGTATAATGTCGAGTCGGATCATCGGAGACGGGCGGCGCACCAGCGCACGGTACAGGATCTAGCGGAAGCGCGCGTGGAGCTTCAGCAACTGAGACAACTCTTAGGCGGGATCATTGCCACCATCAGGGTTGGCTCACACGAGGCCACAACCAACTTGATACAATTGATCAGAAGCAGGAATGATCTGGCTCAAGTGGCAGCATTTGTTCGCAATGAGACACGCGCAGACATAGCCGTACGGCAAGCCTTTGACGATATCAACTTTCTGATCGACTCTTCTCGGCCCCTACCTTCGCCCGGCCAGGTTTTAGGACCATCCCTCATGCTCGAAGCGACGAATTCGTCGGGCAGTGAGTCGACAAGGACCGGGTTTGTAACAGATGCGGATGAGGAGTCAGGGACCACGGCTGTCGCCGAGATCGAATCTGGAGACGGACCCGGCATCTCTAGTGCATATCGTCGAACATAGCTATGCGACGGTGGAATTTTTGATACTCTATCCTGGCGGGTGCAACAGCGTTGGGGCAGTACAGTGGTCTTGCCCCCTTTGGACTGACGGCCTTCATGAGTGGCGGCACTTACCATGACCGGTGAAACAGGCACCGAGGCGGACTTCTGGATGGGTGAGTCGGCCGGTAGAGTGGAATCAGGTTTCTCAGAGACCATCGCTCAGTGAGACGTCCGGTGCAAGCCGGCCGTACAGACGTGGAAGTCTTGATAGGGTTGGAAGGCTCCAAGAAAACAAGTTCTGGACCCAACGTGGAAAGGCGGCGGATCTCCCACTGGCGTTCCGGTGGTGATCACGTGGCTGAGCTCAATCTGAAGGAACCGAAGCTTTCTGATTGGTTAAAAAAGGACCACCGCGCGCAGTCTTCCACATGCAAAGCATCGATATTGTCGGGTCACGTCGATCTGAGAACCGTCTCATGTGATGGCGATCGATAATCTCATCACTGATACAACTTTGATTCCTCTTTTGCACACCTCCCAAGCCTCTCTTGCCCAGACGCTTTCGCTCGTCTCATGGCTCGAAGAGCACGCGGCAATCGCGGCGCCATCGGTTGACCTCCAGCTGGACCTCAGCCAACAGCAGAAAATTCTCCACGCGTACCTGGCCAAGCTGCGCGGTCAGCACCGGAGTGCCGCATTCGGCGTGAGGGCGACCAAGCAAGACACAGCAGAGGCGAGGCAGGAGGTCGACCGATTACTCCTCCAGCTTCAGAACTTGTACTACGAGCAGCGACATCTCATGGGTGAGATTGGCGCTTGCGAGGGTTATGAGTATGACCTCGACCTCCCAGTCAGGATTGAGAAAAAGCTGACTGGAACTAGTCACGCGTATAGGCATCTGCCTCTCCTCCCGGTGGACGAGTATCTGGCGCTTTTCCCGGACCAGGCGGGACTGAGTGAGCAAGAGCTCATGCCTCTGCGCATCGAGTACGAGAAGAATGAACGGGACAAGATGGAACATCAGAGGTTAGAGCTGGTCAAGATCAAAGAGGGTCTCGTGAAGGACAACACGCGGAAGAAGGACGAGCTGAAGAAGTTGGATGAAAAGCTGGAAGCCATGATCGACGGATTTAAACCTCTCGAGGAGAGTCTACAACAAGATTTGTGATGCATGGCGTCCACGGCAATACCGGCCACATGAACAATTCCGTCATCACAATGATGGCACGTCGCCTGGGCAGGAGCGCCCATTATTCAACCGCCATTCATGACAAGAGTTTGCGATATCAATGTTTGCAGAACGCGAACTAGAATACCAGCAGAGTCAGTCTCGGTGGCCTTTACGACCTTGAAGACCAGCCGGAAGAGGCCGAATGTGCCATGCTGTCTCTAGACCTAAAACCCCACGATCGACCGTCATTGCTGAATTATGCCCTGGTCATAAAGATGGTCATCATCCGCTTTTCGACAAGCTCGGGTCACATATCGTCCCTCACTCAGCATGTCAAAACCATGAGACTACAGCCTAAATGCGACGAATTCGTGTCACAATATATCAGGCAGCTTTACTGCCAATTGTCGAATCTCCTTAGACTGGGATAGCTGCCCGGTTCAATGTGCTCTCAGCGATCTGCAGAGGACATGATCCAAGAGCGAGACACAAGGTGAGGCTTGAGCATCAGTATTGAGATTGGAATGTCTGCCCTCGAGCTTAGCACCTGGTAGATCTTCTTGCGTACCTCATAAATCTCATTACTACATTCAGATTCCTCAACCATATCCTAGTCTTACTCGTCGCACCGTGTGAATGAGCCCGCAGTGGCATGAGACCGTCCCGGCTAAACGTCGGGCAGTGTGGCAGTGACGCATACTGTCAGCCCCAGCCCCCCGCCAGCTCCACTGACCACTTTCAGAGGCCTGCTCAGGCTGTCATTCTTCTCTGCCTGCGCATTGACGGGCTGCGCATTGAAGGCCTACAACATAGCTGTCCTCGCCATGTTGTCCTGCTGTTCCACAAAAGGCGAAAGTCAGCACGATGTCGAAGTCCGGCACGCTCGACTCATCGCCGTGCCCAATACCAACCAAGTCTACAGACGGCCGCGCCCAAACTCCCACAGCAGAGGCAGCACCCATTCCATAAACCCTCCGACATACCAGGACAGCGTACAACAATACAAGGACACCGCATACGAGCCCTTAATGACGATCGACGAGAAGATAGCCGCCAATTTTGTTGTGGAAAGTGCAGCGACCTCGCCTCGATCCTCAGTCATATCCATCCCGTCAACGCGGTTAACAGATGTTACCTCCATGCCCACCGGTGGGACCGCCGTGGAAAGGCTGTCGCTCTCCTCTTTGAGTCGGCCGCCGTCGTACCATTCGACCAGGCGCAGTCCGAGTCCCGGCCCGAGCCTGAGTTTGAGGCCAGGCCCGTTGGACGTGGAACAACATCCTGTCATGGCACATGATTGGCTTGAGGTGCTGCAACGGGAGGCAGCGGTGGTGAGAGCACGGCAACAGCAGCAGCAGCATGTAAGCGCACGGGAAAGGACCGAGGTTGATGATGGTGGGGGTCAGAATCATTCTGCCTGAATGGCAACGGGAACGTCGGGAATCACAAATCACTTATTTGTGGCCTTTCTACGCCAATGACGATTGACATAGCGGACGGGCCGGGCTCTAGTTAGCCTAGGCCACCGTTGTCCGACTGAGCTTGCAGGCACCTCTCATTTCCACACGCTGATCCACTTATCGAGAACAGCCTAGTGCTTGGATTTGAAAGACACATGGCTCACCAAGGCCGGGAATTGGGTTTCCTCCTTGACATCTTGCCATACGCGGGATTCTATTGCTTCAGGATCTCAGAGTTTAGGGTCCGACCCTTCTCTCTGATGAGACGATAACTCAATGCTGCGAGCTCCCGCCTGGAAAGGAGACAATCCGATGAAATCCGGGCATTATGTGTGCTGTTGGAGCGGGACCCAAAGGTGTCTATCGAAGCCTAGTCTATTTTCAAACTTTGCGGATACCGAGATGAATGCTGCTTGCATGATGCCAGGATATAAGGAGGACAGAAATGACTGCACATTAACTTGACTATAGAGCATCAACCCTATCAATATACCATCAGCCATGACCATGTCATCCTAAGGGATCATCAAGAATAATAACCACCACTAGAGTCAATATTGGCGTTGATGCCAACAGAACGGCCTCCCGAATGGGACACGTCCCTGCTGTGACTTTAAAGTCGTTTGTTAATCATTCATCAATTCATCAATCATCAAATCATCCTTCAAGGGAAATCCGACGCGGCAAGAGTGTGGAAGGTCTCTCTGCCCTTTCTGAACCGACACTCTCCCTTGGCCACAAGGCTGCTTTTGTTCAAAAAAGGACCTTCGAGGAAGATATGCAATGGATAGAAATCTGAGTTCGGCTCGATGATGGCCGGGTCAGGCCTCACGATCTCGGTGCTGCTAAAGTAAGCCGAGGTAACGGCGCGCGCGTCACGATGCGCGTAGTAGAGCCCGTTCCAGATCTCGCGAAAGTACGGCAGCACTCCAGGCTGGCGGAACTGGCGCAGATCGAAGTCCAGCCGGACGTGGTTGATGGCGGGGACGTGCACGGGCGAGCAGGCCTTGAGTAGCTTGCCCAGACAGTCGGGATGGCAGATGACGATGGTCTTGCTCGTGGCGGGGATCATGGAGCTAGTCATGAGAGGAAGGGTCTCGGAGCGAATCTGACGGCAGACGAGTGGGAGCGGTGGGACGAGATTGCGGAGGACAGTGGAGGAGTTAATGTTGCTGACAGTCGGCTGGTCCTGATTGCTGTAGCATGAGCACTTGGCGTGGTCTTTGCGGGATGTCCTGAGGCATTGGCAGAGGAGCAGCTCTTTGTCTTGAGACAGTGCATAGAGCCAGATCTGGAGCCGGATCTCGGCCGGGAGTTCCAACAGATGCATATGATCAATGGTTGGTGCTCCGATTGAATCGGAATACAGGACAACTTCCTTTTGTGATCTCGCAATAACCTTTGGAAATCTGTCAACCGGAGAGTGGTTTCCCAAGCGGCGACAAAATCAAGCACATCAACCATGAAACAAATCGCTAGGCATTTATCCTGAACAAATATTAAGGGGCTGTTGCAGATATCCTCGGGCGTTTCGTTGCTGGCTCTTGGAGAGAGTTTATGATCACGTGACAAATGGGCCTTGGCTACCTATATTAGCATTAGCCTGTGCTTGGTAGATGGCTAGAACCCCTTTGGCCTGCTACACGACGATCAATGCCAAGAACAGCTTCAAGGGTGACTACTCAGCCAGCCTCATGCCTACCCCGCCGCGAGGTGATTTCGAAGGCCACGTGTACGAATGTCGAGAGGTTTGACCTGACTGCCTATAAGAAGTCCAGCACAGAATGTCGAGCAATAGCCACCGATTATCCGGTGCACCTATAGCTGCAGCGAATGCTTTTCCGACCAAGACATAGCCTGAGATATCATCTGGGAGATAATGACACTGTCACGGCTGAGGGAGAGAGATTTCACATAGGCAAGTAGAGTTCTGACAAGGCTTTCCCTAATGTCGATCTATGGTTGACCTCCACAGTTTCGAACAATTGTCTTGAGAGTTTGAGCCTTTCCATCCGTGAGTTGAGATGGATCCCGTCAGTTCTGCCGCCAGTGTCATCCGTGAGATGGCTGGTGTGGTGGGTGGCATATATTCTGCGGCGGTGACGCACAGCGTGGGAGAAGCTGAATTCGCGACTCGCATCCAGCTGTGGCATGGTGATCTCTGTACTTACGCCGAGGCCATTGAAAACGCCCGATGGAATGATGCCACGGCTCTTTACGCGAGCATCGTCATCCACATCATCATCGCCATGGGACATCATCTGAAGCGGCTAGGGGTTCGCAAGATTGAGAAAAAACCCGCTCTGTGGGAGCGGTGGAGCAGGAGTATCGTGGCCAGGTCACGAGACACCAAACGCTCGCCGGCGGTGACCAGCATAGCCAGGGCCACGCCAGATACCAAATGCTCGCCGGTACCCGAAAAGAGCAGTGTCGAGAGAGATAGCAAATTCTTGCCGGCGACCGACGAGGCCAAACGAGAGTCACAACGCGTCAAGCCGTCCCAGCCTGCGCGGACCAAATCTGGAGAGAAAGGTCACCTGACAGAACAGTCAGATCATACGGAGGACGTCATATATCGTCTGCCACGGACTGGTCTCGCGGCAAAGGTGAAGAGCTTCGACGAGCTCTATGTGAAATTCAGGGCCGCGGTTGATGAAATGCTAAAGAAGATGGAATCAGCTTCGGTATGGGAGGCGACGTCTTTGTCAACACCCACGCCAAATGGACGAGGTAACTGATGAAGTGAATAGATTCCCGTTACCAGGTCGTACAGGCGCCAAAAACGAAAAGAGAAACATGGGATGGCCTTCAAGACATCGAAAAGCCGGGGTAAGACGGACATGGTCTCTGTCGACGTCGCAGACGCAGAGGCCATGGTCAAAGTCCGTCGAGAAAGACGCCCGCGCCCGTCACAAGCAGAGGCCCAGGCCCAGCTCGACGCGAAGCTGGAAAACAAGCTCGGAGCTGAAAGACCATCGGGAGAGGAGGGGGTGGAGGCACCATCATTCACGCTCCGGACCGGTGTCGAAATGCGAGGGGGCGGAGAGATCAGGAGGGTTTTCAGCCCGGCAGAGAGCATCGACGTTGTGGAAATCACGAGACCTGATACCGTGGATGAAGGCGATGCCTTTGACAGCAATGATGACGCCGTTGAAGGTAAGGTCGCTCCGCCATCACACCCCGTCGTCAATGCGGGCCGACGCACTGACGGAAACTTTGATTCAATATAGAAACTCAGGATGCTGTCGACCAACTCTCCAGCGTGGTGAACGACTTGAAGTTCGAATGACGCTGAAGCAGACGCAGGACCGATTCATATAACATGAATCGAGAGGTCGGATTCGGATCGTCACAATGGCCATGTCCACTCCGAGGGCCGTGTATGGACAGCTTTCAAGGGATCTTCAGGGAAATCTTGGGATTGACATTGACACTTTCTCCATATCTGCAGCAAGAAGACAGGCTCGAAAGAAGCAACATGACACGAACCTGCTAGAACGAGATGCAACCAAAGACGCCGCACTTTCAAACCTGACACATCCTCTACAGGAGCAGAATCGCGGAATCAACCATCAGCTCTTGTCCATCGACATCGTCCATTTCCTTCCATCTTCCGTCGCGCTTCGCCTATTACTCGTCTTCCGACAGCGGCAAGCCCGACCTTGACCAGGTCCATCAAACCTTCTGATAGCCTCTTCCAGTGGAGAAGCTGCTCATGCTTCTTGCATAGTTGCTCTGAGCATATCCGACATGGGGACTGTTGGCCATCATCGGCTGCATCTGGGACTGGTTGAGATAGGACCCGCCTGCGTTGCCCATGACCGGGGATACATATGCCTGCGTGGCAAATTTCTCGTTGCGCGTTCTCGCCATCTCAGCTCTGTAGGCAAGCAATTCACTGGCGTTTTTCTCAAACTTGGCGTCTTCGATCAGTCTCTCGTGTCGGCCGGCCCGGCGCTGCTTGATACAGCAGAATGCAAAGATGCCCGCGCAGAGAGCGACGACGCCGGCAACGACCGAGATGATGATGATTTTGTTGGTTTTGGAGAGACCATTCCACTTTTGCTGGACGGACTGGGCGGCAGACTCGGAATTGGCCCCGTCGAGCTTCAACGGAGCGGCGTCGCTAAGTGCGGGTTAGCTCATGCATCGATTGATCGGATAGTCGACCATTGCAGAGAAGGACTTACTCCAGGACCTGGATGCTTTGATAGCTGCCAGATTTGTCACCATATTTATACTGTGTGCCGTTGTGAGCGTCCGAAATGCGGACGGACTTGACCGTCATGGTGTAGGGGCCTTTGTTGTAGTCGACTGAGCCGCCAGCCCATTCAATGACGCCTTTGGAGTTGGAAGGGTCGCCACCTGCCCAAATGCCGAGTCGAACGTTGCATGGTGTCTGGGGATAGTTGTTGCCTCCATTGGCAGCCGCATACGGGAGCGATCGGACCAGTTGCCCGTCGATATACCAATCCAGCTTCTCAGCCGACCAGTCGGTCGTGTAGTTGTGGAATTCTTCTTGCGGCTGTGACACCGGGAACCAGATGGCACGGTCGTAACTGGTGGTGTTGCCCTTGCCAAAATAATTGGTTTCCGCGTACGAGTCGTTCCCACCGATCCATTCCCAATCAACCTCGTCCAGATCGTCAGATTCCAACACGATGGACGACACGATTCCCTGGCCAGTGGCCGCTTTCATGATGACTTCAACCTGCCCAAAGAAGATATAAAAGTTGGTCTGCACCGTAGGAGAGTCGCCACGCTGGGCCACGGTAAACTTGGCCCCCTCATCGCCATAGGTGACTGACCCTGCGGTGGCATTCCAAACCCGGGAGGACATGATGCTTTGGGTGAAATCAATCGTGTAATTGCGCACGCCCAGCCCAGTGTCGACCGGGCAGTCGCTCTTCTCCATGGGGTTACACGACGTCCATGTCTGCGCGAACGCGGTGGTAAGAAGAGAGAGGAGGGCGAATGTGACGCCCCGTGTCGAGTACATGATGGCAGTCGTTGTCGGCCACAATCGTCGAACTGTTCAGAAGCGAGTCGTCTCTTGAAGATGGCCGACTCCGGGTCAGTCAGACGATGCCCGTGCACGCGTTGGGAGATTGGATCGAGGAACGTGCTCTTCAAAATCGTTGTTGGCAAACACAACAGGTAATTAAAGAGTGTCACGGACCAGTCGCAGCACAGCGCGACGTCCTGGATGTAAGGAATGACTGAGGATAAAGAACGGTCGCGGCAAAGCAAACGTACTCGACCAAGAACGAGGGTCAGAAGGAGAGTGGGAGATCCAAGTCGACTGCCATATTGATCGCCGGCGACCACTTGAAACGAGCTTGGCCGTTAGAGGGGGGGGAAAGGGGGGGCGCCAAGGCGATCAGCTCCACCGAATTCCAATTTCAAGCTCCAGTTGGACCATGTTTGCTGCGCCTCGGCCTCCGTTCGCCAGAGCCAGTCTCCTTCATTTCATTCTCAACCCCATCAGATAGGTCGTATTTCAGGGCAGGATCCAGAAGCTTCAGATCCGTTGCGTCATGGCGACTTGCACCTGTCCTTCTTGCCTCTATCCTTCTTGCCTCTATCCTTCTTGCCTCTATCCTTCTTGCCTCTATCCTTCTTGCCTCTATCCTTCTTGCCTCTATCCTTCTTGCC